>Ga0066706_10000086_pt1 | contig 19719 bp, 16 predicted proteins | sample GraSoiAngelo_155_FD_67274 | JGI IMG/M metagenome (GOLD analysis project Ga0066706, IMG submission 67274) | Grasslands soil microbial communities from the Angelo Coastal Reserve, California, USA - 14_1009_13_30cm | ecosystem: Environmental > Terrestrial > Soil > Grasslands | place: USA...
CGGCTCGCGCGGGAGTTCGGGGATCTCCGGCCGGTGGCCGCCGCGTACAACAGCGGCGAGGACGCGGTGAGGCGGTGGATCGCGGCCCATCCGCGGATCGACGATCTGTGGGTGGAGCTCATTCCGTACCGGGAGACGAGAGACTACGTGAAGCAGACCTACGCCGCGATGCGGCGCTACGAGGCGGTGTATGAATCGGCGCCGTCTCGCTGAGGAGCGGGCGTGCTCCTGACCTCGGAGCTGAAGCGAAAAGCCATCCACCTCGCCTCGTTCTCGATCCCGATCGCCTACTACCTGAGCCCGCCCTCCTGGTCGCGCAACTGGCAGCGCGCGCTCCTCGCCCTGGTGATCCTCTCGCTCGCGATCGAGGTGGTCCGGCTCCACAATCCGCGGATCCGGAACGTGTTTCGCCACTTCTTCGGAGAGCTGCTCCGGAACCACGAGGAGGTCTCGCTCCTCGGCTCCACGTATCTGCTCATCGCGATGCTCCTCACCCTCCACCTCTTCGAGAAACCGGTGGCGTTCCTGGCCCTGGGGTTTCTCATCCTCGGGGACACGGTGGCCGCGATCGTGGGGAAGTGGATCGGCAAGGTCCGGCTTCTCGGCGGAAAGACCCTGGAGGGGAGCGCGGCCTGTCTTCTGGTCTGCTTCGGACTCACGTTCTTCATGCCCGACATTCCGTGGTACGTGGGACTGGTCGGCGCCCTCACCGCGACCGTGTTCGAGCTCCTGCCCATCCCTCTCGACGACAATTTCCGGATTCCCCTCTCGGCGGGCTTCGCGATGGAGCTTCTGCTTCGCTGAGACCGCGGGAACGCCTCCGGGGTTTCTTCTACTATCTAGATAGCTGAATCTGCCTTGACAGGCGCGGCATCCACTTCATAGACTCCGGTCGCGGGCAGAGGGGGGAGGGGCGTTTTCGGAGGGGATAAGCTCTGCCATACCAATCGATTGCGATGGTCCACCCAAGTCTTGAACCCCGGCGGCTTCGCGCTCCTGGGGTTTCGCTGTATGGGGTCGTAAGCATACCCGGGGCCCTCCCGTCGAAGGGACGGGGACCGGCGCAAGAACGGCCGGAACGCCCCCGGAAGGAGTCATGGTAATCAACCTGATCTCACGCGTCTTCGGGACGAAGCACGAGCGCGACATCAAGCGCATGTGGCCGCTCGTCGAGCAGATCAACGAGCACTACGCGCGCTTGCGCGAGCTCCCCGACGAAGCGCTCCAGGCCAAGACGGCGGAATTCCGCTCCCGGCTCGAAGCCGGGGAGACGGAAGACGACCTCCTGCCGGAGGCGTTCGCGGTCGTGAAGGAGACCTGCCGCCGCCTCGTCGGTCAGACCTGGGACGTGGTCGGCATTCCCATCACCTGGGACATGGTCCCCTTCGACGTCCAGCTCCTGGGCGCGGTGGTGCTCCACGAAGGGAAGATCGCCGAGATGGCGACCGGCGAGGGCAAGACGCTGGTCGCGACGATGCCCATCTACCTCAACGCGCTTTCCGGAAAGGGCGTCCACCTCGTCACGGTGAATGACTATCTCGCCCGGCGCGACAGCGAGTGGATGGGGAGGATCTACACCTTCCTCGGGCTCACCGTCGGATGCATCCAGAACGGGATGGATTTCGCGGAGCGGCGCGCCGCCTACGCCTGCGACATCACGTACGGAACCAACAACGAGTTCGGATTCGATTACCTCCGCGACAACATGGCGCGGCATCGCGATCACCGCGTCCAGCGCGGGCATCACTACGCGATCATCGACGAGGTGGATTCGGTCCTCATCGACGAGGCGCGGACGCCGCTCATCATCTCGGGTCCGGTCGAGCACAGCATCCAGAAATACGACGAGATGAAGCCGGACGTGGAGCGGCTCGTCCGCACGCAGGGGCAGCTCGTGAACCGGATCCTCGCGGACGCCGAGAGCATGCGCCAGGATCCGGAGAAGGAATGGGAGGCGGGCTTCAAGCTCCTGCAAGTGAAGCGCGGGGCGCCGAAGAACAAGCGGTTCGGGAAGCTTGTCTCCGACGAGCCCGGGATGAAGCGGCTCATCCAGAAGGTGGAGCTGGAGCTGATCCGGGACAAGCGCATGGGGGAGGCGGACGAGGAGCTCTACTACTCGATCGACGAGAAGAATCACTCCATCGATCTCTCCGAGCAGGGGAGGGAGCTCCTGTCGCAGCGCGACCGGAACCTCTTCCTCCTGCCCGACCTCGCCACCGAGCTGAGCGCGATCGACGAGGACGACGCCCTCGAGCCCGCGGACAAGGTGGCGAAGAAGCGCGATCTGGAGCGGATCCACGCGGAGCGAAGCGAGCGCGTCCACAACATCCTCCAGCTCCTGCGCGCGTATTCGCTCTACGAGAAGGACGTGGAGTACGTCGTGCAGGAAGAAAAGATCCTCATCGTGGACGAGTTCACCGGCCGGCTCATGCCGGGCCGGCGCTACTCGGACGGGCTCCATCAGGCGATCGAGGCCAAGGAGAACGTCCGGGTGGAGGGGGAGACGCAGACCCTCGCCACGATCACGATCCAGAATTATTTCCGGCTCTACGCGAAGCTGGCCGGCATGACGGGCACCGCGGAGACGGAGGCGCAGGAGTTCTGGCATACGTACAAGCGCGACGTGGTCGTCGTCCCGACGAATCAGCCGGTGCGCCGCGAGGACTCCGACGACGTGATCTTCAAGACGCGCCGTGAGAAGTACAACGCGCTGGTGGACGAGATCGCGGAGCTCCACGGGCTCAAAGTACCGGTGCTCGTGGGCACCATCAGCGTGGAAGCGTCCGAGACCGTGAGCCGGCTCCTGAAGCGCCGGGGCATCCCGCATCACGTCCTGAACGCGAAGTACCACCAGCAGGAGGCCGAGATCGTCGCGGGGGCGGGGCACATGGGCGCGGTCACCATCGCGACCAACATGGCCGGCCGCGGAACCGACATCAAGCTCGAGACGGGAGTGATCCGCTGCGGGCGGGACTGCTTCAGGGGCTCGGTGAGCAAGCTCGAGCACGGAACGTGGCATCAGGTGAAGTACTGCAAGGAGGAGGTCCCCTGCGGGCTCCACATCCTGGGCACCGAGCGGCACGAGAGCCGGCGCATCGACCGCCAGCTGCGCGGCCGCGCGGGACGGCAGGGGGATCCGGGCAGCTCGCGCTTCTACCTCTCGCTCGAGGACGACCTCATGCGGCTCTTCGGCTCGGAGCGGATCGCCGGGATCATGGAGCGGCTCGGCGTGCAGGAAGGGGAAGTGATCGAGCACGGGCTCGTGACCCGGGCCATCGGGCGCGCGCAGAAGCGCGTCGAAGCGCACAACTTCGATATCCGGAAGCACCTCCTCGAGTACGACGACGTGATGAACCAGCAGCGCACCGTGATCTACGCGCAGCGGCTGCGGGCGCTCGAAGAGGGGGACCTCAAGGAATCGATCCTCGAGATGATGGAGGAAATCGTTTCGGAGCGGGTCGCATCCTATCTTCCTGCGAACGAGCGGTGGGACGACGAGGATCTCAAGAAGCTCCTGAACGAGATCAGCCAGGTCATGCTGCGCACGGTGGAGCTGCCCGACGCGGGGGATCGCCATCCCTCCACGGAGGAGATCGAGGAGCTCCTGCAAGAGCGGGTGCGCACCGCGTACGAGGAGAAAGAGCAGGAGATCTCGCCGCCGATCATGCGCGAGCTGGAGCGGCAGGTCTTCCTGAACGTGATCGACGAGCACTGGATGGACCATCTGCGCGAGATGGATCACCTGCGCGAAGGGATCGGGCTGCGGGCCTACGGTCAGCGCGATCCCCTCGTGGAGTACAAGCGCGAGGCGTTCTCGATGTTCGAGGACCTGACGCATTCGATCCGTGAAGAGACGGTCCGGACCCTGTTCCGCGCGAATCTCGTCCTGGAGCCCGCGGCCGGGCCGCCGCCGGGGGCCGCGCGCCGGCCCGAGCGTCCCGCGACGCCTGCGGCTCGCGCGCTGCCTCGCGTGAGGGCCACGCCCGAGTCGGAATCGCACGCGGCCGTGTCCGCCTTCGGCACGCCGGCGCCGGAAGGCGGCGGAGTGGGTCCCTCGCGACCCGCGGAGGGGTCGCGACGCGCTCCCTTGGTGGCTCAGGAGCCCAAGGTCGGAAGGAACGATCCCTGCCCGTGCGGCAGCGGCAAGAAATACAAGAAGTGCCACGGCGCATAGACCCGGAGGAAGACCATGGATGACAACGTTCGCGAAATGATGTTCCTCATCGTGGAACAGCTGAAGGCGTACGTGGACGGAAACGAAGATGCCCTGCTCGAGCTGACCCAGGTGCTGGATTCGGGCCGGCACGATGCCGACGTGGTGAACCAGGCGTTCGAGATGATCTTCCGGGCGCTCGAGCCCTACTCCCGCGAGGACTATCCGGGGGAGCCGCGCGCGGAGCGCAAGCACGTCCGTGTGCCGACGGGTCCGGAGCGGGCGCTTCTCAGCTCTCCCGCCTACACGTACTTCTTCCGTCTCAGCGAGTCGGGCCGCGTGACCCCGGAGCAGTTCGAGGAGATCATGGCGCGCGCTCGCGAGGAGGGTCCTTCGCTGGACAGCGAGGCGAAAGCGGAAGAGCTGGCGACCGAGGTTCTGATCCATTGGTTCGACGAGGAGCACGGAATCCCGTTCGATCCGGGTTCTCCCCAGACCACACACTGAACGTGACCGAGCGAAAGAAAGAGACGAAGACGAAGGCCGGGAAAGCGCCGAAGGCGAACGCCGCGGCGGCGCTCAAGACTCCGCCCAAGGTCAAGGCTCATGCCGCGCGCGCCGGGAAGACGCCGGCGCCCGCGGAGCCCGCGGAGACGCCGCCGGAAGCACGGTCCGCGAAGCGGGGGAGAAGCCTCGTCATCGTGGAATCTCCCGCGAAGGCCCGGACCATCGGCAAATACCTCGGCTCCGGTTTCGAGGTGCGCGCCTCGAACGGGCACGTGCGCGATCTCCCGAAGAGCAAGCTCGGGGTCGACATCGAGCACGGCTTCCAGCCTTCCTACATCCTGATCAAGGGGAAGGCGAAGATCCTGAAAGAGCTGAAGCAGAGCGCGCGTCAGGCCTCGACGATCTATCTCGCCCCCGATCCCGACCGGGAAGGGGAGGCCATCGCCTGGCATCTGGCCGAGACGCTGGGGAACGGCTCGGACGGCCGGATCCGCCGGCTGGCCTTCTACGAGATCACCAAGCGCGGAGTCCTCTCCGCGCTCGAGGCTCCACGCTCCATCGACATGAACAAGGTCCACGCGCAGCAGGCGAGGCGCGTCCTGGACCGGCTGGTGGGGTATCAGGTGAGCCCCTTCCTCTGGAAGACGGTGCGTTACGGGCTCTCGGCGGGACGGGTGCAGTCGGTCGCCCTGCGGCTCATCTGCGAGCGCGAGGACGAGATCCGCGCGTTCAAGCCGCGTGAGTACTGGACGCTCGACGCGGATCTGGCCACCGCGAAGGACGAGCGCTTCCGCGCGCGCGTGCAGCGGAAGGCCGGAGAGAAGATCGCCCTCGAGAACGAGGCGCAGGCCAGGGCCGCCGCCGCGGAGCTCGAGAAGGAATCCTTCCGCGTCACCGGAGTGCGCACGCAGGAGAAGAAGCGGAATCCTCTGCCCCCCTTCATCACGAGCACGCTGCAGCAGGAATCCTTCCAGAGGCTCCGCTTCAGCGCGCAGAAGACCATGGTGGTCGCGCAGCACCTCTACGAGGGCATGGACATCGGCACCGAGGGAGCGACCGGTCTGATCACCTACATGCGCACCGATTCCACGCGGACCTCCCCCGAGGCGCTGGCCGAGGTCCGCGGTTTCATCCAGGCCACGTTCGGCGCCAACTATCTCCCGGTGGAGGCGCGGAGCTTCCGCTCGCGCGAGACCTCGCAGGACGCGCACGAGGCGATCCGGCCGACGTCGGTCGCGAGAACGCCCGCCTCCATGAAGCGCCATCTCGAGCCCGACCAGTACCGTCTCTACGAGCTGATCTGGCAGCGGTTCGTTGCGTCGCAGATGAATCCCGCGCTGGTGCTCACGACGACCGCCGACATCACGGCGGGCGCCTACCTCCTGCGCGCCTCCGGGAGCCGGATCAAGTTCGACGGATTCACGCGGGCCTACAGCTCCACGCTGATCGAGGAGACGGGGCCGGAAGCCTCGAAGCTTCCCGCGCTCCACGAAGGGGATCCGCTGAAGCAGCTCGGCATCCTTCCCGAGCAGCACTTCACCGAGCCCCCTCCGCGCTACACCGAAGCCTCGCTCGTGAAGACGCTCGAGGAAAAGGGAATCGGCCGGCCGAGCACCTACGCGACGATCGTGGGAACGATCCTCACCCGCGACTACGTGCTGCGCGATCGCGGCAAGCTGACCCCGACCGAGCTGGGCATGACGGTCTGGAAGCTCCTGGCCCGCATGTTCGGCGACGTGTTCGAGGTGGAGTTCACGGCGAAGATGGAGCGGGAGCTGGATCGCGTGGAGAACGGCAAGGACGCCTGGGACCGGGTCGTCGCGGAGTTCTACGGGCCCTTCCAGAAGGACCTCACCACGGCCGAGGCGCAGCGCGAGAGCCTGAAAGCCTCCCTGGCGGAGGAGTCGGACCGGGAGTGCCCCCAGTGCGGATCGAAGATGGTGAAGCGCTACGGCCGGAACGGCCCCTTCCTCGCGTGCCCTCGCTATCCCGAGTGCAAGACGACGATGCCGCTGGAAGGGGAGGCGGAGAGCGAAGCCGTGCCCACGCAGCTCTGCCCGGTCTGCGAGAGCCCCATGCGCGTGCGCTCGGGACGATTCGGGAAGTTCCTCGCGTGCTCGCGCTATCCCGAGTGCAAGGGAACGCGCCCGCTCGGTCTGGGCATGCCCTGTCCCGAGTGCGGCACGGGGGAGCTGGTGGAGCGCCGCACCCGGCGCGGAAAATCCTTCTTCGGCTGCAGCCGCTATCCCGAGTGCACGTTCGCGGTCTGGGACCGGCCGGTGAAGCAGCCCTGTCCGTCCTGCGCCTATCCCATCCTCGTCCAGAAGCACACCAAGACCAAAGGCGATTATCTCCAGTGCCCGAAATGCAAGACGCGCGTCGACGCGGAGGCTTCCGAGGCCATGAGTGGAACACTGGATCGCTGAGTTTCTGGAGTACCTGGGAACCCAACGGCGCTGTGCGCCCGCGACGCTCCGGGCGTATCACGACGACCTCACGCGATTCGCCGAATTCGCGCGGGCGAGGCTCGGGAGCCGGGCCCGGTTCCCCGAGGATCTGACCCCCGAGCTTCTCGCCGCGTACGCGGCCGCGCGATCGCTCACGAAGGTCCGGCGCAAGAATCGTCCGATCGCCGCGCGGACGCTCGGACGCTCGCTCGCCGCGCTCCGGTCGTTCCTGCGCTATCTCGAATACCGGGGGAAGACGACGGGCTCCCTGCGGGGCACCCTTCCGCGCGTCAGCGTGCCTCAGCCTCTGCCCGCCGCGATCTCCGCGACGCCTCTGAACGAGCTCCTGGACCGCGCCGCCTCCTCGCTCCGCGAGGGGGATCGTCGCGCGTTGCGCGCGCTCGTCGCTGCCGAGTGGCTCTACGGGTCGGGACTCCGCCTGGGCGAGCTGACGGGCCTCACCTGGGCGCGGTTCGACAAGGACCGCCGGCTCGCGCGCGTGCTCGGGAAAGGATCGAAGGAGCGCGTGGTCCCCGTCGGGGGGCGCGCCGCCGCCACCCTCGAGCGCTACTGGGCGGAGCTCGGGCGGAAGCCCACGATCCAGATGCCGCTGATCCCCGGCAGGGGAGGGAAGCCGGTTTCCCCGCGGACGCTGGAGCGGGACATCCGGTCGCTCCTCTGCGGGCTCGGACCCAACGCGGCGACGCATCCCCACGCCCTGCGCCACAGCTTTGCCACGCACCTCCTCGAGCGGGGCGCCGACCTGCGCGCCGTTCAGGAGCTCCTGGGTCATCGCAGCCTCAGCACGACTCAGATCTACACCCACGTCACCCGCCGCCGCATGAAACAGGCGTACGCGCAGGCCCACCCGCGCGCGTGAGCCCGGCGCCCCACCCGAACCTGTTCGAGGAGCGATCGGAATGAAGCGCGATCTTCTGTCGTTTGCGGATCTCACGCGGGCCGACGTGGACCGGCTGTTCGCCGTCGCGGCGCGGCTGAAGGCGGATCGACGCTCGGGGAAGCATCATCGCGAGCTGGATCAGCGGTCGCTCGCGCTCATCTTCCACAAGCCCAGCCTGAGAACGAGGCTCTCCTTCGAGGTGGCCATGACGCAGCTCGGGGGCTCCTCGGTGTTCATCACGGAGCGCGAGATCGGAATGGGCTCGAGGGAATCCACGTCGGACGTGGCGCGCGTGCTGTCGGGCTACGTGGACGGCATCATGATCCGCACGTTCGCCCACGATCTCGCGGTGGATCTGGCGCGCCACGCGAGCGTCCCCGTGATCAACGGGCTCACCGATTGGCTCCACCCCTGCCAGATCCTCGCGGACCTCTTCACGCTCCGGGAACACCGCGTCGACCTGGATCGCGCGATCGTGGCGTACATCGGCGACGGCAACAACGTCGCGAACTCCTGGATCGAGGCGGCGCGCCTCTTCGGGCTCGAGGCGCGGATCGCGTGCCCCGAAGGCTACGATCCCGATCCCGAGCTCGTGGCGAAGGTGTCGCGCTCGGGCCCCGGGCGCGTCCGGATCGTGCGCTCTCCGATGGAAGCGGCGAAGGGAGCCGACGTGCTCTATACGGACGTCTGGGCCAGCATGGGGCAGGAGGCCGAGCGGGAGAAGCGGCTGCCCATCTTCCGAACCTTCCAGATCAACCGCTCCCTCTTGCGCGAAGCCAAGCCGCGCGCCTTCGTGATGCATTGCCTGCCCGCGCACCGAGGAGAGGAGATCACCGAGGACGTGTTCGAGGGACCTCAGTCCATCGTTTTTCCGCAGGCGGAGAACCGGATGCATCTGCAGAAGGCGATCCTGTTCGATCTCTTGGCCGGGCGCGCGAAGAGCCGTCCGGCGCGCACGGCGTCGAAAGCACGCGCCTCGAAGCGCTCCGCTCGCACGCGACGCTCGCGGTGACGCGGCACGCGCTCCGCCGCTCGCTCCAGGGGCTCCTGCCGCTCGGAGCGGCGCTGGCCGCAGGGGGGTTCCTCGGGGGCTGCGCGAAGCCCGACTTCCCCCCCGGCGGTCCGGTGGACACGACCCCACCGCGCGTCCTGGCCACGGCGCCTGCCGACAGCACCACGCGGGTTCCGGCCGATCTGGAGATCATGTTTCTGTTCTCCGAGCCCATGGACCGCGTGAGCGTGCGCGACGGGTTCCGCCTCTACCCCAACCCGGGCGTTCCCTCGTATCACTGGAGCGGACGGCGCTTCCGCGTTTCGTGGGAGGGGGGGCTTCGTCCGAACACGACGTATCAGGCGTTCCTGAGCGCCGGCGTGCGCGACGCGCACCGGGTCACCCTCCGCACTCCGGTGACGATCCGGTTCTCGACGGGAGATTCCCTCGATCCGGGGCGCATCACGGGCATCCTCCGCGCGAAGACGCTTCCGACGAGGGGAGCCCCGATCTGGGCCTATCCGGAGTCGCTGGGACTCGTACCGGATTTCGCGAACGCGCTCCCGTCGTACGCGACCGAGACCGACACGGGCGCCGTGTACGCCCTGACGGGGCTGCCGCTTCGGCAGGGGTTCACGGTCCACGCCGTCTACGACATCAACGGAAACGGCGCGTTCGATTCGCTCACCGACGTGGCCGCGAGCTACCCGTCCGTGATCCGGTTGACACCCGAGCGGCCCGTCGCGGATAGTATCAACATCCTCGCGATCGACCCGCACGCGCCGGCGGTGATCCGCGGAACGGTGACGTCGCCGGATTCGACCGCGCGCTTCCGTGTCGAAGCGAGGTCGGACTCGGACACGACCTTCGTTCGATTCGCCGAACGCAAGGGTCCCGGAGACTACGTGCTTCGCGTCCCGCCGGGGAAGTACCGGCTGAGCGCGCGGCGCCTGCCCCGGGCCGTCGGGGAAGTCCCGGAGGAAGTGAGGCGCGAGGGTCTCTTCGAGGCGCGCCCGGAAGAGGAGTACGAGAACATCGATTTCCGGCTGGAGCGCACCGCGCCGCCTTCGCCCTCGCGATGACGGCTTCCTCCCGCAGGCAGGAGTCATGATGGCGGACCCGAAGACGATGTTCGAAGGGCTGGCCGTCGCGCTCGTGACGCCGTTCCGGAACGGCTCGCTGGACCGCGAAGCGCTCGCACGCCTCGCGGGGCACCTGGTCGAAGGAGGCGTGCGCGCCCTCTATCCCTGCGGCTGCACGGGCGAGGCGACCTCCCTCTCGCGCGAGGAGCGCACCCAGGTGATCCGCACCGTGGTCGAGGCGGCGCGCGGACGCGCGGCGGTGATCGCGGGCACGGGGACGGCCCTGACCTCGGAGACGATCGAGCTTTCGCAGGACGCGATCCGCGCGGGCGCGGACGGCGTCATGGTGATCAGCCCTTATTCCGTCAAGCCCACGCAGGAGGGACTGCTGGCGCACTACCGCGCCGTGGCCGATCGCGTGGACCGTCCGATGGTCCTCTACAACGTTCCTTCCCGGACGGGGGTGACCATCCAGCCCGAGACCGTGGCGAAGCTGGCGGAGCACCCGCGCATCGCGGCGATCAAGGAAGCGAGCGGATCGCTGGATCAGGCCAGCGCGATCCGGGCGCGCTGCGATATCGCCGTCCTGGCCGGGGACGATTCGCTCTACCTGCCGCTCCTGGCGATCGGAGCGCGCGGCGTCGTGTCGGTGGCGGGTCACGTCGTGCCGGCCGAGCTGAGCGCGATGCACGCCCATGCCGCGTCGGGCCGTACCGGCGAGGCGGAAGCGATCCACCGGAAGCTCACGCCGCTCTTCCGCGCGCTCTTTCTCGAGACGAACCCCGCGCCGGTGAAGCACGCGCTCTCCCGGCTGGGCTTCATGACCGGGGAGCTCCGTCTTCCGCTCGTGCCGGTGAAGCCCGACACGGCCGCCGCCGTCGACCAGGCGCTCGAGCGGGTCGGCGCCGCTTCGCACGCGCGCACCGGCCGCTGACCGAAGCGTGTCCCGCACCCGGATCCTCCTCTATGGGGCGACCGGCCGCATGGGCCGCGCCATCCGCGCCGCGCTGCCGGAATTCCCGGACGTGGAGCTGTCACTCTGCGTGGCTCGAGGACGCGACGAGCAGGGTGCCGGGTCCGGCTCCTGGATGACCCCGGACCAGCTTCTGGCGAAAGGGAGCGATCTTTCACCCGAGATCGTGGTGATCGACGTGAGCCTCGCGGCGGGCACCGCGCGGCTCCTCGACTGGCTCGAGCGGGCGCCGAGGCCTCTCGTGAGCGCGACGACCGGCCTCGCGGATTCCGAGGAGGCCAGGATCGGGGCGCTGGCTTCGCGCGCCCCCGTGCTCCGCGCGAGAAACCTGAGCGTGGGGAACGCCCTCGTGACGCGGATGCTCCGGGCCGTTCCGGAGGGGGCCAGGGCGCTCTTCCAGGTCGACCTCGTCGAGCACCATCACGCGGCGAAGCGCGACGCCCCCAGCGGCACGGCGCTTCTCTGGGCCTCGCTCCTCGAGGGGGAGCGGCAGGGGAAGGGAAAGGGAAGCGCGGCCCCGGCCACGAAGGAGCGCGCTCCCGGCGAGGTCCGCATCCACTCGATCCGGTCCGGAAACGCCGTGGGAACCCACCGCGCGATCCTCGCCGGAACGGGGGAGACGATCGAGATCCAGCACACCGTTTCCGACCGTGCGGTCTTCGCGCGGGGCGCGCTCTGCGCCGCGCGCTTTCTCCAGGGAAAGCCGCCCGCCCTGTACACCCTCGAGCACGCGCTCGGGGAGTTCTGAGCCGAGGAGCCAGGGACGATCGAATGCGCCTTTCACGAGCCTTCCTGCCGACGCTGAAGGAAGATCCTGCCGACGCCGAGCTGGTCAGCCACAAGCTCATGGTCCGGTCCGGGATGCTTCGCAAGCTCGCGGCCGGGGTCTACACGATCCTGCCCCTCGGGTGGCGCGTGACGCGCAAGGTGGAGCAGATCGTCCGCGAGGAGATGGACCGGGCGGGCGGTCAGGAGCTGCGCCTTCCGATCCTCATGCCGGCGGAGCTGTGGCAGGAGACCGGTCGCTGGGAGAAGTACGGGAAGGAGCTGTTCCGGGAGCGCGACCGGCACGATCGCGACTACGTGCTGGGTCCGACGCACGAGGAGGCGATCACGGATCTGGTCCGGAACCACATCCGCTCGTACCGCGACCTGCCCCTGAACCTCTATCAGATCCAGACCAAGTTCCGGGACGAGATCCGCCCCCGCTTCGGCGTCATGCGCGCGCGCGAGTTCCTCATGAAGGACGGGTACAGCTTCCACACCGACGAAGCCCAGCTCGCGGCGTCCTACGAGGAGATGCGCGACGCCTATGCCGCGGTGTTCCGCAGGTGCGGGCTCGAGTTCGTCATCGTGGAGGCCGACTCCGGAGCGATCGGGGGCGACGTGAACCACGAATTCATGGTCACCGCGGAATCGGGAGAGTCCCTGATCTTCTCCTCCGCGTGCGGCTACGCAGCTTCCTCGGAGAGCGCCAAGTTCCGGGTGGAGCCCGCGCCGCCCGAGAAGGAGGCTCCGCTCACGAAACGGGAGACGCCGGGGCGTAAGACGGTCGAGGAGGTCTCCTCGTTCCTCGGGGTCGAGCCGGGCCGCCTCCTCAAGTCGCTCGTGTTCTTCGCGGGGCCGGATCCGGTGCTGGCCGTCGTCCCCGGAGACCGGGAGCTGAACGAGGCCAAGCTGGCGCGCGTGCTCGGCCACCCGGCGCCGCGTCTTGCGACGGCGGAGGAGATCGAGAAGCTCACGGGCGGTCCGCTCGGGTTCACCGGTCCCGTCGGGATCCGCGACGGGCTGCGCACCATCCTGGACGTCTCGGTCCAGGAGAACCGCAACTACGTCACGGGGGGAAACGCCCCGGACCTGCATCTCCTCAACGTGCGCCTGGGGCGGGACGTCGAGGCGCGCGAGCGCGCGGACCTCTCCACCGCGCGGGAGGGGGACCGCTGCCCGCGCTGCGGCGACGTGATGCGGCTGAGCCGCGGCATCGAGGTGGGGCACATCTTCAAGCTCGGCACGAAGTATTCGGAGGCGATGCGGGCCACCTATCTCGACGCCGAGGGGAACGAGCGAATCATCGTCATGGGCACGTACGGGATCGGAATCACGCGCACCGTCGCGGCCGTGATCGAGCAGCTCCACGACGAGAACGGAATCGCGTGGCCCTTCTCGGTCGCGCCCTACCACGTGCACGTGGTCCCGGTGAACGTGAGCCATCCGGAGACCCGCGAGGTTGCGGAGTCGCTCTACGCGGGGCTGGAGAAGGCGGGAATCGAGGTGCTGCTGGACGACCGGGACGAGCGCCCCGGCGCCAAGTTCAAGGACGCGGACCTCATCGGGGTGCCGCTCCGGGTCACGATCGGGGAGCGGGGGCTCAAGGACGGCGTCGTGGAGCTACGAGACCGGAAGACGGGTCAGGTGGATCGGATACCCGTGGGAAATGCGGCCGGGGAGGTCCGGAAGCGGGTCGAGGAGGCCCTCAGGAAGCTTTCGCCGTCCGATTGACCATCCGGGCGAGTCTGGACTTGCGCCGGTTCGCCACCGTCTTGTGCAGGACGCCCTTCTTCACGGCGCGATCCAGCTTGGACTCCACCGATTTCATAAGTGATGCATTGCCAGGCTCTTGACGCGCTCTCCTGAGAAGCGTCTTGAGCTCGGATTTCACCGCGAGATTCCGCTTCTGATCCCGTAAGTTCGTATTGACCCGCTTCTCAGCCGATTTGTGACGAGGCATTCGTTCCTCCGCGTTTCATCTGACTCCAAGAAAGTGTAAGCCGTTAAGATATCGGGAGATTCCAGCCCTGTCAACCCCGGAGCCGGGGGCGGGCCGTGTTATACTCCCTCGATGGCCCCGCGTCTTCGAAAACGACCGGGCGATTCCCGCCTCGAGTCCCCCGCAGAATCCAACCCGGAAGAGCTGATGCGCAAGGTCGCGTCCCTTCCCATGCTCCCGGGCGTCTACGTGTTCAAGGGAGCCGGCGGACGGGTGCTCTACGTCGGCAAGGCCAAGCGCCTCGACCAGCGGGTCCGGTCGCACTTCCAGAGTCCCGACCTCATCGGTCCCAGGCAGGTCGCCCTCGTCTCGAACGTCCGGGATCTCGACTTCATCGCCGTGGATTCGGAGGGGGACGCGCTGCATCTCGAGGCGACGCTCGTCCGGGAGCACCAGCCTCCCTATAACATCCGCCTCAAGGACGACAAACGCTATCCCTACATCCGGGTCTCCTGGCAGGAGCCCTATCCGCGCATGTCGCTCGTGCGGAGGATCGAGCGCGACGGGGGCCGCTATTTCGGTCCGTACACCGAGGTGAAGGCGCTGCGGGAGCTCCTGCGCATGACCCAGACGATCTTCCCGATGCGCTCGTGCCAGGACATCGATGCGCACATCGCGGCGCGCCGGGAATGTCTGGATGTTCATATCGGACGATGCACGGGACCGTGCATCGCGAGGCAGACGCAGGAGGAGTACCGCGCGATGGTGGATCAGTTCTGCGACTTCCTCGTGGGACGGCGCGAGGAGGTGGTCCGGCGGCTTCAACAGTTCCAGAAGGACGCGGCCGCGCGCCGCGAGTACGAGCGCGCGGGGCGGATCCGCGACCAGGTGCGCGGGATCGAGTCGATCCTGGCGCGGCAGCGGGTCGTGGACCTGAGCGGCTCCGAAGCCGACGTGATCGGCGTGGCGCGCCAGGGGGAGGCCGCATGCGCGGTGATCTTCAAGATCCGCGAGCGCCGCGTGGTTTCGCGCGACGTGCGCTGGCTCCAGGGCGCGGGCAAGACGGACGAGGCCGAGCTGCTGCGCGCGTTCCTCACCCTCTACTACACGCGGGCGGAGCAGGTCCCCGCGTGCGTGCTGGTCGAGGTGGAGCCCGCCGAAGCGAAGCTCCTCGAGCAGGTGCTCTCCGCTTCGGCCTCATCCGGCGTGCGCGTCCGGACGCCGCGGGGGACCTCGGAGCGCGCGCTGGTGCGAAACGCGCGTCGGAACGCCGCGCTTCTCCTGGGCCGCGAATCCGAGGACGGGGAGCGCGAGCGTCCCCTCTCGCGGAACGAATTCGACGAGGCGCTCGAGCTGCAGCGGGAGCTCGGGCTGCCCACGCTGCCGCGCCGGATCCGGGCCTTCGATGTGTCCACGATCCAGGGCCGGCACACCGTGGCGTCCATGGTCACTTTCCGCGACGGATCTCCCTTCAAAGGGGAATACCGGAGGTTTCGGATCGAATCGGTCGCGGGACAGGACGATTTCGCCTCGATGTCGGAGGCGGTGGGACGGCACGCGGCCCGCGTCCAGGAGGGGGAGATCGAGCCCGCGGACCTGATCGTGATCGACGGAGGTGTGGGACAGCTGGAGGCGGCCCGGAGGGCGGCCTCCGGCACGCCGCTCGAGCGGGTGCCCTTCATCGGGCTCGCGAAGCGGCTCGAGGAGATCTTCCTCCCCGGCAGGCACGATTCGCTGCTCCTGCCGCGCCGCTCGCCGGCGGTGAAGCTCCTGATGCGCATCCGTGACGAAGCACACCGCTTCGCGGTGGGATATCACCGGCTCGTCCGCACCAAGGCGGCCCGCGCCTCGGCGCTGGACAAGGTTCCGGGCCTGGGCCCGAAGCGGCGCGCGCTCCTGTTGCAGAAGTTCGGGTCGCTCGAGCGGATCCGGAGGCAGCCTCTGGACTCGATCGCTTCGGTGCCGGGAATCGGCGTCCGCATGGCGGAGCGCATCCTCCGCGAGATCGGAACGGCGAACGGAGTGAACGCGTGAGCGGAGCGCTGGAAGTCGCCTCGGCCAGCATCGCGACCGACCTGGGCCCCGTCTGGATCCTCGCGACCCAGGGCGGCCTGCGCGGCCTGGGACTGGGGGAGCGCGAGGCGCCCTCCGCGCGCGAGGCGCGCGCGCTGGGAATCGCCTACGTGAAGCGGCCGCGGTGGACCGATCCCGCGCGGCGCGCGCTGGAGGATTACTTCGAGGGACGCGAGCCCGCGCTGGATTTGAAGCTGGATCTCGCCGTGGGCTCACGCTTCGAGCGGCGCGTCTGGGAAGCCACGCGACGGGTGGCGTACGGGACCCTCACGTCCTACGGCGCGCTGGCCGTCCGCCTCGGCGTTCCGGGCGGCGCGCGCGCGGTGGGGAACGCGCTCGGGAGAAATCCCGTGCCCATCGTCGTGCCGTGCCACCGCGTGATCCATGGGGATTCCTCGATCGGCGGGTTTTCGAGCGGACTCCGCTGGAAGCGCTTCCTGCTCGAGCTGGAGCGCGGGCAGCTCGAGCTCGACTGGGTTCCCGACCGGACGGCCGGGAACGCCGAGCGGAGGTCCCGTCGCCCATGAAGAAGCCCTCGACGAAGGCGCGGCGCGGGGGAGGCGCGGAACCGGGCGTGTTCGGGGAACGGATCCGGCAGTTCCGCGAGCATCTGAGCCTGGAGCGGCGGCTCGGCGACCACACGGTCCGCTCCTACGTCCTGGACCTCGCTCAGTACGAGCGATTCCTCGCGGCGCGGGGCAAGGAACGCGGAGCCGCGGTGCAGCCCGAGGACGTGGAAGCCTACGTCACGGGGCGCGCCTGGGCGGCGTCCACCGTGGCGCGAAAGATCGCGTCGCTCCGCGCCTTTCACGAGTTCTTGCGGCGGCGAGGGTACGCCGACGACAATCCCGCGCTCCAGATCCGCCCCCCGCGGCAGAGCCGGCCCTTGCCCGACGTGCTGGCGGTGGCCGAGGTGGAGGCGCTGGTGCAGGCGCCCCGAGGGGAGGAGCCCGCGGCCGTCCGGGACCGGGCGATGCTGGAGCTCGCCTACGCGGCCGGGCTTCGCGTGAGCGAGCTGGTGCGCCTCACGCTGGAGGAGGTGGACCTGGACGAGGACCTCGTGCGGTGCTTCGGAAAGCGGTCGCGGGAGCGGTTGGTCCCCTTCGGAGGGAAGGCCAAGGCCGCGCTCGTCCGCTATCTGGATTTCGCGCGCGCGCACTTCATTCGAGATAGGAGCGAGCGTTCGCTCTTCCTGACCCGGCTGGGCCGGAGGTTCACGCGCATGGGCTACTGGAAGCTGCTCGAAGGATATCGGCGCGCGGCGGGAATCGAGCGTCCCATCTCGCCTCACACGCTGCGCCACACGTGCGCCACGCATCTCCTGGAGGGAGGATGTGATCTGCGCGTCGTCCAGGAGTTCCTGGGTCACCGCTCCATCGAGACGACGCGGATCTACACGCATCTGGACCGGAACTACCTGCGCGCGGAATACAAGCAGTTCCACCCGCGCGCGTGACGTGACGTTGGCCGGGCCCGGGAGGAATGGATGAACGTACGCGGGATGGGCATTGCCGCGCTGCTCGCGGTCTCCGTGGTGGGAGCCCCACCGGGGGCGGAGCCGGCGAGCGCAGGGAACGAACGGGAGACGTTCTGGAATGGATCCTCGGGGGCGCGCTCGGCGGAAACCTGGATGCGGCGGCAGCCCGCGCCCGTCACGCCGCGAGCGCTCCCGCCGTTGCGGCGGCTCCGGAAGGGAACCATCAGCCTGGGAGGGCAGGTCGGCTACGGGGTGGTGCGCGGCTCCTCGGAGCTGAACGACCACTTCGACAACGGACCCTCGTACGCCTTCCGGTTCCGGTACATGCTGAGCGCGCGCGCGGCGCTCGGCTTCTCGTTCGAGAACCACCGCTACAACACGCGCGCCGGCCTGCCGCTGGACACCAGTCCCTTCGCGGCGGCGGACAGCCATGCCGTCGTCACGACGGTCGGGACCGAGATCGTGTTGTTCGTCCACCGCGAGCGCGAGACCACGCCATACTTCCTCACGGGGTTCGGGTTCGCGAGCCCGAATGTGATCTACGAGAGGAAGGAGTCGCGCCGCGTGGACGAGGGCCCGTTCCTCACCGCCGGGGTGGGACTGGAGCGGTTCGTGAGGCAGAGGTTTTCGATCGACGTCTCGCTGCGCGGGTATGGTGTGGTGGGGAATTCGGAGCTGTCCCTGTTCTCGCAATTGACCGTGGGACTCCATCTGTACCCGGGAGACTGACCGCGTGCGGGTGACCTTCTGGGGCGCCGCGCGGACCGTCACCGGATCGAAACATCTGCTCACGGGCCGGTCGGGGACGATGCTCCTCGATTGCGGCCTCTTTCAAGGGAGGCGGGCCGAGTCGGAAGCGCGGAACCGGTCCCTTCCGTTCGACGCAGCCTCGGTGGATTGCATGGTTCTATCGCACGCCCACATCGATCATTCGGGAGCGATCCCGTTTCTCTGCAAGCAGGGATTCCGGGGTCCCATCCACGCCACGGCCGCGACCGCGGACCTCTGCCGCGCCATGCTCCTGGACGCCGCCCACATCCAGGTCAAGGACGCCGAGTTCCTGAACCGGCACCACCGCGGCAAGGCTCCGGTCCTCCCGCTCTACACCCCCGAGGACGCCGAGCGCTCCCTGGATCGCTTCGTGGAGCACGCCTACGAGGAGCCCTTCGAGCCGCTCGAGCGAACGCGCGTGGTGCTCCATGAAGCGGGGCACATCCCGGGCTCGGCTTCGCTGGAGATCCAGTGGAAGGAGAACGGTCACGCGGGGTCGCTCGTCTTCTCGGGGGATCTGGGACGGCCGGACCGGCCCATCCTGAAAGACCCGGCTCCTCTGCCGAAGGCGGATTATCTCGTCACGGAGGGTACCTACGGCGGCAAGAAGCACCCCGACGAGATCTCGCTTTACGAGGCGCTCGAGCGGGTCGTGCACCGGGCGATCGAGCGCGGGGGGAGGATCGTGATCCCCGCCTTCGCCGTGGGAAGAACTCAGGAGGTCGTGCACGCGCTCGACCGGCTGTTCGTGGAAGGTCGGATTCCAGAATTACCGATCTACGTGGACAGCCCGCTCGCGGCGGAGATCCTGGTCGCCGTGGGGCGTCACCCCGAGGTCTTCGACGAGGAGACCATGGAGGCGATCCGCCACGGCGAGGATCCCCTGGGGATGCGCCGCATCACGCTCGTGCGCGACGCGGAGGATTCCAAGAAGCTGAATGAGAAGCCGGGCACCTTCATCACGATCGCCGCGTCGGGAATGTGCGAGGCCGGAAGGATCCTGCACCACCTGAAACACACCGTGTCCGATCCGCGCCACACCATCGTCATCGTCGGCTATCAGGCCGAAGGGACCCTGGGCCGCCGCCTCGTCGAGCGCCAGCCCGAGGTGCGCATCTTCGGAGAGCCCTATGCGCTCCAGGCCACGGTCGAGGTTCTGAACGGATTCAGCGCCCACGCGGATCACGAGGCGCTCGTGGCTCAGGTGAAATCGTGCGGCGCGCCGAAGGGCTGCGCCGTGGTCCACGCGGATCTGGAGCGCGCCGAGGCCCTGCGCGCCGCGCTCGTTCCCTCGATCCCGACGCGCATTCCCTCCGAGGGGGACGTGTGGGAGCTCCGATGATCCGCTCCATGAGCCGGGCGCCCCGCGCGGGATTCCGGGTAGGGGACCGCGTGCACCACCGCGAGTTCGGCGAAGGGCTCATCGTCGAGGTCCGGGAGCGGGACGGCTTCGAGGTGCTGGAGATCGCCTTCCCGGACGGGATCCGGAGGCTCACGTCGCTCTATCCGCTGGAGACGGCGCGAGGGCAGGGGCGCGCGCGTCCGGGAGCCGGCTCCCAGACCGCTGCGACGGCATCCGCCACGGAGGCGGCGCCGCTCTCGGGCGGGCTCGCGGTTCCGGCGCGGACCCAGTTCCG
>Ga0066706_10000094_pt1 | contig 19306 bp, 23 predicted proteins | sample GraSoiAngelo_155_FD_67274 | JGI IMG/M metagenome (GOLD analysis project Ga0066706, IMG submission 67274) | Grasslands soil microbial communities from the Angelo Coastal Reserve, California, USA - 14_1009_13_30cm | ecosystem: Environmental > Terrestrial > Soil > Grasslands | place: USA...
CATCGCGCACCGGGTTCCAAAGGCCTTGATGAGATGGGGAGCGACGGCGCGCGACATCATGCGGGCGTTCGGCATGAAGACAAACGTCTGGGCATTACATTTCGCTCCGGTCAGCTCCGGGATGTGCGGGCAGGTCGCCATGAAGAGTTTATTTTCTTGCTTCGCCAGGTCCGAAACGGCAAGCGCGACGTCCCCATTGAACGTCCCCATCAAAAAATCCACCCGGTCTTCTTTGATCAGTTTCGTTGTCGCTTTGATCCCCGTCTGCGGGTTCGACGCGTCGTCCGCCTCGATGATCGTGACCTGCCTGCCAAGTACTCCCCCGCGCTTATTGAAGAGTTCCATCGCGACGGTTGCACCGTGCACGTCGTGAATCGAAGAGGTCTTGTACGGGCTGGACAGGGGATCGATGATCCCGATTTTGATCGGCTCGGCGCCATGCGCGGGTGCAATCATGCCCGTGACGTTCAGCACATGGTCCGGAAGTTGGCCCAGAGCGCATGCGCCGCCGGCCAATGCAGACAGACGCAAAAACCGTCTACGTGAGAGTGTCATGGACGTGTCCTCCTGTTAGTGACCGGCATGATGAGGCTGACTTGAATGTGAGGAAAGGTTCTCGATGCAGGCCCTCCGTATGGCTTTGGTGATAAAGGGGTCGAGCCCGTAGGGACGCAGATCGTCGACGGGACACCAGGCAACCTTAGGAGCCTCCGCGGAAAGGCGAAAGTCTTCGGCCTCGGCGATCACGCGAAAGACCAGGTCGTGATGCAGGTGCGACGGTTCGCGTTCAGACACCGGGATGCGGTGCACGTCCACGCCGACCAATACAGGAACGTGATCGACGCGTCCCGTGATGCCGGTCTCTTCAAACACCTCGCGCCGTGCGGTCGCCATGATATCTGTGTCGGACGGTTCGACATGCCCGCCGGGCTGTAGCCAGCGTTGCAACCGATGGTGAAACACGAGCAGGACGCGCTGGCGGTCGGGGGATAGCACGACCGCACTCCCCGTGAGATGGCCGGGGTGGACGTTCGTCCTGCTGAGCGGGAATGGGGACCGAGACAGCAACTCCAATGTTTGCCGCCGGCTCGCTTCCGCGGCTGGATCGTCCCCGGGATCGAACGCTTCGACGATCATGAGGATGTCGGGGATGGACAGCATTACCTTGACATCACTTTATGGCTCACTCTAGGCTCGCGTTCGCCATGCCCACGGATTGCACAACAATCCAGGACCCTCCCCCGAATCCGGCAGGCGGCGATACGTTGATCGTGGACGCGAGCGACGCCACGGCGTATCCCCGGCCGAGCGCCGCGCTGAAGGACGCCGCCCTCACCGACCAAATCTTCATCCGTCCGGGCCTCTATGAGGACAAGATTTTCGTCGCTGAACGGCCGATTCTTATGATCGGCGCCGGACGGGATGCCGTTCAGATCTTCAGCCGGCGCGGAGGCCCGCTCTACCTGCAAGGCGTCACCGGAGGCCGCATCTCAGGAATCACCTTTCGCTATGTCGGAAGCGATCAGAACTCGGCCATCAATGTGCTCGATTCCATCTGCACGATCGCCGCCTGCCGGGCCACGGAAGGCATCCTGTCGGGCGCCGTGATCTACGGGCCGAACTGCCGCCCGACATTCACGGACAACGAGGTCTGCCACAACCGGGAATCCGGCATCTTCATCTTCGCGGGCGCGCGGCCTTATGTCACGCAGAACACATGCTATGCCAACCATCATTTCGGTGTCGCCGTCCGGGATCCCGAAACCCGTCCGGATCTTGTCCGGAACGTCTGCAGGGACAACATGCTGAGCGGCTTCCTGCTGTTCCACCATGCCGAAGCGCTCATGCTGGACAATGTGGCCAAGGACAATCAGCATTGGGGTCTCGTCGTGACGCCGGAATGTCAGACTTCCCCCGTGCTGGCCCAACTTGCCGGCTCGAACGCGTTGGAGTCGAACCCACGTGGGGTCTATGTGATTACCGAGCAACCGTTGGCCGATATCGGCCGTTAATGGGCTGTGCCTGGTTTCTCGCCGAACAGCCGTTCGTGAAGCTGCGCGTAACGGGTTTCCATGCTGTCCCGATCGGGGGCGTGGACGGTCACGTGTCCGAGTTTCCGGCCGGCGCGTGGCGATTTTCCATAGGTATGCAAATGGGCCCCGGGCACGGAAAGTATGTTTTCGGGCTCCGGCAGTTGGCCGATGATATTCAGCATCGCCGAGCAGCCGATGGCCGAACTCAGGCCGAGCGGTAATCCGCTCACTGCCCGGAGATGGTTTTCGAATTGGCTCGTCTCCGCGCCCTCGATCGTCCAATGGCCGGAGTTATGGACACGAGGGGCGATTTCATTCGCGATCAACCGGTCGCCGACCTGGAAAAATTCGATCGCGAGCACGCCGACGTAGCGCAGTGCCTCCAACACCCGCACTGCATACGTTTCCGCCTGGCTTTGCAGCCCGGGGGTGAGATCGGCAGCCGGGGCGAAGGTGCACCGCAATATCCCCGCATCATGGCGATTCTCAACGAGCGGGTAGAAGCCGGTCTTTTCATCGCGGTTGCGCATGGCGAGGATTGAGACTTCGCGTTCAAATGCGACGAATTTCTCGAAGATGAGCGGCATCCCCTGAAGCGCCTTCCATGCCGCCTCGGCGTCCCCGGCGGCCTTTAGGAGGAACTGCCCCTTCCCGTCATACCCGAGCCGCTGGGTCTTGAGCATGCCGGGAAGACCCAGCCGCCCGATCGCCGCATGAAGATCCTCATGGGATTCGACCCGCGCGAACTCCGGTGTGGGCACACCAACGTCCTGCAAAAACGTCTTCTCGACGAAGCGATCCTGGGAGACTTCGAGGGCGTCCGGCGGCGGATACACTGGAATCTGGCGGGCCAGCAATTTGACCGACGAAACGGGGACATTCTCAAACTCGTACGTCACGACATGCAGGTTGCGCGCGAAGCGCTCCAGCGCGTTCGGATCCTCATAGCTCCCGATGACATGGTCTGCGAGCTCTCGCGCCGGCGCGTCGGGAGACGGGTCCAGAACACGGAATTTCAGCCCGAGAGGATAGCCGGCTAAGACCAACATTCTTCCCAATTGGCCGCCGCCGAGAATGCCGACCATCATGGAGTGGTCCGTGGATCGGGATGGTCGAGCACCGCTTGGGTCTGAGCCTCGCGAAACTTCTTGAGCGCGTCGCGATATTCGGGGTGTTTGTTCGCCAGGATCGCGGTGGACAACAGCGCGGCGTTCACGGCTCCCGCTTTTCCGATCGCGAGGGTTCCGACTGGAACGCCGGCCGGCATCTGCGAGATGGAGAGCAGCGAGTCCAATCCCTTGAGAGCCGATTCCACCGGCACGCCCAACACGGGCAGGAGGGTCTTGGCGGCCGCCATGCCGGGAAGATGGGCGGCGCCTCCGGCGGCCGCGATAATGACTTCCAACCCCCGACGCTCCGCTGACTCGGCGTATTGAAACAACAGGTCAGGCGTGCGGTGGGCGGACACGATACGGACTTCAAACGGCACGCCGAGGTTCTGCAGCGTAGCGGCCGCGTGGCTCAGAGTTTCCCAATCAGACTTCGATCCCATAATGACACCGACCAACGGTTGCGTCATGCCCCCTCCGTTATCTTTGGGAAATTCGTCGACTAGCCCGTTGAGCCACACACACGAAATTAGAGGTACGGAAAAATGACGAGCGCGCGAGCGAGACGTAAGCTACCACGCAGGGTGCGAATTTTCAAATACGTTCGGTCGAGCGAATCGCTCAGTTTGGATGCGTTCTGCTGCCTACTAAAGAACCGCATTCTCCTTCGTGTTCTCTGTTGTAGCCCCGCTCCCACACCTCTGTAGGCTGTCATCGCGCCGCTTGTTTGTTAGGCTGGGTAAAACGAGGTCTCCTATGGCGGATGTGGAGTCGACATTATTGCCGAACACCGGGCATGTCCTGCACTGTTGATGTAAATCTAAGAAATCCTGCCCGCTGTGCCATGGCAAAGGGTATATCGATCGGTGGGTCCCCTTCGATTTACTGAAGCAATTGAAGGGTTGGGTCATCCTCGCCCGCCGCTATCGCACCGACGAACCAGCTTCCTGATCTTTCGCTCCTTTCAGCCGGAAATCCCGATCGTCTTTATGACATAATGCATTCGCTTCGCAGCTTGTCAGTATGGAATTCCAAGATGAACTACTGTGCCGAATGCGGCGCCCAGGTGACCTTGAAAATCCCCGCCGGTGACACGCTGCCCCGGTTCGTGTGCGATATCTGTCTCACCGTCCACTATCAAAACCCCCGGATCGTCGCGGGGTGCGTGGCAGAATGGGGTGATCGGATCCTTCTATGCCGGCGCGCCATTGAACCGAAATATGGGCTCTGGACATTACCCGCTGGCTTTATGGAGAATGGCGAGACGACGGAAGAAGCGGCGGTCAGGGAGACCGCAGAAGAGGCAATGGCCGAGGTCAAACTGAGCGCTCTGTACGCGGTCTTCAGTATTCCTCATATCAGTCAGGTGTACATGATCTTTCGCGGCAAACTGCTCACGCCCGACTTCAAGCCGGGTGCCGAGAGCCTAGAGGTCGCACTCTTCCACCCGGACGAGTTTCCTTGGGAGCGCTTGGCCTTCCGGGTCATGCACGAGACGTTAAGGCGATATGCGGCGGACAAACCATCCGGCACCTTCCCCGTCCATCTCGGAATGATTCAGCCGCCTGAGAAAACTGATGCTCTATAGCGCGTGAGTGGCTTCCGCGCGCATGATCCGATAGCGGACAGTGTAATCCCACGTCGAAAGCCCTATTCCCTCCTGCTTGAAGACCCACGTCATCTCTTCATCTGATGTCCCGGTGGCGGGAATCGCGAGCAAATGCTCTCCCAACGTATCGTCACGGTCGCTATGCGCAGCCTCATCCAGCACATTGCCGGCGGCGGTCAGAATGACCTGCGCGGCTTCTGACGGCAGGCTCGGAAGATCCCCGAAAGCCGGCAGCCCTTCAACGATTTGCTTGACCCATTCCGACTTTTTGAGCCAGTCCTTGCCCTGCTCTTCATCAAAAGCTTTGAAGCCACCGAGCACGAACGCGTCCTCAGCAACATCGGCATAGAAAACGGCGAGATCATGGCCGGAGAAAGAAATCGTTTCGCCTGCCTTGATGTTGATGGGATCGGTCAGGAGCGCCGTCTTATCGGCATCGCAGCTCATCGCGGCGGACATGACATAAAAGGTATCGGCGACCAGGAGATCTTCGGTGTCACGGCAGTAGACATCCACCAATTCGACCCTCATTCGTATGGCCACCGCCGATCTCCTTTGCTGCGATCACTTAGTGGAGTCTAACGTGGATGGTCACGCTTCACTACCCGACGATTTGGGGGTATGGCCACAATGCTGTGATTAATACTCATGGGGAAGATGCTGCCTGACGAGGTTTCAGTATAGTGGGCAGCGTGAAACACCTTCTCATGCTTGCATTCTTCCTTGGTTTCGCCATAACGCCCACGTTTGCAGCAGAAGGCTGTCCACAAGAGGAAATCTCAAAACCGGAGAAAAGTAACGCGTCTTCGACATCCGCCCCCCAGTTAGTCGAAGGACAGATCAAAGGGATCCGGCCGGGCGCTTACTCGGTGGAGGACGATACCGGGAAGCAATTCGAAATCTATACCAATTCACACACTGACCTGGACGGCAATTTGACCATTGGCGATCGGGTGGTCGCGAAGATCCCGACCCTGACATCCATTGCATGCGCCCGATCCATCAACAGACGCAGCAAGACGGACTTTCCCCCGCAAAGTTACCTTGAGGGACACGTCTTACGGGTTGATGGCGATTCGTATTGGGTGCGGGACGTCACCGGCAAGGAGGTGCATCTCTATCTGGGCAGAGAATCCCGTCTTCAAGACCAACTATCCGTTGGGGATAAGGTGCAGGCCAGTCTCGATTCAATGACTTCTGTCGGTTACGCTACATTCCTACACAAGCGCTGAGTTCTACGGCCTCGCGACCGCCGATGATGTTCATTTCAGCACTGCCGTGAACCAACGAGCCTGAAAGCTGTCCGCCATCCGGCCAGAAGATGAGCTGAGGAAGGATCTGCTCAGCGGGCGCGCGCCAGCATCCAGGTCCGGACCTGCTCTTTCAACGCCTGGTCAATCCTTTTAATTTCCGTGCTCAGCGCATCCTGGAGCGCCTTGCCGGCGTCCATGATGTCCGCATTCGCGTCTGTCGGTTCCACCGCCGTGGACTCCCGTCGCTTCACCAATTTTTGCTTGAACTTTCTTTGCACGGTGAGGCCTCCTTTCCATGGTTCCATCAGTAAACCACCGTGCTGCTATCCTACAAGCGACAAGTTCGTTTCGAGCGCAGCTAATTTGTCTGGCTACGACCTCTTTTTAGCAAGCGTATGTACCAATAGGGTTATTGGCTAGAGGGAAGCTTCACTCCACCGGACCGATGCCCCGACCCTGGAAGATGCGGCGCAGGCGATGCACATGCCTCCCGCCGTACAGATTGCGGTCGGCATCCAGGATCGCCCGAGCGCCCTTGGCGAAGGTGGTAAAACCGTCGAGCTGAAAGTGGGATTCAATAATGATTTGATCGGCCGCCTCACGGCCTACGGCATGCCAGATCTCCCAAAGTGTCGCCGACCAGATTTTGCCGTTGTCGTGTTCATCGGCATCTTGCGAGTGGTCGAAGCTTTCGTACGTCCGGCGGTCGTCCAGCCGCCTCAGGCACGGCGGCACCCTGTCGCAGGCGATAGAATCCCACATACAGATCATCATTCGATATTTCGGCGGCTTCTTGGCCGCGAAAAAACTCGCCGCGAAGTAATCGCCGAACCCTTCGCCGATCGCGGCCGCCTCGAGGGACTGGCCGAAGTCAGAACAAATCGCGTCCTGAAGCGCGTGTCCGAATTCATGGAGAATCGTCTCCGCATCCTCCGCATCGTTCACCCCCCCTGTCCCAAACGTCAAACTCCGATGGCCCGGACTGTACCAGGAGTTGTCCTCGCGGGTTCCGCGCGCGTTCACGGCCAGCGGCTCCGAGAAGATCGCGCGCCCTCCTCGGTATCCCAGTGACTCGACATAGCGGATCGCACGGTCAATGTGAAAATAGATCATCGCCTCCTCGAAGCCACGAGCCGAACTCTTGAAGAAGTACTGGTGGTCTGGCCGTTTCACGCGCCCGGCCGTCAAACGCGTCGATACAAGGCGGCCGTCCAAAAACCCGTTGCCCTTCAAATCTCGGAGAACCACCTTCTTATAAGCCTTTGGCTGGGGAGAGAGCGGTTGTCCATCCCGTAGAAGCACCCGCCAGTTCCTCATGGCGATGACCGGATTGGGGTCGAAGACTGATGCCTTCCCCGTCAGCATGGCCAGATTGTCATACTTGCTGATGATTTTGCCGGTTGCACCATCAACGTAGACAATCCATTCCGATCGGGGCTGCTGCACGTGGATCCGGAACATAAAGGCGGGCCGCAGATGCTGCTTGGCCCAAAACCACAGCCGATCCGTCTTGAGCACCTTGGCCTGCTTGAGCGTCGCGGCCACGCTTCGCAGCGCCAACCGGCAAGCATCGGCCTTGTTGATGCGGAATTCGGCGCCCGTCTTCAAGATGTCCGCCGGCACGGCTCGGTTCTTAGCCAGGTAGGGCTCTCCGATTTTGTTGATATGGATCGTCACATAGGCTCGGTGGACCGGCAGCATCAAGTGGTTTTGCTGGAAAATGACATGGTGGGCGCCGAGACTCTCGATGACCTTTTGAAATCGCAGCTTGATGTCGGCAAGCCCCAACAATTTCTCATTGGCCCTGAGAAATTCGCGGGCGACCTCCAAAGGGCTGCCGCTCATGGCCCGCGCGCGGAATCCCCAAATCTCCTTGGGGGTCCCGTAATTCATACCTGGAACAATGTTGCAGGTCTTGAGGTTCAGTGGCCGCATCGTGTCTCCTTCATAAACTGTTCAGCGCATCATCGCAACAACCAGCACCTGCCAGGGTCCAGGGTCTTCGACAGAGTCCGAAGGAGTGTGCCAAAAGATCATGAAGATTTCAAAAGAAAGATTTTTCGTTTATAAGGGAGCGTGTTCCAGCGGCCCTTACAGCTCGCCATTCTTCCGATCCTGGCCGGACTGGCCTGCTGGATCGTGTTCAATCCCTTTGTCATCGCCGATCCTGCCGGGCCGCCGGGTACCGAGCGGCATCTTCGCAACATCAAGCAACTCACCTTCGGGGGACAGAACGCCGAGGCCTATTTCTCCTTCGACGGGCGGTCGCTGATCTTTCAATCCACCCGGGATGGGCGCGACTGTTATCAGGAATACGTGATGTCATTGGAGACCGGCGACATTCGGCTTGTCAGCACGGGAGAAGGCGCGACGACGTGTGGCTACTTTTTTCCAGGAGACCGCCGCGTGTTGTTCTCTTCGACGCACTTCAAGGGACCGCGCTGCCCTCCCAAACCTGTCGTGCAGGGAAAGTACCGGTGGGCGTTGGACGATTACGATATCTTCACCGCGAATCTTCAGGGTAGGAACATTACTCGCCTGACCGCCACGCCCGGTTATGACGCCGAGGCGACGATCGCACCCAATGGCTCGCGAATCGTCTTTACCTCTGTGCGTGATGGCGATCTCGACATTTATTCCATGCGGCTCGACGGGACCGACGTCAAGCGCCTCACCACGACCATCGGCTATGACGGCGGACCCTTCTATTCACCCGACAGTAAGCGCATCGTCTACCGGGCGTTTCACCCCACCGATCCGGAGGCACTGGCACACTATAAGGACCTGCTCGTCCAGAATCTCGTCGAGCCAAGCGTGCTCGAAATTTTCGTTATGGATGCGGACGGCGGCAACCAACGGCAGGTGACGCGCAACGGAGCCGCGAATTTTTCACCGTATTTCCATCCCGATGGGCGACGCATCATTTTCTCCTCGAACCTCCACGACGCTCAGCGTCGCACCTTCCAGTTGTTTCTGACCGGTGATGAGGGAGCGGACCTCGACCAGCTCACTACCGAAGGGACGTTCAACAGCTTCCCCATGTTTTCTCCGGATGGAACAAAGCTGGTCTGGGTTTCTGATCGCGGCGCCAAGGAAAAACGTGAATTCAATATCTTCCTTGCTGATTGGGTGCCTTGAACGTCATCCCTGCGGGAACCTTCCTAGTAAGATTTCCATAACACTTTTTAGGCGTCAATTCAGGCCAATTTTCATGTATATAGTGTTTTGTAAACAATGAACCACAATATGTAGGGGCAACGGCAACAGGAGACTATTTGAATGGATGAAATAAAGGCGATCTCCCTGTTCGCGGTAATCGGGCCTGTCTGCAGCACCGCGGTGGACGGCAAAAAGATCAACACCCTCATCGAGGCAGCTCTCCAGGATGGCTATTCGGTCAATCTGGATTTTCACGGTGTCAAACTCGTGACACCATCATTTTATGACGCTGCAGTAGAGAACCTCTCCCCATTCCTACCGGAGCTATCCCTCGAGACCACATTGTTTGCCGCAGACCATCAGGTCGGCAGTTTTTCGCTTTTCATCGCCAGATGCCCTCGCTAAGTTGCTTCTATCACTGGTTCGCGAGTCCCCATAACAACGACACTGTGTAGCGGGCCACAGCGTCGAGAATGTCCGGCTGGACCTTGTCCGCCGTGTCTGATGGCTGGTGAAAGTCGGGGTGGGCGCCGGAACTGACAATCGTTGCGGTGGGAATACCAGCCTCCTCAAACGGGACATGATCGCCGCCCGGAAAGAAGCCGAATACCTCCGTCCGTTCTTTTAGCTCTGCCTGTTCGGCGGCAATATTCGCGACATCTTTTTCCAGCTTGGACAGGCCGATCGTGATCTTGCCGTTCCCTACGCCGGCATGGTCCACATTGATCATGGCGGTGGTGGCGCTCAACGGTATGACGGGATGCGACACATAGTAGCGGGACCCCAACAGGCCCTGCTCCTCCCCGGAGAATGCGACAAGCAGAATGCTGCGTTTCGGCTTGAGCTCATGGCTCGTCAGCACGCGCGCGATCTCGAGTAGAATAGCTATCCCGGAGGCATTGTCATCAGCTCCCGCAAACACAATGCCCGCCTGCCTCCCGAAATGATCGTGGTGAGCGCCCAAGACAATCACCTGATCCCGTCGTTCTGGATCTGACCCCGGCCAAAAACCGACCACGTTCGAGGCCATGGCGTTCATCCGTCGCTGCTCCATCTTCACCGTGACGGTATGGCCGGTCTCGGAGAGTCGCGCCAGCGGGCGAGCGTCCATTTGTGTTTGAAAGGACTCCAGGGTCACACCGTTCGGCAACAGCCTCTCGGCCATGTGAGGAGCGATCCAGAGGCCGGGTAGGTTTTCCGCACTCTCATCGTAAAACGCCATGGGATTCTGTCCCATTCCCCGTCGCCGCTCGTACGCGCTTAGCGACGGGCCGGTGGCCATAAGATACCCGACTGCCCCATGCGCCTTGGCCGCTTTCACTTTCTCCTGCTGCGTCACACGGCCGGCATAGTTCTTCGGCTGCCCGCGCAGGAAGAGCACCACCTTGCCGCGCGCCGACAAATCGGCATATTCATCGAGTCCGCCGGCACGATCAGAAATTCCATATCCCACGAACATGACCCGTGCAGACACGATATCGGCCCCCATTGCGTTCAGGATCGGGAGGAAGTCCTGGCCCGCATGGGAGATCTGGCCGCCTGTCTCGGCGTCAACCACAACACGCATAGGTGGCTCGACGTGAACGGCCGTCACTGGAAACGATTGGAGACGGCTTTGCGGCAAACGTTGTGAGATGTATGCCACCGCCTGCTCGGAGCCCGAGGTGCCTGCTTGCCGCCCGCCGAACTGCGAAAGATCGCTGACGGATTCCATGAGGCGGTCAGGTGAAATCTGAATGGTCGGGCGGCCGATCTCACTGGGCTCTGCACGAGCGTTGGAAGGAGGAGAAAGGAGTCCAACCGCCGATGAAAAGGCGAGCAGAAGGGCCCAAGAATGATTCGCAGAAATCACCGGCCGGTTATCCCGAAATCACCGTGCAGTGAAAAATGAAATGAAGATGCAGTACTCACAGCATTGATACAGTATCTGACCAAATAATCAGCGGGCCAATATGAACAGGCAATGCTATGGCGTCTTTTCTTTCTGTTCAGGAGAGGTAAGAGCCATAAGTGGATTTTGGACTGTGGTGGTCGGCACTGCGCCTTTCGAGAACGCAGGCCCAATTTTTCCCTTGCCGAGCAGCATCCGTTTGACGTTCCGCTCCAGCGCTTCCCGGATAGGATCCAAATGAAGGTCGGCGAATCGGGCAGGGCTCAGCGGCGTCGAAAGATTCAGTGCCTGGCCGATCAGCGGAAGGCTTTCCCCGCTCGCCGCAAGCCAGGCGCCGAACGTCCGCCTGAGGTCATTGATCCGCACGTCCTCGATTCCCGCCTTTGTCCGGATCCGCCGCCAGGCACGCTTTACATTGACGAGATGTCCATGCTCGTTCCGCCCCGCAAAGACATAGGGGTTATCGTCTGTTTTGCGGAGCTGACACAGCACGGCAGCCAGGGGTGCCGGAAGCGGAAGCAGGTGCAAAGGAGCACTGCCGGGTTGCCTGATGCGCCAGACCGCCCGCTCTTTCGTCAGGTCGCTCACATCCTCCCATTTCATTGAGAGGATTTCGTCTCTTCGGGCACCGGTAAAGAGGGCCGTGACGAAGGCGGCCCGGGCGTGCTCATTCGGTTCCTCCTTCAACGCCTCGAAGAGGCGCGGAAGTTCATCCGGTTGCAAAAAACGACGCCGCTTCTCCTCCCTATGAAAAATGATCCGCGCCGCCGGGTTCTCGCCGGTGAAGAGACCCCACTCCTCGGCCAAGTTGTACATCTTGCGCAGGAGGGCTACCAGACGATTCGCTTGATAGGGAGTCTTTCGGCCGAGTTCTTCGTGAAGTCGCTGAACCTGATCGGCCTTGATCTCTGAAAGTACCCGAGGCCGCCAACCTGCGAGATGATTCCTGAGGACGGCGCGGTCGTTTCTCGCGGATCGTTTTCGCGGCGCATGGAGTTCTAAATAACGGTCCGCCAGTTCTCCGAAGGTCGCCCTCTTTCGGAGACGGCTGGGAATGACGCCCTTCGCGATGTCGCCCGCCATCTTCGAAGCCTGGGATCGCGCTTCCTCCAGCGAGATCACGCCCAGACGACCCAGGGTCGTGCGCCGCATGCGACCATGGACGCGTTTTTCATAGACGAAGGTCTTGGTGCCCTTGGTAATACGGAGCGCGAAACCACGGAGGTCCGAATCGCGGAGGAACATTTGTCCGGCGGGAGAGTAGGGGGCGTTTTCAACGACCGATTGCGTTAGAGTCGTCACTGACGCCTTTTATCGTGTAGGCGCATGTTGGCATGCATAGTAGATGAAAGCCACTGAGTTGTAAAGAGATTTTTTAGGTCTGCTGATAGTGATGTCATTCCTGCGTGTTGCTTTTGTTCCTTCTGTTCGCGCCCTCCACGATCTTGAATTCAAAGAGGCGGCACTCCAAGGGGCCGTTGAAAAGAGGCGCGCGTCGGGAAACCGATAATCGAATCAGCTTCGGCAGACGCATGTCCGCGGTCAGAAAGTAGGCGCGCCAGCTGGCGAAGTTCTTCTTCAGCGCGTCGCCGAGGCGCGGGTAAAAAAGAGCCAGCTCCGACTCTTCTCCGATCCTCACTCCGTACGGCGGGTTGGCGATAAGCACGCCTTCATCGGCCGGAGCCTTTGTCTCCAACACATCAGCCTGCTTCAATGCAACGGCATTTCCAAGGCCCGATGCCTCAAGATTCGCTCGCGCCGCCTTGACGGCGATTTCATCCCGATCGCATCCGTAAATCGCCAACGGCGCGTGCGGAGATTGTCGGGATCGCCGCTGAGTGCATAAAGCGTCCCACATCTTCGCGTCAAAGTTGAGCAGTTTTTCAAACGCGAACTGCCTGCCCGATCCGGGGGCAATGTTCCGCGAGATCTGCGCCGCTTCCAGCAGGATCGTTCCGCTGCCGCACATGGGGTCCAGCAGCACCTGACCGGGAGTCCAGCCTGAGAGCTTCAGGATGCCGGCAGCCAGATTTTCCCGCAACGGCGCGTCGGCGCTGGACTTTCGCAAGCCACGCTTGAACAGCGGCTCCCCGGAGGTGTCAATGTACAGGCTGACATGTTCCGCATCGAGAAACGCATCAATCCTGATATCCGGCCGGTGGGTGTCAATGCTCGGACGAGTGCGGCCGACGGCAACGAATTTGTCGCAGACGGCGTCCTTGATCCGGAGTGTGACGAAATCCAGGCTTTTGAGCGGACAGTGCTGGGCGCTGACCTTGATCTTGATCGTGTGGCGGGCCGAGAACCAATCGCGCCAGGGAAGGCGGTAGGCGGACTGGTAAATATCGTGTTCGGACCGATATGGGCCGTGAAAGATTCTCAACAGCACGCGGCTGGCGATCCGGCTTTCTAGATTGGCGCTGTAGCAGAGTGCCAAATCGCCGGTAAACGCCACTCCCCCTTGGGTGGGAACGATCTCGCGCGCGCCCAGGCTTTCCAGCTCGGACGTGAGCAGTGGCTCCAGCCCGCGTGGACAGGGAGCAAAAAACCTAAAATCTGGAGTCTCTGTCACGACGAGGTCAGTCGCGTAGCGCTATCCTTTTTTCCGATAGGTTTCGAAGGCCGAGACATCGAAGGTATACGTGCGCCGGCATTCCCCGCATCTCACCTTCACGGCGTCGTTCATCACGTCGACCATGCTGATCCGGACCTCCGCCGGATGAGCGATCACGCACTTCCCAAAATCGTCGGCGCCTTCTCTCGTGCCCTCGCCGGAAGGCGTGATCACCGACCGCCATGTCAGGCGATGCCGCATGTCGCAATTGGCGCATGCCATCACGACTCTATCGGGCGGCGTCACCGTTTTGAGGTTCAACGAAAGAGGATGCGATGAGAAGCACTGCTGAACAAACGCCCCGCTTTTGATGGTGGGCATTCTCTGCTCCTATGCAACGCCACAGATAGGAAAAGCTCGGGCACCGGAGGTCAAATGGCTTGAACGCTTCCCTGCATCGAATGCCCATTGAGATTACACTGGTAGCTGTACGTCCTGCCTTTGACGGCGTAGTACCAGATCACGACTTCCTCCCCGGGGGAAAGCATCACGCGCGCAACCCGCTTCCCGTCATACTCCACCTTCCCCGTGCCCTGGACGGAGATCAACGTTCCCGCTTCAAACAGATCCTGGGACCTCACCTCATGCTCGATCGGACCTTCTTCGCGGTTCTGGATCACCAGCACGGCGAAACTGTCCCCCGGAACCTTCGCGGTATCAGGCTGAAAACTGAGCTGCTCGATTTGGATCAGGTGGCCGTTCCTGAAAAACGCGTCGGCCGATGTTGCGATGAACATCGCGGCCAGGAGCGCGAGGCTCAGGCCTGCTGTCCTGACTCTTTTCCTGCTGTGCCTGATCATGTCGAATGCCCGCCCACGGCTCTAACAAACAGTTAACCATGCTTCGGCATGAAGTCCAGCCCTGCGATACCGAATCGCTACGGCGCAGCGGGCTTCGGCCGGTCCAGTTCGCGCAACCTATCGGAGGCTCGTCCTGCGTATGGGCTTTGCGGGTATCTCTCGGCGATCTCACGATAGAGCTGCTTAGTATGATCGGCGTTATTCTGGCGTTCCTCGAATTGCGCCGTTTCAAACAGTTCCCGCGCATTGTCTCCTGTACAGCTCACGGCGGTAAGACCGGCCACAAGCATGGTCGCTGCGCATAAGGTTTTGAGCATCAGGCGCGCCCCGGAAATGTCAGCTCGGCGATCGCCGATTTATCCAACTCGCCTTTGCCGAGATTGACAAGCCGGCTGTACTGCTTGAAGGTCGCCGTGGCCAAGGGGGGACGCAGGCCGGCTTGCTTCGCCAACGCAAGCGCGATCCCGCTATCTTTGGCGGCATGGGACGCGGAGAAATAGCAGTCATGCGCACGATTCTGCATGTCCTCGCCATCCGTCTCCAGCACACGGGAAGCGGCCCCGGTCTGCACGAAGACCTCCCTCAGCATGGTCAGATCAAGACCGAGCGCCTCGCCCAGACCCAGACCTTCCGCGAGCGCGGCTGTATTGATGTTCATGACCATGTTGACGAGCGCCTTCACCTTCGCCGCCTCTCCTGCGCGGCCGATGTAACGGGGGTTCATGCTGAGCGATTCCAGCAGGGGCTTGGCCCGCTCGAAGATCTCGGGTTTGCCTGCGCACATCAGATATAACGTCCCGTCCCGCGCTTGGGTGATGCTGCCGGCCATACAGGCTTCGAGACTGTGGCCGCCTTGCTTCTCCACCTTCGCTTCGATCTCGACGTGCACTTTCGGGGAAATGGTGGCGCAATTGATGAAGAGGCGCCCCGCTGCACGGGTCAACAGACTTTCGGTCCGATTGGCCTGGTAGATCTGACGCATCGCGCGGTCGTCCGTGACCACGGTGATGACGGTGTTCGAGAGTTCGGCGACGCGCGCCGGCGTGTGTGCCGCTTCACAGCCGAGCTCCTGCGCCAGCGTGGCGGCGACACGGGGCGCAATGTCATACACGGCCACGACCGGATAGGCATGGTCCCTCAGCCTGCGCGCCATGTTGGCGCCCATCCGGCCGACACCGACGAAACCGATCGTGAAGTCACGCTGTGCCATGGTCCACTCCGGCTACTTGGGAGCCTTCATTGGTTTTTCCACCTTCAGGATGTTCACGTCGAAGACGAGGTTCTTCCCGGCGAGCGGGTGATTGGTATCCACGACGACCGAGTCGCCTTTCATTTCCACCACCTTCGCCTGTTGGCCATCTTGCGAGCGCAGGAGCGTGCCGACTTTGGCCTCCGGCGGCACATTCTTCTTCGGCACGGTCACCTTTTTCTTTTCGTCATAGGGGCCGTAGGCTTCGTCCGCGCTCACCGCGACGCGCTTTTTGTCCCCTTCCTTCAATCCACTCAAGGCTTTCTCGAGACCGGGGATGATTTCCTGGTTTCCGTAAGTGAAGGAGAACGGCGGTTTTCCCTCTGTGCTATCCGCCACCGACTTGTCGGGCAGAGTTAACGTATATTCGAGTGTCACTTTCATGCCGTCGCCGATCGGCAATGTCTTCTCGGCTTGCGCAACGCCGCTCCATCCGGTGCCGAGTAGCGTCAGCATGGCCGCGATGATCCACACACGTACCTTCATGACTCAGTCTCCTTCCAAAAAGTAAAATGTGCCATCCCACACCAAAACGACACTAAGCAGAGGCAGAACGGTCGGGCTTATGTGCAAGAGATGTCATGGGGTGGATGAGGGGTTTCGAACCCCCGACCTCCGGATCCACAATCCGGCGCTCTAACCAACTGAGCTACACCCACCATCAGGACAGGAAAAACGCCGAAATCGATAGTATCAAACGGCCTCAGGCCGCCGCAAGATCAGTGGCGGCGAAGGTTGGCGCAGACGGCGGCGATTTCCACTTGGATTTCGTGCGCCGCCTTGGCGGGATCTTCCGCATCGCGGATCGGGCGGCCGACGACCAGATAATCGGCGCCGCCGGCAAGGGCGATCGCCGGCGTCACCGGATGCACCTGGTCGTGATGTGGGGTCCCGGAGGGCCGGATGCCAGGAGTCACGATCAGCAGCTTTCTGCCGAGTTCCTTGCGGATGATGTTGGTCTGCACGCCCGAGGCGATGACGCCGTCAGCCTTGCACTCGGCGGCCATTTGAGCCCTCCGGAGCACCGCATGGGGTATTGAGTCGGTAACCCCGGCTTCCCTCAGGTCGGCCTCCGCGAGGTTCGTGAGCACCGTGATCGCAAGTATCTTCATAGGGGCCTCGCCGCGACCCTCCACCGCCGCATGAAGAATTTTGCTGCGGGCATGCACGGTAAAAAAGGTCACGCCGAGCCCGGCCGCCACCGCCGTCGTCCGCTTCACCGTCTCACCGATGTCCAGAAGCTTCAGGTCAAGGAACACGCGGAAGTGCTGGCGGATGAACCAACGCACGATCGACGGGCCGGCCGCAGTAAACAGCTCGAGACCGATCTTGACGAACTCGACTTCGCCTTCCACCCGCTCGATCAGGCGCTTGGCCTCATCGGCGGAGGCGACATCCAGCGCGAGAATCAGACGTTCACGAGGATTTTTGATCACCGTGGCTTTCTTGACTTCAACGTTGCGGCTATGTTAACAATTTGCCCTTGTTTACAGGGGAAATGTCACATGCCGGTTGTTCATAAAAATGTACTGAAAGCCGCCCGCCAATCGGAGAAGCGGCGCCTCCGGAACCGCTCCGTCGAGTCCGGCGTCAAAGGCATCATCAAGAAGCTGCAGGCGGCCCTCGAAGAGAAAAAAACGGACGAAGTCAAAGCCGCTCTTCTCGAAGCCACCCGAAGCCTTGCGAAAGCCGCCTCCAAAGGCATTATTCATCGGAATACCGCCTCCCGGAAGATCGCGCGCCTCACCGCACAGGCGCGAAAGACCGCGACGGCGTAGGCTTCTCCGCGCTCCCGCATAACGCGAGGACCAGCCGTTCCATCGCCCGCCGCTCATGCCCGCGGCCCCCGCTCTTCAATTGCGAATCCGCTTCGCGGAACGCTTCAAAAGATCGGCCCATGTCTCCTTCGGAAAACGCTCGCGCCTGACGCACCAACCCCGGCACGCGAAACGGCGGCACGCCGACGGCGCGCGCCAGCCCCGCCTCTGGCACCCGGCGTCCGAGCTGCTCGCGCACCTTCCAGACCTGGCGCCATGACGACGAGAGCAGACCAAGAAGCCGCAAGGGCGGATCGCCGGCCTCCAGAACTTTCCCCAGCGCCCTCAATGCAGCAGCTCGGTCCTTCCGCGCCAACGCGTCGAGCAAATCCCAGACTGTGCCGCCCGTGTCTGCGCCTCTGACCGCTTCGACATCGGCAACCGTGACATCTGTTTTCGGCATGACATAGGCCGCGAGTTTCTCCAGTTCCCGCCGTACCACTCCCAACGCCCCTCCGCTGGCGTGTCGAAGCGCCTCGATCGCCCCGTCATCCACGTTCAACGCCAGGATAGTCGCTTGTTCACGAATCCAGCCCCCCATTGATCGAGGATCCAAGGGGGAACAATCCACCGTGACGCCGACGGATTTGAGTGTCTGGAAGAACTTGATGCGACCATCCACTTTCTCGCTTGTCATCACAAAACAAGTCGTCTCCACAGGGGTGTTCAAATAAGGAAGGAGCCGTTCCGTCTCCCGGGCCTTGAGGGCGCCCGCGTCGCGAACGATCAGCAAACGGCGTTCAGCAAATGCCGGCAACGTGTCACAGAGCCGCAGGATGTCGAGCGCGTCGGTGTCGGCTCCATAGAGCACGTCCATGTTAAACGCGGCCACCCCGGCCACGTCCGGACCCAAGACATGCTGCTGGATCTCCGCGACCGCCGCGTCCCGCAGAAATGGCTCTTCGCCCACAACGAGATAGATCAACGCCGGCGGTCCCGACGACAGCGCACGCTTGAGTTCCGGGAGCGTGATGCCTTGCTTCGCCATGTCTACCGGCCCACGGGCGTTTCGAGCACGCGCGAGACGATAGATTCCGCAATATTCTGGCACGCCTCTTCAGTGGCACGATCCTGGCGGGAACGGCTGACAGCCAGATCGGACGTCTGAAAAAACTCCGCGGAAGAGCTATAGCTCTCTTGCCAGAGGATCTTCTGGGTTGCAGTCTCCTCATACTTGACGCCCACATAGATTGTGACGCGAAGCTCGTTGACCGACCCTTGACGGAAGGAAAGCACCGTCAGGCCGTAGCCGAGCACCCGGCCCTTCACCGCGAAGGGAGCGCTTCCGGCATCATTCACGAGGGTCAGGCCGTCCGCTTGAAGGAACTGGCGGCGGACGATTTCCGTGACGCGCTTATCCACCACCGGTTCGAACGTGTCGTTATGGAAGACCGGCACGGCCAAATGCAGCCCCCGCGCAGCGCCGGGTTTCACCGTGGTGCCAAATTCATAGCCGCACCCCGCGAGAGACAGCGCGAGCAGAACTGCGAAACCTGTCTGCCGGCGCCTACTCATCCGGCCACCACGATATTGACGAGACGCTTGTCCACATACACCACGTTCTTGACCGTTTTCCCCCGCATCCACTCCATCACCTTGTCGTCCTGCTGCGCCTTCGCGACGACCTGCTCCTTGCTCCAGTCCGAAGGCACGGTCACTTTGCTTCTGAGCTTGCCGTTGACCTGTACCGGAATCGTCAAGACGTCTTCGACGAGAAGCGCCGGATCAAAGGCCGGCCAGGGATGTCTCGCAAGACCTTCCGCATGGCCGAG
>Ga0066706_10000100_pt1 | contig 18909 bp, 17 predicted proteins | sample GraSoiAngelo_155_FD_67274 | JGI IMG/M metagenome (GOLD analysis project Ga0066706, IMG submission 67274) | Grasslands soil microbial communities from the Angelo Coastal Reserve, California, USA - 14_1009_13_30cm | ecosystem: Environmental > Terrestrial > Soil > Grasslands | place: USA...
GTCCAGTACCACACTAAACGCTTGAAGTGTCCCAGCAAGGACGTGTTCATCCGGCTCGCTCACGAATGGGAAAAACAGTTGGTGAACAACCCTGAGCCAAACAACGGCAATGGAATCAAGAAAGAGAAGAAAAAAACGCTCAAAGAACCATCCGAGTAAATTCAAGATCCGGGTACGATACAAGTACCACTACTACCGCTGGATCAACACCCAAGACTACGGCAGCTTCAAAGACATCTACGAAAAATACAAAGACAAAGGATACTCCTTCTGGTGTGTGCCGAAGGGAGACTCAGTGTTCACTAACCCAGGAATAGAATCAATGGGCGAGCAGATAGACTCGATAGTATCCGCGAATGGAAACTACGAGCTTCCATCCCGGTACTTTGAAAGAGACTACACGGGAGACCTTGTTGTCGTAAAACCATTCCTGCTTCCCGAGACAAGGCTGACCCCAGAACATCCAGTCTTATCCTGCGAATCAAAGCCGCAAAAATCAAAGTGGTATGAGCCTCAAACGAGACCATCGCTACGGAAAACTTGGAAGCCCGCAAGGGAGCTAACAGAGAAGGATTGGGTCTTCTTTCCGCTCTTCAAAGGGAGTCGAGAAGGTGATCCTGAACTCCTCTACCTTCTAGGCCTGTACATGGCCGAGGGATATCCCACTGGCAACCAGGTATACTTCGCACTTGGACACACCGAACGTCAACTTGCTGAACACATCCTTCGGATGGCGGAAAAACACTGGAATGTCAAGGGGACGATTAACCGCCACAGATCAGGTCTTCTCGTGCGCTTTTCCAAATCATCTTTAGCGGATTTCATGAGGACAGAGTTTGGCAGTAGAGCTGTCAGCAAGAAGATTCCATCGTGGATTCTTGAACAACGTGATCCTCAGCCCTTCCTCGAAGGATGGCTGAAAGGAGATGGGTTCAAGCGTGGAAACACCTGGAGACTCACAACGTCATCCAAGACAGCCGCTTACCAGGCGCTACTCATGGGTTCTCGGCTCGGGATTCTGCCGGCCATTTACGAGGATGACAGAAAGGAGCGAGGGATGTTCCAAGGGCGAAAGGTCAACGCGAAGCCGTCATACGAGATCCGATTCCATAAAGACGGCGGCAAATATTCAAACAAGGAAAGTCACGTTGTAAAGACGGATAACGGGTTCTGGGTCAAGATAAACAGGATTGAGAGAGAGAAATTCTCGGGCAAAGTCTGCAATATGGAGACACCGTCAAACACTTACCTTCTATCCTTCATCGTACACAACTGCGCAGATTTGCCGCCGGAGTATTCCAGTCAGGATGGGACATGGACGGGATATCGGCTGGATGGCGATAAGACGCACACTGAATCTACGTTGAAAAGATATGGACGACATAAGGCGTGGATCGACAGCAGCTACAAGTTCGAGGGAAAACCTGTAATTCTAGTCTACAACGCCGGTTGATAATCCAAGAACACTTCGCGATTTCTCTGATAGATTCTCTGGGAATTGTTTTGTTCGTCACTACACGTGACTCTCGAATGTGACCACTCGATGTGAGCGACACTTAAGAACCGGAATTCGATCCTAGCTCCGCATGGAGACGACGACCGCCCAGAAGGAGACGCTCTGGCGGAACCCCAACTTCCTAAAGCTCTGGACATCCGAGACCATCTCCCAGTTCGGCAGCCAGTTCACCGGGCTAGCCCTGCCGTTGACCGCGATCATCATTCTAAACGCCAATTCGACAGAGCTGGGTGTTCTCGTCTTCGCTGGGAGCATTCCCTGGTTGCTCTTCGGGCTCCTGGTCGGGGTGTGGGTTGACCGGCACCGCAAGAAGCGCATCATGGTCACTTCCAACATTCTACGAGGATCGATACTCGCCCTGATACCGATAGCCGCAATCCTGGGAGTCATAACAAAGCTCGGAATCCCGTTTCTCTACGCGGTAAGCTTCTTCGTGGGATTCCTTCAGGTCTTCTTCGACGTAACATACCAATCCTACCTGCCATCTCTGGTGCGCAGGGATCAGCTGGTCGAGGGAAACCGCAACCTACAAGCAAGCGCGTCCACAGCCCAGGTAACCGGACCCACCATAGCTGGAATCGTCATTAGCATAATTACCGCTCCGATCGCCATAGCGATTGATGCATGTTCCTTCTTCGCATCCGCGTTCGCGCTAGGACGAATTGACCACGAAGAGATCATCGATAAAGAAATTGTAAAACCTTCGGTATTAGCCGATATCCGGGAGGGGCTCCATGTCGTGCTCCGCGACAGTAGACTGCGAATGATCGCGGGCTCCACCGGGACTTCCAACTTCTTCAGCACCGCGCTGCAGGCAATCGTCCTACTCTACTTTGTTCTGCCAAGCCCAGCAGGGCTTGGAGTCTCCAAAACCCTTGTTGGCGTTACAGCTGGAATCATCTTCAGCGTGGCAAGCATTGGCGCTCTAGTCGGAGTCGCGATCTCCAGCCGAGTGGCAAAGAGAATTGGAGTTGGACCCGCGATAGTCGGGAGCATGCTAATCGGTGGACTCGGGGCTATTCCCTACTATCTCTCCGGGTCGCTAACCGTCTCCCCACTGTTCACAGTTGCCGGGTTCGATGTCAACTGGAACATGCTCGCCATCATGGGTGGCCAGTTCATCACCTTCATCGGAGTCGTAGTCTACAACGTCAACCAGGTCAGCTTGAGACAGGCAATAGTCCCACTCCGTCTACAGGGACGAATGAACGCGACAATGCGTTTTCTCGTCTGGGGAACAATCCCCCTCGGAGGACTCGCGGGAGGATTACTGGGAACCTTTCTTGGACTACGGAGCGCGATTGGCATAGCAATACTCGGGGGCTCGCTCGCGTTTCTCTGGGTCCTACTCTCCCCCGTGCGCTCACTCAAGGAGATACCCGCCCCTCTAGAATAGCAAGAGAACCATTTCGGTTGCCCAGGTGATGCTCAGGTATATACCGTCTTGAACGGCCTGCGAGCTTCTTTCAAATAGAGGCAACCTCATAGCCTCGCAAACCGGTTATGACCCTCCAGACCACCACGCCTGCAGTCCAACAGAAAATAGGCTACCGCTACGTCAAATACACGTTCTTCAAAGTCGACCCGGCCTGGCGAAAATTATCCTCTGAAGATAGAAAGTCTTCAAAGAAACAATTCCTCTCATCTCTTAACCAAAGCGAGGACATGATTCGGCCCCGATCTTACTCCTTGGTCGGAACCAGAGGAGACGTTGATTTCATGCTGTGGACAATCACCGATTCCCTAGAGACCCTCCAAGGCTTCCACTCGGACCTGCTCAAGAGCGAGCTCGGAAAGTATCTCTCCACACCCTACTCTTATCTCGCTATGTTGCGTCCCTCGGAATATTTCGGCAGACCCTCCGAGAAGGAACCTGTTGGGTCGAAGTATCTCTTCGTCTATCCCTTCACGAAAAAGAGAGAATGGTACAGCATGCCGTTCGAGGAGAGAAGGAGAATAATGAAAGACCACGTGCAAACGGGCCAAAAATATCCCTCAGTTACCATACACACGTCGTACTCTTTCGGCATCGACGATTACGAGTTCATCCTATCGTTCGAAACAGATCATCCAGAAGACTTCCTCAACCTCGTCATGGATCTGAGAACCACCGAAGCGAGCAAGTATACAGCCCTGGAGACTCCTGTTTTCACCTGCCTCAACGTTCAGCCCGAGAAAATGCTGGACCTGCTTGGGCCATAACACAAGAAACGAAGAGTTCGCCGTTGACTGATTTCGAGAATGATAATTTCCTAAGAGCTTGCTGGAAGAAAGAAACCGAGTTCACTCCGATCTGGTTCATGCGGCAGGCCGGGAGATACCTAGAGAGTTATCGAAAGGTCCGGGCGAAAAACGATGTCCTCACGATCTGTAAGACACCAGAGCTCGCCGCCAAAGTTACAGTTGATGCCACAACCGAGCTAGGAGTCGACGCTGCAATCATTTTCGCCGACATTATGTTGCCTCTCGAGGGAATCGGCCAGAGCTTCAAGCTCGTAGACGGCGTCGGACCCGTAGTTGAGAAACCGATCGGACGAATGGAGGATGTGAAAACGATTGGAAAATTCTCTCCGAAGGATCACGTGCCTTTCGTGACGGACGCGATTGAACTGGCCATCCAACAGCTGGATGGACGCACGCCTCTAATCGGGTTTTCAGGAGCACCTTTCACCCTCGCCTCCTACCTGATAGAAGGAAGCCCCTCTCGGGAGTTTACAAAAACCAAGAGGATGATGTACGCTGAGCCTGAGGCGTGGAAGCTGCTGATGGCGAAGTTGTCCAGTATGGTCTCCGATTATCTCCTAGCTCAAATCCGAGCAGGCGTAGACGCCGTGCAGCTGTTCGACAGCTGGTCTGGCTGTCTCTCGCCATCCGACTACCAAGAATTCGTGCTCCCATTCAACAAGCAAATATTCGAACGCCTGAAACCGGGTGGTATTCCTCGAATACACTTCGGAGTTGGAACTGCCGGGATATTGAAGGCGATGAGGGAGGCTGGCGGTGACGTGTTCGGTGTCGATTGGAGAATCTCGATAGACGAAGCCTGGGCTATTCTCGGCCTTGTAGCCATCCAGGGCAATCTCGATCCCGCAATCCTTCTCGGCGCGAACGAGCTTGTCCACGCTAGATCCAGTGATATCCTTGCAAGGATCGGCGGTCGTCTCGGCCACATTTTCAACCTCGGTCACGGAGTCCTTCCGGATACACCGCCTGAACAGGTGAAGAATCTGGTTCAATTCATTCACGGGACTACCAGAACCAAACGCTAGAGGCGTCGAGACTCATGGACAAACATTCCGCAATTCTGCTGATGGCTTACGGTAGCCCCAACTCTCTGGACGAGGTCGGAGAATACCTACGACAGGTCAGAGGAGGAAGATCATCGACCCCCGAGGAGATTGAGCGATTGACAGAACGATATCGCCAAGTCGGCGGCCAGACCCCTCTCCTGAAAATAACTCTCGCGCAGGCGAAAGCATTGGAAGAGAGGCTCCAATCTGAGCGACTCGATTCACCGGTCTACATTGGAATGAAGCACTGGCACCCTTTCATCGAAGATGTCGTTGAGAAAATCGTGAGTGATGGCTCTGCAAGTATCGTCGGACTCGCGCTCGCTCCCCATTACTCTAGGCTGAGCATTGGCGGATATTCGGACGCTGTCAGGAGATCCTTGGCCAGTATAGGGAGACGAGTTCCGTTCGCCATGGTTGAGAGCTGGCATGATCAACAATCTCTGATTTCCGCCTTGTCGCGACGGGTTCGTGATGGCCTCGGGAAGTTCGATGACCCAGATAGTGCGGTCGTTCTGTTCACGGCGCATAGTCTCCCGAAGAAGTTTGTCGCCGACGACGACCCCTATTGGAGCCAGCTTCAAGAAACTAGCCAGTTCGTTGCCAACAAATCGGGAATCAGGTCCTGGGATTTCGCCTTCCAGAGCGCGGGGCAACCTATCGAATCCTGGATGGGACCTAGCATCAAGGAGAAGATAGCTGAGTTATCGGGTAAGGGATTCCGCGAATTGTTGGTCTGCCCGGTGGGTTTTGTCTCAGATCACCTTGAGATACTCTACGATCTGGACATAGAGGCGAAGAGCTACGCGGCGTCATTAGGTACGAGACTTAATCGAACTGGTTCGCTCAACGACGATCCGGAATTCATTGACGCGATAGCATCGAGACTGAGACCCCTTCTATCAAGGGAGACTGTAACAGCCTAGGGTCTGAACCCGAGGCTTCCCTACGAGAACGCCTTGGCTAGTCTCTGATAGTTTTCCTCGTCTAGCTTCCAATCAGCGACCTCAGCGTTCTCTTTGAGGTGTTCCGGGTCCGCCGCTTTAGGTATTGCAACAACGGAATCATGCTGCAAAACCCACCCGAGCGCAACCTGGTTTCTGCTCTTACCCAATTTCCCTGCTATCTCGTCTAGGATTTTGAACGAGGATCCTCGTCCTCTCGGAATTTTTCCCTGACCCAGAGGACTATACGCGATTAGGGTGAGGCCCTCTTTCTGGCAGTATGGTAGGATTCTCGCCTCCGCGCTTCTATCGATTAGGCTGAACTCGATCTGGTTGGAGGCAATTTTCTCGTGAGATAGCGATTGCTGGGCTTCTCGCATCTGTTCGACGGAGAAGTTGCTCACGCCGATGTATCGGGTAAGACCGTCACTGACGAGTTTCTCCATCGCTCTCATTGTTTCTGAAAGAGGAATCTTCGGGCTTGGCCAGTGCAACTGGTAGAGGTCCATCTGTTTCAGTCCTAGCCTCTTCAGGCTCCTCTTCGCCGCTGCCAACACATCATCGTACGCGAAATGTCTCGGAGAAACCTTTGAGGCTACGAAGACCCCGTCACGGCGCCCTTCAAGAGCTCGGGCTACGACTTCCTCACTGTGACCGGCCGCGTACATTTCTGCCGTGTCTATGAATTTCATCTCAAGGTCCAAGCCGAGTCTGAGAGCTAGTATGCCAGCGTTGTCTCGAGAGGAGTCCTGGCTCATCTCGCCCCCGATTCCCCAGGTGCCCTGCCCAACGACCGGAATTGATTCACGCGTGTGTCCTAAAGGTCTGAACCGCATAATGTCTCACCCTTACGGTTGGAGAAAATGCCCTTCCGGCTTTAAGCCTGGCTAAGAATCACACTGAGAACGGCAGTATTATGCGTCACGAAATTGCTTCGACTCCAACCGTAGAAATCGCCCATTATCAAGCCTGAACGCGGATCTGGGACCCGGTCTAAACTCTCCCCTGAGAATGGTTCGTGTTTGGCTGAAATAGCGGCGAGTTTCGCTTCGGAGTTAGGTTGATTTGTGCTAAGAATGGCCTGATTTGCCCATTATCACCGCCGGACAGAAAATCGTCTCCTCGAAAAAGTGGGGACTGCTTCACGCAATTTGCGTCGCATCAGTGATTTCCGGGAGACCTTCCTCGAAAGCACCTCCCTCCAGTATGTTCTCCGCTCAGATTTCTCGGTCAAATCGTCCTTTCGGCCTTCTTCACGAGCTCATCAATCGCGTTTTCGACAAGATACTTCTCTGGTACGCTTGGGTCTAATCCTAGCTCTCGAAGCCTTTCGGCAGTTGCAGGACCAATGGCGCCAACAAGAGTTGATCTCATCAGGCGGATCAGTAGGGATCTCGGATTCTCGCGTTCGGCTATGCTGAAAAGGTTGGAAGCTGAAGCCGCACTAGTGAACAGAACAGCCTGAAATTGTCCCTTCTCAAGTCCAGCGAGAAAATCCAGTACGCTCTCAACATTCGCTGGAACAGTCGATCGATAGACAGTAATCGTCTCTACAAACGCCCCCCTCGAAGTCAAGGATACTGAAAGGTGATCGTCCGCAGCTGAAGACCTGACCAGAACTACTCGAGATCCTTTAAGTTCAAACTTAGAGAAGTAGTCGATTATCCCACCAGAACTGTATTTCTCCGGAACCACTGCGCCTTGAACACCATGTCTGACTAGTGCCTCGGTGGTCATCGGTCCCACCGCAATCACTCTAGGTTGACCTGCCCCCCTAGGGAGACTATTGGAGTGAGGATCCAGCGCGCCAAAGAATGCGTCAACACCAGTCGAACTCATGAAGACAAGCCAGTCAATTGGACCCTCGCCGATCGCTCTCGAGAACTCTTTGAGGATACTTGATCGTGCCAGAGGTTTCAGTTCGACTGCGTGGACGATGAACGGGTTCCATCCGAGCTTTCGTACAAACATAGATGTCTCTTCTCCTTGGCCAAGGGGGCGAGTTATTGCGATGGACTTCCTAGCCAGCGTCCTAGACGTAGACAGTTCTCCAGCTCTCCTCGATCCTCTTCGCTCCCCTCTCAATTAGCTCCTCCCCAATCTCTCCCGCCAATACTACACCGTCCTGGATGGGTCCCGAGCGTTCCGCGAGAAGTTTTTCCTTGCCATCGATCGAGAAAATGCAGGCCACTATCCGGATCCGGTCGCCATCAGCTCTAGCTAAAGCTCCCACAGGAACCTTGCAACCGCCCTCGAGAACACGTACCAGCTCTCGTTCAGCCTCAATTTCCATCCTCGTCGGAGGGTGCTCGATCTTCCTCAGCAAGTCAATGACCTTCGGATTTTCGCTTCGGGCAACGACGGCGAGTGCTCCCTGCCCTGGTGCAGGCATGAAATCTTCAACCGGTAGCTTCTCCGATATCCTTCCTGTTACTCCCAGCCTCGCCAGCCCCGCCTCGGCTAGTACAACAGCATCAAATTCCCCACTGTCAACCTTCCGTATCCTCGTCTCAACGTTTCCCCGAATAGGCTCCGGATCAAGATCAGGTCTCATTCGTCGTAACTGCGCGACTCGGAGCAAACTACTCGTCCCTATCTTACTGCCTTTTTCTAGATCTTTGAGAAGCCGGTCTCCCTTGCTGACGAGCACATCAGCAACAGAACCTCTCTCGGGAACGCTAGCGATCACGAGCAGGCTGTTCTTGTCGAAGACAGGTATGTCTTTCATACTGTGAACTCCAAAGTCAACTTGGCCGTCGAGGACTGCTTGGTCGATTTCTTTTTCGAAGATTCCTTTCTGGTCGAGCGAGAAGAGCGGTGTGCGCTGATCAGCATCACCGGCGGTAGTGATGATCGCACGGTCTATTTCTAGACCTGGATTCCGTTGTCGAATGCTCTCTACAACTAGTTCCGTCTGAACGAGAGAGAGCTTGCTTCCTCTAGTACCTACTTTGAGAAGTATAGCAGGTCACCGTGACAGGGTCTTCACTGCTGCGCCGATCGCGCCGAGGGTAGCCTCTAATTCGTCTTCGTTGTGTGCCGTAGAGAGAAAGCATGTTTCGAATTGCGATGGCGGTACGAAAATTCGGGACGCGAGTAGCGAATGGAAGTATTTCTCGTACTTGCGCATGTCAGCCGACTTTGCAGAGTGATAATCCGTCACTGGACGGTCTGTGAAGAACAACTGGAACATCGAAGCAACACCATTGACCTGCGCGGTTACCCTAGCCGATTCCAAATGATCGCTCATTCCATGCCGCATCTCATCCCCCATCCTCTCTAAGCGGGAATATACTTGCCCTCCTCTTTTTCTCAATGACTCAAGAGTTGCGAGCGCAGCGGACACGCTGACTGGATTGCCACTGTAGGTCCCGGCCTGGTACACTGGACCGAGAGGGGCGAGCTTTTCCAAAATGTCTCTTCTCCCACCAAAGGCTGAGAGCGGAAGCCCGCCGCCCAGGATTTTTCCGAGGATTGTTAGGTCTGGGCGAATCTTGTAGTATTCCTGAGCACCGCCTATCGATAGCCTGAAACCCGTGATCACCTCGTCGAAGATCAGGAGGACCTCGTTTTCTTCGGTAATTTTTCTGAGAGTTTCCAGGAATCCTGGGTTCGGCAGCACAGGGCCTATGTTTCCAAGGACAGGTTCGACAATTACAGCCGCAAGCTCGCTCGAATGGTCTCGAATAATTTTGCCAGCTACCTTTTCATCGTTGAAACGGCTCACAAGCGTGTTCTTGGCGACTTCGCTCGAGACCCCTTCGGAGCTGGGGCTTCCGAGTAAGGTGGCGCCTGACCCTGCCTTGACCAATACTGAGTCATGGGACCCGTGGAATCCCCCTTCGAACTTTAGGACCTTTTTCTTCCCACTGAACGCACGCGCCAGCCGGATAGCGTGCATTGTGGCTTCAGTCCCGGAGTTGACGAGTCGAACCATCTCCATTGATGGCATCAGCGATGCGATGAGTTCGGCGAGTTCAACCTCGATCTCTGTTGGCTGTCCGTAGATGGACCCTCTCTCGAGCGCTTGCTCTACTGCCTCAATGATTTCCGCGTTCGCGTGTCCATCGATCAACGCGCCGTAGGCCATGCAGTAGTCTAGGTATTCTTGGCTGTCAACTGTCTTGAACTTCGAGCCTTTGGCCGAACCTACGAAGAGAGGATAGGGCGAGTAATTTCTCACTGGGCTGTTGACTCCGCCTGGTATGACCTGTCTTGCTCGCCGGTAGAGCTGCTGGGATCTTGAATCTAGTCCAGCCATTCTGCGGCTTCCAAGGCATGGTATGTTAGTATCATGTCTGCGCCTGCTCGTTTGATGCTGGTTAGAACCTCTAGTATCGCCGACTTCTCATCTATCCATCCCTCACGCGCAGCCGCCTTGATCATCGAAAATTCTCCGCTCACATTGTAGGCTGCAGTAGGCATCCGGAATCTCTTCTTCGCACGATAGATAATGTCGAGGTAAGCTAGTGCGGGCTTGACCATGATCATGTCCGCTCCCTCTTTAATGTCGAGGGCGATTTCGCGGAGCGCTTCCTCCGGATTGGAATAATCCATCTGGTAAGTTCTCCGATCACCGAACTTCGGTGTGGAGAAGGCGGCCTCTCGAAACGGACCGAAGAATGATGAAGCATGCTTAGCCGCATACGCCATCACAGCTACGCCCCTGAATCCATTGTCGTCAAGCGCCTGTCGGATTGTCTTGACCTGCCCATCGATCATTGCGGACGGTGCCACCATGTCAGCGCCGGCGCGGGCATGGCTTACAGCGATGTCAGCTAGCTTTGGAAGCGTCTCATCATTGTCTATTCGCCCATCATTGACGAGCCCGCAGTGTCCATGGCTGGTGTATTGACACATGCAGACATCAGTGAAAACAACCAGCTCGTCACCGAACTGTGCTTTCAGATCGCGGATCGTTCGCTGGACCACCCCGTTCGGGTCATACGCAGTTGATCCGACCTCGTCCTTGACTGTTGGAAGGCCGAATAGGATGATGGACTTCACTCCCTTGTCGACGAGTCTTCCAACTTCGCGGCCCACAGTCCCGGGGGCTTGTCGGCGCTGGCCCGGCATAGACCGGATTGGTGCCTCGGTCTTCAAACCCTCCTCGACAAATATCGGTTGGATGAGGTCTGAAAGGTCGAGTCTAACTTCTCTTACGAGTTCCCGGATGAGTGGTGTTCTTCTGAGTCGGCGCATTCGCAGCGCGGGAAAGCTCATCGTATCCTATTCTCCTTCGAATATCTGTCCGGCAACCGTCAACAGTTTACGGTCGCCTTTTTTCGCGGCTTCGCGAAGGTTGACGACTGGTTGGGCTAGGAGCTTTCGTACGAGTGAGAGGCTCATTGTCTCAAGTACCTCCTGCTGATGTGGGGGTAGGTTCAGTTTGGATAGAGCCTTTTCCAGTTCTTCTCTTCGAATCTTGTCGGCTCGATGATAGAGGTCCGACACCATCGGTTCGGCCTCTTCGCGTCGTAGCAGTGCCGAGATTTTCTCTGCGGCTTCCTCGATTTTTGGTTCGGCCTCTTTGACCAAAGTCTTCCTTACGGACACCGCTTGGTCGGTGATGTCGCGAAGGTCATCAATAGTCCTGATCACAACACCCTTGAGCTGTTCCAGATCAGGCGAAACATTTCTTGGAATCGAAAGGTCCAGAATTATGAGTTTCGGGCTATGATCGCCTTTCAGCTGAGGCACAACTATCTCCTTCGTGAGCAAGTAGCCTTTGGCTCTGGTTGCGACCATGACCAGTCGGAAGAGTCCCAGTTGTGAAGTGACATTTTTGATGTCAGCTGGTTTGCCCCCGAAGGTTCTGCAGAACGACTCGGTCCTTTGTCGTGTCCTGCCTGCAACGGTCACGTCGGTGATTCTTCTAGACTTCAATGCCTTCATCAGGACCATGCCGATCTGGCCCGTTCCTAGCAGCAGTATTTTGACTCGGTCGAGGTTTCCAAGAGTTGCTTCCGCGACCTTCAAAGCTGCGGACCCGAGAGATACTGTTCCTTGACCGATGCCAGTCTGGTCCCGGATCCTAGTCCCAGCTGCAATCGACATCTCGAAAGTCTTGGAAAGTGTCGGACTCGATGCGGCTAGTCCTCGTGCTTCTATCAGGGACGATTTTAGCTGACCGAGTATCTGGCTCTCTCCCACCAGCATGGATTCCAGTCCCGATGCAAGGCTCACGAGGTATTCTAGAACCTGTCCGCCTGTTCTCTGTTCTGCAAGCCTACGCAGTTCGTGAAGTTTGAATTTGGTTTCTAAGGCCCAGTTCCAGAGAATTTTCTCGTTGACCTCGACGCTTTCGTCAGCGTCGATGAACATGTCAACCCTGTTACAGGTCTCAACCACCACCGCTCCCTTGATTCCGGGAATGCTTCCGAGAATGTTGTAGAATCCGGGCAGGTCTCGAAGGGTTAGTGCGTCAAGTGTTGACAGCGGGGCTCTTCTGTAGCTGACACCTATGTTGACTAGCACTCGAACACATCCCGGAGTAGCGCAAAAGGGCTGGCCGTCCCTCTTTGATATTAAGCCATAACCTGTACAGGCTAGCCAGATGCATAGACCAAGGATGAGGTATTCCGCCTTACGAATAGCTAAGTTGAGAACGGGGGCGTCTAAGCTGTAAGCTATCTTACAAATGCCGATAAAAGGACAATGTTTCGCGTCACGAAAATGCTCCCACTTTGACCTGGGAAATCACTCATTATCCACCCTGATACCGAATCTGAAAGGCCCTTGATCCTTCAAGGCAGAGCCTACACTGGAAACGCAGATAATCCCCGACTGATCCAAGGTCCAGACCACGTCCTAATCAACCGGATTCGCCATTATCCATGCCAGTCAGCGAGTGTTCTAGAAATAAGGGGTCTTGCGCAGCGATTTTGCCCGGCATGAGGGAAAGTTCGTACTGGCCAGCGATGGTAGACTAAGTTGCGCTGCTAAGTGTTTTCTCCGCGAGACTTGGCTCGAATGGCTCTCGCTACGAAGACATCATCTGGCGACTATTCCCGATTGCTTTTCCTCAGCGACGCGCGTTTCGCCAAGTCTCGCCGATCCTGCCCGCCCCTTTCGAGAGAAGTTCCTCTCCAATCTCGTGAGCCAGCTTTGTTCCGTCCATTGTGGTTCCGGATCTTGTCGCAAACAGTCTTTCGTTACCATCCACAGAGAGAACACAAGCTTTCACCTGAATCTGGTTTCCCCTCACCGCGGCGAGTGTGCCGACAGGGACTTTGCTGGTTTCCTCGAGAATCCGCACCAGCTCTCTCTCCGCCTCCACCTCCGCACGAGTAGGCAGATGCTCCAGCATCCTCAACGCCTCGATGACCTTCAGATTATCACGTCTCGCAACAATAGCCAAAGCGCCTTGACCCGCAGCAGGCATGAACTCGTCGATAGACAATCGTTCTGAGATCCTCTCAGCAATACCTAGCTTCGCCAGCCCAGCCTCAGCCAGTATTACAGCATCGAGTTCTCCCTTGTCTACTCTCTCGATCCTTGTCTCCACGTCTCCAAAGACAGGCTCCGGCTTCACATCCGGCCTAGCATGTCTAAGCTGAGCGAGCCTGATCGGACTGCTTGTCCCAACACTGCTACCTACAGCCAGATCCTTCAACCGCCTGTCCCCGTTACTAACGAGTACTTCGGCCGGAGAACTTCTTTCTGGAACACTCGCCATCACCAGTCGCGTGTTCCTATCGTTAACAGGCACATCTTTCATGTTGTGGACAGCGAAGTCCACTCTTCCTTCTGAGACCGCTTGGTCAACTTCTTTGTCGAATATTCCTCTCTGCTCTAGAGAGAACAGTGATCGTCCCTTACCCGTATCGGCAGAAGTCTCGATGATCTTCCGTTCTATTTTCAGACCCGCATTCTTCTGTCTTATCCGATCGACTACAAGATCGGTCTGAATCAGGGACAGCTTGCTGTTTCGAGCTCCGACCTTGAGAAATATTCTTGGGTCACCGTGCTGAAGGTTTCACAATAGCATCGACCGCGTTGACTTGGGTAGGTCGCTCGAAGATTCGTTGCGATAATAAGATTTGACATCACAGTTCCATTCGGTCCGAATCGTGCCGTTTTTGGCATTCGCTTTAGATGTCAGTTGAGAGCTGGCTCGGCCCCGGAGAATCTCTGTCAGTCTTTGGAGAACCATGCAGCGTCTTCACGACATCCTCTAGCCTTGGATGGCCCTTCTGCAATCGTATCTCGTCCTCCTCGAAACCTAGCTCGGCCATGCCATGTTCGCTGAGGAACTTTGCAGCCCATGAGACAGCGTTCCCTGGAATGCGCAACTGTTTCGATATCTCGTCCAGTTTGTGCCAGGCCCCGTCAACAATATGCATCCATACATACCAAAGAAGCATTGGTCGTGGTCCGCCAGGCAATGATGAGCGCTCCTAATTCCACCATCATTTCCCTTGTCCTACTAATCGCACTGTAACTGTACGATTCTTCACCCAGTAACATGCTGGTGAACCGCTACTCATTGAACCGGCTTATCGCTCATGGGTCCGAGAGGAAAGATTCTCGCCTCGTTTCTCCTAATCATCGTAGTCATCATTGCCGTCTGGCAGTTCACAACTCCCGTGCTGATCCCTCCAGTCGGGACCAAATATCTCTCATCGACACAATACGCCAATCGTGGAAGCTGGGTCGTCCTGGAGGTTTCAGGCTACGGCAAAGTCTTCCTCGCCTTCTCCATCTCTAACTTGACATATCCTCGCACTACCCTCCCAACCGTATATTCACTCATCGTCAGCAAGTTGAACGAGACCGTTCTCCCTTCGTACATTCGCGGATTGACGGTCAAACTCACAGCCCTACATATCCAAGACAACTACGACGGTTCTACCTCGGCCTGGGCGCCCTCAGGGAATTTTCCCGAAGCAGCACAAGCTACGACTCTCTTCAACTTCCAGACCTCGGCAAACCACCAGCTCCGGTTCACCATAAGCTACCAGCTCTACGAGATTCTCTTCATAGGATCGCTCATAGACCACTCTACAACCCGGTCATTCAACATCACGCAGAATGTCGTCTGAACAATTTTCCAATTGCTAAAGGATTATTTAACTCCGCCCGAGTTTCGTCCCACCTGTTGAATCTTGGCAATAACTTACGACTATATCGATGATTACCTTTACCGCATCGCGCAACCGAGAGATCTTCTGCTCCAGAAGATGGAAGAGGATGCTGACTCGGGAGCAGTCCCGATCATCGGACCCTTGGTCGGCAGGTTCCTGTACAATCTCGCCCGCAGCAGCCAAAGTAAGAATGTTCTAGAGATAGGAACCGCTATCGGATATTCCGGAATATGGCTTGGACGAGCTGTCACCCCCTTGAAAGGTTCGGTCACGACCATCGACAAGGATCCTGAAAGAGTGAAGAGAGCCGAGCAGAATATCGCAGAGGCCAAGCTCGAAAATGTCATCAAAGTCTTGAAAGGCGACGCGTTACGCGTCCTCCCAACTCTCAAAGACGAATATGACCTGGTATTCCTCGACTCTGACAAGAACATCTACATCGATGCGTTCAAGCTCAGCGTGAAAAAACTCCGCAAAGGCGGCTTATTCATAGCCGACAACACATTGTGGGGCGGCGATGTCGCAAAGGGCGGCAAATCCGAGCTGACTCAGACAATGATCAAGTTCAACAAAGAAGTATCAGGATACCCAGGACTATCAACAGTAATCGTCCCGCTCCGCGACGGCGTCCTAGTCAGCCTGAAAGAATAGATTATTCGAAAACCATTGCACTCTACGGTGCATATATGCCGGGAGGATTTTCGGGGTTACACTACAAGTTTATACGATTCTGTACAAATCTCTTTAATTAGCGGACACGATGGTACGGAGCTACTCCTGCGATTCTCGCTCCGAAAACACGGGGATAGAAAAAGTATAGGAGTTAGGTAAGAACAATGGAAATCCAACAAATACCGAAGGTACCCCAAGGAGAATTCCGATATCAAAGGTCCTACACGAAACCAGGAGTCCACCCATACGACGCTGTAAAATGGGAAATCCGGGACGCGGTCATAACCGACCACAAAGGACAGGTCATTTTCGAACAAAAGAGCGTCGAAGTTCCCTCGTTCTGGTCCCAGACCGCAACAAATATCGTCTCCTCGAAATATTTCCGCGGCAGACTCGGGACCCCTGGAAGAGAAAGCAGCGTCAAACAACTCATAGGCCGTGTCGCGGGAACCATCGCCCGCTGGGGGAAGAAAGGAAGCTACTTCCTCGACGAGGAAGAAGCCGAGACCTTCGAGTCGGAACTCACCCATATCCTCGTCCATCAAATGGCCGCTTTCAACAGCCCCGTATGGTTCAATGTGGGAGTCGAGGACCGTCCTCAATGCTCTGCATGCTTCATCAATTCCGTCCAGGACGACATGCGATCCATAATGCAGCTCGCCCAGACAGAAGGTATGCTGTTCAAGTACGGATCCGGAACCGGATCAAACCTCTCATCCCTGCGTTCTTCAAAAGAACACCTGTCGACAGGTGGAAAGGCGAGTGGCCCTGTCTCCTTCATGAAGGGTTTCGACGCGTTCGCAGGGGTCATAAAATCGGGCGGACGGACCCGTCGCGCCGCGAAAATGGTCATTCTAAACGTTGACCATCCCGATATTGAAGAGTTCATCTGGTCAAAGGCCAAGGAAGAGAAGAAAGCCTGGGCCTTAATCGACGCCGGCTACGACGGAGCCGTCGACGGAGAAGCCTACAGCTCTATCTTCTTCCAGAACGCCAACCACAGCGTCCGTGTCACGGACGAGTTCATGCACGCCGTGACAGAGGACAAGGAATGGAAGACGCGGTACATTACGAACCATCAAGTCGCGGACGTCTACAAAGCTCGGAATCTCATGAGAGAAATGGCCGAGGCTGCTTACATCTGCGGCGACCCCGGAATCCAGTTTGATACGATTGTCAACAAGTGGCATCCATGTCCGAACACAAATCGGATCAATGCCTCCAACCCTTGCTCTGAATACATGTTTCTCGACGACTCCGCGTGCAACCTCGCTTCCCTGAATCTCATGAAGTTCAGAGCCGTGGACGGTGACTTCGACGTCGAATCCTTCGAACACGCAGTCGAGATCGTAATCGGCGCCCAGGAGATTCTTGTCAGTAACGCAGGCTACCCGACCCCTGCTATAGAGAAGAACAGTCACGACTTTCGTCCGCTGGGACTCGGATACGCAAACCTCGGCGCCCTGCTAATGGCGCGGGGCCTCCCTTACGACAGTGACCAGGGTCGAAATTATGCTGCGGCCATATCTGCTCTGATGTCGGGTCGAGCTTACGCAGCGTCATCGCGGATAGCCAAGAGGCTTGGCCCGTTCAAGGGGTATGCTGTGAACGAGAAGCCATTCCTCAACGTGATCGACATGCACAGGGCGCACGCGTACAAGATTCCTGCTGAGGGAATCTCCGAGGAGTTGTTGAAAGCTGCCCTCAAGTCCTGGGATGACGCTCTCTCCTTGGGCGAGAGATTTGGATTCAAGAACGCTCAGATATCCGTCATCGCGCCTACTGGAACGATCGCGTTCATGATGGACTGCGACACCACCGGCATCGAACCTGACATAGCCTTGGTCAAGTACAAGTGGCTCGTAGGAGGTGGAGTAATCAAGATAGTCAACAACACTGTTCCCGAAGCGCTAGCGAAGCTCGGCTATTCCAAGACCGAGGCTAGCGAGATTCTCAAGTATCTCGAAGATCACGACACAATAGAAGGCGCTCCTCATCTCAAACAGGAGCACTTGCCGGTTTTCGATTGCGCATTCAAGCCGGCTAAGGGGACGAGAAGTATACACTATATGGGCCATGTCAAGATGATGGCCGCTGTTCAGCCCTTCGTCTCCGGCGCGATATCTAAGACAGTTAACATGCCTGGCAATGTCTCCGTGGATGAGATCATCGAGACTTACGTCACCGCGTGGAAGATGGGACTGAAAGCTATCGCCATCTACAGGGACGGTTCCAAGAGAACCCAACCTCTAACTACGACGATCCAAGACAAGAGCAAAGTAATCGAGAAGACGAAGGAGCAAGTGGTCTTCAAGCCCTTCCGGCGCCGTCTGCCAGAAGAGAGAGAAGCGATAATTCACAAGTTCTCGATCGCCCAGAACGAGGGCTATCTCATGGTAGGCCTCTACGATGACAACACTCCCGGTGAGATATTCGTGGTGATGTCGAAGGAGGGAAGCACAATATCGGGACTGATGGACGCGTTCTCAACCTCCATCTCCCTAGCACTACAATACGGCGTTCCATTGAAAGTGCTCGTAAACAAGTTCACGCACACGCGATTCGAACCAGCAGGCATAACCACTAACCAAGATATCCGATTCGCCAAGTCCGTAGTAGACTACATCTTCAGATGGCTCGGTCTCAAATTCCTTCCAAAGGAAGAACAGGACGCTCTCGGACTCGCAAGGACAACACTGGAGAACGGGACACAGGTAAAGCTAGTTGACCCAACTGGCGCAAAGACCGCGGCTCCGATGACAGCGGAGATGAAACTGCAAGAGACTCCAGAGTTATCGGCACCCCTCGCAAGCTTTGACAATCAATCTGACGCGCCCGCATGTGAGAACTGTGGAATGATAATGGTCCGTGCAGGGTCATGCTACAAGTGCAACAACTGCGGCAACACAAGCGGTTGCGGTTAGAAAATCTCGTCTACGCCTTCTCGACCAATAGAGTTAGCCCATCAGTCTCTGTAACCCTCACTTGAGTCCCTCTAGGTAGCACTCCTTTTGACGTCTTCGCGGAGAACTCTTCGCTGTTCACGAGCACTGTACCCGTGGATTCTGCGATGTCAGAGGTTGCACGGCCAGTCGATCCTACCAATCTCTTGAGAGTCTGCTCGGTGAGATTAGACGGCGGCTTAGTCTGACCCGAAAACGCGTAAAATATGAACCAGAGTATGAGACCGCCAACGATTGCAGCGATTATGCCCAACAACGCGACGTCGATGGCGCTCATGTGGCATTTCTGTTCGACTCCACAATAGACCGAGATTAAGCCTTGCCGGTTGGAATGTTTGAAGCGCTGCCTTGTTCAGTTCACCTGGGCGACACTTGTCCAGGATCAAAGAAAAGAGGGCAATATGTTCGCTGCAGGTGAGAATACGTCTTATTCGATAA
>Ga0066706_10000102_pt1 | contig 18799 bp, 21 predicted proteins | sample GraSoiAngelo_155_FD_67274 | JGI IMG/M metagenome (GOLD analysis project Ga0066706, IMG submission 67274) | Grasslands soil microbial communities from the Angelo Coastal Reserve, California, USA - 14_1009_13_30cm | ecosystem: Environmental > Terrestrial > Soil > Grasslands | place: USA...
GAAGCCCGGGCGCTGGTTCTAGCCATTTCCGACCCCGTTGCCACCCGCCGTGCGGTGAAAGTGGCTCGGCAGCTCAATCCTTCCGTCCATATCATTGCCCGGACGCGCTATCTTCGAGAGATTGACGATCTCCTCGACTTGGGAGCCGATCAAGTCGTTCCGGAAGAGTTTGAGACCTCCATCGAGATTTTTTGTCTTGTTTTGCATGATTACCGTGTTCCCGCCGGCATCATTGCCGAAAAAGCCGATCGTATTCGAAAAGAAGGATATGCCGTGCTCCGTCGGGGTCAACCCAAGTGGAAAGAAATCGTCACGGAGCGAATAGACGACCGGTACGTGGACGAGTAAATAGAAGAGCAAAAGAGCGTATAATAACGTAGGTTATTTAGTTAATTTTAATTGAAAAAATTACTTCTATATCAACCTGTTACAGCTATGAGTCGGTCACAAAACCTTGACAACCTAGAAGGCTACGTATTACAGTATTCACGCGATGCTAGTGGGGAATCGGGGAGGATCCGTGGTCTCCGGACTGCGGCCTCCCCGATTATCTTTGAGGGGACTGTCGATGCCATTGACCACGACCAAATTTGATCCGCAAGCTGCGCTCGCAGAGCTACGGGACAAAAAGCCTGAGCGCGTGACACTCGTCGTATTGAGCGGAGACATGGATCGCGTCATGGCGGCGTTTATCATTGCGACAGGGGCAGCCTCGATGGGGATGCGGGTCACCATGTTTTTCACCTTTTGGGGCCTGAATGCTATTCGGCGTCCCGGAGCTCGTAGCGCTGCGAGGGACTGGTTGCGGCGCATGTTCGGCTTCTTGAATAAGGGAGGCGCCGACACGTTGCCGTTATCGAGGTTCCATTTCGGCGGACTGGGCACCAGCATGATGAAGCGTGTTATGAAACAGAATCGGATGCCGGGCGTTGCCGAATTGATGGAAATGGCCAAGGATCTGGGAGTTCAGTTCATTGCCTGCACGACGACACTCGGTTTGATGGGGATTTCGAAGGACACGCTGATTGAAGGCGTGGATCAGTTTGCAGGCGTTTCGACCTATCTTGCCGAAGCCAAAGATGCCCAAGTCAATCTCTTCATCTGAAAAAGGTCGTCACATGGCTTTTAATGCCGACGTGAAGCTGGACACACTAGGATTGTTCTGCCCCATGCCCATCATTAAGACCTCTAAGAAGATCAAAGATCTCGTGGTCGGGCAGGTGTTAGAGGTCGTGTCTGATGATGAGGGCATCAAAAAAGACATGCCGGCATGGTGCGAAACGACGGGTCACGAGTTTTTGGGTCTGGAGGAAGAACTAAACGGCCGCACCATGCACTACCGCACGTATGTGAAGAAGTCCAAATAACTCTCCACTCCGCGAAACAAACCTGTCCTACATTCTGCATCTGCTCGAAAAATAGTCTGTTTTAAGAATGTTTACGTAGTACAGAAGATGGGTAAGTATCCCCCGTTATCCACAGGGCACAGCTTGTGTATAATCAATTCGAGGTAATACATTGAATTCATGTCCTAATCTACCGCTAACAGGAGCGAATCTATAAACGTAGCACAGGTCTTTCCACAACATATTGACACCAATTGTCGAGACCTCGCTAAATATGGTATTTTTTAATTGACAGATTTTTAGGCCTATGTTAGAAACGGCTCTTATTTGAAAAGAGTCATTGGACACACCATCATGTGGGTAGGTTACTCGAAAATCCAAACCCTACCCAACCTATTGTGACATGATTATGAAGATGGAACAGCCCAAGGGTTGGTCGCCGTGTAATCTGCATGCCGTGCCGTCCGCTCATGGCGTCTATGTTCTACGGGACCAGAATCAGAACATTCTCTTCATCGGCAGTCACAGGTTGCGGGAAAAACTCATCAGGCACCTACGGGCAAACGATGTCCCGGGTGTCAAATACTTCGAATGGTATCAGACCGATAGTCGTCGCACGGCAAAAGAGAAAGAGCAGTATTGGATTGCGCGCTATCGACCGCCGTTTGCTTACCGACGAAATCGAACGCACTGACAAGCAACCTTGGACACGACAAAAGTCAGAACAGTGGAGGAGGTCGCATGAAAGCAAGAGACGCCACGCAAGCTCAGGCAGAAATGAAAGAGGTTCCTCTCAACATTTCTCCCAACGCGTTGCGCGTCTTGCAGAAGCGGTACTTGGCCAAAGACGAGAACGGGAAGGTCGTGGAGACTCCAGAAGGCATGTTTCGCCGTGTGGCGAAGAATTTGGCTCAAGCCGATTTGCTGTATGGGGCCACGCCTAAGGAGTACAAGAGGCTTGAAGAGAAATTTTACGCATTAATGGCCACATTGGATTTTCTGCCGAACTCTCCTACCCTCATGAATGCAGGCCGCCCGCTGCAACAACTCGCGGCTTGTTTTGTATTGCCGGTGGAGGATTCAATCGGCGGTATTTACGACACCCTGAAACATCAAGCGCTCATCCACCAGACCGGCGGAGGAACCGGGTTCTCATTTTCCCGGTTGCGGCCGAAAGACGACATGGTGAAGAGCACCGGCGGGGTCGCTTCAGGCCCTGTGTCGTTCATGAAGGTCTACAATCAGTCCACCGAACACATCAAGCAAGGCGGCACGCGGCGCGGGGCGAATATGGGCATCCTCCGCGTGGATCACCCGGACATTTTGGAATTCATCACCTGCAAGACCGACAAGAAAGAAGTCACCAACTTCAATATCAGTGTGGCGGTCACCGATGCCTTTATGACCGCGGCTCTCAACGGCGAAAAGTATGAGCTCCTGAACCCGCGCAGCGGAAAGCCTGTGAAGCAACTGGACGCCCTAGAGGTCTTAAAAAAGATCGCAGAGGCAGCCTGGCGCAACGGTGAACCAGGCCTGTTCTTCATCGATCAAGCGAACCGGACGAACCCTACGCCCCACTATGCAATGATCGAGGCGACGAATCCATGCGGCGAGCAACCATTGCTTCCTTATGAATCCTGCAATCTCGGCAGCGTCAATCTCGAAAACCATCTCACACAGACCCCGGAGGGACGTTACGAGATCGATTGGGGCCATCTCGAGGACTCCATCAGGACGGCGGTGCATCTGCTCGACAACGTGATTGACATGAACAAGTACCCGATTGCCGAGATCGAGAAGTGCACGAAGGACAACCGAAAAATCGGACTGGGCGTGATGGGTTTCGCTCGCATGCTGTTCAAACTCGGCATCCAATATGACTCGGAGATGGGCGCCGAAATGGGCGGCAGAATCATGAAATTTATTTCGGAAAAGGGGTATGAGGAGTCGATGCGTTTGGCCGCATCGCGGGGCGTCTATCCTGCGTGGAAAGGCTCCCTGCATGAAGCCCGGGGACAGCGTGCGCGGAATTCCTACGTCACCACCGTCGCTCCCACCGGCACCATCAGCATGATCGCCGACACCTCAGGTGGGTGCGAGCCGGAGTTTAGTCTCGTCTGGTACAAGAACGTGATGGACGGCGAGCATTTGCCGTATGTCCTCGATGACTTCATTCAGACCGCGAAGCGAGAGGGATTTTGGAAAGACGACTTGATGGAGAAGATCATCGAAAATCACGGCTCTGCGCGGGGCATTCCAGAAATTCCTGAGCGCTGGCAGAAGATTTTCACCACTGCACACGACGTCGCGCCTGAATGGCATGTCAAGATGCAAGCGGCCTTCCAGCAATACACCGACAGCGGCGTCTCGAAGACGATCAACATGCCGACGGAAGCGACCGTGGACGACGTGCTCAAGGCATATCTGATGGCCTATGACCTGGGCTGCAAGGGCATCACGGTCTATCGTGACGGCAGCCGCGACGAGCAGGTACTGAACGTGGGGATCTCCAGCAAAGAGAAACCGAAGGCTGAGGTTTCCCCGATGGATTCGGTTGCCGCGGTCTCAATGCCACAAGGCGCTGAGACGCTTCCAGCACTGCATGGAGAGGGTTATGGAGGGCGGTCGCATCCAGTCAAGCGTGAACGCCCCGTCCGCGTGAGCGGGGAAACGATCGCGATCAACACCAGCTACGGCAAAATGTACCTGACGATCAATTCGATGAACGGCCAGCCTTTCGAGACGTTTGCCACGGTGGCGAAGGCCGGAGGCATGATTCAGGCCGATTTGGAATGCGTGTGTCGTCTGATCAGCCTGGCGCTTCGCTACCAAATTCCAATGCATGAAATCACCAGACAGTTGATCGGCATCCAAGACGGTAATCCCTATGGGATGGGGGGAAACCGCGTGCTCTCCTTGTGGGATGCAATTGCCAAGGCCTTGGCGAGCTATCATCCCCCCGAACAAAAACAGGGGATGGCGGCCGTGCGGTCGGCCCGTCCTGAAGGGTTGCCCTGCCCCGATTGCAAGAGTCCCTTAGTGCATACAGAGAACTGTGAGAAGTGCTACGGCTGTGGCTATTCACGGTGTTGGTAAGGCGTTGAAGTTTTCAAACATTCAGAAGGCGAAGGCCAAAGGAGGTACAGATGTCAGGTCCGTATAACCTGAAGTACATCCACCTTTTCGTCACCGAGGTGTCGCCGGGCGCGTTTATCCTGTCACGAAGTGGCAGAATGGCCGACCGTGTAGGGCGAGCGGACCATAATCTACTCGACGATCTTCAAGGCGTTGCCCGCGAGGGCAAGTACCGGTATTTCTGGTTCGAATACACTCCCAAACCCATGGCTGCTTACGCTCTTGAGTGCGCATGGTTCCATCGCTACCATCCGACGGACAACGCCGAGCACCCGATGGCGCCTATGGGCGGCGACATCCCTTGTCAGGTCAAGGGTTGCTCGGTCGCTTCGATGGCGCCTGCGCGCGGGTAAACGACTCGCTATATAACGGCCAGTCGCAAGGCTTTCGGGCCGTCGGGTCCGTTCCTTTTCCAAATCAGCGAGTTATAGCGCTTCCTCCAACTGCTTGAACTTTCTCAGATACTTATGCTACAGTCCTACGTTGTCTTGAGGAGGAACAGGAGCGTTGGATGGAAATCAAAGTCTTTAATAACAATGTCGAAAAAGCCCTGAAAATCGCCAAGAAAAAACTCGCCGGTGAGGGGCTGTTCCGAGAACTTAAACGCCGCCGTTTTTACGAAAAACCCAGCCTCAAGAAAAAGAATAAGGAGCGCGAAGCCCAACGTCGCCGGCAGAAATGGTTGGCGAAGCATCGTATAGGGTAACGTCTTCTCGCCTCGCGTTTCACGTCTCAGTTTCTCTCATAAAAGTCCTCGCTTGACATGAAAGATCAGGACATCCATGCCTGCATCAGGACACTTCAAAAGGAAGTGCTGTGCTGGGATGAGCCGGTCGTTGGAGTTGTTGCGAAGTCCACCCGGGATCCATTTCAAATTCTGACCTCAACGGTCCTCAGCCTGCGGACGCGGGACCAAACAACCATGGAGGCAGCCAAACGGCTGTTTCGCCTTGCTACAACTCCGCAAGCCATGTTGAAGATCACGCGTCGCCGGATTGAGCGCGCAATCTACCCAGTAGGATTTTATCGGACGAAGGCGGGCCAGATTCTGAACATCAGTCGCGCTCTCGTCGAACGATACGGGGGACGGGTTCCTGACAGTATTGAGGAACTGCTGACCCTGAAAGGCGTCGGCCGGAAGACCGCCAACTTGGTCGTCACCCTCGGCTTTGAAAAGCCGGGGATCTGTGTGGATATTCACGTTCACCGAATTAGCAACCGATGGGGGTATATCGAGACGAAGACGCCCGCGCAGAGCGAGGAGGCACTACGCAGGAAACTCCCGAAGCGCTATTGGATGATCTACAACGACTTGCTCGTCCCATTCGGGCAGAATATGTGCAAGCCGATCTCCCCGCTCTGCAGCCGGTGCAAATTGTTTCGCTTCTGCGAACGGAAGGGCGTGATTGTGTCGCGCTGATCGGGGAAGCCAGCGAGGAATGGTCAAATAAACAATGTGTTCTCGGCGTCAGCGGCCAGGTTCAGAATCAGTGGAAGCCCGAGGACATCGTCCACTTTTGAAGCCAGATCCTCGTACTTGACGCTCATATATTCCAATCCGGCGCTGCACGCGATGAGCTTGAAGCTGCCTACCTGTTTGGCTTCCGCAAACATCTCGGAAATTTTTGGCGCTTTTTTTTCGGTCATGGCGCGCGCCACTTCCCCGGCGTGTGCGGCATAGGCAGGGGGAAAATCGATGGTGTCGATCTCGCCCGACGCGAGTTTTTTGATCGCCCAGAACATGAGGAAGACGTACACTTCCTTCCCCATGGCGGCGGCGGTGAGCCCAATGGTGGCCGCTTGATGGAGCTTATCGTACGTGCCGCCGTGCAGGAAAATAACGAATTTCGGCTTTTTCATGAACGGGGAGGGCCCGACTAGGGGTTGATCGTGCTCTTGATGCCGCTGACGAAGTCATTGACGAGCCGGTCCACTTCGCTGTTGCTCATCGGGCGCTCGACAATTTCGGATTGATTGCTCTTCTCCTGGCCTTTGTCGGATTCGGTCCGAATGATCATGGTCCGGTCTTGATCCACGTCAATATGGATGAACCACTCTCGCTCGCCCAGACGGAGGGTCGCCTCTTTTCCGGTTGAATGCTTCTTGATCTCAACCTGGGGAGTCGCCGGGGCAGGATCGGCCCAGGACGGCATGGCGCCATAAAGCTGCGCGCAGCCGGCCACGCCCAACAGCAGGAAAACCGTCCTCGGTGGCAAGAAACTTTTTATCATGGACATGATGCGTGAATTATACAGGCGCCATATGGGTTAGTAAACACGGCTTGTCCGTCCGTCGAGGCGGGTGTTAGGATGCTACACGCATGAGCGAACGCCAGGTGCTCTATCTTATCGACGGGAGCGGTTACCTTTACCGCGCCTTCTTCGCCCTGCCCGAACTGTCGACGACGTCGGGGGTTCCCACCAATGCGGTCTACGGGTTCATCACGATGCTCCAGAAGGTCGTTCGGGAGCGCAAGCCCCAATACCTGGCCGTGGCCTTCGATGAGAAAGGCCCGACGGTCCGTCATCAGGCATATGCCGAGTATAAGTCCCACAGGCCGCTGATGCCCGACACCCTCTCGCGGCAGATTCCATACATTCATCGGGCGGTTCAAGGCTATGGGATCCCGGTGGTGAAACTCGAAGGATACGAGGCCGACGACTTGATCGGCGCTCTCGCCGCTCAGGCTGTTGCGGCGGGCCTCGATGTGGTCATCGTCACCAGCGACAAGGATATGTTTCAGCTCTTGGGCCCGCATGTGAAGATTTTTGATCCGGTCAAGGACAAGACCTTTACCGACGAGGACTGTGTGGCGCGGTTCGGCGTGGGGCCGGCGCAGGTCATTGAGATCATGGGTCTCATGGGAGACGCGACGGACAACATTCCCGGCGTCAAAGGCATCGGGGAGAAGACGGCGAAAAAGCTGATCGCCGAATTCGGAACCATCGAAAATCTACTGGATCGTCTCACCGACGTAAAAGGGCAGAAGCTTCGTCTGTTGCTGGCAGGCCAGGCAGAAGAGGCAAGGCAGAGCCGCAAGCTGGCGACGATTCTCATCGACAGTCCCGTCGTATTCGACAAGGACCGGTTTCAGGCGGGCCAGGCGCGATCCGAGGAACTGTCCGGTCTGTTTCGCGAGCTTGAATTCTGGGCTTTTCTGAAGTCATTGCAGGCTGACACCGGCGTGGACGAGAGCCACTCACGTGAACCCGTGCGGGTACTCGAGGAATCGTCTTCCTGCGAGGATTTGGCTGAGAAGATATTCGCCGCAGGAGAGGTCGCGATCCACTGTGAGTTGAGCGGCACCGATGCGCTCAGGACCGAGCTTTTGGGTCTTGGCATATGTCCTGGGTCTGGCGAGCCCTGTTATCTGGCCGGACGATCATGGCTCGGAATCCTTCGGGGCGTCCTGCAGGACGGTCCGACGAAACTGTATGCGCATGATTTTAAAGTCGCCTGGGTGGCTTTGCGCCGAGCGGGGGTCACGATGCCGAGCCCTCATTTCGACACCATGGTGGCCGCATATTTATTGAACCCTAACCGACGCATGCCGTCATTAGAGACCTTGTCCCAGGAGTTTCTCCTGGAAACGCTCGACACCATGCAGGCGTCCAAGAAGGCACGAAAGGGAGATCTATTTGAGCTTGCGGAGACCGATGACTCGGCAGCCCGAGCCGGTGGCGCGGCGTATGCCATCGCGCGCCTCCGCCCGATCCTGGCCGACAAACTGGCGGCGAGCGGCCAGACCGAACTGTTCGAGCGGATCGAGCTGCCCCTCACCGTCGTGCTCGCGGAAATCGAGGCGAATGGGTTCCGATTGGATACGGGAGCGCTTGAAACGCTCGGCAAGGAACTGGATCATCAGCTCTCGGCGATTCTCGAAGCCATTTATCGGAAGGCGGGGATGGAGTTCAATGTCAACTCGCCCAAGCAGCTTAGCGAGGTCCTGTTCGAGAAATTGAAACTGCCCGCCGTCAAGAAAACCAAGACGGGCTACTCCACGGATGAAGATGTGTTGACACAGCTTGCCGTGCAGCACGAATTGCCGGCTGAAATTCTGAATTATCGAAGCCTCAGCAAACTGAAATCCACTTATGTGGATGCCTTGCCGCGCCTCGTCCATCCCGAGACAGGACGATTGCACACCTCGCTCAATCAAGCGGTCGCGGCAACCGGGCGGTTGTCGTCCTCCGACCCCAATCTCCAAAACATCCCGATCAAGGGCGAATGGGGAGGACGGATTCGGGAGGCATTCATCGCCGATCCTGCCTGCATGTTGATCTCGGCCGACTACAACCAGATCGAACCGCGGATCCTGGCGCATCTGTCTCAGGATCCTGTGCTGATCGACGCCTTTACTCGAGAGGAAGACATTCACATGACGACCGCCGTGGAAATCTTTGGGTTGCCGGCCGGGCAGATCACAAAAGACATGCGTCGTATCGCAAAGACCGTTAACTTCGGCATCATCTACGGCATCAGCCCCTATGGGCTATCTTCTCAATTGGGGATTTCGCAGCAGGAAGCGAAGAAATATATTGAGGCGTATTTCTCGCGCTTTCAGGGTGTCAAGAACTTTGTGGACCGCACGGTGGCGGAAGCGAAGGCGTGCGGCTATGTGACCACGTTATTCGGACGTCGCCGCCCCATCCCGGAGTTGCGGGGAAATGACGCCGTACAACGCGGCTTCGGTGAGCGGATGGCGATGAATACGCCCATCCAGGGGACGGCGGCGGATATCATCAAACTTGCGATGCTGGCACTCCATCGTCGCCTTAAGGGCGAAGGGCGTCACGCCAAAATGCTGCTTCAGGTACATGATGAGTTGATTCTGGAAGTGGCCGAATCCGATCTCGATGCGGCAAGACATGCCGTGCAGGAGGAGATGGAGGGCGTTGCCAAGCTCGCGGTTCCTCTCAAGGTGGATGTTGGCATCGGCAAGAACTGGCGACAAGCCCATCCGTAGCTGATTTTCGGGCCTTTGGCTGCCTCCGGCAGGCGCTCTCGCAGTTGACCATCTCGAAAACTCTGTGTTACCGTGAGTGGTTGTAATTCCGCACAATTTCCCTTCTGGCTATGCCGAGATTTTCTGAAAATGGGTGATCGCGTCAGTGAAGAAATCGCTGCGTTGAAGGATGAGGACTGGGCACTGCGTGAAGAAGCTGCCATGCTGCTCGGGGATTTCGCCGATCCGCGGGCAGTGGCCCCTTTGGTGGAGGCACTTCATGACGAGGATCGAGCGGTACGCGAGGCGGCGGCTGCGGCGCTCCGAAAAATAGGCCGACCCGCAGTATCCGTGCTCGTGCAGGTTCTTCGCCATCCCAATGGCAACGTGCAGGAAGCCTCCGCGGCCATCCTTAAAGATCTTGCCGATCCCGACACGGTCGAGCCTCTGATCGCATGTCTTACCAGCCAGAATTGGGTTGTTCGGATGCACGCTGCACAGGCCTTAGGCACGCTCGGTGATGAACGGGCCATCCGTCCGCTCGTCCCGTTGCTGATGGATCCGGTGAAAGCGGTGCGAGTGGATACGACGAACGCCCTCGCCCGCATCGGGCGTCCTGCGCTGGGGACCTTGCTCGCCGCGCTGCGCCACGAAGAATGGGTATTGCGGCTGCATGCCTGTGAAGCGCTCGGAAAGATCAGGGCGGAAGAGGCGGTCGAGCCTCTCTGCGAAATCCTGGTGAAGGATCGCGACATGGCGGTTCGTCAAGATGCCGCGCGGGCGCTTGGTGATATTGGACATGCGAAGGCATTGAAAGCGCTCACGGCGGCGCTTCAGGATATCCAGGTCAGGCCGTTCGCAGTGGCGGCCCTGGGAAAACTGAAGGACCCGCGCGCGGTTGACACACTTGTTGATGTCGTCACCGGCAAGAGCCGGCCAGTGGATGCCCGCAAGGTGCCGGTTTGCGGGGACGAGTCCGGGGACCTCGATGTGGAGGAGATGGAAGTTCAGATCTTTGCCATCGGGGCGCTTGCTGAAATCGGGGAGGACCGGGCCATTGAGCCGCTCATCAAAGCTTTGAAGGATACTCGATTGCGGGCAGATGCGGCAGGGGCATTGGGCAGGATGGGGCTTCGCGTCGCACCGCCACTGCTGGCGGCGATGAAGGCAGAAACGGATTCGAATATTCTGTATCACGCGCGGGCGATTCTCTCCGAGGTCGGATGGCGTCCCAAGGTCGTGATGAAATGAAGGAAGGGACGTGACTATGGCACAAACGCTGGCGGACTGGTTGGAAGCACTGGCCGATCCGGATGATGCGACCCGGGAAGAGGCGGCGCAGGCGCTGGTGACGCATGCGGATTCCAGCGCGACCGACGCGCTGATTGAAGCCTTGGAGGATGACTTCTGGTCGGTCCGGATGTACGCCGGGCACGCATTGGCCAAGCTTGGCGGCCCTCGCGTGAGGGAGGCCCTCATTCCGATGCTGGGGGACACCATCAAGGAGTGCCGGGACGGGGCGGTAGCGGATTTTGTCACGCTCGGTTCCCCCGCGGTGGAGCGGCTGGTGTCGGCATTGCGCGATGATCGGTGGCGGGTCCGGGAGAGCGCGGCGCGGGCACTCGGGTTGCAGAAAGACAAGCGTGCCGTGGACGGTTTGATCGCCGCCTTGCGAGATAAGGATGGGGCGGTCCGGACGACGGCCGCCGAAGCGCTCGGCCGGATTGGCGACCCCAAGGCCATTAAAGGGCTGATCGCATTGTTCAAAGACTCCTCGAAACTCGTGCGTGTGAGCGCGACGATTGCCTTGACGCAGATCGGCGATGCGACGGTCGAGCCGCTGATGGAGGGATTTAAAAACGACAATTTCCAGGTTCGATTGCACTCCGTGCAAACGCTCGGCGGCATCACGAGCGACTATCCCACGGGGAGGTCCTGGTTGCGCGATTATCGCCCGGTGCCTGGATTGATCGCCCTATTAAAGGACAAAGATCGGGCCGTACGCGAAGATGCCGCTATTGCGTTGGGAATGATCGGCGATCCCAGTGCCGTGCCGGCGCTGATTGACGCCATGCAGGATGGATCGGTCCGGGTGAGGGCCATCATGGCGTTAGGCATGATCGGCGATACCCGCGCAGTGGAACCGCTTATTCGCACGCTGGAAGGAGTCGGGATCAATCTAAAAGGGAGCCCGATGCCCGGGTGCATTCTCAGCGAGGAGTGGTTCATCCGCGAAGAGGCGGCCAAAGCCCTGGGTCACCTGAATGATGTCCGGAGCGTGCCGGCCCTGTTGCAGTCGTTGAAGATCACCCAGATTCGAGAGAGAGCGGCGATGGCGCTGGTCGAGCTCGGTCCGCAAGTCATTGATCAGGTCGTGGACTTTTACAACAATCCCGACCTCTCAAGCGTGGAGCAGCTCAGTGATAAAGTGCTGGCGTTCGCCACAAATCGTCCGGACGCAAAAGGGTCGTTGCAGGAAGTCGTCCTGGGCGTGCTGACGCAACTCGGCTGGACTCCGCCAGAGGAAGGGCAAGAAGGCGCGGCGGGGGAGACGGTCGCGGATAACGCGAAGCATTAAGCCGAATGGCGAAAAAAGACAAAACAGAGGATCTCGTCAAGGATCTGATTCATGCGGAGGACTGGAAACGCATGAACGCCACCGCCGAGCTGCTCAAGCGCGGGCCGGAGGCGGTGAGAGCGTTGATTTCCGCGCTGCCGGATTCAGACCCGACTCTCCGAGCCGAAGCCGCCCATATGTTGGGACGGATCAAGGACCGCACGGCCGGTGTTCCTCTGGTGAATCTGTTCAAAGACCCGGATGCCAAGGTTCGTGACGCGGCGATGGAAGCGATCGGGCATGTCGCCGATGCGCCTGCGCTCGCGGCCGTGGTCCATCTCTTGGAAGAGGAAACCTACCGCGACACGGCGGCTGCAATCCTCGGCCGCTTAAAAGATCCCGCCGCTCTCGAGCCCCTGGCCGGCATGCTGAAGAGCCAAGATACGACAGCCCGCCGTATGGCGGCGGAGGCGCTGGAGCAACTTGCCGATCCGCGAAGTGTGGATATCTGGATTGATGCAATGGCGCACCCCGATCTGTTGGACATTGCGTCGCGATCGTTGAAACGCATCGCCGATCTCCGGGAGCGGATCACGCAGATCCTCGATCGGCTTCGGGAAACGGACGACACAGTCGAACTGGAAGAGGCGCGGATCGGCGTGTCGATGGAGCTAATCAGTTTCGGCCGGCCGTCCGTCCCCGAACTGCTCGATGCGCTGGAAGATGATCTGTGGGTGGTTCGTGAGGCGGCCGCACAGGCGCTGGGCATCATCGGAGACCTTCGGGCGTTGGAACCGTTGCTTCACAAGGCCAAGCATGATCGCGATCGAGGCGTGCGTGAGAGCTGCATCAAGGCACTGGGCGAGTTCGGTGACACCCGCTCCGTGGACGTGTTGGTCGAAGCGGTGAATGACCGGACGACCAGGCTTGCGGCTACCGAAGCGCTCTCAAAAATCAAGGACGTTCAGGTCCTCTTGCCGCACGTCAAACTGATTCAGACGATGAAATCGGACCGCGACGGTCTGGTGAGCTACCTCGGCGGATTGATGCTGGACAAGCTGGAAAAGATCACGGGCGAGGTTCCTGTGGAGAAGGAATACGACGAGTGGGACGAAGAGGTGCCGGCCGCGAAGCCGCAGACCCCGGGAGGACAGACGAAGCATGAATGACAGCGATCACCGCATCGAACAATTGCTGGCTGCGTTGCGGGACGACAATGAAGCGCTCCGTGACCATGCCGTGGCCAGTTTAGGCCAACTCGGTCCCGCGGCGATCGATCAGCTCATCGGACTCTTTTCGGATGACGATCGCGTTATTCGCGAGGCGGCGCGACAGGCGCTCATTCAAGTCGGCAGCGATGCCGTCGCACCCTTGCTCGAGGCGTTGCGGGATGATGAGTGGGCGGTGCGCGAGCAGGCCGCGGCGGCTCTCGGAAGACTGAAGGACGAGCGGGCGCTCGCTCCCTTGGTCGCCGCCATCAAAGATCGCGATGGCGCCGTGCGGTTGGCCGCGGTCGAGTCGCTTGAGAAGTTGCAAGATCCGCGGGCCGTCGAAGGCCTGATGGAAGCGCTCGGCGACCAAACGGTTCGTGAAGAGGCGGCTCGCGCGCTGAAAAAAATCCCCGATCCCAGGGCCGTGACGGGGCTTCTGAGCGGGCTTGCGGGCGACAACTGGATTGTGAAGCGCCATGCCGCGGAAGCGCTGGGCCTTATCGGAGACATACGGGCTGTGGATGGACTGACGGAGGCGCTGAAGGATGAAGACTGGCTCGTGAGACGAAATGCCGCGGAATCGCTGGCGCGGCTCGGAGATCGGCGGGTGATTGACGCCCTTCTTCCGCTGTTGGAGGATGAAAACGACATGGTTCGTGATACGGCGGAAGGGGCGCTGGCGAGTTTCGGATGGACGCCGCCGAGCGAGTAATCAGACAAGGAGACAGCGATGGCAGATGAAGCACCGAAATTAATTCAGATCGGCAAGGGCGGCCCCGGGGTCAAAAAGGATGGGTTCAACCTCATTTCCGAAAAGGTCGTGAAAGTCGACCCGGAAGCCAGGACCATGGAGATCGAGCTTCTCGCGTATGAAGGGAAGACGGTCGTGCTGGAAGTGGGAGAGGAACTGCTGGAGGACCTCAAAAAACTCAAGCCTGGTGACGGCGTCACGGTTCGTGTCATCGAGGAAGAGCCCGGAGCAGGTGTTCAGGGCACGTTACATTCAGGGACCGCCAAACGCCGCATCGTCAAGGGCTTCACGATCCGCTCACGCGACGCGAATAAGACACGTGCGGAGGAGATGCTCGCGGCGCTGTCCGAAGGCCATTGGCTGACGCGGAAATACGCGGTAGAAACGCTCGGGACGCTTGGAGACACTCGGGCCGTCGGTCCCTTGATCGAATGCTTGGCGGACGAAGTGCATGATATCCGCCAACGCGCCTATGACTCTCTCATTAAAATCGGCGCGCCTAGTGTCACAGCCGTCGCCAGTCTGTTGACCCATGAGGATGACGATCTCCGACAATCGGCCTCCGAGATCATTCGTAAAATCGGCAAGCCCGCGGTGGAACCGCTGACCGAAGTGATGCAGGGAGCCGATGAAACTTTGCAGGCGAAGATCCGAAAGTTGTTGGACAGGATGGGCTACAAGCCGAAACCCAAAACCGAGGTGCTTTAGGCGTCCGATTTTGGGGAGACCGCAGGCGTCGGCCGGCCGACCGACGTGTAACGGAATCCCAATGCCGCCATTCGGGCCGGCTCGTAGACGTTTCTCAGGTCCACGAACACCGGGCAGCGAAGGCCCGCCTTAATCCGCTCCAAATCCAAGTTCCTGAACTGGTTCCATTCCGTCATCAGTACGAGAACATCTGCTCCTGAGGCCGCTTCGTACGAATTCGCACAGAGCGTGATGGTGGGGAGCAACTTGTGAGCTTCCTCCATTGCGGCCGGATCGAAGACCTGGATGTGCGCGCCGTCCTGCTGCAATTGGCGGATGATGTCGAGGGACGGCGCGTCCCTGAGATCGTCTGTATTGGGTTTAAAGGAGAGACCCAGGATCCCTACCCGCTTGCCTCGCAAGTGTCCTCCCATCGCCGCGCGGATTTTCTCGACCATTCGCGTCCGCTGCTTTACGTTTGCACGCTCCGTCGCCTCGGCGATCTCCATCGCGCAGCCGGACTGCTGGCCTGTTTGCACCAGCGCGGCGATGTCCTTCGGAAAGCAGGAACCACCGTATCCCGGCCCGGGATGAAGGAATTTCGAACCGATACGTTGATCGAGACCCATCGCTTTTGCGACCAGTTGAACGTCTGCTCCGACGCGCTCGCACAGATTGGCCACCTCGTTGATGAAGGAAACTTTTGTAGCAAGAAAGGTATTCGACGCATATTTGATCATTTCCGCCGTGGCAACATCGGTGAACACAAAGGGTGTCTCGATAAGGTACAGCGGGCGGTAGAGGTCCCGCATGACTGCAATGGCGTGATGGCTGTTCGCGCCGATCACCACTCGATTGGGCCGCATAAAGTCTTCAATGGCCGACCCTTCCCTCAAAAATTCCGGATTGGAGGCGATATCAAATGGGGCCGATTCCGTGGCATTCTGCCCGATGAGCTCCCGAAGCCGCTCTCCCGTGCCGACCGGTACTGTGGACTTTGTGACGATGACCTTATATCCGTTCAGGTTTGCGGCAATGCCCCGGCCGACATCCTCCACGAACGACAGGTCGGCTGATCCGTCTTCTCTTGCCGGGGTGCCGACTGCGATAAAAATCACCAATGCCGATTCCACGGCGCGGCTCAAGTCGGTCGTAAACTTCAAGCGTCCCTCTGACAGTCCTTTATGCACGAGCTCAGTGAGACCAGGCTCATAGATGGGAATCTTGCCCTTTTCGAGCGCGCCGATGCGGCGTTCGTCCTTGTCCATGCAGATGACTTGAACGCCGAATTCTGCAAAGCACGCTCCCGTCACAAGTCCGACGTACCCTGTGCCGATCACACTGATGTTCATGGTATATCCTCTCCCCTAGGGGGTTCACCAAGGCGCCCAGTATAGCAAGGCAGGGATAGGCCATCAAGGCAATGATGCCCGATATTGACTGGCATGAACCACTTCTCTAGAATTCTATGAAGTTGATGAGGACTGCACGTGGCGTCGGCATCTTCAACGATTCAAAGACCGCTGGCCGTCATGATGAGCCGGCGGATTTTGTCCGTGGCCCCCTCCACTCCCGCGGTGGAAGCCGCGCAGCTGATGCGCGACAGTCGGGTGGGTGCCGTGCTGGTAGGGGAAGGCACGACCTTTCTCGGCATTCTCACGGAGACCGACCTCGTCCGCAAGATTCTTGCGGAACGGCGGGATGTTCAACAGACGCTGGTGTCTGACGTGATGATGGCGCCAATCATCACCATCGAGATTGATCGCTCCCCACATGAGGCCAGCGACCTGATGGCCGAACGGGGCATCCGGCATCTCGGCATCACGGAAAACGGCCGAATTGTCGGCGTGCTGTCCGTCCGGGACCTGCTCCGCTATTTTAAGAACTGGGGTACGCTTTAGGCCGTCTGCGCGTTGAGAAGAGTCTTTCATTCCCTGCCGTCCAGCCACAGAAAAAAATGTAACCATGAAGAAAGGCAGAAGGATCGTGTTCGCGCTGGCACTTGGAATTTCGAGTCTGTGCGGAGGCGGGATGGCCGCAGACGCTCAAATGACTGCTGTTCCCGACGGGAAATTCGTGAACGTGGAAGTTCAGGGTGTGAAGTTTTGGCTCGGTGGGGGCGACCTTGATTTGAGGACGAATCGGGATACCAAGCAGCTGGTTTTTAAGCTAATCAACAAACTGGAGGCCGATCATGGTTTTGCGATTGACGCCCTGAAGATCAGGCAGGTTGTGAAACCCGGAGAAGAGCTGACGGTGACGGTGGCGATGAGCGATATTGATACCTCGGCCTCAGTCGTGAGGTTCTATTGCCATCTCCACCCCGGTCATGTGGGCGGCACGCTGGTGTTGATGAAATAACTGAGGGTTGAGGCACAAAAAGCAACGCGCCTTCTTCGGATGATCCGAAGGAGGCGCTTCTGGTTTGAGCTTCTGGTTTGAGTCGTGCAGAGAAGGTTAGTTTCGAACGCCGCTCCAGACCTTATTAGGATCGATTTCCTTGTCAGGATTCAACTTGCGCGCTCTTTCCAAGAGAACCTCCGTCGATTCCGGATAGAGCGGATCAGAAATACAGCAATTGTCGACGGGACAGACCGCTGCGCACTGTGGTTCATCGAAGTGTCCCACACATTCCGTGCACCGGTCATGTGTAATGACGTAAATGTTGTCACCAGCACCCTGGCCTTCCCCAACGTGGTTGCCTTTGGCCTCGGCATCACTGCGGGTTTCAAAAATGGCCTCGTTGGGACATTCGGGGAGGCAGGCCCCGCAGGAGATACACTCTTCCGTGATTAATAACGCCATAACTACTTGCCTCCTTCCTCGAAACCTGAACTTGCTGTATATTCCTGTTTTCCGTAGCGCAGAAGCGTATATCGTAGGTTCTCTGATTGTAAGAAGCGCCTTGAGTTTTTGTCAATGTGTTTCTCTATGATCGGCATGGGTCTGAAGGCCTTTTTTGAAGGAACAAAAGCCCTAAGGCCGGCTACTCAGCTATGTTCTTTTTCTAAAGTAAAGGCCGGACGTGTCCCAAGGCCCTGATTTCATGGAAAAACCGCAAGCCACACGATTTGCGATTCTGGCGGCCCTCGCGTTTGCTTTGCTCATGGCGGGCAGTTATTTCATGTCTCCAAACCAGGACGGGGAATCGTTCATCGCGACGTTTCCGTCCGGGACGCAACTGACGCTGGAGGTGGCCGACAACGAAAGACCCTTGATGTTGATTTCGGGGCTGGCGTTCAGGGATTCGCTTGCCTCGAACTCGGGGATGCTGTTCATTTATGATCGGGCAGACTTTCATCTTCGCAATACCCAGCAATACCGTTTTCCCGTTGACATCATATGGCTGGACGATGCCAAGCGGGTGCTCATGATGGTGGAAGCGGCGACGCCTTGTGTCTGTCAGAATTGCCCCACATACGGTCCGCCTCCTGAGAAGGCTCGCTACGTGATCGAGACGCAGGCGGGATTCGTGCGACGCGAACGGCTCGTCGTTGGAAATGAGCTTCGCTTCGCGCTTCGGATGTAGACAGTCGAACGTTCGTTCGCGGCGGTTTGACTGATACTCCTCGTCTTCCGTAAGATACCGCGTTCTTACGGCTAGGAGTCCGTGATGTTGGGGAAATCCGAAGATTGGAAGCAGGAAAAAACGCTGGAATGCCGGACCGGCCGCACGTTTCAAATCCGTCTCTGGGAGGATCGGACACGCGGAGAGATTTATGTCCCTCAGTATGATCCCCACGTGTTCTCTTTAGTTAATGACGACTATGAGCGCGCCGTCGGCGAGAATTGGAATATCGTAGATTCTGGAAAACGCGTCTTCGAGTTTAAGGCGGACAAGCCGGGAACCCACCGTATCGTGTTTGAAAAACGGATGGGATGGCGATTCACGGCCGAGGACCGGCGTGTCTATGTCATCGCAGTTGACGGTGAAGCCAAAACCAAGTCGTCGGAAAATGCCTGACACAGCCTTCGTCAACGACATGTTCATGCCTTTGTCCGAAGCGCAGGTGTCTGTTGAGGACCGCGGGTTTCAGTTCGGCGATGGTGTATATGAATTGCTCCGTGTCTATTGCGGCGCGCTGTTCCGGCCCGATGAGCATCTCAGTCGACTCGAACGAAGCGCAACAGCGCTCGGGATTCCTCTCCCCCACTCGCGAGACCACT
>Ga0066706_10000105_pt1 | contig 18748 bp, 26 predicted proteins | sample GraSoiAngelo_155_FD_67274 | JGI IMG/M metagenome (GOLD analysis project Ga0066706, IMG submission 67274) | Grasslands soil microbial communities from the Angelo Coastal Reserve, California, USA - 14_1009_13_30cm | ecosystem: Environmental > Terrestrial > Soil > Grasslands | place: USA...
GTGCGACAGGCGATTGAGTTATCGAATAGCCTTGCCGAGTTTAGGATGAAGACAAGCTCTGATACTACGTGGACGCCAGCGGCGAATAGTGGGTTGAGGAGACCGTCAAAGGCCAGGGCCAATCCGATCTCGTCTACGATCAGAGTGCCGTAGAAATTCTGCAAGATCACTCCATATGCCTGTTTGCTCGTCTTCACGATTGTTGGGATCTTCCCTAGATCATTTGTCATCAGTACGATATCTGCTTCTTCAATCGCGATGTCAGTGCCCGCACCCATACCTATGCCTACATTCGCCCTCGCTAGAGCGGGAGCATCGTTGATGCCGTCGCCTACCATTGCTATCCTCTGACCTGTTTCGGACATTTGCTCGATGATGGAGACCTTGTCAGAGGGCAGAAGCTCTGCGTAGACTTGCTTGATTCCGGCTTGTTCCCCAGCTCGGTTGGCGACGATCTTGTTGTCGCCAGTTAGCATGATTGTTGAGATGTCCATTATTCCGAGTTCTTGGACAGCGCTCCGCCTCTCGTTTCTGATCTTGTCTGAGATCCCAATCACTCCACAGGTCCGGCCTCCGTGGGCGACTATGGCCGGAGCGCTTGGAACGTCTCAACGAAGACAGGATATCCCCCAACGAGGGTTGCTCCAATCGCAACGAAGTCGAACGGAATGATGCCGCGAAAGAGTCCCAGGTAGCTAAAGATTGACGCAACCCCATCAGAAAAAGACGAATCTCGTTCTTCCTAGTGTTGAATCGGGGTTCTGAAAGGGGGGAGTCCCGAGCTCTGTTGACTACTGGAAGTTCGTCTGTGTAAGAGCTCATCTTGTCGCTTGCGACTGGGTTTTTCGGTGGATTAGGGCGCGGATTCAAGCAGCCCCAAACGTTTCAGAACTAGGAATGCCTGTAGCGTTACCCATTTGCTGGGCTTGCCTGCTTCCTCCAGCTGTAAGGTATGGTCGGTTCCCCATCCTTCTGTCACCAGCTCTCGCTCTTCCGGTCTTGACACCGTCTCGGTCCCGTGCATGGGATGGGATTGGCGCCAGCCTCTGTAGACTGCTTCCAGTGGCCATCGTCCATCAACCAGTTGTTTTGCGCGCAGCATTCTGAGCGCGTCATCGATTCTCTCGTCTCTCGGGACCCCTAGTTCTGCCAAGACCCTTAGCCCGTGGAGGAAATCGTAGCAGTAGTGCGTGGGATAGTGTATCTTCAGAAAATCGAACAATACAATTGAATCGTCTCGGTCGGACTTGTAGACCTTGTGTCTGAGAACAAACTCTGAGGATTTGGCGGCGGCCTCTTTCCATTCTTCTCTCGGCTCGTGTTTGATCATCTCGGAAAGTGCCCACATAGGCTCGACAGTGGCAAGGAAGGACCCGTGCTTGCCCGATGGCGCGCAGTTCCATGCGGAGTCAGATAGTTGCTTGGAGAGAAGCCAGCCCATCGCCTTCTGAACCCTATCATCCTTCGAATATCCTGCTTTTGCGAGCGCTCTGACCATGTTGCCTGTATTGCAAACATGCGGCTCGAACCCTTTCTGATTCTTGGGACGGATGGAAAATCCGCCGGTCTCAACATTGTGTAGCTCGAAAAAATGCTCAATTGCGTTCGCAAACCTTGGATCTTCAGATGATACTCCAAGGTCGGCTAGAACCGCTAGCTGCCATCCTGTACCGGTGAACTTTGGAACATAACATGACTCCTTGTTCTCCCAGTAAGTATTCTCTTTCTGTTTCGCAAAAATCCTTGCGGCCCATCCTTCTTTTCCAATCTTCTGTCCTGCCCTACGAACGGCTGGGTCTTGTTTGTCGCGGTCCATCAGCTCGGTGAGAGTGAAGTATTGACTGGAGGGTTCGTTCTCTTCGAGCAACCATCTTGAGACGGTTGGTGAGACTAGGCTTTCTTTCTGAAGTTGTTCCAAATCAGGCTCACGAAGGGTATTGCTTGCTCGTCTAAAGAGTCTTCTTTTTGCAATTCGGAGCCCATAATTGTGCTCTGCCCATGGGTCCAGAATGTTCTTGAGTCCGTTATCGATGAGCGGGGTTCGGCTTACGTTGAGTTCTTGGGAAGACGCTTACAAGACGGTACCACCGTGGGACGTAGGCCGTCCTCAACCAGCCTTTGTGGAACTCGTGCGGAATGGAGAACTGGTCAGGGGCAAAGTCCTCGATGTTGGGTGCGGAACAGGCGAGAACGCGCTCTATATTGCCGAGAAACGATTCTCGGTAACCGGAGTTGACCTGACAAACCGAGCGATTGCCGCAGCAAGATTGAAGGCTGTCGAGAGAAAGTTGAAAGTCGACTTCCGAGAGGGAAACGCGCTCTCGCTAGACTTCAAAGACGGCGTCTTCGACAATGTTATTGATTCGGGACTCTTCCACACATTCCCGGACGCTGACCGGCCAGTTTACGCGCGGGAGGTCGCCCGGGTCCTAGCCCGGAGAGGAAAATACTTTATGCTCTGCTTCAGCGAGAAGGAGCCCACCAACTGGGGCGGACCGAGAAGAGTTACCAAGCAGGAGATCGAATCGACGTTCTCCCCGATGTTCAACATCAACTACATTCGGGATGCATTGTTTGCCACGCGATTCCACAGCAACGGTGGCAAGGCCTACCTGACGTCAGCAATAAGAATCTCCGCTTAGATTACTTCTTGCTGGGTTGGTAGCATAACAGCACAACCCCGAACCCGAACGTATTTGTTTCTACGAGTTTCAGGCTGGCTTTGTTGGCGTCGCTAAAGAGACGTTTTCCACTTCATAGAACAATCGGGTAGACCAAGAGCCGGTATTCATCGATCAGGTCATGTTGCATTAGCGCGTTTACAAGTTGGCCGCTGCCAAAGATCAAGAGGTCCTGGCCTAGCTGCGGCTTCAACCTAGATACTTCCTTCTCAATATTCTCTTTGATCAGATGTGAATTGTTCCAGTCAAGTTTTTCCAGTGTTCTTGACACAACATGCTCGGGGAAACCGTTCATTCTCTTCGCATAACCACCTCATCAGTCATCGAAGGCCAGGCCTGTGCGAAACCCTCGTAGGTCACTCGTCCCAGTAGGAGAGCGTCGCTCGAAAACAGTTCATTAAACTTGAACTTGCCGATTTCTTCATTCCAGAACGGGAAGGACCATTTGCCAGGCTCTTCGGCGACACCATCCAGCTTCACGAACTCTGATACGACTAGTTTTCTCATGCTAATTCTCCTTCACAAATGCCGAATCCTATACGGATTCTGTCTTGAGGTAGGATGATTTTACTTGCATTATTCCTTTCTGTCGTTTCAGCTCTCCTTCTAGTCTCGTGACATCTTGGGCCTTGCCGCGGACAAGCAGCGCGCACAAGCAATGCGCCGCGTCAATGTGGGCGTGGAGTGACGAGAGGATGGATTGTCTGTGGTGGTGGGACGTTTCTGTGATGCCCTCATCAGCGCCATGGGTCTCATGGTTGTAGACCATGACAATGGACCCAACAACATGGCCCCCTCTAACGCCCGTTTCAAAATCTGATATGAAGGACCGCATCGCGGCCTGGAGAGCCTTAGATCGATCCCTGTAGCCGCTGTGCTCGGAGGCCTTGTCGAAGGCTTCGAGAAGCTCAGGTGGCAGAGACATGCTGATTCTGGTAACTCCCTCATCATTCAATACCAAATCATGGTTCGCCTCACAGTATTACTCAACTTGGCCGAGAGGGCTAAAAGTATTACCAACTTAAGACTTTATATTACTACGGCGCGGGGTCATGTCGAGATAACCTGTCAATATGCACTGAGAGCGATAAAGGCTCTTGGAGAGGACGTCTTCTGAATTGACTGAAACTCAGCAAAACCGTTCAACCCTCGGACTATCAACAGCAGAGAAGATTAGAATCTCGATCATATACTCGGCCCTAGGAATCGCCACCCTAATCGGCCTCACAGCCTCAATTATCATAGGCCAATTGTCCGCTTTGCTCGCGGGCCTCGGAGTCCTCGCCTTCACCTTCGGCCTGCGCCACGGAGTTGACGCCGACCATATTGTCGCGATCGACAATACTACACGGAAGCTGCTCCAGGAGGGCAAGCGTCCCCTCACTGTTGGTATGTGGTTCTCTCTGGGCCATTCGACAGTGGTCGTCGGCCTAATCCTCTCCCTCATTCTCGCCACCAACGCGGTGAAAGATCAGATTCCAGCACTTCGAAGCAGCGGCGCGGTCATAGGAACAACAGTCTCCGGAATCTTCCTCTTTCTGATCGGACTCATCAACGTTGTCATCGTATTGGGGATCTATCGGATGTTCACGACTCTCAAGCAGGGGAAGATGAACGAGTCAGAACTGGAAAGTCTCCTGGAAAACAGAGGATTCCTAAACCGCTACTTCAAAGGACTATTCAAGATCGTCCGCGAGCCCTGGCAGATCTATCCCATCGGAGTCTTGTTCGGACTCGGCTTCGACACGGCCAGCGAGATTGCCCTGATAGCTATCACCGTTGGGGTCGGAGTCTCAGCAGCCGTTCCTCTATGGATGATCCTTGTTCTTCCCTTCATGTTCACCTGTGGAATGGTCCTGGTTGACATGACCGATGGGATTACGATGTTGACCGCGTACGGTTGGGCGTTTCTCAGGCCGATTCGGAAGATATACTACAACTTGACCGTGACTGTCGTCTCGGTCGCGGTCGCCTTTGCAATCGGGGGGATTGAGCTGCTCCAGGTACTTTCCAGTGAATTGAAGCTAAGCGGTCCGTTTTGGACCTCGCTTGGGACCCTTGACTTTGAGACGATGGGTTTCGGAATAATCGGCATATTCGTGGTATCATGGGTCGTATCTATGGCCTACTGGAAATACAAGCGATACGACGAGCTGTACAATTGACATTCTAGCTTAACACATCGATCGCGTAACCCGTTCTTGAATCTAATTTGCGTGATTCGATCACCATGATCATAGGATTCCTCGTTCTTGTCGTAGGATACGCCATTCAATATGCCGTCTCCGTCATTAGCTCGTCTTGCGCGTCGGGTTTGTGCGGAAACACGGGAACAGTACTCCAACTAATTGGGACAACAATCGTAATCCTTGGGATCGTGATAATAGCCATTGGATTCCTCAAGTTCATCCGAAGACGCTTCTCTTATGCGACGAAGACCTGACGGAATCCAATTTCGATAGTCCTATTAGCGGAAAGGTTCCTCCGAAGATCAGAACGCTCCAATGCCAGCGCAAAGGAAGCCAACCATCAAACCTTTCAAGAGGGTCCGAGTCCTTGTGGCGAAGCCTGGACTGGACGGCCACGATCGAGGCGCTCTGATCCTAACGCGCGCCTTCCGGGACGCAGGGATGGAGGTAATCTACACGGGTTTTCTGGCCACGCCCGAGCAAGTTGCGCAGATGGCGATTGATGAGGATGTTGATGTTGTAGCTATGAGCCTCCTCAACGGGGCTCACATGACCGCCTTCCCCAAGGTCGCGAAGCTGATCCGGGAGAAAGGTGGAGATGATATTCTGTTGGTGGGCGGTGGAATCATTCCAGATGAGGACAAGCCGTTGTTGGAGAAGCAGGGTATCACGGGCAATTTTGGGCCTGGAACTCCTCTCAAGATGATTATCGAGCATGTTGAGATGGTTGTGAGCGAGAGAGACTCTAAGAAGAAACGGTAGGACCAAGACATTTCTATCTGACAATATCTGGCTGGACTGGAAAAATCATGGGCTTTCTCTCCATCATCGGCAAGATAATCATCGGAGTAGCCGTTATCACCCCCGTAGTGGCTCTCTATTTTGCAATGACATCCAGCGATGCTCTTGGTATGACAGGCGTAATAGGACTCCTAGCTGGAAGCGGAATTTTCTGCATCGGAGGCCTATACGCGGGACTTTTAGGGCTCAGGATCGAAAAACTGTCTGCGAGACTGGATCCAGTTTCCAGGCAGCGTCCCAGAAGCAAGGCAAAGAATCTCATCAAGGCGGAGTGTCCTATCGATCACCGCGAAGGAGTTTTCGTGCACGTAAGCCCCTTCAGAAGTGATGCGGTACCGGATGGGCTGGACCTCTTTCTGGGCTCATGCGGCCATGAGGTCCACCGCGGAGAGATCGAGGCCGAAGCTTGACGCTCAGCCTGAAAAGAAAAATCTAGGAGGTTGGTTTTGGAAGGAGCTCTTCAGCTACTGATCTTTCGGCCCGAAAGCCACACTAAACGAGTAGGTTCCGCTCACGTTTATGGTGCCTTGTATCATACCGCTACCACTTATGCGGGCCAGTCCTCCTGTGCCCGTGCCGGGGACGAATTTGGCTTGGCCAGTGAATGGCGGGGTCAACGATGTCGCGACAAATGTTCCCGTAAACGCTATCCCGACGCTGCCGGACTTGCCCAGTATTGTTCCTGTAAATGTTCCACCTCCTGCAAAGGACCCTTGGGCTGTAGGACTGATTACGATAACATCCTTGGCCACGAACGTGCCAGAAATGTCACCTGAGATCTCGAAGACAATGTTCTGGGTGACGATTGTGAATCCGTTGACAGTGTTGAAACTCGTGGTTGTTGAATTTGTGAGGAAGGTTCCAGTTGCGGTCTGCACTGTCGTTGCGTGAGCCAGTGGTAAGACGAAGAGAAGCAGAGGTACTGAGAACAGTATTTTACCGAATTTCAAATTATATTCCCGTCTCGCCGGTTCGAGGTCGCAAATTATTTAACGCTATCGCATTGCGATAGGACCGCTATTCCAACTGCAGGTTCCGATTTTCTGTTGACCAATCTAGAGCACGAATGATGTATAGGATTTGGCTCATTGTGGCTTGCTTAAATTGAGCCATCCCCCTGCCGAATAATTGAGTGAGGACATGAATGGTAAGAGCGAATTAGATGAACGAATTACAGTCCTCATGAGGTGACGTGTAGAATGTTGATTGAAGACGCGCTGAAAAAATTTCTGGACGAGGACATTGGCCATGGAGACATTACTACAGAAGCTCTTGTTGATCCGGCGGCAAGAGCGACCGGGACTGTGGTCTGCAAAGAACGAGCCATTGTTGCTGGCTTATCCGAGTCCCTCATCCTCCTTAAGCTCCTAGGCTGCGAGGGAAAACCCAAAGTCCGAGACGGACAAGAGGTCCCTGCCGGGACAATCATTCTCGAAATAAGTGGTTTTGGAAGCGGTCTCCTCAAAGTGGAACGTGTAATGTTGAACTTGCTGTCTCACATGTCCGGAGTAGCAACCGCGACCGCTGAACTTGTCAACATTGCGAAGAAAAATGGAGGCTGGACGAGAATAGCCTGTACAAGGAAGACCCTTCCCGGGCTCAGGTATTTCCAGAAGCGAGCGGTCGAGCTGGGCGGAGGCGACACACATCGTCTCAGGCTTGATGATGCCGTCTTGATCAAAGACAATCATCTGGCGCTGGCCGGTTCGATAACCGAGACTGTTCGAAGAGCGAAGGCCAAGGTGAGCTTCACAAAGAAGATCGAGGTTGAGGTTACAACCCCCGACCAGGCAGTGGAAGCGGCGCGTGCTGAGGCTGACATTGTTCTCCTGGACAACATGACACCATCTGAGGTGAAGAAGTCGGTGAGTTTACTAGAGGCAAGAAAGCTTCGAGACCGTCTTCTGATCGAGGTGTCCGGGGGTATTACACGAGAGAATCTTGCAAGCTACGTCAAAACGGGCGTGGACGTGATTTCCGTCGGAGCGATAACTCACTCGGCCAACGCCATTGACATGAGCTTGGAGCTTCATCGTCTCAAGAAGCAGCATTGAACATCTCCCGGCAATCTTAAACCGCGCGTAAATTATTGTAAAGTGAGATAGTTCGTTCTGGACCAGAAAATAAGATTCTGCACGACAAAAGACGGCGTCAGACTGGCCTATTCCACAATTGGACATGGGCCGCCACTCGTCAAGGCAGCGAACTGGCTTGGGCATTTGCAGTTCGATCTAGACAGTCCGATCTTTCGCCACTGGACCCGAGAGCTGTCAAGATACAACCAGTACGTCCGTTATGACGATCGTGGATGCGGCTTATCCGACCGCGATGTAACAAGCTCCACCTTCGAGGATTGGGTACACGACCTAGAAACCGTTGTTGATGCGGCTGGTCTTGAGAAGTTTGCATTGTTAGGTATGTCTCAGGGAGGCGCAGTCTGCATCGCCTACGCTGCTCGCCATCCTCACAGGGTAAGTCATCTAATTCTATACGGCGCCAGCGCGCTGGGCTGGTCGAAGATCCACACTTCGCCCGAGGAGGTGGAGGAAGGAATGGCTATTCTGACTCTGACGAAGATGGGATGGGGAAAAGATAACCCTGCATATCGCCAACTCTTCACGTCCATGTTCGTCCCCGGTGGAACTGCCGAGCAGGCCGGCTGGTTTAACGAGTTGCAGCGAAAATCTACATCGCCAGAAACCGCGGTGCGCTACTTGATGGAGTTTGCACAAATCGATGTCCTCGACCAGCTCGCAAAGGTATCATCGCCAACACTCGTCATCCATACCAGAGGCGATCTGGTGAACCGGTTCGAGGATGGAAGGGATCTGGCAACCCTGATTCCTGGAGCTCACTTCATTCCGCTTGAAAGCAGGAACCATCTACTATTGGAGGATGAGCCTGCGTGGAAGGACTTTCTGGTGGAGACGCGGCGTTTTCTCGGAGTGAAGGAGACAGGACCCGAACCGTATTCGAAAGAAAAAGAGCTAGGAGTCAAGGGCTGGCTCAGAGGACCCAAGAAATAGCAGATGTGGACGCGACATTAATGTGATTGACCAGTCCCCGACTCTTAGTGGTTCCGAACTTTGTTAGGTCACTCGAACTTTATATAGGCAATCAAGTAATGCACTGCTGGACGGACTGTTTCCTTGGGTGCAGCAGAAGTCGGCTCCAGACTACGATCCGCAGCCAACAGGGTATTGAAACCGCCTGAGGAAATCACCAAACAAGCGTTCAAGCGCCTCTCTCTGCGCAGCCTCTTCGTCTACCTCGGCCCCTCGCTCATCGTCAGCATGGCCTACATGGACCCCGGGAACTATGGGACGGATATCTCGAGTGGCGCATCGTTCGCCTACGACCTCCTCTGGACTGTTTGGCTCGCCAACCTCATGGCCATGGTCCTGCAATACCTCTCAGGCAAGCTGGGTATCGCGACAGGAAAGAGTCTCCCAGAGCTGATCAAAATCTCCCTTAAGACGAAAAGGTTCACAATACCTTACTGGCTGGCGGCGGAAGCGGCGGCTGCCGCAACCGATCTCGCAGAGTATCTTGGAACGGTTATCGCGCTCAATCTTCTCTTCAATATTCCACTGATCTACGCGTCGATACTTGGCGCGCTGGATGTGATCATTCTTCTCGCCCTAACGTCAGAGCGCTTTAGGATAATAGAGTACTTTTTCATGGTATTCGTCTCGATCATCAGCATAGGCTTTCTCTATCAGATAGTTCTGATACAGCCCAGCATATCGAACATCGCATATCACTCCTTCGCTGTGACTCTGAACAACGATACGATACTCCTTGTTGTCGGAATAGTTGGGGCAACAGTGATGCCTCACGCCCTCTTCGTCCACTCCTGGCTCACAAAAAACAAGCTAACCACTGGATCGTTGGAGGAGAAGAGAAGGCACCGAAGGCTACACGTGAGAGAGGTGATCCTGACCCTCACCATTGCAAGTCTCGTCAATGTCGCAATTCTAGTCTCCGCAGCGGCCGCATTCTACCCTACGTACAGCGGCGTCTCAACCATTAGCCAAGCATACGCTATCCTGAAACCGCTCTATGGCCCTCTCGCCGCTGCGGTGTTCGCGATAACGCTCCTCGCTTCGGGTCTTGCATCGTCGACCACCGGGACGCTTGCTGGCCAGTCGATCATGGATGGACTGCTTGGGACTCACGTCAACAAGTATCTCCGACGGCTTGTCACGAGGATCGTCAACGTGTTTCCGACAACGCTCGCGATCCTGATAGGACTCAACCCTCTCTCGCTGCTCGTCTACAGTCAGGTAATTCTCAGCTTGATGATACCGCTGCCGATGATACCCCTGATCATCTATACCAGGAGGAAGGGGTTGATGGGCGAATTCGTGAACAAGAACGTAACTACCATTCTGGGAATATTGTCTGCAGCGCTTATCATAGCTCTCAACATCTATCTCCTCATAACAACCCTCTAGAACCAATCTCGAACAATAGAGCTTAAACAACCAGGTTCTGAACAAATCTCGGCTTGCTCAGCAAGCATCTCGACGGAGTGTTCCCTTCTCGAGCACTAAACAATTGGTGAAGAAAGCAGAAGAGATCCGGGTCCGAGAACACCGGCTCAGGCTATCTCTCCGGTTGAAAACCCAGGAAGAGATCTACGAGTTCATTCATGACGGTGGTCTTGTCTCGGCTCTTGGTGGAAACGAGCTTCCAAGTTTCATCAGCGCGATACTTGGCAGACCATGGAAGCCATTGGCAAAAGGCTTCACAGGATGGAATGATTGGTGGTCAATCAAGATATCCGGCCAATCAGTAGCCCGCGTGTCCGGGGCTATAGAGAGGAGAGAGGATATTCTCACTGCCAGAATATTCAGACGAACCAAGACCTTCGTGTCCAAGGAACTCTGGCCGACCCTCGACACTATAGTGAAACATCACCAGGACCGCGCAGTGAAAGGAAGAACCTTCTCAGATCTGGAACTGAACTTGTTGGAAACCATCGAGACCGAGCGTTCAATCCGGACGGATCGATTGAGAAAGCAGCTAAGGCTAGAAGGGAAAGTGAACAACTACAGGTTTCACCGCGCACTAACGAACCTGGAAAGCTACGCCTTGATAATCGGTGCTGAAGATCCTCATCCGGAGAGACATCTGCACGCTAACATCTGGCAGACATGGAACACGAGAACCAATAAGGGAATGGGTCGTGCTGGCCTCTCCTACACTGATGCGCTGGGGAAACTCCTCGAAAAAACTATCGATGCCTGCGTTCTTGCCCGCGAGGATCAAGTCGGAAAATGGTTCCAGTGGAGCACGGGCATGGAAGCCGTCAAGGAAGGGGTGCTGAAGGAAGGACTCGTTGTCAGGGCAGGTTCTTTCCTAATGACACCTCGCGTTATTGGCAAATAGCATGCGCGGGTTTTCAAGGTCGCTTGTCGTCGCGACTGCGCGCCTTCTCCGCTTCCAACAACGAGTCCAACCGTTCGAAACTCTCGTCCCAGTACCGCTGGAACTCGGTAGCCCATATCGCCACTTCCCGCAAGGGCTTGGCCTGCAGCCGGCACCAGCGTCGCTGTGCTTCGCGTCGGCGCTCGATGAGACCGGCCCTCTCCAGAACCTTGAGGTGTTTGGAGACCGCAGGTTGGCTGATCGGTAGAGGCTCTGCCAGTTCTTGGACGGTGGCCTCGCCCTGTGCGAGGCGGGCGAGGATGGTGCGACGCGTAGGGTCCGATACGGCCTGGAAGGTCGCGGAGAGAGTGTCGTTGCTCAATGCGTGGTCCGTAGGAGCTCGTCGAGGCGGTCGTATCCCTCGTTCAAGCCGCTTTCCATGTTGCTGGCTAGCATACCGTCGCGATGCTCTTTGCGCTCGAACTTGACGATGGATGTGACCGTTGTTCGGCCATTATGTTCTTGGAAGAGGGCTGTTTGAAGGGACTCGCCTGGCATGCCTTCGAAGTTCCATGTCTGCACAATGCGCTCCGGGCGTACGACTTCGCGGAATTCGCCGTAGAAGCCGTATTTGGTGCCGTCCGTGTCACTGTGGGTGAAGTGCCATCGGCCGCCGGGGCGGACGTCCATCTGCTCAATGGTCATCTTGTATTTTCGGGGTCCCATCCATTGAGAGAGGAGATTGGCATCGGTGTATGCGCGGAACACGAGGTCGCGGGGCGCCTCGAAAGTTCGCACTATGCGGATTTCGGTATCATTCGGGGTTGTGATTAACGCGGGCTTCGAGGTGGATTGAGAAACTTTCATAGACTATGCATAACCATATAGCTATATAACCATTTTGTTAATCTCACGTCCTCGGGAAACGCGGGTCGAGAAAGCTGGAGCTACCCTAAAACGGGTCTAGACATTTGAAAGCCTGAGGCTCTGAGATTGTGTAGGAATATTCGGGCACTCTTCAACTTCGATCCTCCCACCACAGAGGAAGAGATTCGGGGTGCTTCATTGCAGTTCGTCCGAAAGATTAGCGGGTTCAGTCAACCGTCGAAGGTAAACGAACGTTCGTTTATGGCGGCGGTCGAAGGGATAACCGAGGTTTCAACTAATCTTCTCCGATCGCTTGAAACGAATGCGCAACCGAGGAACAGGCAGCGGGAGATTGCAAAAGCAATGGCTCGCGCTAAAGAGAGATTTTCGCGCTAGCGCCTCCGCCTAGTTGGCCTTTACGTTCTCGAGAAAAGTCGCGGATGGGACGAAGAAGAGGTTCCCCGTGACCGCGCGGCTGAAATCCAGGAGCTTATCATAATTGCCCGGGGGCTTGCCGACAAACATGTTCTGAAGCATATCCTCGATTGTGCGTGGCGAGCGACTGTAGCCGATGAAGTATGTGCCGAACTCTTTTTGGCCGGCGTGACCGAAAGCCATGTTGTCTCGGAGTATCTTGATCTCCTTTCCATCCTTCACTATCTTGGTCAGAGAGTTGTGAGCATAGGTCGGCTTGACCTTGTCGTCCAGCTCCACGTCATTCAGTTTCGTGCGACCGACGACTTTTTCCTGTTTTTCTACGGGTAGCTTGTTCCAGGCGGCTAAATCGTGGAGATACTTTTGAATGATCACATAGCTGCCCGCGGCGAACGCAGGATCCTCGCCGGTTATGAGGGTGGCGTCGACCGCGTCCTGGCCCTTAGGATTCTCCGTGCCATCAACAAAGCCGATGAGGTCGCGGCTGTCAAAATAACGGAACCCTTGCACTTCGTCGACCGGGGTTACTGAGGCTCCGAGCCGGGCCATAATCTGCATCTCGAGCTCGAAACACAAGTCCATTCGTTGCGCCCGAATATGGAAGAGCATGTCGCCCGGTGTCGAGACAGCATGACGCCCTCCAGCACGTATCTCGCGAAACTTGTGCAACTCAGCTGGGCGCGGCTTCCCAAACAGCTGGTCCCAGGCATTGGACCCAAACCCTGCAACACAGGAGAGAGTTCCCTCTTGTTCGCGAAACCCTACCGAACGCACGAGAGCGGCTAGATCCGCGCAGAAGGATCGGATAGCAGCTCGATGCCCAGCCCCCGGGTTAACTATTACGACGAGAAAGATCGAGGCGCGAGTTAGTCCTGTAGCAACCGGTTGTGGAACGGCTTGGGGAATATTTGACGCTCCAGGCGTCATAGGGTGGAAGTTGGCCTAGAGTGTTGAAAACGTTTGCTGTTTTTCCTGGTGTTGTTGTGTTGGTGAGGCTAAGCGGATGTTGTCAGTTCGAGCTTCTTTTCTTCTTTCAGGAGGCTCAGCAGTGCAGTGTTGAATTCTTCAGCGTGTCCAGGATATGAAGTGCGGTCCACCATTGACCACGACTAGCCGTGCTCCCGGTATCATTTTTTGACGGTCGGTTGTCCCGAGGAGGCGAAGGGAACGATCCGGTCAGCATCACCGTGAATGACTAGGGTCGGCACTTGGACGCTAGCCAGCTCCAGCTGACCCATGAGCCTATGCAGATCTTGGGCGAATGTATCATTGTAGCCGCTTGTCGGCTTGCTCGACTTACCGAAACCCCTGCGGTCGTAGGTGATTTACACGGCATCATGCATCAAGTAAGACCGGGAGTTGTTTCTCACAGGAGGCATCGCTCAGCGGATAACCATGGATTAGTACGATCGGCTTACCCGTGCCCATGATCCTCGTAATAGAGATCAATATTTCCAGAGTTTTCCTTCCTGACACTAACGATTGGCATCGAGATTCAATGCTCAGCTACGTTCGTTCTTATGACTCTTGACTGCCGCTTGACTACGCCCAAATTCTTTAATGCAGATGTGGCTCATCTTTTCTCTTCTGGAAATGATTCCGAAATATTTCTTTCTGACGAAAGGTGTTGGAAAGCACAAGGAGAACTTGGCCAGTTTCGAGCTGGCCCTCCGAGATGCAGGGATTCAACACTGCAACCTCGTACCCGTCTCCAGCATAATTCCACCAGGCTGCAAGCTTATCCCGAAGGAGAAAGGGGTCCAGATGTTGCATGCGGGCGAGATCACTTTTGTCGTGCTCGCGAGGAATTGCACCGAAGAGCCACATAGGCTGATCGCATCATCGATTGGCATCGCGATTCCTTCCGAGGAAAATCAGTACGGATATCTCTCCGAGCATCATTCTTTCGGACAACCAGAAGAGAGTGCGGGAGACTACTCGGAAGACCTCGCTGCCAGCATGTTGGCCACTACTATGGGTGTTGCTTTTGATCCGGCGACCGCATGGGACGAGAGAAAGCAGCTCTTCATGTCCAGCGGCCTGATCATTAAGACGACTCAGGTGACGCAGTCCGCAATAGGGGACAAGAGCGGCCTTTGGACCTCAGTCGTTGCAGCGGTGGTATTTCTGCCCGCAACCGCCACCACGTTACAGGACCTTTCTCCGTCAATTGGGCCCGCGGTCTGACAACGACCAAACTTTTGATATCTGGTTCTAACTCTCTCTATACTGATGATTCCGTGTGTCTAAGACCCCTAGCGAGACCATCATTGAACCGAAAGACCCGGTTTTCCACCAGATAGATGCTAGTAGTCAGAGGTTTGTTGAAAAGCTCTGCGAGCTCTGTAGACAGCCAAGCGTGTCGGCTCAGAACCTTGGACTCGTCGAGACTGCTGAACTAGTTAGGAAATTTCTGGCTGAAACCGGCTTCACCGTGGAGCTGTTCTCCCCGAGCAAAGGTCCTCCCGTAGTGTTCGCTGAACTTCCATCAAAGATCGGTAGAAGGACACTTGTCTTCTACAATCATTATGATGTCCAGCCGATCGAGCCTGTTGAGCTGTGGAAGAATCCTCCATTCTCGGCGACGTTGGAAGATGGTAGAATCTATGCTAGAGGAGCGAGCGATAACAAGGGAAACATCGTCTCTCGCTTGATGGCGATAGACGCCTTCTTGAAGGTGACTGGCGACGTTCCCTGCAATATCAAGTGGGCTGTCGAGGGTGAGGAAGAGATTGGATCTCCCCATTTTTCCGAGTTCATTGCCCGATACAAGAATAGGCTGACCGGAGAATCGGCCATCTGGGAATTCGGAGGCCTCGACTACGAGGATAGACCACTGGTCACTCTTGGCTTGAAGGGAATGCTCTATGTCGAGTTCAAAGTTCAGACTGCACTGAAGGACTCGCACTCGGCTCGTGCCGCGGTCGTCGAGAATCCGGCATGGCGTCTGGTCCGGATGCTGGACACAATAACAGATGAGGATGGCAGGATCCAAGTCGAGGGTTGGTATGATGATGTCAAACCGTTCACTCCAGAAGAGCTAGAAGTCATCCGGGCAATGCCATTGGAAGAGCATAGCATCCGGGACGAGTTGGGTGTCAAGAACTTCCTCTTCGGCCTAACAGGATTCGAGTTCAAGAAAGCCTTCTATGGAAACCCTACAGCAAACATCGCCGGAATATGGTCTGGCTACACTGGCCCGGGACACAAGACCGTTCTTCCCTCCGTTGCCCAGGCGAAGATGGACTTTCGCCTCGTGCCTAACCAAGACCCGGTAAAGTTGGCAGAGAAATTGAAAAAACACCTAGTCCGGCATGGTTTCGCGGATATGGAAGTGAATCTTCAGGCAGAGAATCCTGCTGCACGGACTTCGATCGACTCGGCGATCTCGAAGATTGCAGCGAGGGCTGGGAGGGAAGTATTTCACAAGGAGCCCGTTATCCTCGTGACCTCGGCAGCTTCGGGTCCCATGCACTATTACACGAATACACTTGGTCTGCCGACAGTGGCCATTGGCTGTAATCATGCCAAGAGCAATACTCATGCCCCGAACGAGAACCAGAGGATCGACGTGTTCGTCCAAGGAAGCAAGTGGATAGCACGAGTCATAGAAGAATTCGCCATAGCCTAGTTGGCAAAAGCCCGCGCGAAACGCACGGGGTTGAGTCGTCCTCCGGCTCTGGGGAAAATTGATCGTGGAGATCGAATCGGATCCTGTCGAGGCTTTTTGATGGCGAGGAAGTAGAAGCGTTGGTGCGCAAAGTAGAAGCCTGAGCCTAGTGTGTCTATTGTGATCTGAACTGTGGCCCCGGGTTTGCTTACTGTAGGACCGTTCATGGGGAAAGTAACCGGGCCGGGGTTGCTCATCGAGTCTTGCAATGTCACAGCTGAGAGGGTTGCTGTAGTGTTTCCCCTGTTGGTCAACCATAAGTTGAGAACAGTTGCGTTTGCCTGGTTTGTGTCGTATCCTATCGTGTAGCCGGTTTGGACCAAGCCTTCTGGGGGGTATGCGATTTGGAATCCGCCGAATTCATACTTGTCGGTATGAAGGTCTATTGTATAGGACTGACCGGCCACGAAGTAGAATGCTGAGCTACTAGTGTTAACCGTGACTGAAGCCAAGATTGGCTGGGAATCGTAACACCACTGATCGTGTAAGGTGCAGACAACTTGACTCATTATACGGGATCCAATGGCAACCAGGGTATTCGTTGGCCCATTTGCAATGTAGGAGCGCTTGCGGGATCAGGCTGTTGCCCGCTGGACCCATTCCAGCGAACCAGATCGTAAGCAGGCTCGGCTTCTGACTCGTGTTGTTCTGAATGGCATAGTGATCAAGAAACAGTGTTTCCAGCGGTTGCAACCAGGGCACACAACCAGGGTGTTCCAATTGTCATACTCTCAATATGCATCCAAGATGCGGGCAGATGCGGGAAGCGCGATAATCATGACCACAACCCGGTTCTTCCAGTACCACTGTAGCTTCCATTGCAAGAGCTGTCCGCGGATAAGCGCCGCTTTCCCGGCAATTGGGCAGGATGTTCCCGGTGAAGATTCTTGTTGGGATAGGTCTTGGTTTTAGCCGATAAGAACTGTCGCTTACAAGGATTTATCGTGTGCTAGTGCAAGTGTGAATCGGGGCTTTTGGCCTCGTCGACGCTTCTGGGGGCAGCTCTTGCTGGTCTAGCAAGTGCTGTTTTCATGACTTTGTTCGAGTTCCCTTTTTGGAGAATATGGGGAATGAACGGCGTGGCTGAGTGGCAATCAAATTGGATAATCATCTCTAAGCTCACCCGAGGAAACTCAAGCAAGGTCTGGGAACCAAGAATTTCGTGGACGATCAGTCTTCACTTGTGGCATGGAGTCGCCGCCGGGATCGTGTTCGAACTCCTTCTACCCTACTTGACGCTTCTACCGGCTGGAAACCTTTCGGCTCTTCTAGATGCTGTTGTCTATAGCGTTGCACTCTGGATTCTCTTCATGCTTGCACCTAGGAGAGCGTTCGAATCTGCAGGGGGCACGCGAATTTCAGACCGCAGCTTATCGGTCGCGTTGGCAGCCCACATTGTCTACGGTATCTTTCTGGGACTTTTAGCTCCTCTCGCTTAGGACTGGTTCAGTTCTAGGTGACTGTCAAGATCACTGCGACCGTGTGGGTTAGGCTCCCGCTTGTCGCGGTTATTGTAATTGTATAGGTTCCAGGTGGAGTCTTGTGTAATGCGCGAATAGTTAGGGTGGATGTTCCGGACCCTCCTGAACTCAACGAGACGCTGTTGGAACTAAAGCTGAGCCGGGGTCCGCTGGGCGAGCAGACTGCAGAGAGAGATACTGTGCCAGTGAACCCTGCTATGCTGGCTATGCTGACAGTAACTGTCCCGCTGGCACCAGCAGCCAAGCTGAGAGATGATGGATTCACACTAAGAGTAAAGTCTTGAACATTGACGGCAATCGTGACTGAGTGAGAAGATGAGCCGCTCGTCCCGGTGAGGGTCACCGTGTATGTTCCCACCGTGCTGGAGCTGATGGTGAGAGTGGAGGAGCCTGATCCTCCGGAGTTCAAACTGATACTGGCCGGACTGGTGGAGGTAGTTAGGCCGGTAGGAGTCACGGATGTGGAGAGGTTGACTATGCCCGTGAAACCGGCAACGCTGAGGACCGTTATAGACGAGGTGCCGGAGCTGCCCGCCTGAACGTTTACGGTGGTCGGGCTGGCGGAGATTGTGAAGTCTCCAACTTGGACTGTTATCGTTGCGGTGTGAGACAAAGAACCGCTGGTCGCGGCGATGGTGACTGTATAGGTGTTCTGGGTGGACGAGGTGAACGTGCAGGTGGAGCTGGCGGAGCTTCCGGACGATAGGGAGACGCTTGTCGGATTGCATGAGACAAGTAGGCCCGTGGATGGAGTGACCGATTCTGCGAGATTCACGTTGCCTGAGAAGTTTCCTAGGCTGGTTATGCTGATGGTTGATGAGGCGTTAGAGCCTGATTGGAAGCCCACCGTGGATGGGTTAGCGGTGACACTGAATCCCGATGATGCGACTACATTGACGTTGATAATGACCGCGTGGGATAACGAGCCGCTCGTCCCGCTGACTGTGACAGTATAGGTTCCTGCTGTATTTGAGCTGACGGTCAGGGCCGAGGTGCCTGTACCTCCGGATGAGAGGGTTAAGCTGGTTGGGCTCAGAGAAGCGGTCGCGCCCGAGGGAGAGGCAGATGTTGCAAGGTTGACTGTTCCTGTGAACCCGTTGAGGCTGGTCAGGGTTGCAGTTGATTGCGTGGACGAGCCTGCAGTGACGGTGAGACTTGATGGGGTTGAGACAGCGAAGTCGGTTACTTTTACCGTCACCTGGATGGATTGAGATGTCGAGCCGCTGGTCGCCAAGACGGTCACAGTGTATG
>Ga0066706_10000107_pt1 | contig 18659 bp, 17 predicted proteins | sample GraSoiAngelo_155_FD_67274 | JGI IMG/M metagenome (GOLD analysis project Ga0066706, IMG submission 67274) | Grasslands soil microbial communities from the Angelo Coastal Reserve, California, USA - 14_1009_13_30cm | ecosystem: Environmental > Terrestrial > Soil > Grasslands | place: USA...
CCGCCGCCGTTTCTCCATCATTGGGAGGGGGATGCCTATGAAAACCGTAAGGTGGTGGGTGGGTAGCGGAGTCGTGCTGTTGTTCGGTCTGTCCGGCGGGACGGCGTTTCCCGAGACCGGGGGCGTGCCGCAGGCGGCGCAGCAACCGGCGCCATCCGCCGCGCTCGAAAAGTTTTCACTGATTGTCACGCCGGATTACATCGTCGGTCCGGAGGATGTCCTGGAGATCACGGTATGGCGGAATGCCGATCTCTCGAAAGTCGTCGCTGTACGGCCCGATGGCCGCATCTCTCTGCCGCTCATCGGTGATGTCGTGGCGGTCGGGAAGACACCGAGCCAGCTGACGGAGGAAATCTCCTCCCGGCTGAAAGAGTATAAGGAGAGCCCCTCGGTGGCGATCGTCGTCCGCGAGGTGAATAGCTACGCGGTCTACGTGCTGGGCGAAGTGGGGAAGCCCGGTCGGTATCCGCTGAAGAGCAAGACGACGTTGCTGCAGGGCATCACGATCGCGGGCGGGTTCACGCCGGTGGCGGCGCGGAACAAGGTGGTGGTGTTCCGATTCCGCGACAACGGCAGCGGGGGCGGCAGCGAAAAACTCAAGGCGAGCTATGACGATATCGTGTTGCGGGACGGGTCCAAGCAGAATGTGGAACTCCGGCCCGGCGATACGATCGTCGTGCCGTCCGAAACCATGGTGTTGTTGCCGTGAGCGGGGACAGTCGACAGGTCCAGAGTCAGAAGAGGGGAGAACAGACGATGAAGAGCACAAGCATGCTGGTGTTGATGGGGCTGGTACTGAGCGGAGCGCTGTTCGGGTGCGCGTCTTCCATGACGGGAAAAGAAATGGTCGAGAACCCGACGCCGTCCAAGGACTTTCTGCTGGGACCTGAAGACATTCTCGAGGTGGTGGTCTGGCGCAACCAAGACCTCAGCCGACAAGTGGTGGTGCGGCCGGACGGCATGATCTCGATGCCGCTGATCGGTGACGTGCAAGCGGCGGGCGTCACCGCCGACCAGCTCTCCCAGCGCCTCGCCAAGCGGTTGCTGGAGTTCAAGGAAAACCCGGCGGTGTCGGTGAGCGTGAAAGAGGTCAACAGCTACAACGTGTTCGTCCTCGGTGAAGTCACGAGGCCGGGCAAGTATCAGTTGAAGTCCTACACCACGGTGCTCCAGGCCATCTCGATGGCCGGCGGATTCACCCCGTTTGCGTCGAAGAACAAGTTGCAGGTGGTGCGGCATACACCGAATGGGAACGGCGGATGGAAGGAAGTCCGCCTGAACATGCCCTATGACGACCTGCTCACGGGTCGGAGCGATCCGAACCACATCGTCATCAATTCCGGGGACACCATCGTCGTTCCATAGGGTCGAATGATGAGAGACAACCATCACCACGTGCCATTGATGATGCCTGCGCCGGCGGGCGGAGAGCGCCCGGCAGAATGGATGCACATATGAACGAATCGTTGCCCATCACGTTCTACGATTACTTGAGCATGGCGGCCCGGAGAAAATGGCTGATTATCGGAGCCATCCTTCTCTCCCTGGGGATCGCCGGAATCCTTGCCCTGGTATTGCCCAAGAGCTACCGGTCCAGCACGCTGATCCTCGTGGAAGACCAGAAGATCCCGGAGGACTATGTGAAGGCCATCGTCGGCGGCAGCATCGAAGGCCGGCTCATCATGATCAAACAACAGGTCATGAGCCGCACGTTGCTGAGCAAGGTCGTCGAGGAGTTCAAGCTCTATCCGGACGACGTGCGGAGCGCGGGCTTCGAAGAGGTCATCGAGAAGATGCGTGAGAGCATCAAAGTGGAAACGGTGGGCTCGAGCGGTGCCCGGGGCTAGACCGTCGAGGCGTTTTCGAGTTCGTTCGCGCATGAGGATCCCATGGTGGCAATGAAAGTCACGGCCAAGCTGGCGTCTCTGTTTATCGAAGAGAACCTGCGAGTGCGGGAGCAGTTTGTCGAGGGCGCGTCCGAATTCCTCGAGCAGGAGCTCGCGAAGTCCAAGGCGGGTCTCGAGGCGCAGGAGCAGTTGATCAGCGACTTCAAGAAAAAATACATGGGCGAGCTGCCGCAGCAGATGGAAGCGAATCTGCGGGCGCTGGATCGCCTGCAGTCGGACGTTACGGTGGAGAGCGAATCCATCAACAGTCTGACGGACCGCGTCGGCCTCATCGACAAAGCGATCAGAGATTATGAAACGAGCGGGACCACGACGCCCGGATTGGGCACGCCCGGAGGCGATCCGCTGGTGCAACACTTGCGCGAACTGGAACGGAACCTGACCACCCTGAAAGCGGGGTACAAGGAGTCCTACCCGGACATCGTGCAGGTCAAGCAGGAGATCGAATCCGTCAAGGCGCAGTTGGTGGACAAACACAGTCTCTCGGGGCGCGAGGTGAACGAGGAAGCCGTCAAGACGTTCGATCCGTATCTCCAAGGGCTGGTCCGGCAACGCGATGAGGCGCAAATCGAACTCGCAGGCCTCAAGCAGCGGCGCATCCGGCTGGCGTCGCAGATGCAGGCCTATGAGGGGCGGGTCGAGCGGACGCCGTCGCGCGAGCAGGAGCTCATGATCCTCGTGCGCGACTACGACAACGGGCAGAAGAACTATCAATCTCTGCTCGACAAACGCGTGAACGCGCAGGTCGCCGAGAACCTTGAGAAGCGTCAGAAAGGCGAGCAGTTCCGCATCATCGATCCGGCGAACCTCCCCGAGAAGACCGAGAAACCGGACCAGATGCGGATCATGCTGGTCGGCCTGATCCTCGGCTGCATGGTGGGATTCGGCGGCGCCTTCGCGGTGGATCAATATAAGGCGTCGTTCCGCCGTCCCGAGGAAGCCGAGATGCTGCTCGGCCTTCCGCTCCTCGCGGCGATCCCCGATTTCAAAACCGCGTACGGGCTCACGGGCAAGGCGCTTCCCGCGCCGCAGTCCGCGCCGTCCACGCAGCTCAGCGCGGTGGCCGTGTTGCCGGGCGCGGCCGAAGCCTCGTCGGAGGCCGCCCCTGCAGAAGGTAGAAAGAGCAATGGACGGCTGCTTTCGTGGTCGAGGTTCCGAAACGGCAACGGCCAAGTGAACGGTAACGGCCATGGGACGCTGCCGGTCGAGTACAACCTCGTCGCGAAGTGGCGCCCGATGTCCATCGTCGCAGAGCAGTTTCGTGTGGCCGCCACGCGTCTCGGTCTGATGGCCGGCGACCGGCCCAATACCGTCGTCGTGGTGAGCAGCGCATTGAAAGGCGAAGGGAAGACGGCGTCTGCGGTGAACCTTGCATACACCCTGGCGCGTGACCTCGGCAAGACGACGTTGCTGATTGATTGCGACCTGAAAAATCCGTCCGTACATACGATTCTCGGCACGGGCCTCGAACCGGGACTGTCGGAAGTGCTGCAGGGCACGCATACCCTGGAAGACAGCATCCATCCGTTGGAGAAGTGGCCGCTCTGGATCCTGCCCGCGGGCAGCCAGGAGAACGGCACGATCGAACTCTCCAAGGTGCACCAGCTCGCCAAATTGCTGACGGAGCTGCGGCGACGCTTCGACTATATCATTCTCGATGCGCCGCCGATTCTGCCGCTCGCGGACATGAATGTGCTGGCCAGCATGGCGGACGTGCTGGGCCTCGTGATCAAGGCCGACGTCACGTCGCGCGAGGTCGTCCAAAAAGCGCTGAACTCGCTGAAGCCCACGATCCAGTCCGGCATTATTTTGACGGGCGTCTGGACGAACGGCATCCCGTATTACATGCAGGAACGGCATCCTGCTCATAGGGTGTCTGCAGGGCTGGTGCGCAGCGCATGAAGAACGCACGATGGAGGACCGAAGCTGCCCGGCCTCCGCGTCTCCCTGCGGGCGTCGGGCAGCGGGGCGAGCCGACATGATCGCTTCGCGACTGCGGTACCAGAGACTAGCGACCGCGCGGCCAAGCGTCAGCGCCGAACCCGCGGCAAAGGTGGACGTGACGCCGGGGATCTTGGTGTTGGGAAGTGGCCCGCTCGCCACCACCATCATCACCCGGCTTCAGACGAACCCCCGGCCCGGGTATCGGTTCATGGGGTACGTCGAGACCATGAACGGCGAATATCGCGACCGCATCAAGGACATTCTGGCGGGAGGCGGCGTGAAGTGCGTCGTCGTCGCCCTGTCCGAGCGGAGAGGGACCCTGCCGACCGACGAGTTGCTCGACTGCAAGGCGAACGGCATTTCGGTCGAGGACGGCGTCACGTTTTATGAAAAGCTGAGCGGCAAGATTTCCTTGGCGGGGCTGAATCCGAGTGCGCTGATCTTCAGCGACGGCTTCAAGCGACTGCGATTTGCGATGCTGTGCAAGCGCATCGTGGATGTTGCGGTCTCCGCCATCGGATTGATCCTTGCCACTCCGTTCTTGCTGATCATCCCTCTGGCGATCAAGCTCGATTCGCAGGGTCCGGTGGTGTTCCGGCAGGAGCGCGTCGGACAGCACGGCCGCATGGTCCGGCTGTACAAATTCCGCTCTATGCGGTGCGGTCCGGAATCGCACGACCAGTCGCGCTGGGCACAGAAGCACGACGCGCGTCTGACGCGCGTCGGGGCATTGATCCGCCGGTGCCGCTTGGATGAACTGCCCCAGCTTTGGAACGTGCTGCGGGGCGATATGAGCTTCGTCGGGCCCCGGCCGGACGTCCAATCGCTCTGGGACACGCTCGTGGCGGCGGTCCCGTACTATCGGCTCCGGGCCGCGGTCAAACCGGGGATCACCGGGTGGGCGCAAGTCCGGTACCACTATGTCTCCTCCATCGAGGACGGCATCGAGCGTCATGAGTACGACCTGTACTACATCAAGAACATGTCGGTGTGGCTGGATGTCCGCATCATCATCGAAACGCTGAAGATCGTGATGCTGGGCCGAGGCGCCCATTAGCGAGGCCATGGTGGTTGACTACGAATCCGCATTTCTGTGGGTATTTTGGGCGGGCGTCCTCTTCACCTTTTATACCTATCTCGGGTATCCCTTGGCGCTCGCAGTCCGTCGGCGTCTCGCGGCGCGCCCTATCCGGAAGGATTATCGGTACACGCCGTCGATTTCTTTCCTGATTGTCGCGCACAACGAGGAAAAGGTCATCCGCCAAAAGCTGGACAACACGCTCGCTCTGGCGTACGCCGGCGAGCGAGACATCGTGGTTGTTTCGGATGGCTCCACCGACCGCACCAACGAGATCGTCGCCGAGTTTCAGGGACGCGGGGTCCGGCTGGTGCCCGACGCTCTCCGGCAGGGCAAAGCGCGCGCCGTCAATGATGGCCTGACGGCCTGCCGCGGCGAGATTGTCCTCCTGTCCGACGCTCGCCAGATGTACGACACCGACGCCATGCGTGAACTGGTCGCCAATTTTGCCGATCCGACCGTCGGCGGCGTCACCGGCGACTTGCAGTTCCAGAAGCCGTCCACGGGAGCGTCCGGCGAGCAGATCGGTCTGTACTGGCACTATGAGAAATGGATCCGTCGTTTACAGAGCGACACCGATTCCACGCCGGTGGTCACGGGCGCCATCTATGCGATTCGCCGTGCCCTGTTCCGCCCGCTTCCGGTCGGCGTCATCGCCGACGACCTGTTCATTCCCATGACGATCGTCCAACTGGGCTACCGCGTGGTCTACGACCCGTCGGCCAAGGCCTACGATTATTTTCAGCCGAGCTTGCAGCAGGAATTCCGCAAACGCGTCCGGACCATCTCAGGGAGCTACCAGTACGTGGCCGTGCGTCCCAGCGTCCTGAGTCCGTTCACGAATCGCATCTGGTTTGATTTTGTCTCGCACAAGGTGTGCCGCATCCTGGCTCCGTTCGCGTTGATGGCGGTGCTCGTCGCGAACGTCGCCATCAACGACTGGCCGTACCAGCTCACCCTGGCGCTGCAGGGCGGGTTCTATACCCTCGCGGTGCTTGGTGCGATCCGCACACGACAGGCGGGGACGCCGACGGCCAAGATCATCGCGGTGCCGTACACGTTTCTCATGCTGAATGCGGTCGCCTGCGTGGCGTTTTTCAAGCTGGCGACAGGCGCGCAAACGCATCTCTGGGAGAAACAGTAATGAGGCCTTCGGCGCCTCTCATCGTCGGCATCGCCGGGGGGACCGGCGCCGGCAAATCCACCATCGCCCGCCATCTTGCCGAAACAGTCCGGCGCGCACAGGTCGGTTGTCTGGACCTGGACTCGTACTATCACGATCTCAGCCCCTTGTCTCCCGAAGAGCGGGCGCTCGTGAATTTCGATCACCCGGATGCACTGGACTGGAGTGTGTTTTGTCAGGACCTGGCCCGGCTGAAGCGCGGCGAGAGCATTGCGAAGCCGCGGTACGACTTCACGACCCATACCCGCATGTCCGGCGCGGCCGTGGTGGTCCCCGGGGAGGTCCTCCTCGTCGAAGGATTGATGCTGTTCGTGAACGAACGGGCCCGCGCATTGCTCGACGTGAAAGTCTATATCGAGGCACCCGCGGACATCCGGCTGCTTCGTCGGCTCGAACGGGACGTGCGGGAGCGCCATCGAACGGTTCAAGGCTCGATGAGACAGTACACGGAGTTTGTCAGGCCGATGCACGAAGAGTTTATTGCGCCGACGAAAGGCATGGCCGATCTCGTGGTCCCCGGATGGGGCCATCAGGGGACCGCCCTCGCGGCCCTGACGGCGTTGATCGAGCAGATGGCGCCGTCCACGAGCGTCGTCTCGCCCATGCCTGAGGCACCCTATCAGGATGCGGTGGGCACACACGTCGATATTATGCGAGGCGCATCATGACGGCGAGGATGAGTCTCTCCGTATTCGAATGGTTGGGATACCTCAAGGCGGTCCCGGATGCCCTTCTGCGACGGAAGGGTCATCGGGCGGCCGGGCCTCCAGCCGTCCTCAAGCCATGGGGCAGCTATACGGTGTTGGAAGAAGGCCCGCGCCACAAAGTGAAACGCCTGACCGTATTCGCCGGACGCCGACTGTCGCTGCAGCAACACTCTCGCCGCAAGGAATACTGGGTCGTGCTGGAAGGTGTCGCGCGGGTGACGTGCGGGGACCGCGTGTTCGATCTCCAGCCGAATGAGAGCACGATCATCCCGAAAGAATCCGCGCATCGGCTCGAAAATCCCGGCACCGTGCCGCTTCAGGTCATCGAGATTCAGCAAGGCGATTATTTCGGGGAAGACGATATCGTCCGGCTGGACGACGATTACGGCCGGACGGCCACGCGCCCATTGAAAGCCAGCGCATGACCGTGGACATGCATCGCCCCCAGGGGACGCGGCGCGCCTCGGCGCCCCGTTCGCCGATCCTGACCTATCACGGCATCACGCCATGGGAGGCGGATCCGGGTCCGAGAAATCCGAAGTATGATGTCCATCCCGAGCGGTTTCGCGACCAACTGACGCACATCCGCGCCCGCGGCTATGAGGCCATGTCGCTGAGCGCCTGGTGGAGCGGAAGCGGCCGGCGTCCCGTCGTATTGACGTTCGACGATGGCTGGGCCTCCATGTATGAGCGGGCCTGGCCGTTGCTCGCCGACGCGGGTCTACATGCCGATTGTTTTGTGAACACGGCCACGATCGGCAGCCGCGGGTTTCTCACCTGGGCGCAGATCACCGAGATGCAGCGGCACGGCATGACCTTCCATTCGCACAGCCACGAGCACGTGGCGTTGTCCGGACTTGCGCTCGGCGAATTGGAACGACAAGTCGGCGATTCCAAACGCCTGCTGGAGGATCGCTTGGGGACCGCCGTCCAGTTTCTGGCGGCGCCCTATGGTCTGGTCAATCGGCGGGTGGTGAAGGCGGCGCTCGCTCAGGGGTATCACGCCATCTGCACGTCGTGGAATTGGCTGGCACGCCCCGGAGCCCGCACCATCAACCGCGCCGCCGTATACCGCGACACATCCCTGGAGGAATTCGATCGTCTGCTCCGTGGAAGTCTCGTCGCCTACGGCCCGCGGGTTGCGCGCGAGATGGTGGTTCATCTGCCGAGGCTCATTCTGCTGCGCGCCCATGTCCTGAACCTCAATGTCTTCCAGGAGGAGCATGCACCGTAAGACCCCGCTTCATGTCTTCGTGCTCATCGACGGTCTGGGATGGCGGGTCATCGAGAATCGCGGCTTTCTTGAGGACCTGCTCCCCTACCGGACATCGGTGCGCACCGTGCTGGGATTCAGCTCCGGCGCGATCCCCACGATCTTGACCGGCGCGCCGCCGTCGGTAACCGGCCACTGGAATCTGTTCTACTACGATCCCGAGGGCTCTCCTTTTCGCTGGCTCCGTCACTTCAGCGCGCTGCCGGACCGTCTGCTGGCGAATCGCGTCAGCCGCCGAATCATCAAGGAGATGGGCCGGCGCGTGCTGGGGCTTGGCCCACTCTTCGAATGCTGCGTGACCCCTCGGCTGCTGCCGTGGTTCAACTGGGTCGAAAAAGACAACATTTATGAGCCGGGAGGCATCGCGGGCGCGCCGTCCATCTTCGACCGTTTGACCGAACAGCGCGTCCCCTATCGCGCGTATTCCTACCACCGCGGCTCGGACCAGGAGATTGTGCGTCGTGCGCGCCGCGACATGGAGTCGCGCGAAGCGAATTTTTTCTTTCTCTACCTCAGCGAACTCGACGGCTTTTTGCATCTTCATTGCGACGACGCAGTCGGCTGCGAGTCCTGCCTGGACCGTTACGCGGGGGCGCTGCGGGAGCTCTTCGATGTGGCGCGGAGCATCGATGAGGACGCGTCCTTCACGATTACGTCCGATCACGGCATGACGCCCATCCGGCACCAGGTGGATCTGGTGACGCAGATCGAGAAGCTCCGGTTCGCGATGCCTGAGGACTATCTGGCTGTCTATGACTCGACGATGGCGCGGTTCTGGTTCTTCAATGAGCGGGCGGAGCGGGAGATCGTGCAATGTCTCGACAGCATGACGTGCGGGAGACGGTTATCGGACGACGAACTGCGGCAACTGGGCATCTTCTTTCCGGACCGGCGATTCGGAGAAGTGATTTTTCTCTTACAGCCAGGTTGGTTGATCTCGCGAAGCGACTTCAACGGCGGCAGCTGGATGCCGTCCGGCATGCACGGGTACCACCCGGATGACGCCTCCTCGGACGCCGTCTTTCTGAGCAATCGGGAGCCGGCCCGGGAGCTGACCACGCTGGCGGACGTCTATCCCTACCTCCGGGAAGCCGCCGGTCTGACCGTTCCGCGCGATCCTGTTCCTACCCTGGAGATGGCGGGATGAAGATGATTTCCGTGCTGCACTTTCTCAACACGCTGGCCCGCGCGGGCACGGAGGAGCATGTCCTAACGCTCCTGCGGGGCCTCGATCGGAGCCGGTTCCGCCTCTCGCTGGTCTGCACGCCGTCCGTCGCGGAGAAGCTTGGGCCGGACGTGCCGCCTGACGTCCGGATGGTGCCGTTATCTCTGCGAAAGCCGACGGACCTCGTGGCCGCCGCGACACTCGCGAAGATCCTGCGCGAACAACAGGTGGACATCCTGCACTCGCATCAATTTTTCGGCAGCCTGTTCGCGTCTCCCATCGGGTGGCTGTCACGTGTGCCGGTGGTGATCGAAACGCCGCATCTGCGAGAACACTGGCGGAAAGGGTGGTTGAAATCGCGTTTTATCATCGACCGCCTGGCGGGACGTTTTGTGGACCGCTACATCGCCGTCTCCGAGGCCAATGCCCGGTACCTCATCGAACGCAAAGGGCTGCCGCCGGAAAAGATCACTGTGATCCCCAACGGGTGCGACTTGCGCCGCTTCGACCCCAACCGAAAAGCGCCGACCGGATGGAAGAGGAGCTTGCGGTTCAAGGAGGATGATCGCGTGATGGTGGTGCTGGGCCGCTTGGAACCCCAAAAAGGCCATACGGTGCTGCTCGACGCGCTGCCCGCGGTGCTCAAGAAATGTCCCGATGCGCGTGTGGTCTGTGTGGGCGATGGCGGTCTGCGCCCGGAGTTGGAGCGAAAGGCCGAGCGGCTCGGCCTCAGCGACGCGGTTCGGTTCGTGGGTTATCGCGCCCATGTCGAGGAATGGCTGGCCTTGGCGGACTTCACCGTGTTGCCGTCGTTGTTCGAGGGGCTTCCCTTGGCGGCGATCGAATCGCTGGCGGCCGGCAAACCCGTCGTCGCGAGTGCGGTGGACGGCACACCTGAGGTGGTCGTGGATCGGCACACGGGGTTAACGGTGCCCGCCGGCGATGCGGCCGCGCTGGCCCACGCGATCTGCCGGCTGCTGCGCGAGCCCGAGCGCTGTCGCCGGTTCGGCGCCGCCGGTCGGCGGTGGGTGCTGGAGCGCTACGACCAGCGGCTGCAACTTCGCCGCACCGAGGCATTGTATCTCTCGGCGTTGGAGGATCGCGGAGCCTCCATGACGCAACCGGCAATACTCGACGAGCCGGTGACGATTCGGCGGGCGGCCCAGCAATCGAACACACAGGTGGCGAGGTCCTTCGCATCATGATGGGCGGAATCAAAACTCTCCAGGTGGCGCCGGAGACTGCAGTTCCGGTGCAGGCGCCGACTGCGGCCGGACCCGAGGAGCCGCGGGCTGCTCTCCATGCGCTGATCTGCGACGCGACGGTCCGCATCGTGCGCGAGCAGTTTGGAGACGACCTGAGCAGCGTGATCCTGACGGGGAGCCTGGCCCGCGATGAAGCGACCTTCGAGGAGCAACGGGAATGTTGGGCGGTGCTGGGCGACGCAGAGTTCATGCTGATCTTCAAGGAGGGCGCCCGCCTGCCGAACGATGCGGGCGTTGCGAGAACGTGCCGGTTGATTGAACAGGCGCTTGCGAACAACACGGTGCAGTGCGCCATTGGATTGGGCGCCGTGCACCCCGGCTATCTCCGGACTCTGACTCCGCACATCTTCGCCTACGAACTGCGCATGTGCGGGAGAGTGTGCTGGGGCGATGACGCGCTGCTCTCGCTGATCCCTCCCTGCGCACCCGCCGACTTGCCTCGCGAAGATGCCTGGCGTCTTCTCTGCAATCGGATGATCGAGCAACTCGACGTGGTGGACGAATTGGTCACCCGGCCTGCGAGGCTGAGTCGGCGTGCCTCATACCGCACCGTGAAATTGTATCTCGACATGGCCACCTCCTATCTCGTGTTTGCCGGGGCGTATGAGCCGACGTACCGCGGACGCGCGGCGCGGCTGAAGACATTGGCCCGGTCGGTGGACGAGAGCCATGACCTTCCTTTTCCCCTGCGCGAATTCGCGGAGCGGGTGGGTCGGTGCACGGAGATGAAGCTGAACGGGACGGCGGGAGCGTCAGACGCCGGCATGATGTTTTGGGAGGAGGCGGCGGGCTATGCCCGCCTGCTCTGGCGCTGGGAACTCGCGCAGCTTACCAGGACGCGCGTGCAACTCACCAATCGTGTCCTCATGAAGCGATGGATGGACGAGCAGCCGTTCTCGGTGCGCGCCCGCGGCTGGTTATATGTGGTACGCAAGCTCGCGTGGTACCGAAGTTTGTCGCAATGGCCGAGATGGGCGCGGTTTGGATGGGACGCCTCGCCCCGCTACTGCATCTATCGTGCGGTGGGCGAGCTGTATCTCCGTCTGTCCTGCCTCTTGAAGCCTGCCGCGCGCCGCCCTCAGATCAACGTGGACTGGGAGGCGCTCCGGGCGACATTACCGGTGATGACTCCCCACAAGGCAGATGCTCCCTCATGGCAACGGCTGGCCGCCGACATTCTCTGGAACTATCACCAGTTTCTCGAAGGGACCCGATCATGAGTGTGGCCGTTCTCCAGGAAGCCAGGCGTGCGCCGGTCCGTGAGACGCCCACGCACTACGACTTTGTGCCGCTCACACCCGGCGAACTCAGCGCATGGGACATCCTGATCCGGCCGTACGACAGCCGCGAGCTGTTTCATTCCCAGGCCTGGCTCGATTATCTGGCGGCAAGCCGCGGGGTGGAGATTCAGCGCTGGGCCATTCATGAGGACGGCCGGCCGATCGGGTATTTTTGCGGCGGCCTGTTGCAGAAGGGGCCGTTCCGCATTTTTGGCAGCCCCCTGAAGGGATGGGGCACGAACTTTCTCGGTCCGGTCATCAATCGGGACGTCGATCAACGGGCATTCTTTCGCGCGCTCGATGAACTCGCGAGGCGGGAACGGTGGGCGATGCTGGAACTCGAAAATCCGATCCTCTCCGAAGCGTGCTTCGAAGCCCACGGATTCAGCTCGTATCCCCAGCCGACGTTCCTCGTGGAATTGACGCCGGAGGACCCGCAGATCATGTGGGGCCGTATCCAGCAGCGCTCTGAAGTGCGAAAGGCGCGCCGCAACGGATTGATCGTCGAGGACACGAACGATCCGGCCATCGCCGACGAATACTACGATCAGTACATCGAGATTCTCCGTCCCAAGCACACCTTCCCTTCGTACGACCGGACGTGCCCACGGTTGTTGTTCGAGCATCTGCGGCCGTACGGGAGACTCTTGGCGCTCCAGGTGCGGGAGCCCGGCGGATTGATCGTGGCGACCGGTCTGTTTCCATACGACGATCGGACGTTGTACTTCTGGGGCGGTGCAGGGCGGTTGAGCGGACGCAAACATGCGCCGAACGACCTGCTGCATTGGACGGCGATGGAGATGGGCGCGGCACGGGGACTGCGTCTCTACAACATGTGCGGGAACGGCTTTTTCAAGAGTAAGTTTGGCGGCACGTACGACGCGCCAAAGCGCTGGCAGAAGTACTACTGGGCAAGCGCCCGGTGGGCGCGGCGCGGGTACGAGGGCTATTTCAAAAAACGGATGTCGGTGCAGGGATGGTGGCATCGGATGATGGATGAAAGGACGGGAGCACGGTGAGACGGACGGAGAAAAGCACGGTGGTGCTCCGCGGCGTGGCGAATCGCTCCATTCGCGATGCGGTGGAAGAATGCATGCGACTCTGTCATTGGGAAAGCCTCGTGCCGAGAAACGCGCAGGTGGTGATCAAAGCGAACTGCTGCACGGCGGTGCCGGACAAAGCGGAGTCCTCGAACACCGATCCGCGGTTGGCCGACGCGGTCTGCGAGGTGCTGCAGACGCGCACCCGGAACATCGTCATCGGGGAATCCGACGGATTGCGGCAGAAGGCGCAGGAGGCGTTCGCGGTCACGGGCTTCAATGAGATCGCGGCACGCCGCGGCATCCCGCTCGTGAATTTCTCCGAAACGCCGTGGACGCCCGTCCGGTGCGATCCCGCCGGGATGATCGAGCTTCCCCAAATGATTCTCGATGCGGATGTCTTCATCACCCTGCCCGTGCTGAAGACGCATGCGCTGACCTATTTTACGGGCGCGCTCAAAAACCAGTGGGGCGCGTTGCCGCAGTACAACCGGATTCTCATGCACAAGCATCTCGATGCGCTGCTGGCGACCCTCCATCGCATCTTCAAGCCGCAGCTCGCCGTCATGGACGGCATCATCGGCATGGAAGGGCGCGGTCCGGCCAATGGCAAGCCCCGGCGCCTCGACATCGTTCTGGCGAGCCGGGATTCGGTCGCGTTGGATGCGACGGCGATGCGGCTGGTGGGGCTCGATCCTCAACGTTGCGTGCATCTCGTGCTGGCCGCGCAGCAGAAGCTCGGACGGATTGCACAAGACAGCATCCGGGTGGACGGCGATTGGGCGGCGCATGCGACGCAGTTCGAGCCCGCCATTCTGGATAAGGCGATTGCGGCGATGAACTATATGAGCCGCTACCGATGGTTCGTGAAATACATGCTCGAGAAGGACACCATCTTTTACCCCATCCGCGCTTTCGTCGGCCTGCTCCGGCGCGTGGGCGTGGTGGAAGGGGGCGTGTAGATGCGCATTCTATTTCTTTCGCTCGCGGTTCCCTTCCCGTGCACAAACGGCCAGCGCATCCGCAACGGCTCAATCGTCAAGGCACTGGCCGAGGAAGGCCACGAGGTGTCGCTCATCGCCTTCGCGGAACCGGAGGATCTGGGTCTGAAGGGCCTGTGCCTCGAGACCTGCCGGACGGTCACGTTCGTGCCGGTGCCGGCAGGCGGACACAGCTCGCAGAGCTACGGCCGCCGGCTTCGGGCCCTCGGGTCGCTGCGGCCCTATGGCGCCGTGCGGTTCGATTCGCCGGTCTTTGCGGATGCGATTCGCGAACGGCTGGCCCTCGATCGGTTCGACGTGATCCTGTGCGACGATGTGTATGCGTTTAGCAATATTCCGTCCCCGGGGCCGCCGGTCGTGCTGAACAAGCACGACATCACCCACATCATTCTTGGGCGGTTCCTCCGGTACGAGCGCAATCCGATCAAACGCCTGTACGGATGGCTCGAGTATTGGAAGATCCGCCGCTGGGAGTCGCTGGTCTGTTCGCGCGTGCCGGCCGTGCTGGCATGCTCAGAAAACGATCGGCAGTTGTTGAAGGCGCTCGCCCCGGGCACGCATATGGCGGTTGCGCCGAACGTCATCGACACGGACGCGTACACGCCCAGGCGCGGCGAGGATTCCCGGACGGTCCTGTATGTCGGCGCGATGGACTGGTATCCGAACCGGGACGCGGTGGACCTTTTCGTCTCCAAGATGATGCCATTGTTGCGGCGGCAGGGATTGGGCGTGCGCTTCGTCGTCGCCGGCAGAGCGCCCTCCGAGGCGTTTCGAAAGAAATTCCACAACTGCCCCGATGTCGAGTTCACCGGAACGGTGCCTGATATGGCGGCGGAGATCGCCAAGGCCGCGGTCTGTGTGGTCCCGCTTCGGATCGGCAGCGGAACGAGACTGAAGATTTTGGAAGCGGCGGCGATGGGCAAAGCGATCGTCTCCACGCGAGTGGGAGCGGAGGGTCTCGAATTCGAGGACATGAAGGAAATCCTCTTGGCCGATGATCCGCAGTCCTTTGCGCATGCGGTCGCGACCCTCTTGGCCAGCGGATCGCTGCGGCGGGCGATGGGCCGGGCGGCCCGGCGGCGCGTCGAAGCCTGCTACAGCATGCCGGTCCTGCGAGCGTCGCTACGTGCCGGTCTGGCGCCATTTGTGACGAAGGTTCCCGTGGCGGCGCGGAGGCCGGTCCATCGGATCCCTGAATGCGAGGTGAGGCCGTGATCTTTTTCTACCTGTTGATTTCCGTCATGCCGCTCGTGCAACACCCCTTCTGGTCGCATTTCGTCGGCACCCTGACGATGACAAAGATCGTGGGGGTGGTCTGTCTGGTGTATGCGGTGCTCCATGTCAGTCTGCGGCCCCGAAGCCTGCGCTTTTTCCAGACGTCGCAGGCGCGATGGTTCGCCGCTCTCTGCCTGATCGCGGCCCTGTCCTATGTCGCGAAAAACCAGGCCAGCGAATGGGAAGTCAGCCCGCTGATGAGCTATGTGTCATTTTTCCTGCTGTTCCTTCTGACGCTCGCCCTCGTGGACTCTCTCGTGCGGCTACGATGGGTGCTTCTGGTGGCCATCGGGTCCATGGGGCTCGCCTCCTTGTACGTGCTCCGGGAATGGCAAAAGTTTCACAACGTCTATAGGGAGTTCCGGCCGGGATTTGTGACCGGCGATCCGAACTATTTCAGCGTCTCCGCGCTGCTGTGCCTGCCGCTCGCGTTCTACCTGATCCGTGGGCGGCCGAAGTGGGAGCGCTGGTTCTGCATCGGCTGTATCGCCTTGACGCTGCTGGCCCTGACAGCCGCCGCGTCTCGCGGGGCGCTCGTGGCGCTGATCGTAATGGCCCTGATCATGGCGTGGCGATCGCGCCAGCGGGCCGGCGGCCTCCTGCTGGTCGGCGCCTTCGCGATTTTCATCAGCGTCGTATCGCCGGCGGCGCCGGTCGAGCGAATCTTGAACCCGACCCACGGCGACATCCAATCCACCGATACGCGGAAGGCCGTGTGGGCGGCGGGCATGCGGATGATCGCCGAGAATCCGGTGGTGGGAATCGGTCTGGGCAATTTCAAGCCACTGGTCAGCCAGTATGCCGAGCCCGGCCAGCGCCTGGACAAGATCGCGCACAATACCTACATCGAGATGGCGGCGGAACTGGGGCTCGTGGGTTTGGTTGTCTTCGTCGTCATCCTATTCGGCACGATCCACCAACTCGGCGAGATCAGGCGACGCACGCAGCTCGCCGGGCCATTGCTGATCTACGAAGCCTCGCAGGGGATGCAGTTGGGTCTCATCGCGTACGCGATCGCCTGTTTCTTCGTGTCGGTGCAATATCAAAAATTGTTCTGGCTCATGATTTTTCTGACGATGTGCCTGCCGTTGCTCGAGCGCGCTTCCAAGGCGCAGCCCGTGCAGGACCGCCCGCGATGGTCATGGGCCACGCTCCGGCCGATCTGGGCATCGCCACAGGCCGCGCACGCGCCGTTGCCGGGTCACACCCGGATGCCATTCGGCCCGCCGGGCAAGGTCTGAGGGCAGATGGTCATCAGCGTCATCATCTGCACGTATAACCGTTCGGCCAGCCTTCGCCGGACGCTCGCCAGCATGGAGGCCTCCGCACGGCCGGGGGACGGCTGCGAATTGATCATCGTGGACAACAATTCGACCGATGACACTCGACAGGTCGCCACCGGTTTTTTGAACACGTCGGGCATCAATGGCGCGTATGTGTTCGAAGGGCTACAAGGTCTCTCCCACGCGCGCAATGCGGGCATTCGCGCGGCCACCGGCGATGTCCTCGCATTCACGGACGACGACGTCACGGTGCATCCGAACTGGCTGGCTTCTCTGCGAGACGCATTTCTCCGACAGGATTGCGCGGCGGTGGGGGGAAGGATTGTGCCTGTCTGGACGTGTCCGAAGCCGTCCTGGCTGGTGCAGGAAGGACCGTACCAACTTGCGAAGGTGATCGTCAGCTTCGATCTGGGCGACGCGCCCTGTCCCCTCAAGTGCGCTCCCTTCGGAGCCAACATGGCATTTCGAAAGACCCTGTTCGAAAAGTACGGCGTGTTCCGGCCTGATCTGGGTCGATCGGGGTCGAATCTCATGGGATGCGAGGAGACGGAATTCTCGAAGCGCCTGTTGGAAGCGGGCGAGCCGTTTGTTTATGAGCCGCGCGCGATCGTATATCACCCGGTGGAGGCGCAGCGGCTTGAGAAGCGTTATTTTCAATCCTGGTATTTCAACTATGGCGTGGCCCGCGTCAAGATCAATGGTCTGTCTCAGACGCTGGCGGCAGCGGGCACGGCCCTGCTCAAGAACATCGTGAAATGGATGATCACGTTTGAAAGCCGGCGGCGGTTTTTTCACAAGCTGCAGATCTATCTCATGGTCGGGGAACTCCTGGAATCCTATCGGATGTCCAGGGGAAGCGTGCGCCGGTCATGATGCCCGATCGAACGATTCTCTACATCGCCCCGCAAATCCCGTATCCCCTGACCGCCGGCATGGTCATCCGGCAGTACCACCTGCTGGCGTCCTACGCACGAGTCGGCCGTGTGCGCTTGGTGGCGTTCTACAGACATCAATCTGAACTGGAAGCGGTGGATGCCTTGAAGCCATTGTGCGCGAGTTGTCATCTGGTTCCGGCGGACACGATGTACGGAGAGGCCGAGCGCGCGAACCGACCGCGCTGGCGGCGGCGCGTCGAAGAGGCCGTGACGCTCAAGCCGCGCGGCGCGCAGTTGGAATTTTCCCGCGAGATGCAGCGCGTGGTGAGCGAAATCGCACCCGACGCCGACATCCTGCATGTCGCCCGGCTGCAGATGGTCCCCTACATCGCGGCATTGACCAGAAAGAAATCGCCCGCGCAACGCTTCGTCCTCGACATTGACGACATCGAGACCGTGCGCAAGCGGCGCATGCTCCAGTCCTTTCTCATCGAGAGCCAGCAACGGCGCGCCCTGGAGTACTACGATTTTTGCAAGCTCTGGCTGTACCAGCGCCGGGCGCTGCGATGGTTTGACCGGGTGTTCGTCTGTTCCGCACGCGACCGGGAGTATGTCGGGAACGGAAAGGCCGTGGTCATCCCGAACGGGGCGACGGTGCCGCCGGCGGTGTTGCCGGACGAATCGGATGGCCGGACATTGCTCTACGTGGGGACGCTGTCGTATTGGCCGAACGTCGATGGCCTCCTGTATTTTCTCCGGCAGATTTTTCCCCTCATCCGGCTGGAGGTCCCGCATGCGCGCCTGCTGATCGTCGGGAAGGACCCGCCTCCCGACATTGCCGCCCTGCACGATGGGAAGACGGTGTGCGTGGAAGGCAATGTGCCAAGCGTGGAGAAGTATTATCGCCAGGCGACCGTGTCCATTGTGCCGCTTCGCGTCGGGGGCGGTACCCGGTTGAAAATTCTGGAAGCGTTCGCCGTCGGCCGTCCCGTGATCTCCACCGGTGTCGGCAGCGAAGGTCTGGACGTGGTCAACGGCGAACATTTGTTGGTGGGCGACGATCCGGTCTCATTCGCCCGATCCTGCATAACACTGCTCAACGATCCCTCGTTGCGGTCGTCGCTCGTCGCGCGCGGGCGGGACCTGGTGGAGCAGCGCTATACATGGGAGTCCGTCGAGGGCCGCGTCGAACGCATGGCACACGATCTGCTCGGAGAGCCCCATGTGTCCCGCATGCAGGCACACGAAGGGAACGGGTGACGATGAAACAAGTGAGTGCGACGTAGAACGAAAACGCAACGGAGGCAACCGGATGAATGACATCATGCGCGTGGCGGTTATTGGGTGCGGTCTCATTGCAGAAAAATCTCATATTCCGGCCAT
>Ga0066706_10000115_pt1 | contig 18426 bp, 18 predicted proteins | sample GraSoiAngelo_155_FD_67274 | JGI IMG/M metagenome (GOLD analysis project Ga0066706, IMG submission 67274) | Grasslands soil microbial communities from the Angelo Coastal Reserve, California, USA - 14_1009_13_30cm | ecosystem: Environmental > Terrestrial > Soil > Grasslands | place: USA...
CGGAACACTCGCCTTCAACTTGGTCCTCAAAGATGCCAACAGCGACGAGAAGTCCAAAAAATATTACGCCGATCGCGCTCCCGTTATCGTCGTCAACGGACGTGAAGTGGTCGGCTACCCGCCGGAAAAAAAGTGGGTCTCCATCGCGATCAAGGCCGGACCACGCGCGGATATGCGGTGATCCTCGTTTCATAGTGGTTTGCGGAATCTACGTACGATTTGACCTTCAGATAGACCTGTGAGAAGCTTGGCCGCTTGCATCCCAATCAAGACGGCGGGTCAGAGGGCTTCTCATGGATAACGAGCGCGGAAGCGGGATTGCCGGTCTCCTCTATGTGCTGCTCGCGTTCATCCTTTTCTTTACGGGGTACGAACTTTGGCTGAGGCAACAGCGAAGCGACGCGCCCCCTCTTGCCGTGTCTTCCTCTACATCGGCTGCACCTATATCTCCACCAAAATCTTCATCTGCAACGCCAGAGATAATCCCCCTGGTCGCGGGAGTCGGACCTCAGCCTGGTGTCTTTCAACCGAACAAGCCCGAAGCGATCAGCCATCCCACTGCTCCTGAACAAGGATCAGACGAGAGCATTGTGCGCCTGGCAGAGCCGGGTGAACTGCCGGCTTCCATCTATGCCGGCAACTTTCAATCCATCCTTCTCCTGGCTCAGCAGGGAAACCTTTCCGAGGCCCAAACAAAGCTTGCGGCGTTTCCAAAGGAAGCCTTCGCCGATCCTCAGTCTCGAAAAACAGCGGCGCGGCTGTGGATCTACATCGGGGCCAAGCTCTGGGACGCCCAAGGGCCAGCCACCGCCTTGCCGCTCATGAAAAAGGCCATCGCCGTCGATCCCGACAATCCTCCGGCGTACCAGTTGCTGATTCGAGGGTATGCAAAGCTCAACTCGCCCGAATTGACGCGCGATCTGTTGGAAAAAGGGATTGCGATGAGCCCCAATGACCCCTGGCTTCATCTCTATCTCGCAGATCTCCTCTTCGACAAGGATGATCTCAGCGGCGCCGCGCTGCATCTTGATCATGCCACCAATCGCGCGGCTCAAACCCCTGCGTTCCAGTCATCGCTGAAGATCATGACCGACAAGGTGAAGCGCGCGGAGAAAGCCGAGCAAAAGTTCGTCTCCCGGGACAGCTCCCATTTCAAAGTGAAATTTGACGGCAACGACGATTACGAAGTATGGAATCGCGTGCTGGAAATCCTGGAGGACGCCTACCGTGAAATCGGGCAAAAGTTCAGCTATTTCCCCTCCAAGCCCATCATGGTGGTCCTGCATAGCCGGCAAGCGTTCAGGAGCGCCACAGGCAGTCCCGCATGGGCGGACGGGCTCTTTGACGGGGTCCTGGGACGCATCCAGATTCCAACGCAAGGAGCGCTGACCGACCAACAATGGCTCACGCGCGTGCTCAGGCATGAGTACGTTCACGCCCTCTTGCACGATCGCATGGGCGGTCGTCTCGGCGCCGTGCCGACGTGGCTGAATGAAGGCCTCGCCATGCAGCTTGCCGGCGATCCGTGGCCAGATCTGGATGAGATCGTGCGGGGACGAGGACGCACCGTGACCCTGATCCCCCTCAGCAATCTGGAAGGCGGTTGGGGGAACCTGCCGACCATCCTGGCGCAGCTCGCCTATTTGGAAGGCAACTCGGCGACGCTTTACTTGATAGATCGGTTCGGCATGGAGAAAATGAGGGAACTCGTCGGTCAGCTTTCGAAGGGCCAGTCCATGGACACGGCGGTCGCGGACCGGCTATTCATCCCCTACGCCGAATTCGAGCGCCGCTGGATTGACCACTTGAATGAAAAACTTAAAGCAGGACGAACTTGAAATCATAACTCTCAAAGGAGGTCGCACATGCCTACTTATCTCAGCCTTCTCAACTGGACCGAGCAGGGCATCAAGAATGTGAAGGACTCGCCGAAGCGATTGGACGCCGTCAAGAAGTCACTCAAAGAAATGGGCGGCGAGTTGAAAGCCTTCTACATGCTGCAGGGCGCCTACGATGCCGCGCTCATTTCGGAACTGCCGAATGATGAAGCTCTGGCGAAGCTGCTTCTCAAGGTCGGGGCTGCCGGCAACGTCCGCACCACGACCATGCGGGCCTACCCCGAAGCCGAGTATCGGAAGATCATGGGCGCGCTCGGCTGACCCCAAACGGGACAGGGTGCTTTTCACGGGAAAGGCGCCTGTCCCTGCTGTCTCCAAATGCAGGAATTGATCGAAGGGATATTGCGCCCGCATGAGGGGTATGGAGATTCATCCGCACAACTCATAATCTTCGTGCGTTTCGCTCCACACGAATATTCTGATCTTCTGTGAACGCCGGATGTTTACTGCGGTGTTGTGTCGATCGGAAGCGCTAATTGGATCGCAATCAGCAGTCGGTCGGGCGTCACCGGTTTCTGTAAATGGTCGACCGCTTGTAGCGTCGATGCCTGGAGCGGCGTTGCCTGAGCATCCATGGCATGGTCAACTCTGTTGCTCATCAGAATGAGCCTGCCAGAGTAACGAATCTGGCGTAAGGCCTCGAGGAGCTCAGGCGCGGCCATTTTCCGGGTGCCACGCCACGGATCTTCGACCGCAATCAGATCCATATCCAGAACAATGAGCTGGGGAAGCGCCTCACTTACCCGTCCCAACGCCCCAGGGCAGTCTCGGGCTACTCGAAGCGACACCTTGTGCTCTCGCAAAAACGGTTCGAAGAGGTCTCGCGTCTCGTCCGAGTCAGTGACCAACAAGACTGAACCGGGCTCAAGTTTTTAGATATGAGTTTGAAGGGAGACAGGGCCTCAGACCATTCCGAGGCCCTGTGCTTAGCGTTCCTCTGCCTCAGCGCACGAGCAGAGTGGGGTCTTGGTTCGGATTCAGGTGATGCATGGGCGAAGACATACCCGGATTCTTGTGCGAATGTTTCGTGTTGCCTAATTCTGGTTAGAAATTAGGAGAGATGTTGTGTTCTGCAGCCTGCATGCGGGCTTCGAGCGTGGTCACAAATGGATCTTTGCTGATCTGCACAAACACGGAAGCGCCTGCGCTTTGTTTTTTGATGAGCGGAGACGATCCCTGCTGCAAGGCCTCCTTGGGGATGCGGTAGAGATCGCCCGATCCCTTCTCCACATAGGCTCCCGGCTCATTGATGTTATCCCACGAAAGCTCAGATAGAATGCGTCTCTGCTGGGGCTCAACTGACGAGCTTTTAGCTCTCTCCATGGTGTTCCTCCTCCTTTCGCCCATTCTCCGGCGATCAGTCTTGCCCATGCACCTGAATCCTGAACGCTGAATCGAGTTACCGGTCAGCTCCCTCGTCGTTTCGTCGGACTCTATAACCGAATCCGACACCAGTCAAGAATGCTACCTTCAATTAAGCACAGCACCTGCATCCGATTTGCTACAGAACCACAACGGTCAAGGAAGAACGGCATAGGTTTTGTCTCTAGGCAGTATTTTGTTGACAAATATCCGATGCCGTTATATTTCTTGGTCACAGGGGATACTTCACATGCGCTCTGCTGAGGAAAACAGACATTGAGCGAGTTCCTGATCTTGCCTGAAGCCTTTGTTCAATACGTGAACCAGCACAAGAAGATTCCAATTCCTTCAGATGCTTCTCTGGAAACCTTCAAAGACCTGTTCGAGATCGCCTCGCTCGAAGCCAGCCTCGCCATAGCTGAAGACACGTCCCACCAAAATCTCCGCACAAGACTCCGTTGATCGAAACGAGACATCTCCCGCCGTCATGCCAGCATCCTTTTTTTGACACCGCAATCAAGTATCGTGGGGCATGTACTCAGCCAGCAGGCCAGATGTCTTCCGAAGACGGAGGCTCGTGGTCCGTGCAATCTGTTTGAAAATCTTACAGCCGAGGTTCGGGTGCTCTTCTACCAGCTGGTTGAACTTCTCATGCTCGATCGCTAACGCCTGGAATGCACCCGTTGCCTCGATCGTAGCGGATGCAGGTGCGCTTTCGACAAGTGACATCTCCCCAATGAGCGCTCCCCTCCCCATTGATGCGATGACGACCCGATTCCATTTGGTATCTGCTCGAATGACTTCCGCCTCTCCTGAAAGCATGACATACAGGATCCGAACCTGCTCTCCCTCGCGGATCAAATGATCTCCGGCGTTGCCTTCGACGAGACCGGAAAGAGACACGATCAGATCGAGTTCAGGATCAGTCAGAGATGCAAAGAACGGCAACTCATGGAGAAATCCTTGAATCCTCATGATCTCAACTTTCCCATCGTGCTCTCGTGTAGGGACTCGTGAATGTGGGCCAAAGTTCCGTGTCCTCCAACTCCATTAACAGGTGCGTAACGGCATTGCGTTAGATGCTATTTATCATTAATACAAACTATTCTATAATACAAACCGCGCTTAGATTCAAACAGCCAGAAAACAGGCGAACGGAAACGTTACCCTTTAGTCACGAAGATGCCGCAGGATAGCATCAAGTCCTTAGAGGAAAAACTGCTCTACGAGCGGAAGCTTGTTCAACTCGTGAGCCGGCTTTCTGCAGCCAGGAATCTCGACAATATTTTCGAGCTGTATAACGAGATCCTGGCTTTGCTCGATGCGGAGCGAATGTCTTTTTACGTGATGGATGCTGACAAAATGGAATTGTTCACAAAGTTTCCTGACATTGACCCTATCAAAGAGATCCGTTTGCCACTCAATGAGAAGAGCATTGCTGGATATGTGGCGCTGACGCAACAAGTCGTCAACATCCCCGACGCCTACATCAAGACCGCGCTAGCGCGTATCTCCCCAAGGCTCGCATTTGATAGCTCATGGGACAAAAGGACCGGCTTCCATACCATTCAAGTGCTCACGGTTCCGATTCTCTATGAGACGAAGACCTTGGGGGTGCTGCAGCTCCTAAACAAGAAACACGGGACGCGGTTCACTTCGGACGACGAAGCGAGCGCAGCCCGCATCGCGAAACCCGTCGGCATAGCCTTGTCTACTCAATATTTGCTCGCTCAGAAGCAATCGACGAAGTTCGATTCCCTCCTTGTTCGCCACCTGATTACCAAAGAGGAACTCGATACGGCGATTGCGGAGGCGCGGCGACAAGAAATTGATGTGGAAACAGTCCTGATGGAGCAGTACAAGGTTCCAAAGGCCGCAATCGGGGCCTCCTTGAGCCAATTTTACAACTGTCAGTTTGTGGCATTTGATGAAAAGGTCATTCCGCCGCCCGACGTGATCAAGAAATTCAACCGTGCTTACCTCAAAAAGAACTGCTGGATCCCGCTCCGATGGGAAGGCAATACGCTTGTGGCGCTGGTTGATGATCTTGCAAAATGCAAATCCATTCGGGAGCTTCTGCGCCCTGTTTTCGGGAACCGCGAGATTCGGTTCGTGGTGGGGCTTCGGACAGATATTCTCCTGTATATCAGCGCGGCCGAGAGGGAAGTTTTTCCCATTCCTCTAGGTCCGACAGAGGATGCCATAACCACGCTTATCGGGAGTCTGCAGGCAGAGCAGGCGCTCATTAAAGACCTAAAAGATCAAGAGGTCGAGACCGGCGAGCTTGAAGCGAACGATAGCACCATCGTTCGCTTGATTAACCAGATCATCATTGACTCGTACAAGAAGCGCGCCTCGGACATCCACATCGAGCTGTATGGACCGAGCAAAGACACCGTGATCCGTTTCCGGATTGACGGAAGCTGCATGGAATACCAGAGGATTCCGGCTGCTTTTCGGCGAGCTGTTGTGGCCCGCCTCAAGATCATGGCGCAACTGAATATTGCGGAATCGCGCAAGCCCCAGGATGGCAAGATTAAATTCCCATTGCAGGACCGAGAGATCGAATTACGCGTTGCCACAATCCCCACGGCCGGAGGGAATGAGGATGTGGTAATGCGAGTTCTGGCGGCAACCGAGCCGATCCCAATCGACCAGTTAGGGTTGACTGAGCGGAATTTCCGGGAGCTCAAAGCTCTGGCTGAAAAGCCCGATGGGCTCATCCTCGTCGTCGGTCCGACCGGCTCCGGAAAAACAACCTCCCTGCACTCAGTGCTGAGCTATGTGAACAAGCCTGACACAAAAATTTGGACTGCGGAAGATCCGGTTGAAATTACACAGTATGGCCTTCGCCAGGTGCAGGTACAGCCGAAGATTGGGTTTACGTTTGCCGAGGCCCTCCGGGCTTTTTTACGGGCCGATCCTGATGTGATCATGGTCGGGGAAATGCGGGACACAGAGACAGCTGCCATCGGAATTGAAGCCTCGCTAACAGGACATCTCGTGTTCAGTACATTGCACACCAGCAGAGCCGTGGAGACCGTGATCCGTCTTTTGGATATGGGGATGGATTCGTTCAACTTTGCAGATGCACTGTTGGGAGTACTGGCGCAGCGATTGGTCAAGCAAATCTGCCAGGACTGCAAAGAGGCTTACCATCCATCCAAAGACGCGTATGATGAGCTCGCCAGATTTTATGGCGAGGAGGAGTTTGAGAAGCTTGGAGTAAAATACGATGAGGCATTCGTCCTATATCGAGGACGAGGTTGCGGAGCCTGTAACCAAACCGGGTACCTCGGGCGAGCCGGGATTCACGAGCTGATGGTTGCCAGCAATGAGATCAAGCGGCTGATCTCTGCGAAAGCTAAGATGACAGCAGTGCTGGACCTTGCCAAAGCAGGGGGCATGACCACGCTCGTGCAGGACGGCATTCTCAAGTGCATCCTAGGAGTGACTGACTTCAAGCAGGTAAAAACGGTGGCGGTTAAGTGAGACGCCGGTCGAGGCTACGGTATTGGATCGCCTCCGCAACTTTTGCCTGTCCCCTTTTTATTGCGTGTGGAAGACGGACTGTAAGCCGGATTCTGTTCCGCCCTTCTTCACAGAAGAACGGTGGTAGTCATTTCTCTGGGACCTGCATTGCTGCAGGCCTCAAGCGACCTACCCGAGGGCCACGGCCGAGCCGACCGTGAGGAGCGGCACCGGTGTCCCGCTCCTCCGCCCTCCTATTTGGTCTTGCTCCGAGTGACGCTTGCCGGCCAGCCGTGTCGCCACGACCGCGGTGGGCTCTTACCCCACCTTTTCAACCTTGCCTGATCCCTCACGGGCCATCGGCGGTGTGCTTTCTGTTGCGCCGGTGTCGGATCGCTCCGCCTGGGCGTTACCCAGCACCCTGCTCTAGGAGTCCGGACTTTCCTCTGATTCTTGCGAACCAGCGACCACCCACCCGACTTCCACACGCAAAATTATTATAGCAGAACCGGAGAACCGAGTGGGTTGATGACAATTGTGGCCCCCCGCGAGCTGCTGAGCCATTGCATTGGGAACGGGTGGCGCATAGCGAGCGCCATGAGCCCGGCGCGAATCGGCTTGAGTTCTGAGCGACCGGAATGACCCGTTGCATTCGCGCGGGTGACAAGAGTGAGCACGCTCGGGAGATGCGGGGCAGGGCCCGCGCAAAGAGCAACGGGTTCCCAGGTGATGCGGAGGCAGGATCCGTTTGCAGTTTCTTCTTCTTCGATTCTGTGGTACCTTGCGCGCCGATGGAAACCGGTGACGCGTCAGTCGGCCAAGCCTGCGTGGGCTGGATCGGGATCGATGAATCAGGAAAGGGCGACTACTTCGGCCCGCTGGTGATCGCGGCCGTGCACGTCACGCCCAGAAGCGCCGACGACTTGCTGGCCCTCAATGTCCGAGACAGCAAGAAGATTTCGGATGGCGTGATCAAGACTCTCGAGGTTGACATCAAGACGCTTTGCCGCCATACCGTCATCGCAATCGGGCCAGAGCGCTACAACGAGCTGTACAAAACAATTCGGAACCTCAACCGGCTCCTCGCGTGGGGGCACGCGAAGGCGCTCGAAACGCTTCTCGATCTGGTGCCGTGCGATCGCGCGATCTCCGATCAGTTCGGCGATGAACGCCTGATCATCAACGCGCTCCAGGAAAAGGGCAAGAAGATCAAACTGGAGCAGCGCCACAAAGGGGAAGAAGATATCGCCGTCGCGGCCGCCTCCATTGTAGCGCGGGCGGAGTTCGTACGGAGACTGGGAAAGCTGGGCGCGGAGTTCGGCGTACCGCTTCCCAAAGGCGCATCTCCTGCCGTCGAGATCGCAGCGAAATCATTCGTACGGAAGCACGGCCAGGAAGCGCTGGTCAAAGTGGCCAAGCTTCATTTTAAAACCACGCAGGCAGTGCTCAAGGAAACGTAATGGCTGAATGTGATTCTGAGCGAAAGCGAACGCGGCCCTTCGCTTTACTCAGCGTGACAGTATAGCTAGTCGCTCTTCTCGGCGGTCTCTTTTTCCAGCTCTGATGCTGCCGTGCCGTGGTAAGGTTCCCCCGCCCAGTACAGAATACGCTGGCAGTAGATACAGGTGAGAACGGACATCCCCCGCTTCACATCCGACACGACCTGCGGCTGAATCTGGAGCCGACACGCCATACAACTTCCCTCTTTTGTGACGCCAGCCAACGCTTGTCCCTTTCGACTGACACGAAGCTTCTCATACGTCCGTAGCAATGACTTCTCGACGGCGGCGGCCATGTCCTTCCGGCGCTGAGTCTGCTCGACAAGTTCCTGCTCGATCGCACCCACCGAACCTTCGAGGGATGTTTTCTCGACGGCAAACTTCCGCTCGGCTTCCTTCATGGCCGCGTCCGCCTGGGCCAATTCCTTCTTCTTCACATCCACCTGATCCATCAGCATCAGCAACTGCTCCTCGATTTCACCCTTTTTCTTCTTGGCCAGATCAATTTCAAACTTATGCGCCTGGAACTCTTTGTTTGTCTTGATCGCGCCCTTGATGGCGCGGTCCTGCAGCTTGCTGATGGCCTGCTCCTGCACGGCCAATTCATCTTCGAGGGCTTTGCGTTGTTTGGTGCTTGTGTCGAGGTCCTTTTTCGTGACCTCGTGTAGGGCTTGCGCCGCGTGGAGCGGGCGTTGGGCAGCAGCGACGAGTTCGGGAATGCGTTTCTTGCGGTCGGCCAACTCCTCTAGACGGCCATCCACCTCCTGGAGGGACATCAGCCGCTGAAGGTCCTCTTTCACAGAACCCCCATGGGACGTATCAGCAAAATCGCCGGAAAAGTCATTGCCTCCTCAAATTACGCGGTTCCCATTGGTGGGCCCACCAGGCCTCGAACCTGGGACCAACGGATTATGAGTCCGCCGCTCTGACCAACTGAGCTATGGGCCCATGAATGCCTGTTACGGCATTCATTCTCATTCGAACTACAAGCTTTCAACGAAGCTCTTCAATTTCTTGCTGCGGCTGGGATGCCGGAGTTTGCGCAGCGCCTTGGCTTCGATCTGGCGGATACGTTCGCGCGTGACCGCGAAGTCCTGCCCCACTTCTTCCAACGTGTGGTCCGTGTTCTCGCCGATGCCGAAGCGCTTGCGCAGCACGCGCTCTTCGCGCGGCGTGAGCGTCTTAAGCGCGTTGTTGATCTGGCGCTGCAGATCGTACCGGATCGCAGCTTCCAACGGCGAGACGGCCTTTTTGTCCTCGATAAAATCCCCAAGGTGACTGTCTTCCTCCTCGCCGATCGGTGTCTCGAGCGAAATCGGCTCCTTGGCGATCTTCAAAATCTTTCTAACCTTCTCCAGCGGCAGCTCCATCTTCTCGGCGATCTCTTCCGGCAGCGGCTCGCGACCGAGCTTCTGCACCAGATGGCGAGACGTGCGGATCAGCTTGTTGATGGTCTCAATCATATGGACGGGAATCCGGATCGTACGGGCCTGGTCCGCGATCGCGCGCGTGATGGCCTGGCGTATCCACCAAGTGGCATAGGTGCTGAATTTGTAGCCCCGCTTATATTCGAACTTGTCCACGGCTTTCATCAAACCGATGTTGCCTTCCTGAATCAGGTCGAGGAACTGAAGGCCGCGGTTGGTGTACTTCTTGGCGATGCTCACCACCAGACGCAGGTTCGCCTCGACAAGTTCGGCTTTCCCGCGCTTGACCCGCTCTTCAGCCTGATCCAAAAGCTTGACGCCTTCGCGAAGCTCCTCGGCGGGGACGAGCGCCTCGGCTTCAACTAGTCTGATCCGCCGACGCGCATTCTGGAACGCTTTTTCGATCTCGTGCAGCGTCTCGAGAGGAACCCCGGTCTTTCGTCGAACGGCAATCAACTCCTTGCGGCCGCGGTTCATCTTGACCAGCAGCGCATTGCCTTCCTCACCGGACACGCCCAGTCGGCGCCGGCAGTAAGCGATCTCGCGTTCGCAGGCCGCGATCTCATGCGCAAGGTCGCGCACGCGTTGCACCAGCCGCTCATGCTGAGCCGGGTGGAGTTTCAGGGCATCGAGCTTTTCGACGACTTGCCGACGCACCTCTAGGATCTTGGCCTTGACCTCTTTCCGCTTCGGAAGGCTGAGACTCGACTGCCGGTGCTTCGCGTAGAGCAGGAAAAGCGCTTTGGAAGGCGCCCTGACCTTGCGAATGCCGTCCAGCGTACGCTGACGCAGTTCGGCCTCGTCCTTCTCGACATCATGCTCGATCACTTCGTCGAACTCCTCCTCGACCCCGGAGGAGGCGACTTCCCGAATCGAAATCTTGCCCGCCTTGACCTTTTCGGCCAGTGCGAAGATCGCGTTGATCGACATCGGCATGCCGAAGACAACCGAGGAGATGTCGTGCTTGCCGTCCTCGATGCGCTTGGCGATCTCGATTTCGCCTTCTCGGCTCAGCAGCGACACGCTGCCCATCTCTTTCAAATACAGGCGTACGGGATCATCGGTGCGGCTCAGCGTGCCGGGCGTGAGGTCGATCTTTTTCGGATCCTCTTCCTCGACCTCCTCAGGCTCTTCGCCGTCATCGGCGGGCGTCTCGCCCTCCGACATCATCTGCTGGTACCGCTCGCCCTCAGGGGAATCGATGATCTCGATGTCCATCTCGCCGAACATGGCCATGAGCGAATTGAGCCGTTCGGTCGAGGCCATTTCGGCGGGCAGATTTCTATTCAGGTCGCTGTATGTGAGGAAGCCCTTTTCCTTACCTAAGGTGATCAGGCGTTTAACCTCAATCGTCCGTTCGTCCTCAGGCATGGATCCTCCCGGCTTCATTGTAGGATGAAGGATTGATCTTGGAGAGTTTCTGACGTTCCTGCTGGAGAACGTTGAGCCGTACCAAGAGCGTCCTCGCTTCTTCATCCCGGCCGGCCTTCGTGGCCAACGCCTCGGCGGCCTTAATTTCTTGCAACTCCACGGCGATACGGCGAAGTTTGAGTGCCTTCAGGCTCTGCTGAAATGCCGCGTTGATGTTGTCGTAGGGCAATTCGGTCATCGAAAGCGCCCGCGTAATGGACCCGCAGAGCTCGTCTTCACCCGCTTGAGCAAGAGCCTGCTGGCGCGTGTGCGGTGCGTCTGCCACGCATACGAGCGAAACCAGGCGCTTGGCCCTGGTATCCGTGAAATCCTCCGCTCTCACCTCTGTCCACATTTCCGGCGTCAGGACCTCGTGGACGAGCAATTGCAGCAGAACCTCTTCGTCCTTCGGCAGGGGCTGGTTCTCAAAAACGCCTGCCGACGGCTGGGGCGTCGAAGCCTTCACGCTTTTCCGAGGCAGCGCCTTATACCGGGCGAGCAGCGCCTTCTCATCCATCCCCAACTGGTCGGCGACATGTCTGATCGCCGCGCTTTGTTCCACGGGATTGCTCAATTTCTGCAGCAGCGTGAGGACGTCTTCCACGCAACGGACCCGATCTTCCACGGTGCCCGCCCGCCCGGCAGTAAGGCTCGCCTGAACGGTGAACTCGAGAAGAGACGGCGCGCTTTTGATCAGCGCTGCGAACGCGTCGGGACCTTGGGAGCGGATGAACGTGTCGGGATCGTCGCCCGCCGGTACGCTGCCGACCTGTACGGAGAACCCCGAGCCGAGGAAGAGATCCATCGTGCGAAGCGCAGCCCGAACGCCGGCGGAATCCGGATCGAACAGCAGCACGACTCGCTGAGTGAAGCGACGAATCAGCTCCAAATGCTCAGGAGTGAGGGCCGTGCCAAGCGTCGCGACAGCATTCGCACAGCCTGCCTGGTGCAGCGCAATCGCGTCGAAGTAGCCTTCGACCACGATCACATACCCGAGGCGGGTAATCGCGTCCCGCGCGGCATCGAGCGCATACAGGATCCGCCCTTTGCTGAACAGCGGGGTTTCGGGAGAGTTCAGGTATTTCGGCGTCCCGTCATCAAGCATACGGCCGCCGAAGCCGATGACCTGCTTCTGAAGGTCGCGGATCGGGAACATCACTCGGCCGCGAAACCGGTCATAGAAGCCGGCGGCTTGCTCGCGGGGGATCGCCAGGCCTGCCGCCGCGATATCCTCAGCACTAAACCCCGCCTTGGTCAACGCCGTCAGCGTCCCATCCCAGCCGCTCTGGCTATATCCAATGTCGAATCGCTCGATGGTGTCCGGAGTCATGCCGCGGGACGCGAGATAATTCCGGGCAGGTTCCGCCTCGGCATCCGCCAGGAGGTTCAGATGGAAGCGTTCGGCGGCTACCTTGGTCAAGGCGAGTAGACGCTCCCGAAGCTCCATTCGTTGCCGGACCGCCGGGGAGACAGGCCGGTCCTCGACAGGAACGCCTACTTTTTCACCGAGTGCGCGGACCACCGCGGGGAAGGTTGAGCCGTCAATCTTCATGAGAAACGAAAAGACGTTCCCACCTTCTCCACATCCGAAACAATGGAACGTCTGGCGTGATGGACTCACGGTAAATGAGGGGGTCTTCTCTTGATGAAACGGACAGAGACCTTTGAAGTTCTGTCCGGCTTTGGTTAGTGACAGGTGAGCTCCGACGATGTCCACGATGTCGGCCCGCTCGCGAATCCGGTTGATGACGTCTTCGGGGATCAAACCTTTTTCCACGATCGCCCCGCAATCAGCCGACCGGCATTTCTATTCAATTTCAAAGGAACCCATCATCCTAACTAATGGATTGTCGGCCTGTCAAGGAACATGCGGCCTCATCGGCGATCATCCCGGTGGCCAGTTCATGCGGCGGCCGCCGAGCACGTGAAAATGCAAATGAAAAACGGTTTGGCCTGCATCTTGTCCGTTGTTCACCACGATTCGATAACCCGATTCCGCAATCCCCTTTTTCTTTGCGATCAGGACTCCGACTTCAAGGAGATGGGCGACCACCGCGTGATCGCCATCCCGCATGTCACTGAGCGCGTCGATGTGTCGTTTGGGAATCACTAACACGTGGACCGGCGCTTGAGGATTGCCGTCCTCGAAAGCAAACACGTCCTCATCTTGATAAACCACCCGGGAAGGAATCTGCCCGGTGCCAATCTTGCAAAAGATGCAATCGCTCCTCATCGCTGTCCCTGACGTTTGGCGTTGCCGGTCCGCGCCGATGGCCGTGAGGCTTTTTCTTTGATGCCGCTCACGCCGAATCGCCTCGCCAATTCCTGATACACGTCAGTCACGGCGATGTCGTGGTACCCCAACGCGACGAGCAGGTGGAACATGAGGTCGGCTGCCTCATGGACGATTTCCTCGCGCTTGCCGCCCTTTGACGCAAGGATCACTTCACCGGCTTCTTCCGTGACCTTCTTGAGAATCTGGTCCTGTCCTGCCGTCAGCAACGCCGCCACATACGAGTCCGACGAGGCCTGGCGCTTGCGCGCCTGAATTGTTTCGGAAATTCTGTCCAGCACACCACCGCGAGCTTCTGCAGTTTTAACCGTCGAGTCCGTCGAGTCTGAAATCCGGGCGAAGAAACAGCTTCGCTCGCCGGTGTGACAGGCAGGCCCGTCCGGCGTGACGGAGATCAATACGGTATCCCGGTCACAATCCACAAACATTGCCCTCACGTGTTGGCGGTGACCGGAAGTCGCTCCCTTCTCCCATAGTTCCTGCCGAGACCGGCTCCAGAAATGCGCGATCTCGGTCTCCAGCGTCTTGTCCAACGCCTCACGGTTCATGTATGCCACCATGAGAATCGTGCCATCCCGCCAATCCTGAACGACCGCAGGGATGAGACCCTTGTCGTCGAATTTCAGAGAATCCAGATTGCCGACCTTCATGCCGACACCGGACGCATCGGGATGCCGCGCGATCGCAAATAGTCCTTCGCCTCACGGATCGTGTGCTGACGATAATGAAAAATGGATGCGGCCAAGACGGCATCCGCTTTGCCCTTCGTAAAACCCTCGTACAGGTGTTCGAGTGTCCCGGCGCCGCCCGACGCGATGACAGGAAGGCTTACCGCTTCCGATACGGCCGCCGTGAGCGCAAGATCGTAGCCTTCTTTGGTCCCATCCCGATCCATGCTGGTCAATAGGATTTCGCCCGCGCCATACCCTTCCATGGTCCGGGCCCACTCGACCGCATCAAGGCCCGTCGCCGTCCGGCCGCCGTGGGTAAAGACTTCCCATCTGTCCGATCCATGCTTCGCATCATCTGGAACATGCTTCGCGTCAATCGCAATGACAATACATTGCGTCCCGAATCGTTCCGCCGCCTCTTTCACGAATTCCGGCCGCTGAACAGCTGCCGTATTGATGCTGACCTTGTCGGCGCCGGCCTTGAGCAGGTCACGGATGTCCTCGATCGTCCGCACGCCGCCGCCCACGGTCAGGGGCATGAAGACCTGCTCTGCCGTCCGGCTCACGACGTCAAGAAGGATCTTCCGTTCTTCATGGGACGCCGTGATGTCGAGAAAGCAGAGTTCGTCCGCTCCGCCTGCATCGTATGCGCGGGCCGCTTCCACCGGATCGCCCGCGTCCTTGAGCTGAACGAAGCCGATGCCCTTGACGACGCGTCCTGCCTTCACATCCAGGCAGGGTATGATGCGCTTCGCTAACACGCGGTCTCCTTAGCGAGAATACCGTCCGCTCACACTGACGCGGCCATCGCGCTCCGGAGTTCGATGACTCCTTCGTAGAGTGCCTTGCCGACGATTGCCCCGATCACCTTTGGCCCCAGCATTCGCAGCTGTTTGAGGTCTTCCAAGCGGGTGATGCCGCCGCTGGCAATGAGCGGCACGGGGCAGGCGCGGACCATCCGCCGAAGGCCCTCCAGGTTCGGCCCTTCCATCATACCGTCCCGGGCGATGTCAGTATAGATCACAGCGTGGATGGCCAGGCCCGCAAGCCGTTCTACGAACGCAGCCGCATCCTGATCGACCACGTCAGTCCATCCCTTGACCGCGATCTTTCCTTGTTTTGCGTCTATCCCGACAATGATGCGGCCAGGAAAACACCGGCAAGCCTCCTCTAGCAGTGCGGGATCCGCCAATACCGCCGTTCCCAGGACAACGCGGGAAATGCCGGACGCAAGATAGGAGGAAAGCGTGTCCAAGCCCCTGATCCCGCCGCCGACCTGCACCGGAATCGAAACGGATTTCACTATGGATTCAATCGCGGCGTGATTGCGCGGCACACCGTCCACCGCGCCGTTCAGGTCAACGAGGTGCAGCAGCTGGGCGCCTTCGCCCTCCCAACGCCGGGCCACCTCGGCCGGGTCATGAGAGTACACGGTCTCATCCTGCATCACCCCTTGCCGCAGCCGCACGCAACGACCGTCTTTCAAGTCTATGGCCGGGATAATCATCATGGCGTGGAAGAGCCGCCTTCATTGCGTGGCATAGGCGTGCCGAACGGAAACTGTCGAAGGACGTGATCCACAGCACTGGATGCCAATTCGTCGACGGTCAGGTATCGAGGACCGCGTTCAAGAAAGCCCGTCAAATCTTCATTGGCCGGGCGCTGGCGCTCGTAATACTGGCCGGTCCAGAGCGGAATCCCTTCCTTCACACTGATCAATTTTGCGACGAAGCCGACCTCCGCCGCATCCTGCGGGCGCTCAAGACCGATGCGGCTGCCGGCGCGCTCTTTATAGACTTCGACCGTACCCGTGAGAACGGCATCCACCTCCAGCTTCGCGCCGATGGTCCGAGTCTCGGCTCTGGTCAGCGGCGTGGAGGGAACGGCAGCCATAGCCTCTCGCGCGCGCTCGGGAGGAGTCACCGCCAGCCCTTCACGGGCGTTCAGTTTCACATAGAACAAATCCGCCAGTTTGTCACCTGCCGCCGGCGACGGCACAGGCGCCGCGTATCCTCTCTCCTGCCCCCGGCTCAATGGGCCTACGCTGAACGGCAGCACAGCGACCCGAAGGATTCGGTATTGGTCGATACTTGGATCGGTGACGACGTCTGAAGTCGTGCCCCCGCATCCGGAAAGGGTGAACGCAACAGACCAAGCGAGAAGCGGCAGTCGGAACATCGAAGGTCTCATGACATCGCTCCGAAATTCCGGAACAGCCGCAGACCTTCCGCCTGGCTCTTCTCGGGATGGAACTGGCAACCGAAGATGTTGTCGCGGACCACACTCGAGGCGAAGGACCCCGCATAGTCCGTCGAGGTGCACATGACGTCAGGATCGTCCGGCACGACGTAATACGAGTGAACGAAATACATGTACGAGCCGTCCGGCACTCCATCCAGCATGAAAGAGGGCTTCCTTTTGATGATGGCGTTCCAGCCCATATGGGGAATTTTCATCGTCTGAGACGGCTCCGGCGGCACGGAAAAGCGAACGACCTTGCCGGGAATGATGCCAAGGCCCCGGTGCGAACCGAACTCCGTGCTTTCGGTGAACAATAACTGAAGTCCGAGGCAGATCCCGAGGAACGGCTTGCCGGTCTTAATTGATTGCGTAATGGGTTCGACCAGCTCATACGTTTGCAGATTCCGCATGCAATCGCCGAAGGCGCCTACTCCCGGCAACACCACATGGCTGGCGTCCGCAATCGCCTGCCGATTGCGCGTGACCATGGCCTTGTGCCCGACCGCTTCGAAGGCTTTTTGCACCGACCGCAAATTGCCCATGTCGTAGTCAATGATTGCGATCATAGACTCCCCTTCGTGGAGAGGACGCCCCGAACCCGAGGATCCACCGCGATCGCCTGGTCCAGCGCCTTGGCCAGGGCCTTGAAGATTGCCTCCATGATATGGTGCGGATTTCTCCCATACGGCACATTGATGTGAAGGTTCATCGCTGCATGCGTGACGAACGCTTGAAAGAAGTCCTCGAACAGGTAGAGGTCGAACGCCTTGATGCGGCGGTTCGGGAGCTTCACGTTGTAGACGAGATAGGGCCGGCCGCTCAAATCCACGGTGACCTGGGCCAGCGTTTCATCGAGAGGCACCGACGCGGTGCCGAATCGCCGGATCCCCTCTTTCTTGCCGAGCGCCTGTTTCAGCGCATCGCCGAGCACGATCCCGATGTCCTCCACGGTATGGTGGTCGTCAATATGCGTGTCCCCTGCAGCGTCGATCTTCAGATCCAAGAAGGCGTGCTTCGCCAGGAGATCCAACATGTGATCCAGAAAGGGAATGGGGGTCTTGATCCTGCGGCGGCCCGTGCCATCCAACGCCAACGCGATCTTGATCCGGCTCTCGGACGTGTTCCGCTCGACCGAGACCCGTCGGGACCCTCGATCTGACGCAGTCTTACTCCCCCCGTTCGACTGACGCTCGTTCTTCGCGGTCTTCATTTCAGACGCACTTCCACGGATTGAGCATGGGCATCGAATCCCTCCATCTGGGCCAGCCGCAGGATATGATCCTTCGCCTTGAAGAGATCGTCCTTGGTGTAGGACACGATGTTGGACTTTCGCACGTAGGCGTCCAGAGACAGGGCCGAGTGAAATCTTGCCGTGCCGCCCGTGGGCAGAATATGGTTCGGCCCCGCGACGTAATCCGCGACCGCCGGTGCGGTGTGGCGGCCGATGAAGAGCGCGCCGGCATGACGCACCTTCTCGATATACTCGAAAGGATTCTCCACGGAGAGCGATAAATGCTCGGGTGCGATCTCGTTCGCCAACGCAATGCCGTCGTCGACCGTGGGCACCACAAACGCCATGGCGTTCCGCTGGATTGAGCGCGCCGCCACTTTCTTGCGCCCCAGGAATTTTAATTGCTCCTGGACGCGACGAACCGCTTCCTTCGCCAATGGGGCCGACGTCGTGACCAGCCATACCGAGGCGTTTTCATCATGTTCCGCCTCACACAGAAGGTCTGCGGCGACATGTGACGGATTGGCGTGCGCATCCGCCAGGACGAGCAACTCGCTGGGCCCGGCGATCATGTCGATGTCAACAAGACCGTACATCAACCGTTTTGCCGTGGCGACGTAGATATTGCCGGGTCCGATAATCTTATCAACCCGAGGGATGCTCTTCGTCCCGTACGTCATCGCCCCGATCGCCTGCACGCCTCCGATCCGGTACACTTCGTCCACGCCGGCAATGTCGGCGGCCACCAGCAAATACGGGCTGAGTTCCCCCTTCGTAGCCGGCGTGCACATCACCACACGTTTGACGCCGGCCACTTTCGCCGGAATCGCACTCATGAGAACCGAGGATGGATAGACCGCCTTGCCGCCGGGAACGTACAGGCCCACCGAGTCGAGGGGAAGAATCGCCTGACCGAGGGTGAT
>Ga0066706_10000119_pt1 | contig 18263 bp, 17 predicted proteins | sample GraSoiAngelo_155_FD_67274 | JGI IMG/M metagenome (GOLD analysis project Ga0066706, IMG submission 67274) | Grasslands soil microbial communities from the Angelo Coastal Reserve, California, USA - 14_1009_13_30cm | ecosystem: Environmental > Terrestrial > Soil > Grasslands | place: USA...
TGGGCGACCCGGAACACGTGCGTGTCGACGGCGATGGCTTGCGCGCCGAAGGCGTTGCCGAGGACGACGTTGGCCGTCTTGAGCCCGACGCCCGACAGCGCCATCAGCTCCTCGCGCGCGCGCGGCACCTCGCCGCCGTGCCGCTCGACGAGCGCCCGCGCCATCGCCAGCACCGAGCGCGTCTTGGCCCGGAAGAAGCCCGTCGACCGGATCTCGCGCTCGAAGACCGCCGGGTCGGCCGCGGCGTAGTCGCGGGCCGTCCGGTACTTCCTGAAGAGGCCCTCGGTCACCGTGTTGACCCGCTCGTCCGTGCACTGGGCGGAAAGGATCGTCGCCACCAGGAGCTCGAGCGGCGTCGTGAAGCGGAGGGCGATCCGCGCCTCCGGATAGGCGCGCTCGAGCGCCCTGACGATCCGCGCCGCGCGCGCCCGGCGCGCGTCCGTCGACTCCCGCGCCGCCGGGCTCACGGGGCGGCCACCTCGAGGCGGCCCGGCCCGATGCGGACCGGCGCCACGTCGACGGCCACCGGGAGCGCCGCCCAGCGGAGCGTCGGGTCCCAGGCCCGCTCGATCCATCCCGTGAGCAGGTCGGGGACCGGCACGCCCCCGATCCGGACCGCGTGGACATCGAGGACGACCGGCCGGCCGTCCCGGCCGGGCCCGAGCGACACCCGGGCGTCGACCGCCGACCCCGGCGCTCCCATGCGGACCTCGGCCTGGCCCGGCAGGAAGCGGACGCGGACGCGACGCGTCCGGCGGCCCGCCGCGAGGAACGCTTGGAGGTCGCCCTGGCTCAGCGTGAGCCGCTCGATCCGGAATCGTTCGAGGGCCAACGGCTCGAGGCGTCCGGTGGCGGCGACGCGGGCCGGATTCACGGTCAGGCCCTCGAGGACGACGCGCACGTCCTCGAGCCGGAGCGTGGGCGCGCCCGGGCGGCGCAGCTCGCCGACGCGCGCCGAGGCGGCGCTCACGGTCACCCGCCTGATCCACCCCCGCGCGAGCCCGGCGGCGTCCCAGTCGAGGCCGACCCGCAGCTCCCGGCCGTCGGCGACGAACTCGGCGAGCAGCGCCGCGGCGCCGGCCTGGATGCGCCCCGCGAGCGCCGCGGGGCCGATCTGGGTGACCGGCGCCGGCCGCCGGACGCGGAGCGTCGCCAGGCTGCCGTCGGGCAGCGGGTAGCGGTCGATCGCGGGGAACGCCGCGGTCAGGAGCGGATCGGCGGCGAACTGTTCCGTCACCCGGCGCGCCTTCTCCGACGCGAAGGCCGGGCCCTGGTCGCCCGTCTTCAGCACGACGTAGTCGACGTTCAGCGGGTAGTCGCTCCACGCGCGGCCGAAGCGGAGCGGCAGCCCGTCGCGGGCGGCGTAGTACCGGAAGTTGCTCACCGAGAACTCCGCACAGTTCGGGATCACGCCCACGGTGACGGGCCGGCCGCCGCTGTCCGCGGCGATCCGCGCGAGCAGCGCCCGCTGGGGCCACGCCGCGGGCGCCGGGGGGTCGGCGTGGGCCAGCTCGATGCCGAAGGGCGCCCGCCCGGCGAGAGGCCCCGCCCCGAAGGTGGTCGCGGCGACCTGCAGGCCGCCGGTCACGAGCACGAGGGCGGCGAGGGCCTGGCCGGCTCGGGGCGCGAGCGCCGCCACCGCCTCGGCGGCGATGAGCGAGGCCACCGGCAGGAGCGGCAGCGTGTAGCGGGGGTTCTTGTTCTGGATCACGAGCAACGCGCCGAACGGGACCAGGCAGGCCACGAGCAGGAACGGGTGGCGGCGCGCGGCCCGGTAGAGCCCCCCGAGGAGCAGCAGCACCGCCAGCGCCCCGAGCTGACTCGCGAAGCTCCGCGGATACGCCAGGAACCCGGCCGGGGTCCACACGGGCGGCGACCCCTGCTCGGCCGCCTGTCGGAACGAGCGGTTCAGGATCTGCGCCGGGAGCCCGAAGACGCGGAGCCCGTACCACGGCAGGCAGAGGGCGAGCGCGACCGCGGCCGCCGCGAGGAGGGGACCCGGCCGCCGACGCCGCAGCGCCGGCCACGCCAGCATCAGCGCCGGCGGAAGTGCGAAGACGGCGAACGGCGGCTTCGTCAGGAGCCCGACCGCACCGACCACGCCCGCCGCGACCGACCACGGGATAGACGCGAACTCCCCGGTGCGGAGCAGGACGTAGAGGAAGAGCGCCGCCACGGCGGCGAGCGGCAGGTCGAGCTGGAAGTTGAGGGTCGAGAAGACGACGAAGGGCGCCGTCGCGAACATGACGGCGGCGACGGCGCTCGCGGTGGGATCGAAGAACCGGCGGCCCAGCAGGTACGTCGCGACCACGCCCAGGCCGAGGAAGAGGAGGATCGTGACCTGGGCGGCGGCGGCGTCGGACGGCATCAGGCGATACACGAGGCTGGCCGTGCACGGCACCAGCGGCGGGTAGAAGGACGACCGCTCGAGGATCGCCCGCAGCCGGCCCGCGGCCAGATCGTCCGCGCACGCGACCATGCGCTCGAGGTGGTTGGCGTAGTCCCAGGCCGGCGGGCGCTGGTCGGTCCGGACCCACGCGAGGACGGTACCCCCGATCGCCAGGAAGACGACCAGCAGGACCAGGGGCGCGCCGCGCGCGGTCAGCATGGGCCGCCCGGGCGGGGAGGGGTCACCCGCCGTGGGGCCGCGCCCGGAGGAACTCGCCGATCCGACGGAGCCCCTCGTGGATCCGCGCGACGGACGAGGCGTAGGAGAAGCGCAGGTAGCCCTCGCCGTTCTGGCCGAAGTCGATGCCCGGCGTCACGGCGACGTGGGCGCGCTCGAGGAGCTCCCAGGCGAAGGCGAGCGAATCGGAGGTGTACCGGCGCGCGTTCGCGAATACGTAGAACGCGCCGGTCGGCTCGAAGCCGACGGAGAAGCCGATGGCCCGGAGCCCGTCCAGCATCGCCCGCCGGCGCTCGTCGAAGATCGCCCGGAAGCGGGAGGTCTCCTCCCGCGCCTCGCGCAGCGCCGCCAGGCCGGCCCACTGCACGAACTCGTTCGTCGAGATGAAGAAGTTCTGGTAGGCCTTCTGGAGCGCCCGGATGGCGTCGCCGGGCGCGATGACGTAGCCGAGCCGCCAGCCCGTCATCGCGAAGGCTTTGGAAAATCCGTTGAGCACGAAGGCGCGGTCGGTGAACTCGAGGATGGATCGCTCCCGGCCTTCGTAGGTGAGGCCGTGGTAGATCTCGTCGGAGACGACGGTGGGCCCGAGCTCCGCGATGGCGGCCATACGGTCGGCGGCCAGGAGCGTGCCGGTCGGGTTGGCCGGCGAGTTGATCAGGATCGCGCGGGTGCGGCCCGTCAGGCGGGCGCGGATCGCCGCCGGCTGGTACTGGAAGCCGTCGGCCTCCTCGACCGCGACGCAGACCGGCGTGCCCTCGGCGTACCGGACGAGGTTGGGGTAGCAGGCGTAGTGCGGATCGGACAGGATGACCTCGTCGCCGGGGTCGAGGAGGGCGCCGAACAGCAGCAGCATGGCCGGCGAGGTCCCCGCCGTCACGAGGATTCGGTCCGGCGAGATCGTCACCCCGTAGGTGCGCGCGTAGTGCTCGGCGATGGCCTCCCGGAGCGGCAGGAGGCCGAGGCTCGCCGTGTACTTGGTCCGGCCGTCCTTGATCGCGCGCTGCGCCGCCTCCTGAACGGCCGCCGGTGTCTCGAAGTCCGGCTCGCCGAACTCGAAGTGAACGACGTCGACGCCCTGGCGCTCGAGGGCCTGGGCGCGCTCGAACACCTCGACGGCGAGGAAGGGGTCGATGGCCTCCACCCGGCGCGCGAGCCGCATCACGGCGCCTCGGCGGGGGGCGGGGCCGTCCACGCCGGGGCGGTCATGCTCGCCCGAGGCGACGGCGCGCGCGGAGGATCTGCCAGAGCATCGCGGGCCCGTGGCGGAGGACCCCGGCCTTCCCGCCGGGGCGGTCCGTCCAGTTGACGGCCACCTCGGCGACGCGGTAGCCGTGGCCGCCCGCGCGTAGCAGGAGCTCCACGTCGAAGCCGAATCCCCGCGTCTCGAGCGCGGCGAAGAGCGTCTCGGCGCAGGGGCCGCGGAAGGCCTTGAACCCGCACTGGGAGTCGGCCACGCGGCGGAGCCCGGCCCCGCGCACGACGGCGTTGAACACCCGCCCCGCCCACCGGCGATGGCGGCGCGCCCGGACGCAGACCGCGGGGTCGGCGAGCGCGCGCGACCCGATGACCACGTCCGCGCCGTCGGCGAAGGCGGCCTCGAGCCGCTTGACCTCGCCGATCGGCGTCGCGCCGTCGGCGTCGGCGAACAGCCGGAAGTCGCCGTGCGCGGCGAGCATCCCGGCGCGCACCGCGGCGCCCTTGCCGCGGTTGGCGGGCAGCCGCAGCAGGCGGACCCCGGGATACCGCCCGGCGGCCGCGCGGACGACCGCCGCCGTCCCGTCGGCGCTCCCGTCGTCGACCACGATGACCTCCCAGGCCTCGCCGCGCCCGGCGAGGAACGTGACGACCTCCTCGAGGTACGGGGGCAGGCGCGCCTCCTCGTTGAACGCGGGAATGACCACGGACCAGCGCGGACGCTCGACCGGCACTAGAATCGCGGCGGGCCGACGCGGCGCCGGCGGCGCGCGGCGCCCGTCCGGTGGGCGGCGCGCGCGACCGCCTCCGCCACCGCCGGCGCCACCGCCTTATTGAACACGCTCGGGATAATGTACTCGGGGCCGAGCTCGCTCCGGCTGACGCAGGCGGCGATCGCGTGGGCGGCCGCGAGCTTCATCTCGTCGTTGACCGTGCGCGCCCGCGAGTCGAGCAGGCCGCGGAAGAAGCCGGGAAAGCAGAGCACGTTGTTGATCTGGTTCGGGTAGTCCGAACGGCCGGTCGCCATGACCCGCACGTGGCGCTCGGCCAGCTCGGGCTGGATCTCGGGCGTGGGGTTCGCCATCGCGAACACGACGGGATCACGCGCCATTCGCCGGATGTCCCGCACGGCGAGGACGGCGGGCACCGAGACCCCGATGAAGACGTCCGCGCCCGCCAGCGCGTCGCCCAGGCTCCCGCGCAGGTTTCGCGGGTTCGTCGCCGCCGCCACCCGCGCCTTCATGGCGTCCATCCCGATCCGGCGCCCGCGGTAGAGCGTGCCGTGCTCGTCCACGCCGATGATCTGGGTGACCCCGCTCGAGAGCAGGGTCTTCACGGTGGCCGTGCCCGCCGCGCCGACGCCCGACACGACCACGCGGAGCCGCCGGGGCTCCTTGCGGACGACGCGGAGGGCGTTGAGGAGCGCCGCCAGCACGACGACCGCGGTCCCGTGCTGGTCGTCATGGAAGACCGGGATGTCGAGCTCCTTGTGCAGGCGCTCCTCGATCTCGAAGCAGCGCGGGGCCGCGATGTCCTCGAGGTTGATACCGCCGTAGCCCGGCGCGATCAGCTTGACGGTCTCGACGATCTTGTCGGGCTCCTTGGTCGCCAGACAGATCGGAAACGCGTCGACGCCGGCGAACTCCTTGAAGAGCATCGCCTTGCCTTCCATCACCGGCAGCGCCGCCTCCGGCCCGATGTCGCCGAGGCCCAGCACCGCGGAGCCGTCGGTGACGACGGCGACCGCGTTCCGCTTGATGGTCAGCGCGAACGCCCGCTCGACGTCGTCGCGGATGGCGAGGCAGACGCGCGCCACGCCCGGCGTGTACGCCATCGAGAGGTCGTCCCGCGTGCGGAGCGGCACCTTGTTGCGGATCTCGATCTTGCCGCCGAGGTGCATCAGGAAGGTGCGGTCGGAGACGCTGACGACCCGGGTCCCGGCCAGGCGCTTGAGGCGCGCCACGATCTGCAGGCCGTGCCCGCTGTCCCGTGCGCTGAACGTGATGTCCCGCACCACGCGCGCGCGCGTGGTATCGACGAGGTCGACGGCGCCGATGTCCCCCCCGGCCTCGCCAATGGCGGAGGCGACCCGCCCGAGCATCCCCGGCTTGTGGGCGATCTCGACGCGGACGGTGAGGCTATAGCTGGCGCTCGGCGTGATCGTCGTCACGGCCGTCCGACGGGGGACCGGCGTCCTCATGGAGCACCTGTAGAGTACGCACCGCCGGGCCGCGTCCACAAGGACAAAGGCCGCTTCAGCGCGGCGCCGGCAGCGATCGGCGGACGAGGTCGAGCAGGAGGGTCGCGGCGCGGATCCGCATCGAGGGCCGGTCGCCGCCGAAGCGATACGCGCGCGCCTCGGCCTGGCCGTCGAGCGAGACGGCGATCGCCACCAGCGTGACCGGGGGGGCCACGGTGGGCACCTCCTCGAAGTAGATCGCCGCGCCCACCCGGACGCCCGCCCAGAGCGCGGCCGCCTGGGCGAGCGCCCGCGCGCGGTCTTCCGCCCCCAGGACGGCGCCCAGGTCGGCCCCGATCCGCGCCGCCCCTGCCGGCTCGGCGAGGATGACGCCGCCCGCGAAGCTGCCGGCGACGCCGGAGGCGAAGCGCTCGCCGGCCACCCCCCCGCTGCCGAGCTCGGCCAGCCCGAGGCGGGCCCCGAGGGCGTTGAGGCGGGCGCCGACCTGGCTCTCCAGCGTGTCGGCGTCCGCGCCGAAGATCAGGTCCCCGAGCCGCCGCCTGATCTCCGCCTCGACGGGCGCGATCAGCGTCTCGGCCTCGGCGGCGTCGGCACCCTTGGCGGCGATCCGCAGGTCGACCTGCCCGAGATGGGCCAGGGTCCCCACGGTCGGGTTGCGCCCCTTTTCCATGAAGTCGGCGATCAGCTCGCCCACCCGGCTCTCCCCGAGGCCCACGATCTTGAGCACGCGCAGGCGGATCTCGCCCTTGAGGCCGTACCGCCCGCGCAGGTAGGGAATCACCCGGTTGACCAGGAGGTATTCCATCTCCCGCGGCACGCCGGGCAGCGTGACCACGCACCGGTCGCCGACCTCCACGATGAAGGCCGGCGCCGTGCCGACGGGGTTTTCCACGGCGATCGCGCCCGCGGGGATGAACGCCTGGCGGCGGTTCGAGGGTGACACCTGCCCCCCCCGCGCCGCGAAGAACGCCTCGATCTGGGCCATCAGGTGGTCGGAGAAGACGAGTTCCCGGTCCGTGGCCGCGGCGACGGCCTCGCGGGTGATGTCGTCCGCGGTGGGTCCGATGCCGCCCGTCGTCAGGACGACTTGCGAGCGGCCGAGGGCCTGGCGGAGGGCGGCCACCACCCGGGAGAGGTTGTCCCCGACGGTCGTCTTGTAGTAGAGGTCCAGCCCGATCGCGGCCAGATGCCGGGCGATGACGGCGGAGTTGGTGTCGACGATCTGGCCGAGGAGGAGCTCGGAGCCGACGGCTAAGACTTCTGCCTGCATCACGCCTCCCGAACCCGGAATGATAGCAGACTCCCGGACGACCTGAATAGTCCGCGCCCCTCCGCCATCTAAAGACGGCGGGGGTCGGGGTGACCGCGGCGACGGGGTCTCGGCCGGTCGGGGTGCGGTCTGCCCCCCGGGGGACATTCGCCTGTAGTCTCGTGCGCTTCGGGGCCACGGCGTGCGGCCCGCTGCACCCGGGCACCGGAAGCGGGCAGCGGCGTCGGTAGGCCGCGCGGAACCCAGAACCCACGCGACGCGTTCGTCAGGAAGGGCGGCGCGAAACGAAACCAGGCTGTGACACGTCAAATAGTTGAAGCCCTTGGCAGACAGCGGGGCGGTGAGGGCGATGACCTTCAGGGAACCGGTAGGCGAGACGACGCAGGAGCTGGACAAGGCGCCCCTCGCGGCGGAGGAGCCCGCGGCGGACGTGCTGGAGGCGGCGCTCGAGACCCCGCCGGCGGCCGAGGCGCTCGAGCCGCTCGCCGCGAAGGGGGCGGACCCGGTCCGCCTCTACCTGAAGGAGATCGGCAAGGTGCGCCTGCTCACCGCGCGCCAGGAGGTCGAGATCGGCCGGCGGATCGAGGAGGGGCAGATCCGCCTGCGCCGCGCGCTCGTCGGCATCCCGATGGCGGTCCGCTCCCTCGTCGAGGTCGGCGACCGGCTCCGCCACGAGCAGATCGCCCCGGACGACGTGATCGTGCTGCCGGAGGGCGGCGAGCCCGACGCCGCCGAGGTCAGGTCGGTCCTGCTTGCATTCGGGCGGCTCCGGCGGCTCAGCCGGGAGATCGAGCGCCTGCAGACGGCCCTCGGCGCCCGGCGCCGGAGCGCCGCCGCGCGCGCCAACTATCAGAAGTGGATCGCGGACAACCGCGAGGCGATCCAGCGAGTGGTCGGTGAGATGCCCCTGAAGCCGGCGCTCATCGAGCAGCTGGTCGCGCGCGTGCGCCGGCACCACGCGCGGATCGTCGAGGCGGCCGGGCGCGCCCGGCGGAAGCCCGGACGGGCGTTCCGCCGCGAGCTCCGGGAGCTAGAGCGCGAGGCGGGCCTGCCGCGCCGCCCGCTCGAGATCGCGATCACGGAGATCGACGCGAGCGATCGGATCGTGCGGCAGGCCAAGCGCGAGCTGATGGAGGCGAACCTCCGGCTCGTGGTCTCGGTGGCCAAGCGGTATCTCGGGAGCGATCTCTCCCTTCTGGACCTCGTCCAGGAAGGCAACATCGGGCTCATGAAGGCGGTGGACCGGTTCCAGTACCGCCGCGGCTTCAAGTTCTCGACCTACGCCACCTGGTGGATCCGCCAGGCGATCACGCGGGCCATCGCGGACCACTCGCGGACGATCCGGATCCCCGTGCACATGGTGGAGACGCTCAACCGCATCTCGCGGGTGAACCGCAACCTCACGAGCGAGATGGGGCGCGAGCCGACCCCCGAGGAGCTGGCCCAGCATACGGGCGTGCCCGCGAAGAAGGTGCGGCTGATCCTCGAGTCGTCGCGCAAGCCGCTCTCGCTGGAAACGCCGATCGGGGAGGACTCCGAGCTCGGCGACTTCCTCGAGGACCGCTCCACGGGCTCGCCGAACGACTCGCTGATCAGTCAGGATCTGACCACCCAGGTCGAGAAGGCGCTGTCGACGCTCAGCCAAAAGGAGAAGGAGATCCTCCGCCTGCGCTTCGGGATCGGCGAGGAGGGCGAGCACACGCTGGAGGAGGTGGGCCGCCGTTTCGCCGTCACGCGGGAGCGGATCCGTCAGATCGAGGCCAAGGCGCTTCGCAAGCTCCGGCACCCGCTCCGCGGCCGCAACCTGAAGGCCTTCGTCGAGAACTGAGCCGGCTTCCCGCCGGCCCGCCGCTCCCGGCCGGCGTCCGTCGCCTCGATCCGCGCTATAATCCCGGGCAGGGGGCGACGACATGAAGATCCCGCTCTCGCCCGGGCTCGACGCCCGCGCCGCCCGCGGCCTCATGACGGCGGACGAGCTCCTGGCGCGCTTCCCCGAGGTGCCCCGCGACCTCGCCCAGGACGCGGTGCTGCGCGAGTACGTCGAGGCCTTCGGCCCCCTCCTGCGCCTGGCCCGCAAGCCGACGCCGTGCATGCGGGACGGCGGCGACCACCAGCACGCGTTCTACACCCGGCTCGTGACCGATCTGGCGATCGACGGGATGGGGCTCGCCCGGCGCGACCGCACGCTCGCGCGCCTCCGAGCCACGCTCGACGAGTACCGGCGGCAGCCCGCGACCTTCGCCTGTACGCTCGTGCCCCGCCGCCCGCGAGGGGCGCCCCGCTCCGGCTGCGCCTAGCTCCGCGCCGCGCCTCCGACGGGCTCGGCGGTCGGCCGGGTTCCGGCCGCGGACGCGCTCAGACGATCTCGACGTCCAGGCGCGCGTGCGCCGCGCGGAGCGCCTGCTCGACGGCCTCGGGCGTGTCGGCGCGCGCGAAGACGAAGCCGAGGTACTGCCAGCCCTCGGGAAGCGGGACGAGCTCCTGGCCGCGGTGGGTCGTGATCACGATGTCCTCGACCCCCGGGACCGCCCGCGCCGCCTCGGTCCCCGTCACGGCCTGGAGGCGACCGGCGCGCGGGATCGGGAGCATCATGACGCCGGCCGGCCGACGCTCGCGTTCGTAGGACTCGATCTTCCGCCCGAGCGCGTGGCGCAGGATCAGCTCCTCGAGCGTCATCCCGGTGCCGAACCTCAGGGCCCGCGAGCAGAGCCCGCCGATCGACCGCGCGGCCACCTCGATGACCCGGGGGCCGCGGGGGCCGACCCGGAGCTCGGCGTGAACCGGGCCGTCGCGGAGCCCGAGGGCGGCGGCCGCGCGCGCCGTCATGGTCGCGAGCTCGGCCTGGACCGGCTCCGGCAGGCGCGAGGGCGTCACGTAGATCGTCTCCTCGAAGAACGGTCCGTCGAGGGGGTCCGGCTTGTCGAAGAGCGCGAGCGTCTGGAGCGCGCCCCCCACGAGCAGTCCCTCGAGCGCCACCTCGGCGCCCGGGACGAACTCCTCGGCCAGGAGCGTGCGGGAGGTGTCCCCCGCCCCGGCCAGGATGCGGGCGATGCGCTGGACGGCGGCGACGAATTCCAGCGGCGTGTCCGCTCGGATCACGCCGCGGCTCGCCGAGAGCGCGAGCGGCTTGAGCACGCACGGGTAGGTCGCGGCCCGGGCGACCGGCGCCGGATCGTCGTCGAGCGAGACGGGCTCGAAGCGGGGCACGGGGACTCCGGCCGCGACGAGCCGCCGTCGCATCTCGAGCTTGTCGCGGGCGGCGGCCACGGCTCCGACGGGGTTCGCGGGCAGGCCGAGCCGCTCGGCGATGGCGGCGGCGGCCACGGTCGTCCGGTCATCGACGCCCACGACGGCGTCGATCGGGAAGGTCTCGGCGAACCGCCGGACGCCCTCGGCGGCCGCGTCGGGATCGTCGAAGTCGAGCGTCAAGAGCCCGTCCGGCGCCCGCGCCTCGAAGACGTTGGGCCGCTCGGAGGCACATACGACCTCGACGCCCAGGGCCCCGGCGGCGTCGAGGAAGGCCTGGGTGCGGTAGGTCGTGGTCGGCAGGAGCAGTAGCGCGCGCTCCATCCCGGCCGACCCCTGCCCGTCCCGCTACGTCTTGCCGGCGGTGTAGAAGGGATTCTCCCCGGCCGCGTGGTCGGTCGTGTCGAGCACCTCGGTGATCTCGGGAATCTCTTCCTTGATCAGGCGCTCGATGCCGGCCTTGAGCGTGATGTCGGCGGCGCCGCAGCCCTGACACCCGCCGCCCATTTGCAGATAGACGACGCTGTCCTTGACGTCAAGGAGCTCGACCCAGCCGCCGTGGGCCGCGATAGCCGGATTGATCGAGGTGTCTACCAGATCCTGGACCTTGCTCTTCAGTTCTGCGCTCATGATCGGCTCCTTTCAGACTGATACTGTACCCGACTTCCCGCGAAGGGCCAACTGGCCCTCGGTGGGCTCCGCTCAGCAGAACCACGGCTCGGTGAGGCGGGGCGGGCGCCGGCGGCCGGGGTCGAGCCGAGCCGCCACCAGGGGCCGCGGTGGCTCGCCCGCCGTCTGCTGGGCCAGCGCGCGCACGCGGTCGAACGTCACGACCGGGTCCTCGGCCGACTCCGCCGCCCGGGCGACCGCGGCCTGCACGGCCCCCTGCAACCCGTCCATCCTCGGATCCGGGTGGGTCCACCGGTAGTAGAAGTCGCGCTCGACGAGCGGGCCGAGGAAGGGGCGCAGGGCCGAGCTCGCGAGCAGGAGCGAGCCCGGAGGCACCAGGAGCCGGACCGAGTACTGGACGGGATCGACGTGGTCGACGAGCCCCTCGTCGGCGACGAAGTCGAGCATCTCCCGGTAGTCGTCGAGCGTCGACCACGGCGTGAAGGGCACCCAGGTCGGGCGGAGCGCCACGCCGACGGCCCGCACGAGGCCGACCGCCTCGTGGACGTCGGCGCGCGTGTGGCCCTTGTCGAGGTGCGCGAGCACGGCGTCGCTCAAGGACTCGACCGCCGACACGATGAACGCGCAGCCCAGGGCCGCGAGCTCGGGGAGCAGGCGTCGGTGCCGGAGCAGGTGCTCGATCTTTGCCGTCAGGTCGAAGCTGAGCCGCGGGAACTCGGCGTGGAGCGCCCGCGCGACCGCGAGCGCGTGGCCGGGCCCGTTGAGGAAGTCCGGATCGCCGAACGTGACGTGGGTCGCCCCGGCCCGGACGAGCTGCCGGATGTCCGCCAGGCAGACCTCCCGCGGCACGACGAAGAAGCGGCCGCCGTAGACGGGCGGGATCGGACAGTGCCGGCAGTGGTGGCGACAGCCGCGGCTCGCCTCGACGTACCCCGCCAGCTCGCGCCCGCCGTCGCGCTCGAGATGGGCGTACTTCTTGAGCGAGGGCAGGCCGGCGCGGCTCGGCACCGGGAACGGGAGCTTCGCCAGATACGGTCCGGCCCGCGCCCCCGCCCGGCTCACGCCGGGGACCGGGCCCGCCTCGCCGCCGGCGAGGGCCCGGGCGAGCTCCGCGAGCGGCCCCTCGGCCTCGCCCCCTATCACCGTGTCCGCCCCGTGCGCGAGCAGGAAGTCGGCGTTGAGGGTCGCGTAGAGGCCGAAGAAGCAGAGGTGGGCCCCGGGGTTCACCGCTCGAACCCGCTCGGCGACGGCCACGCCCAGCCGGAGCGCCGTGTGCATCGGCACCGAGATGGCGACGAGCCGCGCGCGCTTGACCGCCTCGGCGTCGAAGGGCTCGACGGAGACGTCGAGCGTCGCCGGCCGGTAGCCGAGGCGTTCGAGGAAGGCCGCCGGCCAGGCCACCGCCAGCGGCTGATGGCCGAGCTCGTAGCAGGCGACGAGGAGGATGGCGCCCGATTCCGTCATCATGAGCGTCCTAGTGTACTCTGGGGGAGGCGGCTACTCATCCGCGACACGGGAGGCAGACATGACGGTCAAGATCACCGCGCGCCCGAACGGGCCCTACGTCGTCGAAGGCGAAATCGAGCTCCAGGATCCCACAGGCGCCCGCGTCCACACCGGGGGGCGGTCGACCATCGCCCTCTGCCGCTGCGGCGGCTCGACGACCAAGCCGTTCTGCGACGGGACGCACAGCAAGCTCGGCTTCAAGGCGGCCGAGGCCGCGGTCGCCCAAGCCCAAGCCAAGAAGTAGGGGCGCGCGCGGCGGGCGGCCGCGCCGCCCTTAGAGCTCACACCGGATCCCGTGCTCGGCCGCGAGCCGTTCGAACTCGCGGCAGACGACGTCGCTCAGGGGGATGCCGTCCCGGGTGCGCTCGGCCTGGCGGCGGAACTCGAGCTCTCCCGCGACGAACGGCTCCTCGACACCTGGGGCCGGCGCCGAGGACTTGACGTGGCCGATAAGGCGATCCACCCGCGCGCCGAACTCGGCGATCGGCATGAACGTCTCGACGTTGATCGCCATTCCGGTATGGGTCACGTTCCGGGCGGTCACGCAGGCCACGCCCGCCCGCGCGGCCTTGCCGATCGCGAGCCGCAAGGCGCGCGTGGCGACGACGATGCCGAACGCGCGGTCGCCCTCGAGCATCGCCGTCGACGGCGTGTCCCGGAAGACCTCGACGGTCGGCTTCGGGTTGAGCAGCCCGCCCTTGATCATGCTGACGTAGCCGGCCACCCGGGTCGTCCCGTGCGACTCCATGCCCCGCAGGTCGGCCTCCACCAGCACCTCGGCGACCGTTTCCGCGTCCGGCACGCCGACCGCCGTGAAGAGGCTCCGGACGAACGGCCGGAGCCGGTCGGCACGCACCATCCTGACGCCGCTGGTGTCTCTCGCCTCGGCCACCGTCTCCTCGTCGATTACTCGAGGACGGCGACCGTGTCGCCCTCCTGAACGGTCTGGCCCTGCGCCACCCGGATCTCGGTGACGGCCCCGGCGCGTGGCGCCTCCACGGGGATCTCCATCTTCATCGATTCGAGGACGATCACCGCGTCGCCGGCGGCGACCCGGTCCCCCGGCCGCGCCGCGATCTGGAAGACGACGCCCGTGATGTGGGCCTTGATCTCCTCACGCATCGAAGCTCCTCCATCGACCGCCCGCGTGTGCACCCCTACCCGTCCCGACGGCGGCGCGCCCGGGCGCGTGGGCGCGGCACGGGACCGCCCCTCGGACGCCCTCGATCCGGCAGGCGGCCAGCGCCGCCCACATCCGCGGGAGCGCCTCGTCCCGCGTCTGCCCGGGAGGCGATCAGCCTGCCGTGCCGCGGGTCGCTAGGCACCGAGACCCGGTGCCCCGCCGCGAGGCGACGAGCACGGCGCGGCCCCTACGGGGCGGGCTCGCGGCGGACGATGTCCGCCTCGGCCACCTGCCAGCCGCGCGCCCCTGGCTGCCAGCGGGCCTGGAGCAGCCGGACCCCGTCGGGGCCGGCCAGCCGTTGCTTGATCACCCAGTGCCCGCCGAGGCGCGCGCTAGCGACCAGCGTCAGCTCCGAGACCGACCCGCCGGCGATCTCACGGTACGCCGGCATCACGGCGTCGCGCGCCTCCGGGACGACCTGCCGCTCGAGGGCCTCGAGGTCCCCCGCGAGGGTCGCCCGCGCGTGGGCGTCGAGCGCACCGGCGAGCTCGGCGGGGATCGGAAACCGGCCAAGAGGCTTCTCGACCTGCACGAGGTCCTGGGCGATCTCCGGGGCCCCGCCCGAGGCCGGGGGCGCGGCCGGCCGCTCCGCGCCGTCCCCGGCGATGCCCGCCGTCTCGGCCAGTCGCTCCGCGAGCCGCTGCTCCCACTCCCGGGCCCGCCGGGCGAGATCGGGAGTCGCCGCGAGCTGGCGGAGGATCGCCTCCCCGGCGGCGACGTGGCGCCGCTCCTCGGCGATGCAGCGCTCGAGGATCCGTCGGGTGGGGGGCTCGTAGACCGGGTTCGCCTGCGCGAGGTGACCCTCGTACGTCGCGAGCAGGCACGGCTTGAGCACGCGGTAGACACCGACGAGCCGCTCCGCGGTCTGGTGGAACGCCTCCGGGCTCGCCAGCTCCGCCATGAAGCGGACGAAGGCCTCGCCCGACGGCTCTGAGCGTTGCGCCGGGGCGCGCAGCTCGGGCAGCCGCTTGCCCCAGAGGTCGGCGTGCTGGGCGCAGTCCCACACGTGGCGCCCGAGCACAAGCTTGGCCGAGAGCTCGGGCGTGAGCGCGATCCACCCGCCCATCGTCCGCATCAGGCGCTCTTCGACGAAGCGGTAGTGCCGGATGCGCTTGGCGGAGGCGTCGACCGAGAAGTGCCCAGCGAGCGTGTGCGCGGTCACCGCCGCTGCGCTATCAGTACACCGGGGAGCGCTGCGTCGCCTTGATGAGGCGGTCGATCTCCTCGTCGGTGAAACCGGCGAGCCGGCGCGCCTCGGTGGCGATCGAGATCGGCACCGCCTCGGGGTCGCCGGCCTGGCGGATGCCGCCCAGGTTGAACCGCTCGTCGATCGTCTCCTGGAACTCGACCGCGCGGCGACGCCGCTCGGGATCGCCCTCGGTCAGCGCGTCGAGCCATTTCGAGCCCATGCGGACGTGGGTGATCTCGTCGGCCAGGACGTAGTCCACCGCGTGCTCGAGGATCGGATCGCCGATCTTGCGGGCGATGTGGATCAGCTGGTTGAAGACGTCGCAGGCCAGCCCCTCGAGCCCGCGGTTCACTCCCGCGACCCGGGCCGCCGCGTCCTCGGCGCAGGCGCACCGCCACAGAATGGTCGTCTCCGGGAACTCCCCGACGTAGCCGTCCAGGTGCTCGAGCAGGCGCAGGTAGATCTCGACGTGCCGCGACTCGTCCCACACCTGCCGCGCCATGTCCAGCGTGAACTCCCACGGCGCGTCGGGGAAGTCGTAGACGGACCGGCCGGCCCCCTCCATGGCCTGGAGCTCGCCGACGAGGATGCCGTGCACGCGCTCCTTGATCGACTCGCGGCTCGCCAGGTCGGGGAACGGGGGAAGGCCCTGGGCCACCTTGAGCTCGGCCACCCGCCGCCCCCGCATCCGGACGAAGCGATCCTCACGCGCCAGCTTGTCGTACGCGAGGGGACGCTCCATAGCGCCGATTATAGTACGTCCGGGCCCGGGTTGCCGGCCGCCGGCTACATGCTGGGGTGCCTGCTGGCGTCGAAGAGGGGGCCAAAGCGCACCCACCGCTCGCCGTCGAACCGGGCGAGCTGCTCCTGCTCGATCGGGTAGAAGTCGGTCGGGCTCGTGTTGATCTTGATGCCCGGCAGCAGGAGCGGCAGCGAGAGGTCCTTAATGTTCGCCGCCTGCCGCATGACGGTGGCGCGCGACAGCTCGGGGCCGCACTGCCGGAGGACGTGGACCAGCGTCTGGGCGGTGCTGTAGCCATAGACGTTGTTCACGTCGTGGAGGTTGCCGGCCGGGTAGTACTTCTGCATCCACACCCTCCACGCCTTCATCCCCGGGTCGTCCCGCCAGTCGGGGTCGTCCGGATCCTTGAGGTAGAGGGCGGTGATGACGCCCTTCGAGGCCTCGAGGCCGGCCGGCTTGAGGGCGGCGCCGATCGACGCGGACACGTTGTTGAGGAACTGGGTCGGCTTCCAGCCGATGTCGAAGGCCCGGCGGATCGCCTGGGCGGCGAACTTCGGGATCGTGATGTTGAAGAACACGTCGGCGCCGCTCTCCTTGAGGTTGACGATCTGGGAGTCGACGGTCGGGTCCGTCACCTCGTAGGTCTGCTCCGACACGATCATCTTCTGCCCGTCCGGCCCGAGCCCGTCCTTGAAGCCCTTCAGGTAGTCCTTGCCGTAGTCGTCGTTCTGATAGAGGATCCCGATCTTCGCGTTCGGCAGATGCTTCAGGATGTACTCCGCGTAGATGTGCGCCTCGGCCTGGTAGGTCGGCTGCCAGCCCATCGTCCACGGGTGTCCCTTGGGATCGCCCCACTTCGTGGCGCCGGTCGCCACGAAGAGGTGGGGCACGTGTTGGTCGTTCATGTATTTCCAGATGGCGGTGTTGGTCGGAGTGCCGAGCGTCTGGAAGAGGAAGAGCACCTGCTCTTGCTCGAGGAGCTGGCGCGCCATCTCGACCGTCTTGGGCGGGGCGTAGCCGTCGTCGAGGCTGACGAAGTTGAGCTTCCGGCCGTTGATGCCGCCCTCGTCGTTGACCATCCTGAAGTAGGCGGCGATCGCCTTGCCGATCGTTCCGTACGACGAGGCGGGGCCGCTGTAGGGGTTGGTGTTGCCGATCTTGACTTCGGTGGCGGTGAGGCCCGGATCCGCGGCGAGCGCGCGGGCGGTGGGCCCGCCCAGCGCGAGCGTCAGCGCGCCGGCGAGAACGAGCGTCGTGTAGCGCATGCTCCCCTCCTTGGGTCCGCTGTGGTTATCCCGGGCGAGACTCTGTCGCCCGCGCCAGCCGGCGCCCGAGCAGCCGGAGCGCGCCCGCGATCCCCCGCGGCATGACGTACATGAAACCGATCAGGAACACGCCGTAGATCGCCCACGGCGCCGCCTTCGAGATGGCCTGGGCCCAGTTCGGCACGAACTGGATGAAGAGCGCGCCGAAGACCGCGCCCGCGATCGAGGCGAGCCCCCCGACGACGATCCCGACGAGAAACGTGATCGACAGGAAGACGTTGAACGTGTCGGGCGCCACGAACGCGATCGCCAGCGCGCCGAGGGCGCCCGCGATCCCCGTGTAGGCCGCGCTCACGCCGAACGTCAGCGACTTGTAGAGGGCGGCGTTCACGCCCATCGCCTCGGCCGCGATCGGGTTGTCCCGGATCGCGACGAGGGCGCGGCCCGTCCGGCCGCGGAGCAGGTTCCAGCCGAGCAAGAAGAGCAGGAGGAGGAGGCCCAGGCTCAGGAAGTAGAGCCACCGGTCGGGGCTGAGCGGGAGCCCCGCCGGCGGCGACGGCTTCGAGAGCACGATGCCCTGCGAGCCCCCGGTCCACCCGTCGAAGTGCTTGAGGATCTGCGGCGTCGCGAGGGCCAGGGCGAAGGTCGCGAGCGCGAGGTAGAGCCCCTCCAGCCGGAGCGCCGGGATCCCGAACAGGAAGCCGGCGAGCAGACAGACGAGGCCGGCCACCGGGATCGTCCAGCCGTAGGGCACCCCCCAGCGGTCGATCATGATCGCGGTCGTGTAGGCGCCGATCGCGTAGAACGCCCCGTGGCCGAGCGAGATCTGGCCGTTGTACCCGGTCAGCATGTTGAGGCCGAGGAGCGCGATCGCGTAGATGAAGACCTGGGTGAACTGGAAGGTCCGGTAGTCGCTGAGCTCGAACGGCAGCAGACAGGCGACCGCCACCAGGGCCACGAGGCCGGCGGCCCGCGCGGCGGTGGCCGCGGAGGCGCGGGGGCGGGCGGCGACGGCCCGGACGGGCGGCGTGGCCACCTCGGGCGCGAGCGACGCCTTCGCGTTCTCGAGCCTCATCGAACCCCCGTGGGCGAGGACACCCCGGCGTTGACGCCGTGGGAGCGCCAACTATGTGATAAACAACGTGCATGCGAGATCTTGGCCTCAAGACCACGCGCAATGCCGTAGGTCAGACCGCCGACCACGCGGTGTGG
>Ga0066706_10000125_pt1 | contig 17972 bp, 18 predicted proteins | sample GraSoiAngelo_155_FD_67274 | JGI IMG/M metagenome (GOLD analysis project Ga0066706, IMG submission 67274) | Grasslands soil microbial communities from the Angelo Coastal Reserve, California, USA - 14_1009_13_30cm | ecosystem: Environmental > Terrestrial > Soil > Grasslands | place: USA...
GTGGACCATGACCCATAGCCGTGGATAGTCCGCCACACTGAGTTTGCATAGAGTCCGAGATCAAAGTAGTTTGTTTGAAAGGCGAGATATCTCTCGGTAGAATAGAGGGCGAAGATGGTGAACGCCGACGCTACAAATAAGACAAGAAGCAACCATGGACGTCTTTCTAGTTGACGTCTAGCGACTTGGTACGCTTTGGAAATGGCCCCACTAAATCGCGCTAACATGACCAAAGAGCGGGGTTGCCTTAATTCGCCTCGATCTTACGAAAATCCTAATCAGAGCGGGTCCCTGCTCGCAAATATCCATTACGAGCCTCTTGATTGGCGTTCTTTTTGATTTCATCTCCTTCCAAGAAACGGGGATCTCAGCCATCCTCCAACCAAGGCTCTTCAAGTAGACTATGACCTCCGTGTCCCAAGCCCAACCATTCTCCCGGGTTATTGGCAGAACGTTCATAACAGCTCTTCTGCTGAATGCTTTGAACCCGCATTGGTGATCTGAGATGTCTGTCTCGAACAGAGTCTGCACGATGGAGTTGTAGGCTAACGAGAACATTTTCCTCAATAAAGGCCTGCGCAAGCTGGACCCCAGAGAGTAGCGAGACCCGGTCACGAAGTCCAGGCCCTCAGACTGCATTCTAGAGACAAGTTTTGGAAGGAAGCGCAGGTCTGTCGCAAGATCAGCGTCCATGAAGACGTAGACGTCGGCAGGGGTCGACTTCCAAGCATTTCGGAGCGCTCTGCCTCTGCCCAACTTGGAATCGCTATGGAGCAGCTTGAGGTTCGGGTATGACCTCGTCAGGCCTTTCGCTACGTTAAACGTGTTGTCCGTTGAGCCGTCTTCAGCGATGAGCAACGTGTAGGGAAATCCGAGCTGTTGGAGAAGACCGTCTACTCTCTGGACTGCGGATACAAGTCGAGTCTCCTCGTTCCTAGCCGGTAGCGTGACGAGGTATGATGGAACGGTTATGGTCATAGTCGCTTTCCAACGACTGAGGCGAATATTCCTTGGAGGAATCCAATTCCATAGAACATGTCCAAGACAGGTCCGAGAAGAGCGAGTCTTATTCGGCCGTGGACTTTGCGAAGTCTGTTGCCGTAAGTGAGAAGCCGAGTCGCAGCCGTGAAGAGGGTAAGGAGAATGAAGTAGGGAGAGATTACTGTTAGCGCTAGTCCGGCGATGATGGCAGTCGCCGCTAAGATCATTTGAAGTCTGTTCATCGCTCTTTCTGAGAGGGCTTTGCTCTGAGAGATGCCCTTGAGCACGGAAGAGCGTTCTGAGAAAAATACCCCTGCCTGAGTCTTCCCATAGCTGTAGATTTTCTCAGAGATTCCCTTGAAAGTTGACTCTTTGTTGCCGAATCCTAGGTTGTAGCTTATTGATCCGAGTCTTACGAGCCTGTAACCCGATGTACGGAGCCGGCTGCTGAGCACTTGGTCTTCGCCGGAGCTCCGGAACTTACTGTCGGAAAATCCTCCCACACTTTGAACTAGTTTCTTCCGGAAGAGATCGCATTTGTGCTCTGTGAAGGTCAGGTCTTGTGTGAAGGCATCTTCGTGGTCGACTTCGGCTAAGTGTCCGTTTGAGACCATGAATAGCTTCTCGTTGTCGGAGAGAATGTTGATCTGGTATAGACGTCGGCCGGTGACAGCAGCGATTCCTGGATTCTGGTCGAGGACCGCGACAGATCTGCTGAGAAAGTTGCTATCGATCATTTCACAGTCTTGATGGACGATTAATATGTATTCTCCGTTCGCAGTCTTGATACCCTCGTTCAGCGTTTTGCCAAGACCCTGGTTCTCTGAGTGGGTGAGAATCCTGATGTTAGGATCCTCAGCCATGGTGGTCTTGATGATCTCGAGAGACCGATCAGTGCTTGCATCATCTATGACGATGACCTCTGATGACTCAAAGTCTTGCTTCATGACAGAATTGAGGCAACTCTGTAGCCCGTTCTCGCCGTTCCAAACCGGAATGATAATGGTAGCTGAGGGCATCGTCATATTCTCGATGGTCCGATGTTTGCGCGGAACAAAAAGGTTGAGTTTAGCATCGATAAGGCCTAGAGGTACAATCTCTAGTGTCCCTCGGCCATAGGGTATGTGTCTAATATGTCAGGACTGGACGTATCGATTTCCAACTTACAACCGCTTCTAACAAAGGAGACGCTCAACCAAGGAATTCTCTGGAGCTAAGAAATGAGGGACTAAGAGTCAGATACTGGTTGACGCCGGCGGCCTTTCTGCAACTCCCTTCCCCCTCGCTCTTCGACGAAAAACGATCGCGGCAGTTACACTTCCGACGGCCACTCCTGCTATTGCGAAAAGATACCAGTACTGAATCCACCAGGCAACCGCGGGAGTGCCGGTCGACGGCGTTGTTACCGTAATACTGGGTCCACTGGTGCTTGGATTGCCTGCCCAGTCGACCGCCTCTACCTTGAACGAGTAGCCCGTTCCTGGAGTCAGACCAGAGACGTAATGACTCAAGAGAATTGAAGGATTGAATAAGGTGGCCGGCACTGTGGAAATGATCTTGCTTCCTTCGTAGATCTGGTAGGACCTAATTGCAACATCGTCGGCAGCCACTGTCCAACTCAATGTTACGCCATTAGACGACGAATTGGATGCGATGAGGGTACTCTCAGGAAGCCACGTTGGGGGGGTTGTATCAGGATTCGGTAGGTAAGGCTTGATCAGAGGATAGTTGTCTACCGCACGGCTACCGATTAGCGTGTACGGGGTGTCTCCTATCCCGTCCGGGCTAGGACAGATGTTCTGCGAGGGTCCGCTACAATTATCCACGCCGGTAGAGTCCGACCAGAAGTTGCCCCCGCTAGGGTATCCGTTGTCCCAGGTCCCTCCACGGCCTTGCACCGAGTCGTAAATGAAGTTGTTATGGTAGACAAGCAAGGGTTGGTACGACTGCACGATCGCCTCATTCCATAGATTGTTCGAAATGCTGTTGAATGCGATGGTGATGTTGTTGCCTAACAATCGGAGGCCGGCTTGCGCGTTCGAATTAATGCTGTTGTCCATTATCGTCGTGTCGTTGACATTGTATAGTTGGAGACCCGCATCAGTGTTCGTGATTTGCAGATTCGTGATTTGTAAGTTCGTACAGTTAACAGCGATAAGTTGACCAACTGGCGCTGAGTTGAAGACCTTGTTTGAACAACCCTCATAGAAGAGCAAAGGCTTGTTGTTGACCGTGTTATTGACGATAGTGAAAGAATGAATAGCAGGGCTGACTTGACTATTGAAGTCTATGCCGTCGTAGACGAATCTGTTGCTTTGAATTGTTACATTTCCACCAAAAGCGCTCAATGATATTCCGACTGTGTTGAACGTGAAGCTGTTGTTTGAAACATTGTCATTCCCCTGCGACAGGGATAGCACAATATAGAGCCCGGCACCGTTCCACGAAACTTGGTTTGAGGAAACAGAAGCATTAGCACATCCGAAGATAGACATTCCAGAAGCATTTCTAGTGATGTTGTTGTTCGAAACTGTCGCTCGTGGAGATTGTTCCATATAGATAGCCGTCTGCAAGTTCGATGATGCGGTGTTACGGGAAACTTGGACGTTCGGCGAGTTTATGACATAGATTCCCCAACCACCATTCATCGTAACAGTGTTTCCCGTCACAACGGAGTCGGGTGCCGAGTTGAGGAGAATCGCTTTGTCAACGTTATTCTGGAATGAGACTGTATTGTCCAAAATGGTGATTCCTTTAGAATTATTCGCAACAATTGCTTGAGTGTCGTGAGAAACGACATTGTTTGAGATGGTGTTATTTGGGGAAGACTCCAACAGCACTCCTACTTGATTCCATTCAATATCAGAATTTTGGATCAGACAGCGTGTCGCATTGGTAAGGAAGATCCCTCGAATTCCATCCTGCACGGTGACGCTGTCTATCGTGAAATAGGCGGTCGTGTTTGCAATGGTGATTCCGTTGACTAGAGAGGCGTTGATGTTCCATCCTCGGATAACATAGGGGTCGGTGATGATTCCGACCCCGGCGGTTACGCCATTCGCAGGTGTGAAACCTATGTTTCCGCGTATGACTATCGGCGAGTGTTGAAGAGTCGAGGATGTCGCAGAATGGGCGATTGACGCCGAGCCAGCTGCGATGATTAGGACTAGAATGACTAACGCGGTTCCGCGCGTAGTGTGAATCTGACGACGATGCAAATTGGACTACGATGCTCTATTCAATGAGAACCTCACATATGAGCGATATGATTGTATCAAGAGTAAATGGTCTCCGCGACATCCAACCATAATCTCCAAGGATCTAATAGTCTCGCTCCTAAACGCGAATGGCAACCGGGGAGGTGCGACCGACACGCTCCCGAGTCTGCTTGGAGTTGCGCAATACATTATTCGTCGTCTCAGGCGTCGGTTGATGGTAGATAGCCTCGCGGCGGCTACGGCTGCCGAATGGAATAGTCCGGTTGACATTTACCCGCCATAGAAGAACCAAAGGAAGCTGGACTTCTGGCCAAAACGATTCGTAAACCTCGCAAAGGATCCGGTGACTAGGAACTACGCATCCGGTTTCGTCATCTTGTGATGTTGAACGTAAATTGATTGGACATGTATGTGATAATGGTAATCGAGTAGGTTTGACCAACGTCAAACGTGAAAGGAGAGCCCGTAAGGGTGCATCCCGAGCAAGCCGCTCCGATGAAGAGGCCGACGGATAACGTAGAGCTTGGGTTTACGCAGAGAAACCCGTTTTGGGGGGACCCTGAATACTGATCGCCCTGGGAGTCAGGATCCACATAACCTCCTATGTGGACTGGGTTAGAGCCGTTATTCGCCAAACTTATAGTCATATTTGTTCCCGAAGAGAAGCTGTAGCCTTGCATTGCCAAGGACTCATTTACAATCTCCCTGAATGCTTACTGAAGGTAGGGGTTAGGGAGCCCTAGAACTCCTATCACGACAGACACGTCCGAACTCTGGGCCGTATAATAGAAATTGGCGCCGCACCAGTCCTAGGTTGGACGCATTGGGACTGGAACCCACGACTAATCCTTCCACGACGTAAGGGACACTTACTGAATGCGATATCTTCCCGCTAACAACAACGACCGTCACACTGTAGTTCCCCACTGTTAACCGCAGCACTTGGACGTGTATAGTTACTGTGTAGTACAGGGGAATCGCATCAGGCACGGAGAGAAATGTCGAGAGCCCAGATGGTTGGTTTATGCTAGCGGAGAGGATTCCAGTGAAATTGTTGAGACTTGTCACCTCAACGTCAAAGCTGCCATCCTCGTGGGCGAGGAGTGTTTCGGACTTGGTAGACGCGTTCAGCTCGAAGTCTGGTTTCGGCCTTAGAAGGTTGGGCACAAAGACAAACCCAGGGACTGACGAAGCAACCACAATTAACACGATTAGAACGATCCATAACGGAACAGGTTTCTTCATCATTTCGATAACCTCGCCATACACGCCAACCCGCGAGCTACTCTCCGTCACCTTTCCATTTGCAGGAAACACTATTAACAGATCGTAAATCTAACTTTTCTGTGACGCAGCAGGTTGCCCCTGTTTAGGGCGGTTTTCCTTGACCGGGACGGTGTTTTGACTCGGGAGCGGCCCGACTATGTCAAGACTGCTGAAGAGCTCGAGATTCTTCCAGGTGTCGAGGCGCCTCTTAGAGAGATTCAGAAACGGGGGTTCCGAATCGTCATCGTAACGAATCAGTCTGTTGTTGGTCGAGGACTTACCAGTCATCATGCAATGTCTGAGATACACGAGAAACTCCGACTGGAACTCGCACATTCAGGTTGTTCAATTGACGGAATCTACTATTGTCCGCACCGCCCCGATGAAGGGTGCGATTGCAGGAAACCTGCACCTGGGCTTATCTTGAAGGCGGCAAAGGAACTCGGAATTGACGTGGGGAGATCGTGGATGATTGGAGACAAGGAGATGGATCTAGAAGCAGCGAGGCGAGCAGGCTGCCGCGGTATCAGAGTTGCCACGAATAGAGGAGATCTAGGGAAAGCCGTTCGGCAGATTGCGCTCGCTGAAGATGAATCAAAGGGGGTCGGATTCTCTCGATGAAGATCCGCGCTAGAGCACCTCTCCGGGTCAGTTATGCTGGCGGAGGAACGGACGTTCCCCCATACCCCAGTCTGATGGGAGGGGTAGTCCTCTCATCAACCATCCAGAATTACGCATACTGCTCTATTGCTCCAAGAGCCGATGGCAAGATCAGCGTCTCGCGAGAAGACCAAGATGTCCGTTATGGCCCAGAATCCCTTCAGGATCTGAAGGGAGGTGGTGAAGTCGAATTTGTTCGGGCCGTTGCGAAGCGGTTTGGGACCGATCAGGGGTTTGATGCGAGTCTCCGTTATGATGCCCTACCGGGTACCGGCCTTGGGTCATCATCCGCTCTTTGCGTGTCCCTCATAGGGGCCTTTAGAGAGTGGAAAGGCAACTCAATGACGGACTATGATATTGCTAATCTGGCTTACGACGTTGAGAGGAAGGATGTTGGTGTTCCTGGTGGAATGCAGGATCAATACGCTTCCACCTTCGGGGGCTTCAACCTTATCGAGTTCAAGAAAGAAGCCACTATTGTAAACGCGCTCCGAATCAAACGCGAGACATTGAATGAGCTTGAGTACAATAGCCTCCTATGCTTTACCGGAACCACAAGACGCTCTGGTGGGATTCTCCAGAGACAGATAGAATCATACGAACATAGAAGCCCTGGGATTATGAAAGCGCTGGAGCGTATGAAAGAACTGACCTTGCAGATGAAGGACTTCCTGCTTACAGGTAACCTGAGGGATTTCGCTGAAATGTTGAACGCCGAGTGGGAGATCAAGAAGAAGCTCGACCAGGCTATCTCCACCGAGGATGTCGAGAAACTCCTATACGTCGCTAGGGAGAATGGGGCGATCGGCGGCAAGCTGCTCGGAGCTGGCGGTGGAGGTTTCCTCTTTCTATATTGCGATTCCGGAAAACAGGTCCAGGTCGAAAAGGCGGTTGAGGGTCTGGGGGCTAAGGCTTTCCCTGTAAGATTTGACGTAGATGGGTTGCAGACTTGGCGAAGCCCAAAGTAACGGCCGCGCAAACGCTGGGAAGTAGGCCGCTCGAGAATGGGCCAGCCAGTCAGCGAGAGAGAGAAGTGTCTCTCGCCCTCTCGTCCATAAGGAAGAGTATCGAGACGAAGGAACGACTCTCCAAGGATTGTATGAATGATATGATAGAAATGGCTCACATAATGATAGCCGCGTTGCGCCATGGAAGAAAAGTTGTGTTCTTCGGAAATGGCGGAAGCGCCGCTGACGCTCAGCACATTTCAGCAGAATTAGTCGGCAAGTTCAAGAAGGTACGGCCACCTCTAAGAGCCCTCGCCCTAACAACTAACACGTCGATTCTCACCGCGGTTGGTAACGATATCAGTTTCGATGAGATCTTTTCCCGCCAAGTGAATGCGATCTTGGAGAAAGGAGATATTGCCGTAGGAATAAGCACAAGTGGACGATCGAGGAATGTGATCCTCGGCGTGCAAGAGGCTGCGAGAATCGGTGCGAAGACAATCGCTCTCACCGGCGGAGATGGGGGGCCGCTCGCTCCGCTCTGCGATCACAATGTGATTGTTCCTTCGAACGACACTCAAAGGATACAGGAGTGTCATATCATGATTGGGCACCTCGTCTGCGAATTGATTGATGAGGCGCTTGTCGAGAAAAAACCCGAAAAATGGACCCCGGCCTTCAGACGAGATCGAAAACCAGTTTTACCTATCGTCGCGGCAACCTAGGAACACAGGGTCGGCTGCATCAGAAGACAACTTGGTTGCCTATTCTTAGGGATCGACTTGCATGCGATGATGGTACATAGCTTCAATTCCCGCACAACCCTTAAAGGGGAAAATTCCGCAACAGGTCATGGTCAGGTAATCTGAATTACGGTTGTCGTGGTCCGCCGGTTGATCTTTTCCAAATTCCTCGAAGGTTTTGTCTGGTCGAAGACTAAGATCAAAGGCTACCTCGGTCTGAGCGACGTTCTGTCCATGGCTACGAATGTCTCGCGTGCCGGGCTTGGGCTGTCTGGCGCACTGCTGATTCTGGCTGGCTTGTGGCTTCTTGTGGTTGAACCTGACGTTATCGCTGGAATGGTCCTTGCTGCTGGGCTAATCGGATTCGGCCTCTTCAACATGATTTCAGCGCTGAGAAAAGGATTGCATCTCTCTCGCGCCAACCAACTTTCTCTGTTAGGCCACTTCGTCGCCATTCTAACATTCTACATTGTCGCGTCTAGATTCCTCGTAGTAAGCTACACTACTGATACTATGGTTGGGACTTACATGGGGGTCTTGAGGGTTCTTCAATTTCAGAGTCCTTACGGCTTCTCAATCAAACCACTATTGGACCAGTTTGGCTTCTCACCTTCGTTCTATACTCCAGGTGTTGACGGCTCCTTCGACTTTCATTTGGCCTATCCTTCCCTCAGCTTCCTTTCCGTTCTTCCATTCTACCTGGTCGGTCTACACGATCTGCGTGACCCTGTATTCATCTTCCACATCATGTCGATTCTCCTGATATTCGGTCTGGCTCCTGCGAGGCTAAAGAGCATCAGCCTGGCTCCTTTCAGCCTATTTTCAATCGTAATTGCAGGGAGCTGGACTGATAGTGTCTGGGCCTTCTTCCTAGTTCTGACAGCCGTTCTGTGGTATCGTAATCCCAAGGCGAGCTGGGTGTCGCTAGGCCTCGCCATTGCAGTGAAACAAATTGCCGTTGTAATCGCTCCATTCCTCATGGTTCGTCTCTGGTACGAGAGACCAGGGTCAAGGCTACGCAGTCTAGCTTCCAGCATGAGCTTGATGCTATCAGCGTTCTTCCTACCGAACCTGCCATTCATTATCGCTTCTCCAAATTCATGGTGGGCCGACATCGTCGCTCCCTATCTGCCAAACGCGACACCGCAAGTTCCTGGAGGAATAGGTCTCTCCAACTTTCTCCTGGACCTCGGGATCGCGCTTCCTTCTACGTTCTTCCTCGCCCTGATGCTAGGTACATCTGGCATCTTGGTGTTTCTCTACGCTCGGCATTTTCGCGGCCTAAACAGTATGGTTTTCGCATTCCCGATCCTCCTCTTCTTCTTCTACTATCGATCCTTCCCGAATTACATGGCTTACTGGCTTTTCCCGCTCGTCTTCGAGCTAGGCCGACTCGGGGGGCCAAGACTCAGGCTCCACTTGACAATGAGGCTCCCTAGCATCGCTTGGCGTCCACCTAGCGGGACGCTTCTCCGGATATTCCGTCATAAGCTGACCCCCTCAATCGTGCTTGTTATGGTGGTGACATTGGCCTTTGTTGGAGTCTCAGGCGCTTATATCTCACAAGTCTCAAACCCCAAGGCCTCAATTCAGATCAACGGCGTAATGGATCCGGACAGTCTCGGAGCCGCGACGCGCATCAACTTAACTCTCACGAATCTCTTAGCTACTCCCGTCTCGCCGACCTTCTTTGTCAAGTATGGTCCGTTGCCTTTCTACTGGACAACCAATTCTAGCGCTGCGCTAACCGGCGGCGCCGAGAACACTTACCTAATCAGTGCTCCTGATGCGCTGAGTGCCGTGCCTCGAGGCGACCAATTCCGCATTATGATTTATGACAGGCTTACTGGCCAGTTGCTTGGCGAGTCGTCATCTTGGAAGGTCGACATACCGGCTCCGCCCCTTGTTAATCCTGGATTGAAGTGGTGGGTTTTGGAGCAGAGCATTGGTAAGAAAGTACCGTTTGGCTGGAAGTTGTCCCTCTCCAACACCGACCCGCTAGTCTCCACCGTCACCCCACTTGGGGTCAACGGGACCAGCGGTTTGCAAATGATGCTGAATTACACGTCTGCCGGGAGGGGGCTACTTGAAGGACTAGCGCTATCGCAGAAAGTCTTGCTCAACGCTACGAGCCTGAACATCCACTTCAACCAATCACTGACGACCGACACTACCACCAAGACTATGTTTGCGGCGAGTGTCACAGATGGCACCCATACACTCTTCTTCATCTTCTCTAACAAGGCAACTCAACAGACGATAACGCCCTACGCGACAAACACCACAGTTGTCGTCCCGACACAGATATCCACGTGGAGCAGCGTAAGAATGGATTCCCAGAGTGTCTGGAATAGCCAAGGCTGGGCGACGCCTCAGATAGTAACACTAACGGTATTCGTAGAGTCGACTTCCGTGGGAGTATACTATACGAGTATTAACGGGATCAACCCCGTCAAGTTCTGATTGTACAAATAATCGTCCTTACCGGTTAGGATTTTGAACTGAACCCATTTATCACTAGTCTTTTCCTCCCCGGCGATAGAAGAGTTGGGTGCGACCAGTGTGAAAGGTCTGTTACTTGCTGGTGGGCATGGAACGAGACTTCGCCCTCTGACGTATACCGGTAACAAGCACATGCTGCCGATCGCCAACAAGCCGATGCTGATGTACGGGTTCGATCAACTGAGGGGCGCGGGGGTCAAGGAGATCGGTGTCATCCTAGGCCCTCTGCAGGAAGGCATCGTTGAAGCTCTCGGTGACGGTTCGAAGTTTGGGGTGCAGATTACGTATCTGGACCAGCCGGACCCGAAAGGGATCGCCCATGCGGTACTGATCTCGAAGAAGTTTCTCGGCGACTCTTCATTCATCGTTCACCTTGGGGACAACCTTCTGAAGGATAGTATTCCGGAGATGGCTGAGGAGTTTCAGAGTTCCGGTGCTGATGCGACTGTAGTCCTCAGCCGGGTAAAGGATCCGAGTAGGTTCGGGGTCGTGCAGATTGAGAAGGGGAAGATAGTCAAACTTGTGGAGAAGCCTAAGCAGTTCATCAGCGACCTAGCGCTGGCAGGGGTCTACTTCTTCCGACCTACCATCTTCCCAGCTATCGAGAAGCTGAAGCCCAGCTGGCGGAACGAGTTGGAAATCACGGAGGCTATACAGGGTCTTCTCGATATGGGTGGGACGATAACCTATCACGAGGTGTCTGGATGGTGGAAGGATACCGGACGTCCCGAGGATATTCTGGAAGCCAATCAGTTGGTTTTGAAGGACCTGAAGTCGTCTGTTAAGGGAAAGATCGAAGAGGAAGTTCCCATTTCAGGCAACGTCGAGGTGGGAGAAGGAACGATCATACACCGCGGCTCAGCTCTGAGAGGTCCGGTGGTCATAGGGGAGTATTCCGAGGTTGGAGGCGGAGCCTACGTAGGACCCTACACGTCGGTGGGAAGCCACGTGAAAATCCTCGGTGCTGAGATCGAGAACAGTATCATCCTTGACGGCACCGTGGTTGACTGCAGGGAGAGAATCGTGGACAGCATCATTGGGAAGAATTCCAAGATCATCTCTGATCACACTTATCGCCCGAGCGGGAGAAGGTTCGTGGTCGGCGAGAGCACCTTCGTCAGTCTCTAAGAGACTGCTCAGAGGCCATTTTGAATTTAGGTATTGACTAGTCTATGTTCACGGCAAGCAAATAGACCAAGGCTCCAACTGCAGAGAAAAGGAAAATCGGAAAATAGAACAATGCCATAAGACTCCCGAACAGTACCCCAACAGCAACGAATTCGGTTCTTGTTTTTCGGTTCGTCCAGTCGACGTTCCAAATCCCAAGCGAGTATAGGCTCAGCCCGATGACGACGAGTATTGCAATACCGTTGAAGGCGAGCACCGGGAGGAATGAGCCTCCTATCGGCTTATCATTGGGCGGATAAGGAAGACTATTGACAACAGATCCGAATAGATAGTTGACCGCGAGAACATCGGAAATGCCGAATATGCCCCATATCAAGGGTAACAGCAGGATTCGCTTCTGCATCAGGCCAACCATCATCGGTTTTTAGCCACATATTCATATAAGGATTTGGCGAAAACGACTCGCGTTGGGAGTGTGAAATCTGAATTTTTGGAAACTCCTGTTTCGAGCCTGGTTCTACTTCAGAACCGGGTATGGTCTCTACCTTGCGTTCCTTATCGGATTCGCGAGCAATATCGTCGTGCTCTACAAACTCGGGGTCGCAGACAATAAGTATATTGCGCCTATCTTCCCAAGCCTAACTGTGTTCGGGATAGTCGCCATGATTGTGGCTGTCCCTATCGCTATTTTCTCGGGCCTCTTTCATATGAAGCGAACGGGGGCTTTTGCTGCTGACGCGTCTGTACAAACTGAGGCAAATCCCTACATCTACAAAACCATAGGCAAAGAAAAGGAAGTGTTCTTGCCGCTGTGGATACTTATAGCTCGAGGGTTGGCGAAAGTGCTCGAACGTCAAGAGACAATGACATCAGAAGACAGAAAGGAGCTGGAGGAGATTCTGAACAAGGCCAATGCCCTGTTAGAAGGTCAATATGTCGGACTTCCGAAACAGTTGGGCATTCGGAACTTCCGCGTGTCTGAAGGCGACAGGTAGAAGATGAGCCATTCGAGACCTTTGGCAGGGAACGTTCGACATTGAGGTTTGTCTGCGATAGAAGCCGATAGCTATCCGTCGAGGACCGTTTTCTTGAAGAAAGTGTGCGTCCCACTCATGAGTTTCCTACCAAGAGACCTGCTACGGTCATTGACCAATTGAAGACTATGACCATTGAAGAAAGGACGATTTCGAAAACGTTTCTCGCGAATATCTAATATCATCCAACCGGATGCTGGTCTGATGGACTTCCAGAACGACCCTCTCATTTAGCCGCTGGGAGCAGCGATCCCCTGAGGGCCGAATGCTGTAGAGCTGCCCCCTGCGGGCCATTTATGCGTCAGACGGAGTGGACATTGAATCGGCGATAGCCCTGACCTCTTTTCTAGTGCGAATGCGTAAGAACGCCCGGAATCTCTCTACTATTTCCCTCACCCCCTCATCCAGTGTGTGGCGGGGTCTGAAGCCAATTCTCTCAATCTTCGACCCGTCAAGTTCGTAAGACACTTGATTCAGGTTTGGCGTGGGCGTGATCACAATACGCACGTCATGCACCTCCTTTCCGATTGCCGTGGTAATCCGATTGAGGGAGGCGTTCTCCCCGATAACATTGTAGATTTCTCCTTTCATCCCAGGCTGGGTCAGCACGAACGTTAGCGCATCAGCCGCATCTGAGATGTGAAGATATGGTCTCTTCTCCTTCTGTGCTGACTCCCAAATAGTCAGTGGCATGCCAATACAGGCAAGATAGGTGAACCTGTCAACGACAGTGTCGAAGCGCATTCCGATAGAGTATCCGAATACTGTACCAAGCCTCAGAACGGTCGCGTCAAGACCATTCAGTTCCGAAGCATCGAGGCAGGCCTTCTCTCCTTGTAACTTAGACTCTCCGTATGGGCTTATCGGCTTGCAAGGATACTTTTCATTCACCACTCCCGTCGTGGGACCATAGACGCTCGCCGTAGACGAGTAGACGAGCTTCTTGACTCCCACTTTGAGCGCGTGGTCCACCACTCTTCTGCCCCCATTGACATTGACGTCGAAGGTTAGATCCTTCCTCTCGAAAGAGAGAGGAGCGTTGGTTATTCCCGCGAGGTCCACGACCATATCGACATCCTGAAAAGCTCGCTTCAGGTCCTCATCTTTCCGAATGTCTCCTTCCAAGAATTCGAAGCGACCGTCAAGAGGAAGATCCATGATGGCTACGTACCGCTCTCGCATCATATTGTCGATCACTCTCACCGTACTACCGGCGAATTTCCTGTTCGAGGCAAGGTCTCGGATGAGCTTGGACCCGATGTAGCCGCAACCACCCGTAACCAAGATGACCATGTCTTACTCCTCGGAGAGAGTGCTGTCTCAACCTTGAAAAGCCTACGGTTTGTAACTAGAGCTCACACTTGGACAGGCTGTTGATAATCGGCGCCACTGGACTCGTCGGGTCCAAGGTCTCTTCTCTGGCCGCGGAACACGGCTTCGAAGCATACAACACACACAACGCCCGAAAGGCGTCCCTCCCACGGGCGTATCGCTTAGACATAAGCGATCACAAAGCTACCCTCCGACTAGTCCAAAAGATTCAGCCGAAGGTTATAGTCAACACCGCCGCCCTCCACAATGTGGACTATTGCGAGACCCACAGAGAAGAAGCCGACAGAGTAAACATTGGAGGCACAAAAAACCTTGCTGAGGCCGCACGTGAGAATAACAGCCGTCTGATCCATCTCTCCACCGACTATGTCTTCGACGGAACACGAGGACACTACAGCGAATCAGACACGCCCCATCCGCTGCAACACTATGCTCAGACCAAACTCGAATCCGAGAACGTAGTGTCGCAACTGCGGAACTACTCTATCGCACGACCAAGCGTGATCTACGGCTGGAGCCCCCTCGAAGCCACCGGAGTCCCTTCGAGCTCTGGCAAAACCGTAAACTTTGCCATGTTCGTCCTAGACAAGCTAAAGAAATGCGAAACCGTGAAGGCTGTGAGAGATCAGTACAGCTCCCCCACCCTAGCAGATAATTTGGCCGAGTCCCTCCTCAGACTCGCCAAGCACTCCGAAAATGGCCTGTTTCATACTGCCGGAAGATCGTGTATGAGCAGATACGAGTTCGCTGTCAAGCTTGCAGAAGTTTTCGGCTACCCCACCAAGCTGATTCAGCCAGTTTTTACTTCCGAATTTAAGCAAGTCGCGGAGAGACCCAAGAATAGTTGCCTCCTGGTCGATAAGGCAGAGAGCACTCTTGGAATGAGATTTTTCACGGCGGAAGAAGGAGCCCGAGTTATGAAGGATCAAAATCCACTATTCGGCAGTCTTTGATACGACCCTATTTGTGTGGAGGCTTGTTCCAGTCGTACGGTTTCGACGTTTTCGGATCTAATATTGCGGGATCATTCCAAGTTCTTCGATCTTCATCGGGGTTCTTCGCGTCGTAGAGACGATTTACGCAGTAGACCGTCAGGGAGGCCTTGTCCCCCAGCGTCTTCGTGCCGTGCCAATAATGACCGGGAATTCTTACGACCTGTAGCTTCTCTTCGCTCGCAACTATCTCGTCAAGTTGACCAACGGTCGCAGACCCTTGCTTGTCATCATACGCGCATATCTTCATCGATCCCTTCAGCACAACGAAGTAATCCACTTGTCCTCTGTTGTGCTTGTGCCATGCCCTGATCATCCCGGGAAAACTGGAGGACAAGTTTGCCTGGACAATGGTGTCTTCTAAGAGAAGATCCTTCCAATCTTGACGGAGAATCTCAGCAAAGAATCCACGTTCATCGACGTTCTTTTTGAGATCATACACTTTAACTCCGGGGAGCAACTTGATTCGTTTCTTCTTTCCCCGGTATATTAAAAATGAGAGTGTATGGCCTTGAAAACTCAAATGTGGATGGGAATGTTCATGATTCGGTCCCTACGGATTTTCGGAAATGAACAATCTCAATAGGTTCGAGAATTTGTCTTATCCATCGGCTTGATGTATAGCCGGATAGCAGAGAGAAACGAGTCTCTTCACGAATTTCTCGAATTTCTGCATTTTCGCTGGCAGAGAGGCTCGAGGGGTTTGTCGTCAATATTAATTCCAGGTGAGGGTCACTCATTGATTCAAGAGCTTACGAACACCCTTACGAAGGATTGACCCCCAGTCCTCTTTCACCTGATTAAGATACACATTCCTAGCTAGTACCGCGAGTCTTTGGATCTTGAAAGGAAAGTGAGTTTCGAAGATCATATCACGTTCAGCTCCTTCAATGTCAATCTTGATACTGTTGACAAGAAATGGGACGGCGATGACTCGCCGATCACCCTTGAAATTTTCGACAAGATTGGAATAACAATCACTATTAGCTTCTATACAACATACTTCGTCCGCTCCATGCTGTAAATAGAAGAACGCTGTCTCCCCACATCCTGCGCCAATATCGAGAACATTCCTTCTGACTGGCAGATAGTGCTCATGCCAAAAATTAAGTTCTGTCTGGACTGTAAGCTTATGATTCGCACAGAGTTTCAGGTGATCATAGTCCGAGAGGTTACACATTATCGAAGAATCTCACATTTTCAATGGGTGTCAATGTTTGTCCACCTACTTGTGTTTCTACCGAATAGCCCATTAATGACGGGGTGGTCCAATCGTGCTCACAAGATCAATTATGAAGACCTTCTTGCCGGATAGAAAAGGGTCACGAAGATGTGTGGGACAGAATTCCCTGAATCTATCTGTCGACCGGCGAAGATGCTTTGACCCAGAGCTCTGGTGACTTGGGAAATATTGTCGCCTCTTTTGCTGGTAGCGAGGATGATGGAGTTGGCGCTGGACTCGACCGTTCGAGTGTGGAGAAGATTGAAGAGAATCTTTTCTCGAATACTTCATAGTTGAAATCTTCTGCCCTCCGTTTGGCGGCATCTGACGGAGCGATGCTCATGGCCTTGTCCACGAGATCTGGAACATCGTCAATCGATTGCCATAGAAACCCCACTGTGTCATTCACTATTTCCCTCGGGCCCCCTGAGTCATGAACAACAGGTACACATGACGCTGACATGGCCTCAACTATAGTGATTCCGAAAGGTTCCTTCTCCATCAGGTGCAGGTAGACCTTTGCTTCTCCCAAGAACTTGTGGTATACGTCTCTTGCTGGGTTGATGATGACACTCCCGTTCTTAGGAGACGCTCTGGATAGACGTGTCGAATATTCTAGGAAGTCCGGGTCTTGGGTGATCAGCATCACGAATTCATACTCGGGGCGCAAAATCGCCACATGCCAGAATAGCTCAAGCCTCTTAATAGGAACCGCCCGAGCCACGGTCACAACCAAATTGCGTTTCGCCCCGCGAGCGACCATATTGCACGCGGGATACACTAGCGTGCTGGGCCGCTTCCACTCTCTGTCAAGATACCATTTTGAGAACTGCGAGATCGCTAGCACCAGTCCTATCCTGGAAATCTTGCGGCCATAATACTTACGCAGAGGTAGCCAGCGTATTGCAGTGACGGCGGCGCCTGCAGAGCGGCTATTGGATAGCCTAGGGAATAATCGTGGGAAATAACCCCATTGAATAACTGGCTTGTTCATATCAGGAAGATACCCTGGTTCTTGAGTGGAGAAGATGAGATCGAAGGAAGAAGGGTGAGAATGCCGCAGTTCCTTCAGTGCATGGCTCTGTCCTCGAAGATGATGGATAAGATGTGAAGTTGCGCCCAATTCCCCCGCTCGGTTCGTTGCTGGATAGAATGCTAGATCTACTCTATCGAAAAGCCCGTTATATCCGAAGTAATTCTCTACTTTTGCAGGGTCAAAGGCTTCGGAAAGCATCGTCACTTCGTGGCCGCTATACAGTAGAGAACGTATTGTTTCGCAACAAAGCCTTTCTCCGCCGCCAAGGAACGCCATCACTGGATGGATGACTAGGATTTTCATCTGGGTTCGACAATCCGGTAACCTGGACTTGTGTTGAAGTAGGGCAAATATTTGCAACAAGGCGCTTGGTCAATGGGCGAATAGCAAGTCTGAATGCAAGTGCGTGGGGTCCCGAAGAACATGGAGCGGGCGTCCCCGTCGACTCCGCGGGCGTGAAGTAGATTAATCCGAATCCTCCGGACTCTGATCGTAATGTTCCCACTCACGACGACATTCTCTTCTCAATAACATATCTTAGTCTATCTCGGAAAGCCCCTAGGCTGAAAATTTCTGCCTTTTTCGCAATCTCCTCGGGGCTAAGTCTCATGATATTTTCGGCCGGTTGGGGCTCAGCTTCACCTAATTCTTTTCTGACAAAGTGAACGGCATCATCAATTCCATGGTAGCGGAACCCAACCCCTGCGGCCTCCAATACGTCTCCTCCTCCTCCCTGCCAGGGGACAACTGGCATGCACCCCGCGGACAGAGCTTCCATCACAGCTATGGACATGCCGGGTTCCCTACTCGTATGAAGGTAGACCTTGCTCTCTTCCAATAACTCGGGAGACTTCCGGATTCTAGTCTCGACGTATTCAACATTACTTGGCTTGTTGGCTAAAATACCATTC
>Ga0066706_10000127_pt1 | contig 17944 bp, 14 predicted proteins | sample GraSoiAngelo_155_FD_67274 | JGI IMG/M metagenome (GOLD analysis project Ga0066706, IMG submission 67274) | Grasslands soil microbial communities from the Angelo Coastal Reserve, California, USA - 14_1009_13_30cm | ecosystem: Environmental > Terrestrial > Soil > Grasslands | place: USA...
CGCGTCGCCCGCGAGCGGTGCCCCGACGTCGCCGTTGTAGACTTCGGAATGCCGCTCCTCAACGGGTTCGACGCGGCCCGGGAGATCCTGCAGGCGTGTCCGCGCGCGAAGGCGATCCTCCTGACGATGCACACGGAAGACCACTACGTGCTCGAGGCGCTCCGCGCCGGCATCAAGGGCTACGTCGTGAAGACCCAGGCGGCGGCCGACCTGGTCCGGGCGATCAACGAGGTGCAGAAGGGGATGGTCTACCTGAGCCCGGGCATCTCGCAGACCGTGGTCCAGGCCTACCTGACCAAGTCGGACGTACCGCCCGACCCGCTCACCCCGCGCGAGCGGGAGGTGCTGCAGCTGGTGGCCGAAGGCAAGACGACCAAGGAGGTCGCCAAGCTCCTTGGGATCAGCGTGAAGACCGCGGAGTCCCACCGGACCCGGATCATGGAGAAGCTCGAGATCCACGAGACGGCGAGCCTCGTCCGTTACGCGGTTCGGCGTGGCCTGATCCAGCCCTAGCCGCCCGAGGTCGCTCCCCCCCTCCCCCTCAGGGATTTTCCCTGCCCAATTGGGGACTTCCCCCGATTTCGGGCCTTGCCTTCGAGCCGGTACCCTCCTCCCCGTATGGTGCGCGTATGCCGCGCGCGCGAGGGCGATACCGAGGAGTCGTGAAGTGCCGTTGCGCATCCTGTTGGCCGATGACCACCTCATCGTCCGCCAGGGCCTCAAGGTCCTGATGCAGCGGGAGGGGTTCGAGATCGCGGGCGAAGCCGCCGACGGCCAGCAAGCCGTCCGCATCGCTCGCGACCGCTGCCCGGACGTGGCCGTCCTGGATTTCGCGATGCCCGTCCTGAACGGCCTCGACGCGGCCCGCGAGATCCTCCGAATATGTCCCCGGGCGCGGGTGATCCTCCTGACCATGCACACGGAGGACCGCTATGTCCACGAGGCCCTCCGGGCGGGCGTGAGCGGCTACATCGTCAAGACCCAGGCGACGGCGGACCTGGTCCGCGCGATCCGTGAGGTCTCGCGCGACATGACCTACCTGAGTCCGCGTGTGTCGCGGACCGTGGTGCAGGCGTACCTGGCCAAGGCGGATGTGCCCGATCCCCTGACGCCGCGGGAGCGCGAGGTGCTGCGGCACGTCGCCGAGGGCAAGACGACGAAGGAGGTCGCCGCGCTCCTCGGGATCAGCGTCAAGACGACCGAGGCCCACCGGATGCGGGTCATGAAGAAGCTCGAGACCCACAACACGGCCGGCATCGTCCGGTACGCGATTCGTCAGGGGCTCATTCAGGTCTGAGGGGCGGCCGGGTGAATACCCCCCGGGGTTCTCGGGTGATTTCCTCCCCCTCGTTCGGGGGTTCCGTGGATTGAGCGCGGCGGGCCTCGGCGGCTATCGTGAGCGCAGCATCAGGACGCCGGACCCGAGCCGAACGAAGCCCAGAACACGGACCGGAGACGAGGCCCCAGCGCCATGTGCGGCATAGTCGGATACGTCGGCGAGAAGGACGCGGTCCCCATCCTCATGGACGGGTTGAAGCGTCTGGAGTACCGCGGCTACGACTCGGCCGGGATCGGCGTGATCCACGACGGCCGGCTCGAGATTCGTCGAACGGCGGGAAAGATCGCCGATCTGGCGCGCGTGCTCGTGCAAGAACCGCTCCGAGGCCGGCCAGGAGTGGGGCATACGCGCTGGGCGACCCACGGGAAGCCCTCCGACCGCAATGCGCATCCGCACAGTGATTGCGCGCGCGCGGTCGCCGTCGTTCACAACGGGATCATCGAAAACTCGTCGCGGCTTCGGAAGTCGCTCGAGGCCGACGGGCACCAGTTCGAGTCAGAGACCGACACCGAGGTGGTTGCGCATCTGCTCGAAGAGTTTACGGGCGGAGACGTCGAAGCCGCGACGACGCGCGCGGTCGCCGAGCTCACCGGCGCCTACGCCCTCGGGATCATCAGCGAGAGGGCGCCCGGGCAATTGCTGGCCGTCCGGAAGGGAGCCGCGCCCCTGGTGGTGGCGGCCGGAGAAGACGGTCTGTTCATCGCCTCGGACATCTGGGCGGTCCGCAAGTACGCGCGCGACGTGCTGGTGCTCGAGGACGGAGAAATGGCGGTGCTGTCCGGGGACGGCGTCCGGCTGGTCACCCTGGACGGGCGGGCCGTTCGCCGGACGATGACGACGATCCCCTGGGAGGCCGCGGCGGCGGAGAAGAACGGATACGCCCATTTCATGCTGAAAGAGATCAACGAGCAGCCGCGGACGATTGAAGCGACCGCTCGCGCGCTCCAAGAGGAGCTCGACGAGACCGAGCGCGGGTGCGCCCAGCTCGGACCGGGTCTCACCCGAGAGGCCCTCACGCGGATCGAGCGCATCGTCATGGTCGGCTGCGGGACCTCGTGGCACGCGGCGCTGATCGGCAAGCACATGGTGGAGTCCCTCTGCCGGGTTCCCGTGGAAGTCGACATCGGCTCCGAGTTTCGATATCGCGCACCGGTCGTCGACGGGGCCACCCTCACCATTGCCATCTCCCAGTCCGGCGAGACGGCGGACACGCTCGGGGCGCTCGAGGAGGCGAGGGCGCGCGGGTCGAGGACTCTCGCGGTCTGCAACGTGGTGGGCTCGAGCGTGAGCCGCGCGACCGATGGCGTCATGTACACGCGGGTCGGGCCCGAGATCGGCGTGGCGTCGACGAAGGCGTTTACCGGCCAGTTGGTCGCGCTCTACCTGTTCGCCGTCTACCTGGGCCGGGCGAAAGGCAGGGTCTCGCCCGAGGATACGCGCGGCCTGCTGGCCGATCTGGCCGACATTCCCGGCCTGGCCGAGGACGCTCTCGCGCGGGAACCCCGGGTGGCCGAGCTGGCCCGGACGCTGTCAGGCTACTCGAGCTTCTTGTACCTGGGCAGGGGCGTCAATCATCCGCTCGCGCTGGAGGGAGCCCTCAAGCTCAAGGAGGTCTCGTACGTCCACGCGGAAGGCTATCCGGCGGGAGAGATGAAGCACGGGCCGATCGCGCTCATCGACCGACAGATGCCGGTGGTAGTGGTCGCTCCGGACGGTCGTCTGTACGAGAAGGTGCTCGGAAGCATCGAAGAAGTGCGGGCTCGGAACGGCCTGGTCGTCGCGCTGGCCAGTGACGGGGATCATGAGATCGTGCCCCGCGCGGATCACGTCCTCCACGTTCCCCGCACGTCCGAGCTACTGTCGCCGATTCTCTTCGCGATACCGCTTCAGCTCCTGGCGTACCACGTCGCCGTGCTCCGGCACTGCAACGTGGATCAGCCGCGGAACCTCGCGAAGAGTGTCACGGTGGAATAAGCGGCTGCGGGGTTCGCCGACGGGGGATCCCGCCCGCGAAGAGTCCGTCGCAGCGAAGGATTTGCGCGGTTCGGCCTCGGGGAGAGGCATGAACCGAAGGGGGCGGAGCCTTGCCATTGAACGTCGAGGGTGGGCTGCAGCTGGTGGAGGAAGCGGCTCCGAGAGGCGGGGAGACCGGCGGAATCGCGGCGACACGACCGGCCTGGTATGCGCTCTGGACGCGAAGCCACTGCGAGCAGCTCGTGTATGACCAGCTGGCGGCGCGGGGCTTTCGGCCCTCCCTGCCGAAAATCGACGTGTGGTCGCGCCACGGCCACCTCCGGCACCTGACACGGACGCCGATGTTCCCCGGCTATCTCTTCCTGCGCCACGCGATGGACCGGCGGAGCTACCTCGAGGTCCGGAAAGTCCGGGGCCTGGTCCGCGTCCTCGGGGAACGGTGGGATCGCCTGCCGACGGTCGCCGACGACGAGATCGACGCGATCCAGCGGATCGCGGATGCCCGCATCCCGGCCCTGCCCCATCCGTATCTGCGGGACGGCCAGCGGGTGCGAATTGGCCGCGGGCCGCTCGCCGACGTCGAGGGGATCCTGCTCCGGACGAAGCCGACGAAGGGCCTGCTGGTGGTGTCGGTCGACCTCCTCCGGCGGAGCGTAGCGGTCGAGGTCGACTGCACTTGCGTAACGCCCGTCTAGAGGGGCCCGGGAAAGCGAGTCGGATCATGGTGACCGGACGGTGGACTCTGGCGCTGGTCGCGGCGGCCTCGCTCGTCCTGACCGCGGGCGCGTGGGCGGAGGAGCCGAAGGTGGCGGCGCCGCTGGACGGAGTGGCCGCGCCCGGCGACTACAAGATCGGGCCCGAAGACCTCCTCGACGTCGCCGTGTGGAACAACACCGCCATCAGCCGGGCCGTCCCCGTGCGCCCGGACGGGAAGATCTCACTCCCGCTCCTCAACGACGTGCAGGCGGCTGGCCTCACCCCGATGCAGCTCCGGGACGCGCTGGCGAAGAAGCTCGCGGAGTACATGCCGACGCCCGAGGTATCCGTCATCGTCAAGGAAGTCCACAGCTTCAGGGTCTCGGTGCTCGGCGAGGTGAAGAAGGCGGGGCAGTTCGAGCTGAAGAGCCGGACCACGGTGCTCGACGTGATCGCGCTCGCCGGCGGGTTCACCGAGTTCGCCGCCCGCTCGCGCATCGTGATCCTCCGCCCGAACGGCACGACCGTCAAGCGGGTGTCGTTCAACTACAACAAGGCGATCACGCCCGACGTGGCGCCGGACGACCTGTTCCTCCAGCCCGGCGACGTCGTCGTGGTGCCCTGAGGCGGCCGTGAGCCGCGAGACGAACGCGATGGGCCGTTCGGGGCAGGGAGCCTCGGGCCTCGACCTGGCGCTGGCGATGTGGAGCCGGCGGAAACTCCTGGCGACCCTGGTCTTCACCGGAACCCTCGTCGGCGCCATCACCATCGTCGCGTCGCTCCCCAGCATTTATCGCGCGGCGGCGACGGTCCTCGTGGAGCGCCAACAGGTGGCGGAGACCTTCGTCAGATCCTCGGTGACGGGCGAGCTGGAGACCCGGCTGCAGACCATCAGCCAGGAGACGCTGAGCCGCGCGCGGCTCGAGGCCCTGATCGAACGCTTCGGGCTCTACCCGGAGGCGCGGCGGGTCTCGCGTGAGGCGGCGATCGAGCGGGCCCGGCGCGATATCCAAGTGGAGCTCAGGGGCGTGGAACCGACGGGGGGACGCGGAGCCACGATCGCGTTCGCGGTGAGCTTCCGGGGGCGGGTGCCCGAGACGGTGGCGCAGGTCGCCAACGCGCTCGCGTCCTTCTACGTCGAGCAAAACCTGAAGCTCCGCGAGCAGCAGGCGAGCGACACCACCCAGTTCCTCAAGGTGCAGCTCGACGAGACGCGGCGACGGCTGGACGCGGAGGAAGAGCGGATCGGCGATTTCAAGCGGCGCCACGTCGGCGAGCTACCCGAGCAGGTGGCCGTGAACCAGGCGACGCTGCAACGGCTGAACGCACAGCTCACGCTGAACAACGACCGCCAGCTGCGCGTCATCGAGCGGCGGGCGGCGCTCGCCGGGGCCGAGCCGGCGGGGGGGACCGACAGCCCAGACCCCGCGGTGCGGCTTGCCCGCCTGCGGCTCGAGCTGGCCAGACTGCAAGGGCTCTACAGCGACAAGTACCCGGACGTCATCCGGGTGAAGGCGGAGATCGCCGCGATCGAGCAGCAGCTCGCCGACGCGGGAGCGTCGGCGCCCGCCGCCCCCGCGGCCGCCGAACGGCCCACGCACCTCAGCGGGGTGGACGCAGAGCTCAGCGCCCTCAAGACCGAAGAGCAGGGGCTACGGCGCGCGATCGCCGCCGCCGAGCGTCGCGTCGAGACCGCCCCCGAGCGGGAGCAGGAGCTCCAGGAGATGTCGCGGGACTACCGTGCCACCAAGGAGCTCTACGACTCTCTGGTGAAGCGGTATCAGGACGCCCAGGTCGCCCAAGATATGGAACGGAGCCGAAGCGGGACGGAGTTCCGTCTCCTGGACCCGGCCATTCCCCCTCGCGAGCCGTCGGCGCCGAATCGGATCCGGCTCGCCTTCCTCGCCGCGCTGTTCTCGCTCGGCGCGGCGGCGGCGGCGGTCGTGCTGGCCGAACACCTCGACACCTCCTTCCATACGGTGGACGACCTGCGCACGTTCACGCCGATTCCCGTGCTGGCGACGATTCCTCGGATCGCGAACGCGGCCGACGCGGCCCAGCGTCGGCGGCGGCTCCGGCTAGCGGCGGTCTCGATCCCGCTCGGCCTGGCGCTCGTCGTCCTGGCCTCCTATCACCTCGCGCACGGCAACGAGCAGTTGGTCTGGATGCTGTCGCGAGGCGCGTCCTGAGCTGATGCGCGCCCCTGACGGCGTGGAACGCGAGGCTGAGGTGAACGGCGACGAGGCGGCGCCGCACGCGTCGGAGGCGCTCGATGAGCGCCTGGTGAGTCTGCTCCGGCCGACTTCCTTCGAGGCCGAGCAATATCGGGTGCTTCGTCACGTCGTCGAAACGATGCGCAGGGACGCCGGCGTCCGGGTCATCGCGGTCACGAGTCCAGGGATGGGCGACGGCAAGACGACGACCGCGATCAACCTGGCGGGCGCCCTCGCCCAGGCCGCCGCGGCCCGCGTGCTGCTCGCCGACGTCGACCTCCGGCTGCCGGCGCTCGCGCGCCAGCTCCGCATGGAGGGTTCGGGCCCGGGCCTGCGGGAAGCGCTCGTGCAGCCCGAGCTCACGCTGGCGGACGTCGTGCGGCGCCTTCCCCGCTATAACCTCTCGGTGGTGCTGGGGGGGCAGAGCGCCGTGGCACCCTACGAGGCGCTGAAGTCGCCGCGGTTCGACGAGCTGGTGGAGGAGGCGCGCCAGCGCTACGACTACGTCGTCCTCGACGCCCCGCCGTTCGTCCCCGTCCCGGACTGCCGCCTGGTCGCGGGATCTGTCGACGGGTTCCTCGTGGTGGTCGCGGCGCACCGGACGCCGCGGCAGGCGCTGACGGAAGCCCTCCGCCTCATGGATCGCGCGAAAGTCGTCGGTTTGGTGTTCAACGGTGAGGTTCGCCCGCCGTCCCCCTACTACAACGTCTACGCGGGCGCGCCACCTGGCCGCGCGTGGCGCGCCGGCGGCCTCGGCTTCCTCGAGCGTCCGACGCCATGGGAGAAAGCGTCGACCCCCGGAGGGGCCACATGATGTCGGAGGGGGCGCTCCGCAGCGAGTGCCGGCGGCCGCTCTCGCGCGTCGTCGCCCTTGGAGGCGGGACGGGCCTGCCCGTCGTCCTCACCGGACTCCGACGGCATCTCCCAGAGCAGTGCCGCATCGCGGCGGTGGTGACCGCGGCGGACGACGGCGGAAGCTCCGGAATCCTGCGACAGGAGTACGGCGTCCTGCCGCCTGGGGACATCCGCAACTGTCTCACCGCGCTGGCCCGCGTGGCGCCGGAGGTGTCGGCGGCCCTCCAGTATCGCTTCGACGGAATCACGGGACCTCAGCATCCGGTGGGGAACCTTCTCCTGACGGCGCTCAACATGGTCGCCGTCGATGATGTGGCCGCGATCCGACTGGCGGCCGAACTCCTCGGGGTCGAGGATCTGATTCTGCCGTCGACGACGGTGCGGATTCACCTCGTCGCGGAGCTCCTGGACGGCCGGTCGGTACGCGGCGAGTCGGAGATCCCCCGGAGCGGCGCTCCGATCAAGCGTGTCCGGATCGATCCCGCTGACGCCGTCCCCGCCCCGGGGGTGCTCGAGGCCTTGCGCGCGGCCGACGCGGTGATCCTGGGTCCGGGGAGCCTCTACACGAGCATTCTCGCCACTCTCGTCGTCCCGGGCGTGGTCGAGACGCTCGTCCGGTCGTCGGCCGTGCGGATCTTCGTCTGCAACGCGATGACCGAGCCAGGGGAGACCGACGGCTACGGCGTCGCGGAGCACCTGCGCGCCCTGGCCACTCACGGGCTGCCGGTGGACGCCCTTGACTACGTCGTTGTGAACGCGAGCCCCATCCCGCGGAAGGTCCGGGCTCGATACGAAACCGAAGGCGCGCAGCCCGTCAGCGCCGACTTCGCGGTAGCCGCCGGGCCGCCGACGGTCGTTCGGGCCGAGCTCCTCGAGCCGGGGCCGGTCGTCAGGCATGCGCCGGACAAGCTGGGGCGGATCCTGCGCGACCTCGCGGGCGCCCGGGGTGGGTGGGCGACGGACGGTCGCGCGGCCGAGGAGTGGGTGCGATCGTGACGAGCGGCGCGCGGGCGTGGGGCCGATCGAGGCCGCTTCCCGCGGCGCTGAGCGGATCAGGCCGCGGCGTTGGACCCACGATGGACCTCCTCGAATTCCACGACCAGGCGTCGGGGCTGCTCCCCACGCGGTCTGACATGAGGCGCCGATGTCGACAAATGCGGTGACCCTGGCGCTCCTCGAGGCGAGCTCGATCGTCGCGGCGGTCTGCGGGACCATCCGCGCGTGGAACAGCCCCCTCCCGACCGACCGGATCGAGGTCGCGGCCGTGCTGGGACCGGCCGGCGCGGTCGCTCTCTGCTTCGTCGTCTCGTTCTACTACAACGACCTCTATGATCTCCAGGTCGTCCGGAGCTTCGCCGAATTTACCGCCCGGCTTCCCCGGGCTCTGGGCGTTGCGTCAGTCCTGTCGATCGCTCTTTACGCGCTCTTCCCGCGCGTCGACGCGCCCGTCTTCGTGAGCCTGCCGGTCGCGGGCGGGTTGCTCGTCTCGCTGCGGGCGATCTCGTATGGCCTCCTCCGGGACCGGCTCCGCAGCGAGAGGGTGCTCATCGTCGGAGCGAGTCCGCTCGCCCGGAAGCTCGTCGAGGAAATCGAAGCACGGCCGCATCTCCGGTATTCCATCCTCGGGGTGGTGGACGACTCCGGTGAGCTCCTGGGCGGCTACCCGCACCTGGGGCCGCTCGCGCGTCTCGACAAGATCATCAAGGAGGTCCGTCCCGACCGAATCATCGTGAGCCTCGCCGAGCGGCGCGGGCGATTGCCGGTGCATCAGCTCCTGCTCGCCCAGGTGTGCGACGGGGTCTTCGTCGAGGACGGCGCCGAGGTCTACGAGCGGCTCACGGAGAAGCTCGCCCTCGAGGCGCTCACCCCGAGCAACCTTCTCTTCTGCAATGAGTTCCGGAAGTCCCGACTCGCTCTGGCATCGGGACGGGTGGTCAGCCTCGTCGCGGCGGTGCTCGGACTCGTCACCTTCGCCCCTCTCTTCGTGGTGATTGCCCTGGCCATCAAGCTGGATTCGAGCGGGCCCGTGTTCTTCGTTCAAGAGCGCGCGGGCATGTGCGGAAGGCGCTTCAAGCTCATCAAGTTCCGCACGATGCGTCCCGTCGACCGGGACACGTCCCTGTGGTACCTGGACAACCAGCAACGCATCACCCGGCTCGGAAGGTGGCTCCGGAAGTTCCGGCTGGATGAGCTTCCCCAGTTCCTGAACGTTCTCCGCGGCGACATGAACTTGGTGGGTCCCCGCGCCCAGCGAGTCCCGAAGTTCGAGCTGCTGGCCTTGGTGGCGCGGAACATGCCCGAGAGCGGCGAAGCGATCCCGTACTTCTCCCTCCGCTCGATGGTGCCGCCAGGAATCACGGGGTGGGCCCAGGTCCGCTACCGCTACGCGCACAATCTTGAGGAGGAGATCGAAAAGACGCGGTACGACCTGTACTACATCAAGCACATGTCTGTGTGGCTGGACCTCCGCATCCTCTTCGACACGGTCAAGACCGTCCTCTCGGGTCGCGGGTCGGGCCCCGCCGACGCTCACGGCGTGAATCCGCGGGAGCTCACGGCGGCGTGACGCCTCGTCGATCGGTCACGATCGCGGATCCGGCCGGGCCGAGGATCCCGGCGTCAGCCGGGCGGGAGCCTCGGGAGTAGCGAGAATTTTCGCACTTCGCCCGCAGCCGCACCGAGTCTCCGCTCACCGCGGTCGACGCGGAAGCGGGACCGTTATCCCGGCGGTGATGCGCGGCGGAGAGCCTCGCCACCCGCGGCGCGATCGCGCGGGCAGCGCCTGGGGCGTCGCCGGGCGCGCGATGCGCCGAGGGCGTCGCGCGAGGACGGCGGCGAGGCTGGGCGTGACCGCGGGCGACCTCGCCGGCCGTCACCCGTCCGACCCCGAGGTCGGCGGGATCGCGTCGGCGATCCCGCGTGCAGAGCGCGAGCTATGGTCGACAGTTCCACGAGCGAGCCGGACGAGACTGCGTGCCCTGCGTCCGGCGGCCGCGGCGGGTCCGCGGACCCGACCCCGATCACACCGCGGGCGAGCGGCTCGCAGCCGAGGCTCCGCGGCAGTCCTCAACACGCACGAAATGAGGTAAAGGACATGACTGAGACGCACTTGGCCGAGCGCCTTCAGAATCACACCGCCCACGTAACCGTTCTGGGTCAGGGCTACGTCGGGCTTCCGCTCGCCGTCGAGTTCGCCCGCACGGGATTCGCCGTCACGGGCCTGGACGTCGATCGCGATCGGGTCGGGACGCTGAACGCCGGCCGTTCGCATAGCCCCGACGTCTCCTCCGAGGAGCTGAGGGGAGTGATCCGCGGTGGCCGATACGAGGCGACGTCCGACTTCTCCATCTTGAAGCGGAGTGATGTCGTCATCATCTGCGTGCCCACGCCGCTGCGGAAATCCAAAGATCCCGACATCTCCTTTGTGGTGGCGGCCGCGGAGCAGGTCGCCGGCGGGTTCAGGCCCGGCCAGTTGGTCGTTCTCGAGTCGACGACCTATCCGGGAACGACCGAGGAGCTCCTCTTGCCTCTCTTCGAGGCGCGCGGCGCCAAGACGGGAGTGGACTTCTTCCTGGCCTTTTCTCCAGAGCGGATCGATCCGGGAAGCCAGGCCTTCAAGGTCCGCGACATCCCGAAGGTGGTCGGCGGAGTGACCAAGGCCTGCAGCCGGATGGCGGCGCTCCTCTACCGCCAGATCATCGGCAAGGTCATCGAGGTCTCCAGCCCGAAGGTGGCGGAACTCGCCAAGCTCTACGAGAACGTCTTCCGGAACGTCAATATTGGGCTGGCGAACGAGTTTGCGCTCATGAGCCGGCGGCTGGGCGTGAGCCCCCGCGAGGTCATTGATGCGGCGGCCACCAAGCCGTTCGGCTTCCTCCCGTTCTATCCGGGACCGGGCATCGGTGGCCACTGCATCGGCATCGATCCGTTCTACCTCGCGTGGAAGATGCGCCTGAATGGGTACGAGGCGCGGTTCATCCACCTGGCCGACGAGATCAACGGGTCCATGCCGGACTACGTCGTGGAACTCGTGGGCGAGGCCCTCAACGACCGACGCCGGTGTCTGAACGGGGCGAAGATCCTGGTGCTGGGCGTCGCCTACAAGCGCGGGGTCGCGGACACTCGCGAGTCACCCGCTCTGGAGATTCTCCTCAAACTCCAGCAAAAGGGCGCCGAGACGTCGTACGCTGACCCTTACGTTCCATCCGTCGGTGTCGGTGAGACAATCGTGAAGGCCGTGGAGCCGACGGATCAGGTCATCGCGGCAGCCGACTGCGTCTTGATCGTCACCGACCATCCAGAGTTCGACTACCGCCGGATCGTTGAGGTCGCGCAGCTGGTCGTCGACACTCGGAGCGCGACCTGGGGGATCCCCGCGCCAGCGGGCCGCGTGGTCGCGCTCTAGGGCGCGGCCCTTCGCGGGGACGAAGGTCCTATGAGAATCGTGAGCGTCGTCGGGGCCCGCCCGAACTTCGTGAAGATGGCGCCGCTTCTGAAGGAAATGCGGCTCCATCGTTCGATCCACTCGATCCTGGTGCACACCGGTCAGCACTACGACCTGACGATGTCCGAGCAGTTTTTCAGAGACCTGGACCTTCCGCCGCCCGACTTCAACCTCGGCGTTGGATCATGCTCTCACGCCGTTCAGACGGCCGAGGTGATGCGGCGGCTCGAACCGGTCCTGTCGACGACGCGCCCCGAGCTCGTCCTCGTCGTCGGCGATGTGAACTCCACCCTGGCGGCGGCGCTGACGGCGGTCAAGCTGGGCATTCCCCTGGCTCACGTCGAAGCAGGTCTCCGCAGCTTCGACCGTCGCATGCCAGAGGAGATCAACCGGCTCCTCACGGACGCCGTCGCCGACTCGCTCTTCGTCACCGAAGAGAGCGGGCGGCAAAACCTCCTGCGGGAGGGGATCCCGGCGGCCAAGATCCACTTCGTCGGAAACGTGATGATCGACGCGCTTCACGCCTTCCGGCCGCGCTGGCAGCATTCTACGATCTTCGACGAGCTGGGCGTGGACGCGGATCACCCGTATGGGGTTGTCACGCTCCACCGCCCCGCCAACGTGGACGCGCCGGTCGTTCTGGCGGACCTCCTCGAGGGGCTCCAGGAGCTCGGCCGTCACCTGCTGGTCGTGTTTCCGCTCCATCCACGGGTGAAGTCTCAGCTGCAGCGACAGGGACATGTGTTCAGCCCGCCGCCTGTCGCTACCGAGCGATCCGAGCGCAAAGGGATCGCCTACGTCGACGCGCTGGGCTACCTCGATTTCATCGCGCTCGTGAGTCGCGCCCGTCTTGTGCTGACTGACTCCGGCGGAATTCAAGAGGAGACCACGATTCTGGGCGTTCCCTGCCTCACCCTCCGGGACACGACCGAGCGCCCGGTCACGGTCAGCCACGGGACGAACCGTGTGATCGGCACCGACCCCGGCCGGATCGTGGACGAGGCCCTCTGGACGCTGAGCCATCCGCCGCCGGCCTCGGCGCCGCCTCCGCTCTGGGACGGGCAGACGGCGGGCCGAATCGTCCGGATCCTGCTCGGATCGCCGTCGACGGAGTCGGCCGAATCGGCCAGGCCGGCGGAGAGCCCGCGGCAATGCCAGGCGTGACCATCTTCCTGAGAGTGCCCAATGACCCGCAATAATCCGCGCGCCGACGGATGGCGACCCGCCGGCGCCGTCGAGGGTGGCCCGCCGGCCGAGGCGGTCAGCGCAGCGCCGAAGCCGCCGGACAGTGCCGTGCCGTTTCGGGCTCTGCTCGCCTTCACCTTGATGCTGCTGATTCCGCCGCAGACCTATCTCCCTGTGCTCGCCCCCATGCGGGCTGCCCTGATCGCGGCGGTCGTGGCAATCTTCACCCACCTGTTCGACAGGTTCGTCCACCGACAGCCGTTGATCGTCCTCAGTCGCGAGATCCGGATAGTCCTCGCCTTGGTGGGCTGGGCCATCCTGACGCTCCCGTTTTCCTACTGGCCGGGGGGGAGCGTTAACTTCCTGCTCGGCTTTTATTTCAAGACCATCGCGATCTTCTGGCTCGTCGGGGCCACCGTCACGACCGTGGGCAGGCTTCGGCAGGTGGCGTGGGCGTTGAGCCTCATGGCGGCCCCGTTGGCGGCGTCGGCGGTGAAGGAGTACCTGTCGGGCAGCTTCTTTCGCGGTCGAATCGTGGGATTCGACGCGCCCCTGACGGGGAACCCGAACGATCTCGCGCTGATGCTCAACCTGATCCTTCCGTTGACGCTCGCGCTCGTCGTCCTCCAGCGGCGGGCGATCGTTCGCAGGTTTCTGCTCGTCGTCGTCTTTCTCGACGTCACCGCGATCATCCTGACACTCTCGCGGGCGGGCTTCCTGACCCTGGCCACGACGTTTGGGCTGTACGCATGGACGTTCGCCAGACGCTTGGGGTGGAGTTGGGTGTTGGGTGCCGCGATCTTCGCCGTCCTGTGCTTCTCAGTAGTTCCGCACGGATACTGGGACCGTGTGGGCACCATCACCGACATCAACGCGGATCCGACCGGTTCGGCGCAGAATCGGTGGAGCGACACGGTCGCCGCGGCCCGGTACGTGCTCGAAAATCCCGTCGTCGGCGCCGGGGTGGGGATGAACGCGCTGGCCCTAAACCAAGAGAGAGGCCCGACGTGGATGGTCGTCCACAACGTGTTCCTCGAGTACGCCACCGAGCTGGGCATCCCCGGGCTCGTCCTGTTCCTCATGTTGCTGGTCGCGAGCCTCAAGAGTGCCGGGTCCGTGCAGCGCCTCGCCGCCGGCGTGCCAGGCCTCGAAGAGGTCTTCTACCTCGCCCAAGGGGTGCGGGCCAGCCTTGTGGCCTTCGTGGTCTCGGCGTTCTTCTATCCGGTCGGCTACCATTTCTATTTCTATTACTTCGCCGGCTTGGCGATCGCTCTCCGGGCCGTGTTCCTGACCGACGCCGACGTACAGCGAGCGCGGCAGGCCTCGGCGCGGGCGGCCGAGGTTCTGACTGGATGAGCGTGGACCGCCGCAGCGTACTCCTGCTCGGCGATTCCTTACGCGCCGGCGGGACGGAGGGACAGTTCGTGGAGGTCGCCTGTGGCCTTGATCGGGCGCGGTGGGATGTCCACGTCAGCTGCCTCCGCGCCGAGGGGCCCTTGCGGGCGCGGCTCGAGGCGGCGGGAGTGGGTGCGTGGAGTTGCGGCCGAGGGTCCCTGAAGCCGTCGCGCTTCTTGCCCGCGGTCTGGGGGCTCGTCCGGTACCTGCGCGTACACGGAATCCGTCTCGTCCACTGCTTCGACTTCTACAGCAACATCCTGGGTGTCCCGGCCGGCCGTCTCGCGAGAGTGCCCGTGAGCATCGCGAGCCAGCGGGATCTTGGCGATCTCCGGCCGCCCGGTCAACAGCGCGTTCACCGCGCGGCGTTGCGCCTGGCCGACCACGTCCTCGTCAACTCCGAGGCGGTGGCCGACCGCGTGAGGCTCAACGGGCGGGTGGCAGTGATTCCCAATGGCGTGGACCTCGCGCGATTTGGGCCGGCACCGACGTCGCGGCTCAGGTCAGCCGGGATGACGGTCGGCACCCTCTCGCACCTGCGTCCGGAGAAGGGGCTCGTCGACCTCGTGCAAGCGGCGGCGATCGTCAGGCGGAGCCACCCGCAGCATCGCTTCGTGCTCTGGGGCGAGGGGCCCCTCCGTCCTCGTCTCGAGGAGTTGGTCCGTCAGCTCGGTCTCGGCGGGACGGTTGAGCTTCGCGGCACGACGACCGAGCCAGAGGTCGCGCTCCGCCAGCTCGACATCTTCGTCCTGCCCTCCGTGAGCGAGGCCTGCTCGAACGCTCTGCTCCAGGCGATGGCGACCGGGCTTCCCGTCGTGGCGACACGGGTCGGGGGGAATCCTCTCCTGGTGGCGGATGAGACGACCGGGCTCCTCGTGCCGCCGGCACAGCCGGCGGAGCTCGCGAAGGCGATCCTCCGGCTGATCGAAGCGCCCGCCCTGGCGACGGCGCTCGGCGCGCGGGCGCGACAGCGGGTTCGGGAGGAGTTCGGCGTCGACCGGATGCTCGCTCGAGTCCAGGCGCTCTATGATCGCCTTCTGGCCGAGGTGGGCAGTTGAGGCATCCGAGAATTGCGGTGATCGCGCCCGACGTGGTGACGCCGGGGGGCATGGCGGTCCAGGCCTGGGCGCTGGTCGACGGATTTCGACGCGAGGGCTACGCGGTGGAGTTCATACCCACCAACCCGCACTTCCCCCGGGGACTCCGGTGGCTCCGCCGATATCCCTATGCCCGGACCCTCCTCAATGAGGCGTTGTACCTGTCGCGGCTTCGTCAGCTCCGCCGTGCCGACGTGGCGCACGTCTTCTCCGCCTCCTACTGGTCGTTCTTGCTCGGTCCGGGGCCGGCGATGGTGCTGGCACGACGCTTGGGGAAGCGTGTGGTGCTGAACTACCACAGCGGTGAGGCGGAGGATCACCTCGCCCGGTGGGGGGCGTTCGTCCACCCCTGGCTACGACTAGCGGATGAGATCGTCGTCCCCTCCGAGTACCTGCGAGGCATCTTTGCGCGCCACGGGTACGGCGCCCGTGTGATCCCGAATGTGGTGGAGACCTCGCGCTTCCGGTATCGGGAGCGAGTTCTCCTGCGTCCCCGGCTCTTCTCGAACAGGAACTTCGAGTCTTACTACCGGGTGGACGACACGCTGGAGGCCTTCGGGCTCCTCAAGGCGTGCCGTCCGGAGGCGACGCTCACGCTCGCGGGGTCCGGAAGCCAAGAGCGACGGCTGCGCCGGCTGGCCGCCGCGATCGGCCCCGACGGCATCCGTTTCGTGGGACGGGTGGAGCCGGCCGCGATGCCGGGTCTGTACGACGAGGCCGATATTTTCGTCAACTCCTCCGTCATCGACAATCAACCGGTCTCCGTCTTGGAGGCGTTCGCGGCCGGGCTGCCGGTCGTATCGACGGCGACCGGCGACATCGCGACCATGGTCCGGGACGGAGAGACCGGCCTCATCGTTCCGCCGGGGGATCCGGGCGCGATGGCGAAGGCCGTGGCGGACCTCTTGGAGAATCAGGAGCGGGCCGCGGCCATCTCCCGCCGCGCGCGGCGAGAGGTAGAGCGATTCTCCTGGTCTCGCGTGCGCGACGAGTGGGCGGCGGCATACTCGTGCGCGGTGACATGAGGTGGGCGCCGCTCCCCCGGACGGGGGTCGCAGCGACCCCTCCCTCGGTCAGCACCGGTCCGGCACCGGTGGCGACAGGGACCGTCGCCATGCAGCTCGGGCCAACGACCCCGACGAGTCGGCGACGATGTCGATTGCTCCTCCCCGGAGCAGGTGACGATTCCGGCCTCCGGCCGCTCACTGTGGAAGACGATCTGGAATGAGGAAACGGCTCTACGAACTCCTTCGCTGCCCGAGCTGCGTCGTCCCGCTGGATCTCGACGTCTACGAGGCGCGGGACGACGAGACCGTCGAGGGCGCGCTGCGGTGCCCGCGCTGTGGGGCGGCCTACCCAATTATCGACCACATTCCGCGGATGCTCCCCGAAGACCTCGCTGGAGAGATGCGGGCCCTGAACCAAGGGTTCTTCGCGCGTCACCCAGACCTCCTCTCGCGTGCGCAGAAGGGCGACGGGAACTCGGAGTCGGCGCGGGCGCTGAAACGGACGTTCCGGAGCTTCTCGTTTCAATGGAACGCGTTCGGCGACATGTACGGATTCTGGGAGGACAACTTCCTCGATTACGTGGAGCCGCTCACGCCTGAGTTCTTCGAGGGTAAGCTCGGGTGTGACGCCGGTTGCGGATTCGGTCGGCATCTGCGCTACGCGGTCGAATACGGCGCGGAAGTAGTTGGCCTCGACCTGTCCGAAGCGGTGCTGGCGGCGTACCGGAACACCCGGGACAATCCGCGGGCACACGTCGTCCAGGGAGACATCTACCGCCCGCCCTTCGCGCCGAAGACGTTCGACTTCCTTTACAGCATCGGCGTCTTACACCACCTGCCTGATCCCGTGGCCGGGTTTTGCTCGCTCGTCCGCTACGTCAAGCCGGGCGGGAGGCTGTTCGCCTGGGTCTACGGGCCCCGCGGCGGCGTGTCCGAATCGGTGACACGCACCCTGCGGCGGGCGACGACGCGGATGGACTACCGCCTGCTGCGGGCGCTGTGCGTGGCGTTGGCCGTGGGCCTTCGCCTCTTCTCCCACTACCCGTACCGGCTCCTCTCCAAGGTCCCGGCGCTGGCCGGCCTCGCGCAGAGGCTGCCGATCCACGACCACCACCGGTACCCGTTCCGGGTGGTCGTTGCCGACGCGTTCGATCGCCTCTCGGTGCCGCTCGTCCGCTACTACTCGCGCGATGAGCTGCGACGCTGGTGTGAGTCGACCGGCCTCGTTGACCCGCAGATCCGCCGCCGCTTTCGTAACAATGAGAGCTGGCGGGTGCTGGGCACGGTCCCCGCTCCCGGGGCGGCCCGCGGATGAGTGCGTGAGCCGCCCGACAGTCCCGGGGGGTGCGGGGGCCATGGGGTCTCGTTGGCCGGCTCGATGGCACGGCGGCCGCGTCGCCGCGACGCGTGCGGTCGGCCCGAGGCGCCGAGGAGGCGCTCCCCCAGGGATTTCCCTGCCCCGAAGCGGGCGTCCACCTGATGGCGCCCGCCCGCGCTGGGGGCGAGCGTTGGGGTATCCCGCAACCCGGGGGGGGAGCCCGTGGTTGGCACGGTTGGCGAGGAGGGCGTCTGAGATGACCAGGAATTCGCTCGTTGTCGCGGTGGCGTCGTTGGTCTTCCTGTCGGCGCTTCCGAGCCCCGCCCCGGCGATGGACCTCGCGGTCGGGGCGAGTCCGTACTCCGTGGCCATGGGCGACTTCAACGGCGACGGCCACCTGGATCTGGCGGTGGCCAACGGG
>Ga0066706_10000129_pt1 | contig 17908 bp, 15 predicted proteins | sample GraSoiAngelo_155_FD_67274 | JGI IMG/M metagenome (GOLD analysis project Ga0066706, IMG submission 67274) | Grasslands soil microbial communities from the Angelo Coastal Reserve, California, USA - 14_1009_13_30cm | ecosystem: Environmental > Terrestrial > Soil > Grasslands | place: USA...
GTGGACATGTCCGAGTACATGGAGAAGTTCTCGGTGTCGCGCCTCCTCGGTGCCCCGCCCGGCTACGTCGGCTACGAAGAGGGCGGCTTCCTCACCGAGAAAGTGCGGCGGCGCCCGTACTCGGTGGTGCTCTTTGACGAGATCGAGAAGGCGCATCCCGACGTCTTCAATATGATGCTGCAGGTGCTCGACGACGGCCGGCTCACCGACTCGCTCGGCCACGTCGTGGACTTCAAGAACACCATCCTCATCATGACCTCGAACCTCGGCACGAGCCTGATCGGTAAGCGCACTACGCCCGGGTTCATGCAAGAGGGTGAGGACGCGAGCTACGAGAAGATGAAGGATCGCGTGATGGAGGAGATGAAGCGTGCGTTCCGGCCGGAGTTCATCAACCGGATCGACGACATCATCGTCTTCCACGCGCTGTCGCTGGCGCACATCCAGCAGATCATCCGGCTGATGATCGACAAGATCAACAAGCAGCTCACCGACAAGGGCATTGAGCTGATCCTCACGCCGGCCGCCGAGGCGGCCCTCGTGGACAAAGGCTACGACCCGCAGTATGGAGCGCGCCAACTTCGGCGGACGATCCAGAAGCACATCGAGGATCCCCTCGCCGAGGCCATCGTGCGCGGGCAGGTGCCCGAGAGTGCTCGGATCGAAGTGGACATCGTCGGAAGCGAGTTCGTCTTCCGCGAGGCCCAGGCCGCCGACGCTCCCCTCGAGCTTGCAGAGCATTAAGCACTACTCCGCACGAGCCTGAGCCAGTCGGTGGCGCCAGGGGGGGGCCTGCGTGTTACCGTCGCCGTCATTGCGTTCGCAATCGTGGCCGGGCTCGCGGGAGTCGCGTCGGCCCAGCAGCCGCCGCCGGTCCTCGTCAAGGAGATCGTCGTCGATGGCAATCGCCGCGTGCAGGAGGCGGTGATCCTCGGCCGCGTGAAGTCGACCATCGGCGCCCTCTTCAGCCCCACGCAGCTCTCGGAAGACGTCCGCTCCATCTTCGCGCTCGGCTTCTTCGACGACGTCCAGGTGAGGGTCGAAGACTTCGAGGGCGGGGTCAAGGTCAGCTACGTGGTGATGGAGCGGCCCTTCGTCCGCGACATCGACTTCGTCGGCAACAAGGAAATCTCCACCAGCGACCTGCAGGACAAGATCGACCTCAAGCTCGGAAGCGTCTACAACCCGGTGGAGGTCCAGCGCGCGCGCGAGAAGATGAAGGACCACTACGAGAGCGAGGGCTACTTCGAGGTCCAGATCACGCCCGACATCGAGAAGTTCGCCGACGGCGACGTGAAGGTGGTCTTCACGATCAACGAAGGCCGACAGATGAAGATCGACAAGATCGTCATCCGGGGCAACCGCGGCCTCTCGGACAACGAGATCAAGGAGGCGATGGCCACGAAGGAGCGCCAGTACTGGATCCTGCGTGGCACCGTGCAGCGGCAGCGCCTGGACGAGGACGTCGACCGAATATTACAGCTCTACAACGACCACGGTTACATCCAGGCGCGCGTCGAGTCCCACGACGTGACGGTCGATCGCGACAAGGCGCGCGTCATCATCAATATCGTCGTCGTCGAGGGCTCGCAACACCGCGTGGCCGCCGTCGCCTTCACCGGCGTGACGCTGCTGCCGGAGGACGAAGTGCGCCGGCAGGTGAAATTCAAGCCGGGCGACGTGTTCTCGCGATCCGCGCTACGCGAGTCGGTCAGGGCGATCGAGGACCTGTACGCCAACGTCGGCCGCGCGTCCGTCGACGTCAATCCGAAGATGGACATGCAACCGGAGAACAAGATCGCCATCTCGTTCGAGATCAACGAGGGGCCGACCGTCTACGTCGAGCGCATCAACATCGCGGGCAACGTGCGCAGCCAGGACAAGATCCTCCGTCGCGAGCTCCAGCTCTCGGAGGGCGAGATCTTCACCCTGCGCAAACTGCAGCGCAGCAAGCAGCGGCTGACCAACCTCGGCTATTTCGAGAAGGTCGACGTCACCACGGCGCCCGGCTCCGACAAGTCCAAGATCATCGTCAACGTGGACGTCACCGAGCGGCCCACCGGCCTCTTTTCGATCGGCGGTGGCTTCTCGTCCGCCGATGGTCTCCTCGGAACGATCGATCTGTCGCAGAACAACTTCCTCGGCCGCGGCTGGCAGGCCGCGATCAAGATCCGCGCCGGCGCGAATCTGCAGCAGGGTCAGATCAGCTTCACCGAGCCGTGGTTGTTCGACCGGCCGCTGTCCGCGGGGGTCGACCTGTTCAGCGTCCAGCGTCAGTACACGGAGTACGACTACCGATCGATCGGCAGCGGCGTGCGCCTGAGTCATCCATTCGAGGAGTACTGGCGCTGGCATCTGGGATATCGGTTGACCCAGGACCGGATCTCCAACGTCAGGACCGAAGACACGTTCCTCGAGGAGGAGAAGGGCACCCTGATCACCTCGTTGGTCACGGCCGCGCTCACGCGCGACAGCCGCGACAGCATCCAGACGCCGAGCCGGGGCGGCCAGTTCACCTTGTCAAGCGAGGTCGCGGGCCTCGGCGGCGATACCCACTTCGCGAAGGCCACGGCGCTCCTGACGTACTTCAAGTCGATCTGGTTCGGCCACATCCTGTCGGGACGCGCCGAGGGCGGTTACGGCTTCGGCTTCGGCGACGAGCGGCTGCCGGTCTACGAGCGCTTCTATCTGGGCGGCCCCAACTCGATCCGGAGCTTCAAGGCACGGCAGATCTCGCCGAAGGACGAGTTCGGCACCCGGATCGGCGGCACCAGCGAGGTCCTGGGCAACGTCGAGTACCTCATTCCGCTGCCCTTCGATATTCGGCTGGCGGCGTTCTTCGACGTTGGCAACGTGTACGGCTTCAAGACGAAGTTCGATCTCACCGACCTGCACTACGCGGCCGGCGGCGGTATCCGCTGGGTGTCGCCGTTCGGGCCGATCCGCGTAGACTACGGTTTCAACCTCAACCAGCAGCCGGGTGAGAAACCCAGCAACTTCCATTTTTCGGTGGGCTCGCCGTTTTGAGGAGGCATGGATGAAGGCAGTACTCGGTTCGGTGGTGGCGGTGGCCGCGCTCGCGGTGCTCGTTTCGGGAACGGCGGCACAGCAGCCCGCCCCCGCCCCCGCCCCCGCGCCGGCGGCGGCGCCGGCGCCGGCACCCGCGATGATCACGACGAAGATCGGTTACATCGACGTGCAGCGTGTGCTGGCCCGCTCGGCGGCCGGCGTCGCCGCGCGCGAGCAACTCGAGAAGGAGCGCGGCACGATTCAGAAGGACATGGACGGCCGACGACAGGAGCTCGAGAAGCTGCGGGACGAGATCGAGAAAAAGGGCCCGCTCATGAGCGCCGACGCGCGCCGCGAGAAGCAGGAGCAGTTCGACCGCAAGCGCCGCGACGCCGCGCGCGCCGCCGACGACTATCAGAAGGAGCTCGAAAAGAAAGAGGGCCAGCTCCTGCAGAAGGTGCTGCAGGAGGTCGGCGGCATCATCGAGAAGGTCGGCAAGGAGAAGAACTACTACATGATCGTCGAGAAGCGGAACGCGGGCGTGCTGTACGCCGCCAACGACGCCGATCTCACGGACGAGGTCATCCGCGCCTACGATCGTGACGCCGGGGGGAAGAAAAAGTAGCCACGATGGTCAATCGAGCCGAGTTCACCCTCGGCCAGCTCGCGGAGGCGCTGAGCGCCACCCTCGAGGGGGACGCCGGGCGCGTCGTTCGGGGTGTCGCGCCGCTCGAAAGCGCGGGTCCCGACGACGTGTCGTTTCTCACCGACGGCCGCTACCGCGCCGCGGCGCAGACCTCGCGCGCCGGCGCGTTCGTCGCCGGCGCCGGCGTCACCGGTCTCCCCGCGCCGGTCCTCCGCGTGGCCGCGCCGCAGCAGGCGATGATCGACTTGCTCCTGCTGTTCCACCCGGCCCCACCGCTCGTGGCCGGCGTGCATCCGACCGCGATCGTCGCCGCCGACGCGCGCATCGACGCAACCGCGGCCGTCGGTCCGCTGGTCGTCATCGAGGCGGGCGCGCGGATCGGCGCACGCGCCCGCGTGGGCGCGCTCGCGTACGTCGGCGCCGGCGTGGAGATCGGCGAGGAATGCGTGCTGGGCCCGCACGTGACGTTGCTCACCGGGACACGATTCGGACGGCGCGTGCTCGTGCATCCCGGGGCGGTCATCGGCGCCGACGGGTTCGGCTTCGCCTTCGACGGCGCGCGGCATCGCAAGATTCCGCAGACGGGCGGCGTCGTCGTCGAGGACGACGTCGAGATCGGCGCCAACTGCGCGATCGACCGCGCGACGTTCGGCAATACGATCGTCCGGCGCGGTACCAAGATCGACAATCTCGTGCAGCTCGGCCACAACGTCGAGGTGGGCGAGCACTCCATCCTCGTCGCGCAGGTCGGCGTCTCTGGCAGCTCGCGGCTCGGACGCGGCGTCGTCCTGGCGGGGCAGGTGGGCGTGGCTGACCACGTGCGCGTCGGCGACGGCGCGCTGGTCGGTGCGCAGGCCGGCGTGGCGGGCGATCTCGACGCCGGCGGGCGCTATCTCGGCACCCCCGCGCGCCCGAGCCTCGAGGCCAAGCGGATCTTTGCGGCGGAATCGCGGCTGCCCGAGCTGCTGCGGCGCGTGCGCGCACTGGAGCGCGCGGTGGAGGCGCTCGGGGGTGGGCCACTCGGGCCGAAGGCGGCGCGCGATGAGTGACGCGATCCATCCCTCCGCGATCGTCGATCCACGCGCGCAGATTGACAGCGACGTTCGCATCGGGGCCTTCAGCGTGATCGGCCCCGACGTGACACTCGGCCGCGGCGTCGAGGTCGGTCACCACGTCGTCCTCGAGGGCCGCGTGACCCTCGGCCCGCGCGTCAAGATCGGTCACGGCAGCGTGGTGGGCGGCGTCCCGCAAGATCTGAAGTACAAGGAGGGCACGCCGTCGGGCGTGCGCGTGGGTGCCGGCACCGTCCTCCGCGAATACGTCACAGTCCATCGCTCGACGCGCGCAGAGGGCTGGACCGAGATCGGCGGCGACTGCCTCGTGATGGGCCTGAGCCACGTCGCCCACGACTGCCGTCTCGGCGACGACGTCATCGTGATCAACTATGCCGGCATCACCGGCCACTGCGAGATCGGCGATCGCGCGACCGTCGGCGGCCTCACCGGCATGATCCCGTTCAGTCGCGTCGGTACCTGCGCGTACGTCGGCGGGATGGCGAAGCTCACCGCCGACGTGCCGCCGTTCGTGCTGGTCGAGGGGCAGCCCGCCACCGCGCGCGCCATCAACGTGATCGGGCTGCGACGTGCGGGCATGGCGGCCGGCGATCGGCGGGCGTTGCAGGAAGCGTTCCGGATCTTGTATCGCAGCGGGCTTGCGCCCGCGCGCGCCGTCGAGCGCATTCGTGAGGAGCTGCCCGGCACGGGACCGATCAGGCTGCTCCTCGACTTCATCGCCGGGGCGACGCGGCACGGCATCGTCGGGCCGTTCGAACGCTGGGACGGCGAGGTGCCGCCGCAAGCGCCCCCCGATTTGCCCGGGGTGTTCGACCGCTCCGGAGCGGAGGACTGATGGCCAACGGAGCGAAGGTCCGCGCGGGTGTCGTCGGCACCGGGCACATGGGCCAGTACCACGTCCTCGTCTACGCGGAGCTGCCGGACGTCGAGCTCGTCGGCGTGGCCGATGCCGACCCGACGCGCGCCGCCGCGGTCGCCGAGCAGTACGACACGCGCGTGTTCGCCGACCACCGCGCTCTCGTCGGCCGCGTCGACGTCGCGAGCGTCGCCGTGCCCACCGACCAGCACTTCGCCGTCGCGCGCGATCTGCTGGAGGGCGGCGTGAGCGTGCTCGTCGAGAAGCCGATGGCGCCGACGCTCGAGCAGGCGCGCGAGCTCTTCGAGGTGGCCGAGCGGACCGGCGCCGTCCTGCACGTCGGCCACGTCGAGCGCTTCAACGGCGCGGTGGACGAGCTGCGTCAGATCGTGCGCGCACCGATCCTGATCGAGTCGCGCCGCCTCGGTCCCTTCGCGCCGCGCGTGCAGAAGGACACGGTGGTGATGGATCTGATGATCCACGACATCGACATCGTGCTGGGGCTGGTCGATTCGCCGCCGCTGCGACTGGCCGCGCAGGGGACGGCCGTGCACACGTCGCTGACCGACGTGGCGAGCGTCCAGATCCGCTTCGAGTCGGGCACGATCGCGACGATCACGGCCAGCCGCGCCACCGAGGAAAAGGTCCGCACGCTGGCGATCACGATGCTCGACGCGTACATCCACCTGGACTACACCGACCAGGACATCCGCATCTATCGCCGCGCCAACCAACGCTATACGATGAGCCGCAAGGCCATCCGCTACTCGCGCGCCTCGCTGGTCGAGCATCTGCAGGTGCACCGCGAGAATCCGCTGAAGCTCGAGATCCAGCATCTCATCGCCGCGCACCGGCGGCGGCAGGCCGGAGACAAGGTCCAGCTGAATCTCGCCGAGGATCTCACGTCGCTCGCGATGGCGTTGCAGATCGAGCGCATGATCCGCGACGGTATCCCCGAGATCGAGTGGCCGAAGGAGCTGCCGTGGAGCGGTCGCTCGGACTGATGTGCGGCGCCGGCGAGCTGCCGGCGCTGATGGCGTCCGAGGCGCGACGACAGGGGTGGCGCGTCGTCGCGTTCGCCTTCGCGCCGGACACGGGAGCGGCCGCTCACGCCGCGCGCGTCGTCCCGTCCGCCATCGCTGAGATGGCGCCTGTCATCACCGCGCTGCAGGAGGAAAAGGTCACCGGCGTCCTCTTCTCGGGCAAATTCTGGATGGGCGACCTGCTGCGCGCCGAGGCGGTGGACGACACGCACCGCGCGATGGCTCGCCGCGCGGGCGGCCTGCTCGACGGTGCAATCAAGACCGTGCTGCTCTCCACGCTCGGCGGAATGGGGATCGAGCTGCTCGACCAGCGGCCATTCCTGAGCGCGGCCCTGCCCGGCGAGGCCGTGCTGGGCGCGCGGACGCCCACGCCGGACGAATGGGCCGACGTGCGCCGCGGCCTCGCCGTCGCGCGCGCGGCCGCCGCGTGGAGCATCGGCCAGACCGTCGTCGTGCGTCGTGGCGCGGTGAGCGCAGTCGAGGCGATCGAGGGCACGACGGCCGCCATCCGCCGGGGCACCGCGCTGAGCGGCCGGGGCGCGGTGATCGTGAAGGCCGTCGGCGGCGAGCACGACTTCCGCTTCGACGTGCCGACGATCGGGGCGGAGACGATCGACGCCGCCGCCGAGGGCGGCGCCGCGGTCGTTGCGCTCGAGGCCGAGCGCGTGTTCGTGCTCGAGCGGAAGACCACGGTCGGCCGCGCGGACACGGCGTCGATCGCGCTGGTCAGCACGCGTGACGGCGGCGCCTGAGCGGCCGCGCTCGATCATGCTGGTCGCCGGCGAGGCCTCCGGCGATCTGCACGGCGCCACGCTGGCGCGCGCGCTGCGCGGGGCCGCGCCGGGCGTCCGGCTCTACGGCATGGGCGGCCGACGCATGGCCGCGGAGGGCGTGCAGCTCCTCGTCGACGTCACGGCGGCGGCGACGGTGGGCGGCACCGAGGCGATCGCCGGCGTCCCCGGACTCTATCGTGCCTACCGCCGGCTGCGCGCGGCCGCGGCCGGACCCGGCCGCCCCGACGCGCTCGTCGTGATCGATTTTCCCGAATTCAATCTTCGACTGGCCCGCGCCGCGCGGCGCGCCGGCGTCCCCGTCGCGTACTTCCTGCCGCCGCAGATCTGGGCCTGGCGGCCGTGGCGCGTCCGGCTCATCCGCCGCGTCGTCTCGCTCGTGCTCGCGGTGTTTCCGTTCGAGACGTCGCTCTATCGCCGCGCGGGTGTGCCCGTGGCGTTCGTCGGCCACCCGGTGCTCGACGCCCTCGCCGGCGCGCCGGCGCGCACCGACGCGCGCAAGGCGCTCGGCGTCGGCGGCGACGCGCCCGTGATCGGCCTGCTGCCCGGCAGCCGGCGCCAGGAGGTGGCGGCCGTGCTGCCGGAGATGCGGCAGGCCGCCGCGCAGATCGCCGCCGCGCATCCCGACGCGCGCTTTCTCGTCGCGCAGGCGCCGACGGTGGATGCGGACGATCTCGCGGCCGATGGCGGGCCGCCGGTGCGCGTCGTCGCCGGGCGCACGTACGAGGTGATGCGCGCGGCCGATCTGCTGCTGGTGGCGTCGGGCACGGCCACGCTGGAAGCGGCGCTGCTCGGGACGCCGATGATCGTCTGCTATCGCATCTCGCGACTCAGCGAGCTGCTGTTCAAGCCGCTCGTGCGCGTGCCGTGGATCAGCCTCGCCAACATCACGCTCGGCCGGTCGGTGGTTCCCGAGCTCTATCAGCGCACGCTGACGGATGCCGCGCTCGGCCGCGAGGCGCTGCGTCTGCTCGATTCGCCGACGGCGCTCGCGGCTCAGCGCGAGGCCTTCGGCGAGCTCGCGGGCGCGCTCGGCGCCCCCGGCGTGGGCGCCCGCGCCGCGCGTCACATCCTCGATCTGATCGCGGCGCCGGGGGAGCCATACGACGCTGGAGTACGCCACGCACCTCGCGAGCCGATCTCGCGGGCGTCACGATGACGACGCGCGCGTCCGAAACCACCGGCGCACAGCACGAGCCCGCGCGGTCGCTGCCGCTCGCGACGCGTCTGCTGCCCGTGCTCGCGGCCGCGGCCGTCCGCGCGCTCGGGACGACGCTGGCGGTGCGCCTCGACGGCGTGGACGCTTTGCGCCCGCTGTGGCAGGCGCGGCGGCCGCTGATCTACGCCGTCTGGCACGCGCGCATCCTCGTCGTGCCGTGGCTGAATGCGCGCCTGCGCCGCCGCGAGGGCGCACGGCGCGTGTGCGTGCTGGCCAGCCGCTCGCGTGACGGCCAGCTCATGGCGGAGTTCGCGCGGCGGTTCGATCTCGACGTCGTGCGCGGCTCGTCGTCCCGCGGCGGCTTCGAGGCGCTGCGCGAGCTCGCGCGCACGGTCCGCGGCGGGCAAGACGTGGCGATCGTGCCCGATGGTCCGCGCGGCCCCGCCCGCCGGCTGCAGGGCGGTATCGTGGCGCTGGCGGCGACGACGGGCGCTCCGATCGTTCCGGTGGGCGTCGCGGCGCGGCCGGCCCGGCGGCTGGCCTCGTGGGACCGCTTCATGGTGCCGGCGCCGTTCGGCCGCTGCGCCGTCGTCTTCGGCGGATTGATCGAGGTGAAGTCGCACGACGATCGCGAGGACGCGCGCGTCCGCGCCGAGCGCGCGCTGGATGAAGCCACCGACGCCGCCGACGCCCTCGCGGGTGCGCCGCGATGACCTACGCCGCGTACGTCCTCTATACCGCGCTGCTGGCCGCCGGCGTCACCGCCTACGCGCCGGTGGCGGTGGCGCGGCGGCTCACGCGCGGGGTGCCGCTGAACCTGCGCGCGCGCTTCGGCTTCGGCGGCGAGAACGGCGCGGGACCGCGCGGCTGGGTGCACGCGGTCTCCGTCGGCGAGACCATCGCCGCCGCGCCGCTCGTAGACGGGCTACACCGCGCGTATCCTTCGTTGCCGCTCGTGGTCACGACGGTGACGCCGACCGGCGCGCGCGTCGTCGCCGAGCGTTTCGCGGGGATCGCGAGCCATCGCTACTTTCCGCTCGACTTTCCCAAGGCGGTCGAGCGCACGCTGACCGCCATCGACCCGGCGTTCTTCATCTGCATGGAAACCGAGCTCTGGCCCAACACGCTGCGCGCGCTCGCCGCGCGCGGCGTGCCGACGATGATCGCCAACGGCCGGCTGTCCGATCGCTCGTTCCGGCGCTACCGGCTGGTGCGCTCGGCGCTGCGTAGCATGCTGGCGGGCATCACCGTGTTCGGCATGCGCTCGGACGAGGACGCCCGGCGCATCATCGCGCTCGGCGCACCACCCGAGCGCGTCGTCGTGACCGGTAATCTCAAGAACGACGCGCCCGCCGACGCGGCGGGCGCCGCCAACCTCTGGCGGCGGCTGCTCGGCATGCCGCGTGACCAGCGCGTGTGGATCGCGGGCAGCACGCATCGCGGCGAGGAAGAGGCAGTGCTGACCGCGCACGCCGCGGCCTCCGGTGCGCATCCGGGCCTGGCGCTGGTCCTGGCACCGCGGCACCCGGAGCGCGTCGACGAGGTCATCGCGCTGATCAACGCGCGCGGCTTCCGCACGGTGCGTCGCAGCGCGCTACCCGGCGGCCGCACGCCCGGCGCCGTGATCGTCGTCGACACCGTCGGCGAGCTCGCCCAGATGTACGCGGTCGCCGAGGTCGTGTTCGTCGGCGGCAGCCTCGTGCCGCGCGGTGGCCACAACGTGCTCGAGGCGGCGCTGCGGCGCAAGCCGGTGCTCATGGGCCCGCACACCGACAATTTTCGCGACGCGGCGGGGATGCTGACGGCGAGCGGCGGCGCCGTCGTCGTCCGCGACGCCGCCTCGCTCTCGGCGGAGCTGCGCCGCCTGCTCGCCGATCCCGCCCTCGCGGCGCGCCGCGGGGAGGCGTGCTTCGAGGCGCTCGCAGGGCACCACGGCGCCGTGCGGCAAACGCTCGAGCTCGTCGCACGCTTCCTCGTGCCGCAGTCGCTCGCGCCCTCGGGCGATGGTGCGCGCTGACAGCCGTGCGATGAGTGATCTGCACGAGCGTGTCACGCGCGTCTGGCAGGGCGGCGTCGGACCGGCCGCCTCGCGCGCGCTCGACGTGGCCGCGCGCGGCTATCGCGGGCTGCTCGACGCGCGCGAGTGGCTCTATGGGCGCGGCGTGCTGCGCTGTCGCGCGCTCGGCGTGCCCGTCGTATCGGTCGGCAATCTCACCGTGGGTGGCACCGGCAAGACGCCGGCGGTGGAGCTCGTCGTGCGCACGCTGCTGGCGCTCGGTCACCGGCCCGCGGTGCTCAGTCGCGGGTACGGACGACGCGGCCACGGGATCCGGGTCGTCGCCGACGGGAGCTCGATGCGTCTGAACGCCGACGAGGCCGGCGACGAGCCGATCCTGCTGGCGCGGCGGCTGCCAGGCGTGCCCGTGATCGTGGGCGCCCACCGTTACGGGGCCGGCCGCGTGGCCGTGGAGCGCTTCGGCGTGACCGCGCTCGTTCTGGACGACGGCTTCCAGCACCGCACGCTCGCCAAGGACGTCGAGATCCTCATGGCGCGTGCCCGCGCGCCGTGGGGCAACGGCCGGTTGCTGCCCGGCGGCCCGCTGCGCGAGCCGCTCACAGCCCTGGCGCGGGCGCATCTCATCGTCGTCACCGGCGCGCGCGCGGCGAACGACGTCGCCGAGGTCACCGCGGCGGCGCGGGTTCACGCGCCCGACGTTCCGGTGCTCGCGGCGCGCCACCTACCGATCGAATGCTGGGACGCGGCGAGCACGCGGGCGCTCGGTGCCGAGGCGCTGCGCGGGCTGAAGCTATTCGCGTTCGCGGGCATCGGCGCGCCGGACAGTTTCCGGGAAACGCTCGGCGATGCCGGCGCCGTCGAGGCCGGATTCGCGCGCTTCGCGGACCATCACCGCTACACCGCCGACGAGCACGCCATGCTCGAGCGGCGCGCGCACGCCGCGTCCGCCGTCGGCCTCGTCACCACCGAGAAAGACTGGATGCGCCTCCGCGCGCTGCCGGCACCGGCGATGCCGCTGTACGTGCTGGGCGTGCGGCTGGCGCTGCTCTCGGGAGAGGCGCAGTGGCGCGCGGTGCTGGCACGCGCGTGCGCGCGCCCGGCATGATCGCGTCGCTCGCGATCCGGCTGCCCAACTGGCTGGGCGATACCGTCATGGCCGAGCCCGCGGTGCGCGCGCTGCGCCGCGCGTATCCCGAGGCACGCGTGCTGCTGGCCGGCCCGTGGGCCACGGTGCTCGGCGGGCAGGGGCTCGCCGACACGCTCGTCACGTATCCGCGCGTCTGGGCCGGACGTCTCGCCGCCGCCGACGTCGTGCGACGCTTCGCGCCCGACACCGCCGTGCTGCTGCCCAATTCGCTCGAGTCGGCGCTGGCCGCGTGGTACTGGGGCGCGCGCCGTCGCGTCGGCTTCGCCGCCGGCGGCCGCAGCATCGCGCTGACCGATGCGGTGCCGCTGCCCGCATCGCCGCGCCATCAGATCGACGAGTACCTGATGCTCGCCGAGCGCTGCGAGGCGCACGCCGACGACACGCGCCCGGTGCTGGCGCCGCCGCCGACCGACGCCGCCGAGCGTGTCGAGGCCCGCGCGCTGCTCGACGCGGCCGGCGCGCGTCGCGGACGGCCGGCCGTCGGCGTGCACCTCGGCGCCGCATACGGGCCGGCCAAGACCTGGCCCGCCGAGCGCGTGGTGGACGTCTGCCGGCTGCTCGACGACGCCGGGGCGCGCGCGGTGCTGCTCGGCACCGCCGACGAGGCGCCGACGGCGCTGGCCATCGCGGGCCAGGCGCCCGCGGCGACGCTCGCGGGACGCGACCGCCCCGCGCTGTTGTCGGCACTCCTCGCCGAGCTGGACGCGCTCGTCGCCGGCGATACGGGCGTCGCGCATCTCGCCGCCGCGCTCGGCACGCCCGTCGTCACGCTCTTCGGCCCCACCGATCCCGCACGCTCGGCACCGCGCGGCCGAGCGATCTCGTTGACCCACGCGGTGCCGTGCGCGCCGTGCTTCTACCGCGTGTGTCCCATCGAGCACCCGTGTCTGCGCGACCTTCCCGCCGCCCGCGTGCGCGACACGGTGCTGGCGCTGCTCGACGGCGGGATGCGGCCCCCGGACACCGGCGACGGCGCCGCGGTGACGCGCAGCCGACGCGGACGGCGCGCATGAGCCCGCGGCCGCTCACGGTCGTACACCTGGCGACGAACCGCTGGTGGACCGGCAGCGCGGATCCCACGATCCAGCTCGCGCACATCCAGCAGGCGCATGGCTACCGTGTGCTGCTCGCCGTCCCGCCTGGTGATCGGTTCGAGGCCAAGGCGCGCGAGGCGGGACTGACGCTGCTCGACGGCGTTCACCTGCGCGCCCGCCTGGCGCCGCTGGAGATCGCGCGCGACGCCGCGCGGCTGCGCCGCGTGGTCCGCGAGCAGTCGGTGGACGTGCTGCACGCGCATCACTCGCACGATCATTGGCTCGCGGTGCTGGCGCGACCCGCCGTCGACGGCCGTCGTCCGCCGGTGGCGCGCACGTTTCACGCGCTGCGCGCCGTCAAGCGCGACCCCGCGTCGCGGCGACTGTACCGCCGTACGGGCGCGGCGTTCGCCGTCTCGCGTCAGATCGAAGCGCGCTGCCGCGAGGCCGGTTTTGCCGCGGAGCGCGTGTACTGGACGCCGGGGACGGTCGATCTGCCGCGCTTCACGGGCAAGGCCGACGGCCGCGCGGTGCGCGAGGAGTTCGCCCTCGGCGATGCGCCCGTCGTCGTCTCGGTGGCGCGGCTGGCGCCGCAGCGCGGCCACGAGACATTGCTCGCCGGCTTTCGCGGCGTGCTCGCCGATTTTCCCGCGGCGCGCTTGCTCCTGGTGGGGAAGGGCGAAACCCGCGAGCGCCTCGAGCGCTTCGTCGCGGCGCAGGGGCTCTCGCGTCAGGTGACGTTCACCGGGTATCGCGATCGCGACCTGCCCGACGTGCTCGCGGCCGCCGACTGCTTTGCGCTGATGGCGCCCGGCTCGGACGACTCGTGCCGCGCGGCGCTGGAGGCGATGGCGGCCGCGCGCCCCGTCGTGGCGCGCGCGGTCGGCGCGCTGCCGGAGACGGTGGCGCATGGAGAGACGGGGTTGCTGGTGGAGGACGATCGGCCGGAGGCCGTCGCCTCCGCGCTGCGCGCGATGCTCGCCGATCGCACGCGCGCCCGCGAGATGGGCGTCGCGGGACGGCGCCGCGTCGAGATCGAGTTCAGCCCCGAGCGTGCCCTGGAGATCGCGGATCGCGCGTATCGCGCGATGCTCGGCGCACGCGGACAGTGAGGGCGGCGCGGTGAGAATCCTGCACCTGATGTCGTGCCGCGGCTGGTCTTCGGACGCCTACTGGGCGGCGCGCGCGTGTCGCGAGCTCGAGCGTCGCGGTCACGCGGTCACGCTCGGCTGCAAGCGGGGCACCGACGCGCGCGTCATCGACCGCGCGCGCGCCGAAGGCGTCACGCACATCGAGCGGTTCGAGCTGGCGGGCGGCATGCGGCCCGCGCTCGACGGCGCGGACCTGAGACGTCTGGCGCGGGCGTTGCGCGACGTCGACGTCGTCCATGTGCATCGCGGCAAGGAGCACTGGCTCGCCGTGGTCGCGGGCTATCTCACCGGCGGTCACCGCCCGCCCGTCGTGCGCACACGCCACATCGCGCAGGCCGTGCGGCCGCACGCCGGCAACCGCTGGCTCTACGGGCGCGCCACCGCGCTCGTCGTCACGGTGAGCGAGGCGATCCGCCGGCAGTATCTGGCCTCCGGACTGGTGACGCCGGAGCGTATCGTCGCACTGCCCGGCGGCGCCGACGCCGAGACGTATCGCCCGCAGCCGGCGGACACCACGGTCCGCAAGCGGCTCGGCGCGAATGGCGAGCCGCTGGTGGGTCTCGTGTCGGGACTGCGCGTGATGAAGGGCCACCACGTCGTCGTCGACGCCGTCGGCCGCCTCGTCTCGCGCGGTGTCGCCATGCGTGGGGTCTTCGTCGGGCGCGGCAGCCACGAGTCCGCGGTGATGGCGGCGATCAGCCGCGCGGGGCTCGAGCGGCACATGACCATCGCCGGCTTCGCGCCCGATCTGCCCGCTGTGATGGCCGCCCTCGACATCGCGCTCTATGTGCCGCTCGAGTCGGATGGCATGTCGCGTGTGCTCTTCGAGTACCTCGCGGCCGGGCGGCCCGTGATCGCCGCGCGCACCGGCGTCGTTCCCGAAGTCGTCGCCGACGGCGTTCACGCCTTGCTGGTGCCCGCCGGCGACGCCGGCGCGCTGGCGGACGCGCTCGCGCGGCTCGTCGGCGATGCCGAGCTGCGCGCACGCCTCGGCCGTGCCGCCCGTGCGGTCGCGCTGGACCGCTACTCGGGCGCACGGCTGGCGGAAGCGCTCGAGGCGCACTACGCCCGCCTCGTGGCGTGAAGGTCTCCGTCCTCGCGTTCGACCTTTCCGACAACGCGACCGGCCGCGCCGATCTCCTCGCGCGCCTGCTCGCGCCGCGCTACGAAGTGGAGGTGGTGGGCCCGCGCTTCGGCACCGACGTCTGGCGTCCCGCGCGCGACGGTGCCGTCCGCTACCGCTCCGAGCCGGGCGCTCGCTGGCCACGCCTGGCGCCGAAGCTGCCCGCACTGGCGCGTCTCGCCGACGGCGACGTGCTCCTCGCGTCCAAGCCTCGGCCGACCAGCTTCGGCGTGGGATTGCTCGCGCGGCGCCAGCGGCGCCGCCCGCTGATCCTCGACATCGACGACTGGGAGCTCGGCTTCTTCTATCGGGGCGGCGTCTGGGGGCGGATCGGCCGACTGCTCAACGTCTCCAATCCGAACGGCCTGCCGTGGACCTGGCTCGCCGAGCGACTCGTCTCCCGCGCGGACGCGCTGACCGTGGCCTCACGCTTTCTCGCCGAGCGCTTCGGCGGCGTGCTCGTGCCCCACGTGCGCGATACCGACGCCTGGGCGCCGGAGCGCTTCGACCGCGCCGCCGCACGCGCGCGCCTCGGCGTGGGCGACGCGCGCGTCGTGATGTTTCTCGGCACGCCACGCGCGCACAAGGGCATCGACGATCTCGTGGAGGCCACGGCGGGGCTCGACGGCGCGCGGCTCGTGGTTGTCGGCGCCCGCGCCGACAGCGCATCCGCGCGCCGCTGGGCCGGCCGCGAGCACGTGCGCGCCGTCGGCGAGATCCCGTTCGACGACGTGCCGCGCTATCTCGTGGCCGCCGACGTCGTCGCCGTCCCGCAGCGCGCGACGAGCGACACGATCGGGCAGGTGCCGGCCAAGCTCTTCGACGCGATGGCGCTCGGCCGGCCCATCGTGTCCACCGCGGTCTCGATGATTCCGGAGATCCTCGAGGGCTGTGGCGTGCTCGTGCCGCCGGACAACCCGACGGCGCTGCGCGCGGCGCTCGGCCGGCTGCTCGATGATCCGGCGGGCGCCGCCGAGCTCGGGCGCCGCGCCCGCCGGCGCTGCGCCGAGCGCTACAGCTTCACCGCCGCGCGCGCCGTCCTCTTCCCGCTGATCGACGATCTCGCCGCCCGCTTCGCCGTCGCCCGAGGCACGTGACGGCGCGGACATGATCAAGCCGGACGTCGGCGGCGGTGATCGGCGCAGAGCGCGGCCGCAGCGGGCCCGGTCCTGTGAGAGCCGTGGCTTCTGCGTACTGCGTCGGTTCCGGCTATGTATCGTGGCCCCATGACAGGCGCAACGCGATGTCGATTTGCGTGCTCGAACAGGACCGGGCCCGCTGCGGCCGTGCCCTGCGCCGTCGCCCCGCGATGAAGATCTTGATCATCGCCCGCCCGTACGCGTTTCACGGCGGGGTCGAGAGCGCGACGGCAGGGCTGATGCGCGCGCTCGTGGCCCACGGCCACGACGTGCATCGCGCGGGCCCGGGCCGCCAGCAGGCGCAGCCCGGCGTGACCGAGCATCCGCTGCCGATGCCGCCGCTGCCGTCGCCGGCACGCGCCGTCGCGCTGGCGCTGCTCGCCGCGCCGGTTGCGCGACGGGGCGGCTGGGACGTCGTGCAGAGCCACGAGCGCACGCTCGTGCAGGACGTCTATCGCGCGGGCGAGGGCGCGCACCGCGCCTACCTCGAGGCGATGGCCTCGCGCGGGGGACGCCGTGTGCATCACGCGGTCACGCTTGCGCTCGAGCGGCGCGTCTTCGCGCGCACGCCCCAGATCGTCGCCATCTCCCGCCGCAGTGCCGACGACATCGCGCGGCACTATGCGGTGCCGCCGCCGCGCCTGTCCGTCGTCTACAACGGCGTCGATCTCGAGCGCTTCCATCCCGCGCTACGCGCGCGCCATCGCGATGCCGCGCGCGCGGACGCCGACGTGCCCGCCAGCGCCTACGCGATGCTGTTCGCCGGCAGCGGATTCGAGCGCAAGGGCTTGTCGACGGCGATCCGCGCGCTCGCGCATCTCGGCGACGGCGGCGCGCGGTTGCTGGTCCTCGGGCGAGGCGACGCCGCGCCGTATCGACGCCTCGCGGGCGAGCTCGGCGTCGCCGGGCGCGTGGTGTGGCTCGGAGCGCGGCCCGACATCGAGCGCTGGTACGCCGCCGCGGACGTGCTGGTGCTTCCCACACGCTACGAGCCCTTCGGTAACGTTCATCTCGAGGCGCTCGCGAGCGGCCTGCCCGTCGTGACGAGCGCCGTCGCCGGCGGCGCCGAGGTCGTCGACGATCGGTGCGGCGCCGTCGTGGCTTCCGACGACGCGGCTGGATTCGCCGCCGCGCTCGAAAAGCTCCGCGGCCGCAACGCGGCGGAGCTGCGCGACGCCGCCCGCGCCGCCGCGGAGCCGCTCACGTTCGCGCGCCAGGTGCAGACGCTGGAAGAGGTCTATCGCCGGTTAGGGCGCAACCGCTGATTTTTCTTGAGCAAACATCACCGACGGCATAGACTGCCCGGGTGGGTCTTCGCCCGGCCATGTTCATTGACCGCGACGGGACGCTGACTGAGGAGGTCGGGTACGTGAACCATCCGTCCCGGCTGCGACTGCTGCCCCGCGCGGCCGAAGCCATTCGTCGTCTCAACACCGCCGGGACCGCCGCCGTCGTCGTCACCAATCAGGCGGGCCTCGCTCGCGGCTACTTTTCCGCCGACGTCCTGCGGGCCACCAACGACACGCTCGTCGCCCAGCTCAAAGACGAGGGCGCGCACCTCGACGGCATCTACGTGTGCCCGCATCACCCGACCGAGGGTTCGGCGCCCTACCGCACGACGTGCGACTGTCGCAAGCCGGCGCCGGGGCTTCTGCTGCGCGCGGCGGCCGAGCTGAATCTCGAGCTGCCCGCCTCGACGATGGTCGGCGACAAGAGCAGC
>Ga0066706_10000131_pt1 | contig 17858 bp, 18 predicted proteins | sample GraSoiAngelo_155_FD_67274 | JGI IMG/M metagenome (GOLD analysis project Ga0066706, IMG submission 67274) | Grasslands soil microbial communities from the Angelo Coastal Reserve, California, USA - 14_1009_13_30cm | ecosystem: Environmental > Terrestrial > Soil > Grasslands | place: USA...
CCGGCGGGTCCTCGAACTGGCGGAGCGTTACATGAAGGCTGAAGGGACAAAGACTGTACTTCAACAGGAAGTCAAAGCCGAGCGCGCGATCCTGGAAACCAAGCTGATTGCCCTGAGCGATCTCCTTGCGGTGTTTCGCGCCCTCTAAGGAGGCTCTTCTTCAGATATCCCGCTAATACTCCGTGAGGACGCTGGGCCGTTCATCTCCCTGACTCCCGCCAGCGGACCCGAGAGCACGTCGAGTTTTTCATTGTCGAAGTGGGCCGCATTCTGTCCCCAGCGGTAGACGAATTCATGCATCCCCGGTTCTTCCGGAATCAGAAATTCAATCACCCGCTGCGAACCCTTCAATGTGATCAACCGCTCCTTCCGCTCGATGCGAATTGGACAATTGGACGACAGCATCGCGGTGATTTGCGTAGCCGACCAGAAAACCTCTCCGTAGACAAAACAGGCCTGCGGCAGATTGACCGGAAGTGGAGCCGCAGACCCTCCCGCAACATATCCGGCGAGAAGGAGCGATGAAAGCCACATGATGAGTACCTCCGTTAGGGGAGCTCTCAGTGCTGTCTCCAGCTATCCCAGAACGGCCGGCACGCATCAATCACCCTTTCAGGCGGAATTGCGGGAAAATATCCCCATAACCTAATCCCTTTAGGGCACTCCTGTCCCTTTGAGGTACACGCGAGAAGAGGCGAACCGGTGACCCGTTGCATTCGCGCGGGTGACGCCGCATGGGACCCGAGCGGAGCGGAAGAGCGTACAACCGAGTCTGCGGGGCTGCGACGGCGAAGCGGTCTGAGCTTGGACCCGTTGCATTGGGAGCGGGTGGCGCGTAGCGGGCGCCATGAGCCCGGCGCGAATCGGCTTGAGTTCTGAGCAGCCGGGCGCAAGGGCTGCTGAGCGACAGGACCCGTTCCAAAGAGCAACGGGTTCCCCGAGATGCGGAGGCAGGACCCGCGCAAAGAGCAACGGGTACCCCGGGAACGCAGCGGCAGGACCGCCGTCTTGGCCAAGCGTTAAATCACGAGATCAACGGCGGCCTGGCGTTTGGTGACTTTGTCTTCCGGGTTGTAATTGGCCACGATCTCTTTCTTGGCGTCCTTGGCCGTCACGACGATCTTGGTGCCCGAGTCCTCGTTATGAATATGGAGGAAGATTTCGTAATATCCGTCCTTGTTGGTCTTGCCGTCATGCGCTTCCCGGCCGGCTTTCAGCGGTTGGGCATTCACCGGAACGTCGGCGACAGGTTTCCCGCTCTTGTCCCGGACGTAGCCGTAGACAATAAATCCATGATCGACGCGGGATTTGACGAAGATCGGTTTGGGTGTCTCGACTGATGGGTTCTTCAGCGTCGAAAGGTACGCCGCCAAGGCATCCAGCTCTTCATCGGTCATCAATTCCTTGTACTTGTCGGGCATCAGTCCCTTCTTATGTTCTTTCTCGAACCCCTCGGCATACAGGTAGGCCGTATCGAAGACCTTTTTTTTCATATCCTCTTTGGTGAGCAAATTACCGATGTTGTCCAGCACGGGGCCTCTCTTCTTGACGGAACCCTTTCCGCCGATTTTGTGGCAGTTGTAACACTCCTGCAGCTCGTAGACTTCCTTGCCGCGCGCGACAAGATCCTGACTGCCGGCAGCCGCGGGTTCTCCTGAAGGAACGCCGGCGGCGGGTGTTCGCACCGGGGCGATCTTATTCAATTGAGCGGTGAGCGTGTCGGCCTTTGCCTGCAGTTCTTGCGATTTCTTCAACAGCTCTTCCAGCTTGGCATGCCGGCTTTCAGGGGTTTCCATCTTCGGTTTGACGATCTTGTCGATCTTGCCCTTTTCCACGGTGGGATCGTACTGCGGCAGGAGGGAGGCGCCGACGACGAAGACTCCCGAAATCAAGGCATAGAACAGCACCAACATGGCGCCGGCCTTCCAGCCGCCGATCTTCGGGACCGGCGGAGCATCCAGCAATAGAAAGACGACCGTTCCCAGGATGACATACAACACGAACATGACCTGAAAGACGCGTGGAAAATGCATGGCCGCGCTGGCGAACCACGTGATGGGGAGAAGAACGACGCCGATGATCAGCTTTCGCATAATCAAGTATCCAGGTTAGGTTGTTCTCATTATAGCCGTCCGCCCCATTTTCAATCTACCTCACGTCGGGAGGCAAACGTCCGGCCAGTTTCACGAGCACCAGCGCAGTAATCGGGAGATACATCAACACACCCGTGGTCCCGATGAGCGGCTCGCCGATCCAGAACGTCACGGCGAGGTTGAACACGAGCACGGCATAATACAGGGCACAGCCGATCAGCAGGGCCGGCGAGCCGTCGGCCTGCGGCTCTGCAGGGAGACGGCCTTCAACGAATCGGTACAGGCCGACCGCGACGAAACCCACGACCCCCCATCCGATATAATTGGCGATCGGGATGCCGAAGTGGACGCCCGGCTCGGGGTAATAATAAATCTTGCCGAGAAACCATCGGTCGCCCCGAAGCGCCACCGGGTCGATTACGACGTCCAGAAGAACGAAGAACACCACCGTGAGCGCGAGAAGCGTTTTTGAGCGTCGAAGCGCCGGATCGTCCGTCTGGAGACCGTTCAACCCTGGTCCGCGTGTCGGGGACATAAACAGCAGGGCCAGGCAATAACTGCAGAACAGGAGAAATGAAAACGACAGGGAGTCCATGAACGGGACATTGCTGATGTACAGTTCTTCGCCTCGGGTCGAACCAGTGTAAAAATACCACCCGAACGGGATGCCGGTCCGCGTCGAAGAGTATTCACAGACGAAGGCGACGACCCAGGCGATGAGAAAGAAGATCGCGGTTCGTTTGAGTCCGAGCAATGATCGTGCGGTGAGCAACGCGGCGGCCAGAAACAGGAAGACGTAGGGGCGGAGGAGGAACGTTTTACCGAGCAGGGTGAGGACCTCCATCCTCAGAAGGCCTGGATGAGCCGCAGCACTTCAATCGCCCGATCGCGCGGGCGCAGCATGAATTCACGGGCCTTCTTGTCATGCCGCCGCCGGGCCTGCTCGAAGGTGTCGTCCTTGCCCCATGTCGGAAGCGACGGGTTTTCGATGCGAACGCGATGGAGCCGTCCTCCACGGCAGAAGGTACCGTAAAACACCGGCACGTCCGAACGCAGCCCCACGGTCTGCGAGTCCGACGGGGTATTCCAGAGGCGAAGATCCACGAGTTCGTCCCATAACAATTTGTACCTGGCCGGCTCTACCGGCCGCTGATAGAATACCGGCGCCTGCTTCTCGTTGTCCGGCGTCTCTACGCTCAGCGATTCCACTCCCGCCGGTGTCTCGACCAACCAGACACTGTTATAGATGTTCTGGCTTCCCGCCAGCCCGATCTCAAGCGTGAGCAAGCTGGAGACCTCTCCTGACGCATCGGCCAGCGCGCGAAGCTTGTCCAGCAAGGCCAGCCGGGTAGAGTTATTTCCCCACGCCCCCGTGCGGTCGGGCGAGGACTCGTTCATCGCACGGTCCAGACACGAAAGAGTCGGCGGTGACGGTAGTATCGGCGTGTCCGCAGCATGGACCACAGGCGAGTGCGAGAGGACGAACACGAATCCAACAGCGAGCAATCGCCTCACACCGCTATTAGGCATAACGGTTATCCTTGAACCAGCGTACCGCCTTTTCAAGCGCGACCGGTACCGGCGTTTGGGGCAATCCGAGTTCTCGAATGGCTTTCGAGCAATCATAGTGCATCACGTATTTGGCCATCTTGACGCCTTCGAGCGGAATGCGCGGCGGTCGGTGGGTGACATAGTCGGACATCCATTGATTGGCATAGGCGAGCGGCAGGATGGCTACACGCGGGAGTTTGAGTTTCGGCGCGGGAACACCCGTCAAGCCGCTCAGAATCGAAAAGACCTCGTAGAGTCTGAGATTTTGATTGCCGAGAATGTACCGCTCGCCGATCCGTCCTTTCTCCATGGCCAGAGCATGCCCCATCGCGACATCGTCCACGTCCACGAGATTCATGCCGGTTTCAATATATGCCGGCATCCGCCGCTTCATGAAATCCACAATGACCTGTCCCGTCGGCGTTGGCTTGACGTCCCGGTGGCCGACGGGAGCGCTCGGATTGACGATAACCACCGGCAGTCCCGCGCGGGCGAAGTCGAGCACTTCCTGCTCCGCCAGAAATTTGGATCGCTTGTAGTGCCCGACCATCTGCTGCAACGAGACTGGCGTCCGTTCGTCGCCCGGCCCACCTCCCGGCGGCAGACCGATCGCGCCGATCGTGCTCGTGTACACGATGCGTTCGATACCGATGTCTCGCGCGGCTTCTAGGAGCGCCCGCGTGCCAGTCACATTGATGTCGTAAAAGATTTGAGGGTCTTTCGCCCACAAGGCATAGTGGGCCGCGACATGATAGAGCTGTCGACATCCGGTCAGCGCCTGCCGCAAGCTCTCGGGATCACGGAGATCACCGAAGACTTTTTCGACGTTCAGTCCATCCAGATTGCGCAGATCGCTGTCCGAGCGGACCATGACGCGGACCTCGATCCCGCGCTTCAGGAGGCACCGTGTGACAGCAGCGCCGATAAAGCCCGAAGATCCGGTCACAAGCACTTTCATAAGATCTAATTTTTTCGCGTGGTGATGTAGCGGGCAAGGTTTCGCAACGGCTCCGCCTTCTCGTCAAAGTCCTGAAGATGCCGGATGGCCGACGTCACGCGCTCTTCGGCCAGCTTTCTGGCGCCCTCGACACCGAAGAATGTCGGATAGGTCTTCTTGCCGCGGGACGCATCGGTGTTTGCATTCTTCCCCAATTCCTCGCGCGAGCCCACGACGTTCAGCACATCATCCGCGATCTGGAATGCCAGGCCGACCTCCTCGGCATAGCCGGTGAGTTGCTCCAATTGAGTGTCCGTTGCGCCGCCGACGATGCCGCCGATGCGAACCGAGGCGCGGATCAGTTTGCCGGTCTTCCAGCGATGCACGCCTTCCAGTGTTGTGAGGTCAATATCCTTCCCCTCGGCCTCGATGTCCGCCACCTGGCCCGCCACCATGCCGGCGTGTCCCGATCCCAGCGACAATTCCTGTACAACCCGGATCTGCGCCTGGGGATCAAGCCGCTTGTCGTCGGCCGGCCGGCTGATGAGATCGAACGCCATCGTGAGCAGGGCGTCGCCGGTCAGGATCGCCATCGCCTCGCCGAAGACTTTGTGGTTCGTCAATTTTCCCCGCCGGTAGTCGTCGTTATCCATGGCCGGAAGATCGTCGTGTACCAGGGAGTAAGTATGGATGAGTTCCAAGGCGGCTGCGCAGGGAAGGATCGCCGGAGAGGAACCGCCGATCGCCTCGTATGCCGCGATCGCCAGGATCGGCCGGACTCGTTTGCCTGCGGCGAATAGGCTATACCGCATGGCTTTGTGAAGAGTTTCCGGAGCGGTCGCCTCCTTCGGCATGACGGATTCGAGAAAGCGGTCAACGTCCTGACGCTTGCGCTCCAGATAATTCGTGAACTCCATGGCGCGGCGGAGCTTAACAAAGGCTCAAAAGGGGTGTCAAACGGACGTTGCTTACCCAAGAGTTCGCAGCTACGGAAGCCGCAGGCGCCGCGTTTCACGGGATCGCCGCGAAGTCGAGGTCGAAGGACACCTCGCCGCCGGAAGGCGGAAACACGGAGAGTGTGGCGGTAGCGCGGGGATCGAAATCTTCATAGCGGAAGAATGCGATGACCTTGGCGCGATAGGCGGGAGGTTTGGGCCAGGCGGTGGAGCGGTCGGCGGCGCCGTCGAAGCGGACCTTCGCCGGCACGATCTTTCGCTCGGCTTGTGTCAGCACGGCATAGCTATTCACGGCGAAACGGGGATCATGCCCGAAGAGAAAGACGGCGATCATGAGATAAGGTTCGTCCAGGATTCGTTGGATATCTTGGTCGCTCGGTCGCTCGGACCGCAGCGCAAAATGGGCCGACATGACGGCGATCCCGCCGAGCTTGCTCGTCAGAAAACCGTGCGGCGTCAACTGGCCATCGTGTGCGACGCCGAACCACGCATAGAGGCGATTCGGAGGTGTGTGGGCCACTGCCGCCGCCCGCCCTCGCTGCAGGGCCGCGTTGGTTTCCTCTGAACTCGGATGGACCTCGATGGCCTCGGTTGGCGCGGCGGAGGATGCGAGAAGCGCTGCGAACACATACCGTGTGGCCATGCGGCTGTCCAACTTCACCGGCGTCTTGTAGTCCTGCGTTCACTTTCTGTCAAGTGCGCGGCTTGCCAGATCGGGGCGGCTTGTCTATACTGACGCGCCTATGGGATTACGATGGCGCGATCAAGGAATCGAAACACAGACGCTGGCGATTCAGCCGGCGATCTGTCCGGTCTGCCATAAAGGTCTCTACCGCGGCATCACCTTTCTCACGGGCGGGTGGGGGCGATGCGTGACCTGCAATGAGGTCGTACATTACGGGTGCCTTAGCGGCGGAAAATTTCGCAAGGGCCGTCCGAGAGTCTGTAAGAATTGCAAGGCGGGGCGAGTGCGGGAACACCAGCGGATGCCAGTCCCGCCGCCGGCCGCCGTGTCCGCACCGGCTGTCTCTGTTTCAGTGGCTCCATCCGCCTCGCCTCCGAAAAGCGAGGCCACATCTGCAACCTCCGCCACATGAGCCACCCGGCCGTCGTTGAAAGAACGTCCGAGGGTCGTCGCTGGGACGGATTTTTTCTCGTCGTCCTGGTGCCGATCTATCACGCCGTGGGCGGTTTCTTCGTGCTGGATTTTGTCTTGAGCGGTCAATATACCTGGGGCCGAAGCCTTCGGACGTTCGTGCTGCTGCTGAGCAATCTCGTCCTCGCCTTCGAGTTCGTCTACCGCGATCTTTGCACGAACCGTCCAGACTGGCCGCGAGAACGGGTGATGAAAAGCGTGATCATGTATTGCGTGATTCCGTTCTGCGTCGGGATGGCGGTATTGCTGGTTCTGTTTGTGATCAAGTGAGCGAAGTTGTTTTGCCCGGATATTTCGTGGTGTGCTGAAAGACGCATTTCGGGCAGATGTAATGCAGGTACTGGCCGTTCCCCACGAGCTTCTTGGTCATCGGCACTTTGCACCAGGTGCAGTTTCTGTCGGGCGTATCGCAGGCGGCACAGACCTGCACGCTGGCCCCGTCGCGACTGACCGGCGTGGTCGGCCGGCCGCATTTGGCGCACGCCATGACATCATCCATGTCTAAGGTTTCGCATAGCGGAACCGGGTTGTCAACGGAACAACATGAGCCCCGACACGCCATTCACCCCGAAACTTAAACTCCTCAAAGACATCGCCACTGAGCTGAACCTTTCCGAGGATGAGCTGATTCCCTATGGCCGCGTCAAGGCGAAGATCGCCCTGTCCGTGCTCGAGCGGCTCAAGAATCGCCCGTTAGGCCGGTATATTCTCGTGACCGCGATCAATCCGACACCGCTGGGTGAGGGGAAGACGGTCACCTCGATCGGGCTCTCGATGGGGTTGAACCGGCTTGGCCGCCGCTCGATCGTCACGCTGCGACAGCCGGCGCTGGGTCCCGTGTTCGGCATCAAAGGCGGCGCGTCCGGCGGAGGGCGCTCGCGTGTGGCCCCGTTTGATGACATCAATCTGCATTTGACGGGGGATGCCCATGCGGTCGCGGCGGCGCACAATCTGCTGGCTGCCTGCCTCGACAACCATCTCTTTCACGGCAATGCGCTGAACGTGGACCCGGAGCGCATTTCGTGGCCGCGGGTCCTGGCTCTGAACGACCGGGCTTTGCGCAAGGTCACGCTCGAGAGCGGCCGGCAGACGGAATTCGTCATCACGGAAGCTTCTGAGGTGATGGCGATCCTCGCATTGGCGACCAGCATGAAGGACTTGCGGCAGCGGCTCGGACGAATTTTTGTGGGAATGACGAAGGACGACCACCCGGTTGTCGCCGAGGAGTTGGGTTGCGCCGGCGCGATGGCGGCGCTGCTGAAGGATGCGCTCTGCCCGAACCTGCTTCAAACCGTGGAAGGCACGCCGGCCATCATTCATGCGGGTCCGTTCGGCAATATCGCGCATGGGAACTGCTCGATTCTTGCCGACGCCATGGCGCTTCGGTTGACGGATTATGTCGTGACCGAAGCGGGCTTTGGCAGCGAGCTCGGGGCCGAGAAGTTTTTCAACATCAAGTGCCGAGTCTCGGGATTCCGTCCCGCCGCCGCCGTGGTCGTAGCCTCCCTGCGCGCGCTCAAACTCCATGGAGGCGGCGGCACCGTCAAACCAGGACAGCCGCTCCCGCCCTCGTTGACGGGGCCGAACAAGGAGGCCCTGTCGCGCGGCATCGGAAATCTCGAGCAGCATCTCTCCAACGTCCGGGCCTTCGGCATTCCCGCCGTCGTGGCGGTGAACGCCTTTCCTCATGACACCCCAGAGGAATTGGAATATCTCAAGAAGAGCGCGCTGGAGATGGGTGCGGTTGGGGCGGCCATTTCGACGCCGTTCAAAGACGGAGGGGCCGGCGCGGAAGAATTGGCCGGTGCGGTCTTGGCAGCCTGCGAGAAGCCTTCGACCTGCCGGTTCCTCTATGAGGACAGCCTGCCGATTCGTGAAAAGATCGAAACGGTGTGCCGCCAGATGTACGGCGCGGCCAAGGTACATTATGAACCGCTGGCCGCCACCCAGATCGAGACCGCGCGACGTTTGGGCTATGGAACGTTTCCTGTCTGCATGGCCAAAACTCCCTTCTCGCTGTCCCCCGACCCCAATCTCAAGGGACGACCCGCAGGATTTACGGTCACGATTCGGGAACTTCGTATGCTGGCAGGAGCGGGGTTCTTGACCGCCGTGACCACGGGCATGCAACTCATGCCCGGGTTACCCACCCACCCCGCCGCCGAGCAGATCGATATCGACGCCGAGACGGGGAACATCATCGGCCTGTTCTAACAGCTCCCTCGAACTGTTCCTCCTACTGTCTGCAGAAGCCTTCAGCTACCTCAAACTCACGCATGGGGGGCTTTCCCTCCTCGGGATGATGTGGATGATCGCCGGTCTTTCGGACACATTTTATGACAACCTGGCATGGCGGCATCTTTGCTCTCAACTGTTGTTGTCGCGGCAGGCAATCTCTGAGAAAGGACCGAACATGATACAGACGATCACACAAGCGTCGGAAGTAGCGGTGATAGCGCTGCTCGGGCTGCTGGTGGGAATGACGGACGTAGGAGCCAAGTCTTCCGCTCTGCCGGACGGAGTCGCGAAAGCCCCGGTCTGCAATATGCAATCAAGGCCGAAGATCGTGAAGGTGACGCCGGATTCCGTGAAGCCGGGAGGGATCATCAAAGGGGAGAATTTCGGCACCAAGGAATGCTTTCACCAAGTCTCGTTCGGCTCCTCCGGACCGGTCGCGTTCAGATATCTGAATGAGACCACGCTCGAGGCGACCGTCCCCAATATGAAACCCGGATTGACGCCGGTGAATGTCCTGACGGAGGGCGGCAGCTCGCAATCGATCGTGCTGGTTCAGGCGAAGTAAGGCGGGGATTCAACACAGAGGGAAGGGGGCATGGGCTCCGCTTCCCTCTGCAGGAAGTGTTCTACTTTTTCAGTTCGGCCCAGGCGTGCTGATAATCCTCGAAGGTGTCCACTTCCATCCAACCTTTATAGATGCTGACACACGCCACACGGTGACCCTGGTCCACGAGGTCTTGCAACATGTCGGTCAGCGAGGCCTTCGTCAATGACGGGGCTTCATGGAACGGAGCGGCCTGCGCGGCGAGTCGCTTTTTGTACGCGGCTTTGAACAGTTCCGTGCCGCTCTCCGAGAGCATCGTCAAGCCGATGAATTCAGCATGCGCCCGTTCAGGGTCGAGTTGCTGGCCGATCTTGACGAGCGTGCTGGGACCCTCCGGGGGCACAAACCGGTACCCCGCAGATGGAGGCGTGTCCAGCATGACCAGATCGGGCTTCACGTGCGGGCGGGCTGACGTGCTCTGGTCCACCCACGCCTGGTCCACCACGATGGTGATATCCTCCGGACTCTTCAGCAGCTTCTCGAGGATGCCGGTTTCAAAGATGATGTCCGAGTAGAGCAGGAGGCAGCGGCCCTTCAGTTCATTTTCCGCGCAGAAGATGGAGACCAACTCGCCGGTCTCTTCGTAGCGGTCGTTGTCATAGTAGCGAAGGTTCGGCAGCGCGATCTTGTCTTTCTGATACCCCCGGATGATGGCGATATCCTTGATGTTGACCTCGTTCAGCGAGGCCACCTGCCGCTCGAGGATCGTCTTGCCTTTGATGTCCAGCAGGCATTTGGGCTTGTCCTGAATGAGCGGCAAGAGTTGTTTTTCAAACCCGGCCGCCGGGATGATCGCCGTGACCTTCTCGGTCCCCATCGGGAGGAATTTGCGCTCGTCTTCCTCCATCTGGGTCACGCCGACCAGGTCATAGACTTCCTGCAGTTTGACCATCCGGTCCACGACGGCGTCGGGTCGATTGTCGCGGTTGAGCACCTCCAATGTGTCACGCATCGCCTTGATCGCCGTGCGGATCACCTGATTGGCGAAGATGACGATCTTGAAGTGATGGCGCTCCAGTTCCTCGGCCGTGACGCCGCCGAAGATGGTCGGCACGACCACCAGGGGTACGCGGCCGGACCATTGCTGCGACACCGTGCGCAATTCGTCGAAAGTCGTGGATTTGGAGTGGATCAGTACCGCATCCGCGCCCGCATCGGCATACATTTCCGCCCGCTTCAACGCTTCGTCCTGGCCCCAGCCCGCGATCAAGGCTTCGGTGCGCGCGATCACGATGAAGTCCGGCGAGGCCTGCGCCGATTTGGCCGCCCGCACTTTCCCGGCGTGCTCTTCGGGGGAGATGAGCTCCCTGCGGACGCCGGCATAGAAGGAGCAGCGTTTGGGGAAGACATTATCCTCGATGCAAATGCCGGCGATGCCGGCCTTCTCGTAATCCTGCACCATCCGCATGACATTGAGGGCGTTGCCGAATCCTGTGTCGCAGTCCGCGATGATGGGAATGTCCACCGCTTCGGCGATGTTGCGGGTGACGTCCAGTTGCTCCGTCATCGTCAAAAAACTGCCGTCGGGGATGCATTTGAGCGAGGCGGAAATGCCGAACCCTGAGGCCCACACGGCATCGAACCCGGCCTGCTCGATCAGTTTGGCGCTGAGCGCATCATGCGCGCCCACCGTCTTGACGATGCCGGGTCGCGCCATCAAGGTTCGAAGTTTTGCGGCCTGCGTGGTGTGTTTCATGGTCGCGTATGGTGCGAGAGTCGGCGGTTCAAAGTCAATGAGAAATTGCCCCGAATGATTGTGAAGAACGCGGGAGGAATGATATAAGGCGCTCATGAGCGGCAGGATCGTGTTGATCACAGGGGGCGCAAAGGGGATCGGTCGCGCGATCGGTTTGGACCTGGCCTCATCCGGATGGGACGTCGCCTTCTGCTACAGGAAATCCGACGCGGAGGCAGATGAGACGGTGTCGCTCCTCAAGAAGGCCGGGCGGCGGGTGCTCGCGGAGCGGTGCGATGTTTCCGATCCCGACGCGGCGGCACGCTTCGTCGGCAAGGTCGAACGGGACTTTGGCCCCGTGGAGGCCGTGATCAACGGCGCCGGCCCCTACCATCGCGTCAATATCATGGAGGAGACGGCGGCGGGATGGCGGGAGATGTTCTCGAACAATTTGGATTCGGTCTTTTATGTGTGCAAGGCGGTGTCTTCGGGCATGAAAGCCCGCAAGCGGGGACGCATCGTGACCTTCTCCATGGCCAATGCGGATCAGATGATCGCCCAACCCGGCCTGACGGCGCATTACATCGCGAAGTCCGGCGTGCTGATCCTGACCCGCACATTGGCGAAGGCGCTCGCGCCGCACGGCATCACGGTCAATGCCATTTCGCCGGGCTTCATCAATTCCGGCAGCGCTCCCGAGGCCGAGCTTGCCGACATGGCCAAGAAAATTCCCGCCGGGTATGTGGGTGATGTGAAAGATTGCGTGGCGGCCGTCCGATTTCTGCTGAGCGACGAGGCGCGCTATGTGAACGGGACGAACATTCATCTCAGTGGGGCGTGGGGAATTTAATGGTGGTATAGTCAAATAAGAAGGCTGACGTCCACACGATGCGCGGGCTCATCAAAACAAAACCCGAACCAGGGTTAGAGCTTCAGGAGGTTGCCAAGCCCGAGGCAGGAGCCGGCCAAGTGGTCGTGCGGGTCAAAGCCACATCACTCTGCGGAACCGACCACCACATCTATCGCTGGGACGAATGGGCGCAGAGTCGCATCCACCCACCGCGCATCATCGGCCATGAACTGTGCGGCGATGTCGTGGAAGTCGGACCCGACGTCGCGTCGATCTCGGTCGGGGATTTCGTGGCGGCCGAATCCCACCTCACGTGCGGCGTGTGCTTCCAGTGCCGGACCGGCAGTGCGCATGTCTGTAAAAATTACCGCATCCTGGGCATCGATGAGGACGGCTCATGCGCGGAGTATGTGCGGCTCCCGGCGCGGGTCCTCTGGAAGACGTCGCGCGATATCCCGCCCGAGTTCGCCTGTCTGCAGGAACCGCTGGGAAACTCCGTGCATGCTGCGCTGGTGGAGGACCTCACCGGCCATTCGGTCCTGATCACCGGCTGCGGGCCGACCGGGTTGTTCGCGGCCGCCGTGGCCAGGACCGCCGGCGCCGGGTTGATCATCGCCTCGGATATCAGCGATTACCGACTCGGCCTGGTGAAGGCACTCGGAGCAGACCACACGATCAATCCGAAAACGGACGATATGGACAGCGTCATGCGCCTGACGAACGGCGAGGGGGTGGACGTGGCGCTCGAGATGTCCGGCAACCCGAGCGCGATCCATCAGTGCTTCCGCTATGTCAAGAACGGCGGCCGCGTCACATTGTTCGGCATTCCGGAAGGGCAGGTGAGTGTCGACATGACGAATGAGATCATCTTCAAGGGCATCCGAGTGTACGGCATCACCGGCCGCCGATTGTTTGAAACCTGGTACCGCCTGGCCGGGCTCTTCAAAGCCGGCCTCAATATTCGTCCCGTCGTGACCCATACGCTGCCTCTCGAGCGCTTTGCCGAAGGGTTCGATTTGGTGGCGAAGGGTCAGTGCGGCAAAGTCGTGCTCTTTCCGTAGTCATGGCTTACGAGAAGATCAAACCGCTCATTGACCGGCAGCTGGATGACATCAGGAAAGCCGGCCTCTACAAGAACGAACGTGTCCTGCTCGGCCCGCAGGGCGGCACGATACGGGTTGCGACCCATTGCAACCAGGGAGCAATGGGTTCCCCCCCGGTCATCAATCTGTGCGCGAATAACTATCTTGGCCTGGCGAACCATCCGGCGGTCGTGGAAGCGGCGGCCCAAGCCGTCCGCACGCACGGGTACGGCATGGCGTCCGTGCGATTTATTTGCGGGACCCAGGACCTCCACAAAGAACTCGAGCGAGCCATCTCGGACTTCCTGGATACGGAGGACACGATTCTCTATAGCTCCTGCTTCGACGCGAATACCGGACTCTTCGAGACACTGCTCGGTGAAGAGGACGCGGTCCTGAGCGATGCCTTGAACCACGCGAGCGTGATTGATGGCGTCCGGCTGTGCAAGGCCCAGCGGTATCGGTATGGACATGGGGACATGGCGGACCTGGAAAAGGGCCTACAGCAGACAGCGGGGCGACGCATTCGCCTGATCGCCACCGACGGCGTATTTTCCATGGACGGCGATTTCGCGCCGCTGGATCGGATCGTCGAGCTGGCCGAACGCTATGGCGCGCTCGTGATGGTGGACGATAGCCACGCCACCGGCTTCATCGGCGCGACCGGGCGCGGCACGCCTGAAGCATTCGGCGTGTCCGGCAAAGTGGACCTGATCACGAGCACATTGGGCAAAGCCGTCGGAGGCGGAACAGGCGGGTTTACGTCCGGACGGCGGGAGCTGATCGAGCTGCTGCGACAGCGGTCCCGGCCGTATCTCTTTTCCAATGCCATTCCGCCAATGATCGCCGCGGCGGGGTTGAAGGCTTTGGCGTTGATTGACCAGGGCGGCGAGTTGCGCGCGCGTCTTCAGGAGAACGCCGCGTTTCTTCGGAAGGAACTGGAACAACAGGGTTTCCAGGTCAAGCCCGGGCGGCATCCCATCATGCCGGTCATGCTCGGCGATGCGGCGCTGGCATCGAAGATGGCGGATCGCTTGCTGGAGGAAGGTGTGTACGTGATCGGCTTCAGCTATCCGGTGGTGCCGAAGGGCGAGGCGCGGATCAGGGTCCAGGTCTCGGCTGCGCATACGAGAGATGACCTCGCGAAGGCTGCCAAGGCATTCCACACGGTCGGCCGCGAACTGGCTATCATTGCGTAGTGGCCCAGCATACGTTGCTAATTATACGACGAGACCATGTCGGGATTGGGATTCTTCGCCGAGCGATGGAAGTTATGCCAATTTCATGAACAGCACGTAGCCGTTGATCGTCAGAACGACGCCGATGATCGCCAGCAACAGGCTGAAGAAAAAGATGGGTCGTGATCCGGACAGGATGGAGATACTGGACATGACGATCGCAATCTGCAGAAAAACTTCGGCGAAGTCGAAGAACGGATCTTTCGCGCGGTTGAGATCCCGCTCGTGCTCCTGCGTTCTGGCCTCTGCCTCGAGGGCTTTCTTCTCCACTCCGTACCGCCTCTCTTGTTCCGTCATCTCATTGAGCTGGGCCTCAAATCGCTGACGGAGCTGCGGTTCCATCCGGGCGCCTCGTTCCGCCAGGTCCATCTCGGCCCGAAGCTTCGCCAAGTGGTATTGATGTTCCTTATTGCCTTTGGCTTGGTAGAAGGCCCAGAGGTCGGAGGCCTGTTCCTGGGCCAGAATCATGTCCTTGGTCGCATTGTTGCCGCCGAGAGAGGCAATGGCAAGGATGACCGCGAAGACGCCGGTTATCAGGGCGACACGTCTGGTGAATGTCTTGCCTTTTTGTTCCTCCAGCTCTTCAGGATTTGGGAGTTCGACGTCTGCCATAGCTTCCTCCGTCGTGACGATGCCGTATGCTAGCAGGGCTCGCGAGAAATGCAAATTCCGCGGGAGAGCATCCGCTATTGTTGACAGGATCGACAGCAAACGAGTAAATCAACCACTTCATACATCTGCCGTGAGGGATGACGATGACCCAGGATTTTGTGCAGGCAATCAAAGAAGGCTACCGGTTCGAAGGCGCCCGCCTCGACATCGGCCGCGCGATTCGCGGCGGCAAGGTCTTTCCCGATCTATCGGTCGGACTTCCCCTGGGCATGATGAACCGGCATGGGCTCATTGCGGGGGCGACCGGCACCGGCAAAACCAAAACCCTGCAACTGATGGCGGGGATGCTGTCGGACGCCGGCGTGCCGGTCTTTCTCGCGGACCTCAAAGGCGACCTCTCCGGCATGGCACAGCCCGGCGCATCGGGCGAAAAGTTGCAGGCTCGCATCAAAGAACTTGGTGTCGGTTTTACGCCGAAGTCGCATCCCGTCGAATTCCTCAGTCTGACCGGCAAGCAGGGGGCTCAGGTGCGCGCGACCGTGTCGTCATTCGGTCCGCTCCTGCTCGCGAAGGTGCTCGATCTCAATGATACGCAGCAGGGTGTGTTGGCGTTGCTCTTCAAGTTCTGCGACGATCAGCACCTGCCGATTCTCGACCTGTCCGATCTGAAGGCCGTGATGGGCTATCTTCAGGGCCTCGATGCCAAGCAGTTGGCGGGCTATGGCGGCATGTCGAAGGCGGCCCTGGGCGTGCTGAACCGGAAACTCGTCGAATTGGAGCAACAGGGCGCCGGCCTGTTCCTCGGCGAGCCTGAGTTCGACATCACGGATCTCCTCCGGCAGACACCCGACGGCAAAGGGATCATCAGCATCCTCTCGCTGACCGATCTTCAGGACCGCCCGGCGTTGTTCTCGACCTTTATGATGTGGCTGTTGGGAGAACTGTTCCATCAATTGCCGGAGCGAGGCGATGTCGACAAGCCGGTGCTGGTCTTCTTCTTCGACGAAGCGCATCTGCTATTCGAGGAGGCCTCGAAGGCATTGCTGAATCAGATCGAGCAAGTGGTGAAGCTGATCCGATCCAAGGGAGTCGGCGTCTATTTCGTCACGCAAACGCCGAAAGATATTCCGGCGGACGTGCTCGCGCAACTCGGCAACCGATTTCAGCACGCGCTCCGCGCGTTCACGCCGGACGACGCCAAGGCGCTCAAGGCGACGGCCGGCACGTTTCCACGCACACCGTTCTACGACATTGAAAAGGAGCTGACGTCGTTGGGCATTGGAGAGGCGCTGGTCACTGTCCTTGACCCGCAAGGCCGGCCGACGCCGGTGGTCGCGACGCGCTTGGTCCCGCCGGACTCATTCATGGGCGCCTTGGAGGAGAAGAAGTATCAGGCGGCAATGAAATCCGGCGCCCTTCAACGCAAATATGCGCAGAGTGTTGACCGCGAATCGGCCCGCGAAATCCTTCAGAAGAAGATGACGACTCCATTGGCGGCCAGCCCCGATTTTCGAGGCGACAATCTTCGAGCAGGATCCGGCTGGCAAGAATCGGCTGCGTCTGTCGCGAAAGAAGTCCTCAAGTCTTCGCTGACCCGCCAGATCGGCAGAGAAGTCGTTCGCGGAATCTTCGGCCTGTTGAAGAAAAATTTGAAATAGTTTCTGATGAAATGGGGAGGGTTGCCCCTCCCCATCAATGTCGTCTTACTTCAGCGGCAGCTTGAGGCTGATCGCGCCGCCCAAGTCGCCTTCCTTCGCCCCCTCTTTGTGATAGCCCGAAATATCTTTCTCGCCCTTCGGCTCTCCGTGGCAGGCGATGCATCCCTTGCTGTAATACAATGGGAGCATCACTCGGACGGCGGATCCGCCCTCCACCTTCTCGCTGACGACTTTCTCGCCTTGCCGTGGATACGCGGGGTCCGCAAATTGCTTCAGGACGGCCGCTTCATACTGATCGGCTTTGTTCTTCGGGTTGCGGAGCAGTTCATCGACCGTCGTCTGCTTCATATAGATGTTGTATTTGGAGCTGAACTTTGCGGCCGCCTGCGTGCCGAAGGTGGCCGGAATAAATCCCTTAAATCCCACGCCTGGTTTATTGATCGCTTCCTGAGCATCCGCGACCGTGCTTTTACTCGCGTCGACCAGCTGCGGCAGAAGCTTCTTGGCCATCTCGGGCACTTTCTCATTCTTGATGTTGGCGAGGTCCACGCCGGCCCGCTCCTTGAACTTTTGCGTCAATTGCTTTTCGAAGACCTCGGGCGTGAACCCTTTGTCCCCTTTCGTCGCGTCATTAATGAGTGCCTGGTTCGCGCCGACGACCACTCGGCCTGAATCGAGGAGGATCGCCAAAAGCCGTCCGCTCTCGGTGGCCTCGGGGGTATCCACCGCCCAGGCCGGAGCGATCCCGACTCCTATGAGTACCGTGAACAGACTTGCAATGATTATCCCCCTTCTCTTCATGACGGCCTCCTGGGTTTAGATGTTATGCACTCACCTTACGAGAGATATCCACCAGTCTAACCCTGTGAAGGGTGCTCATCGCTCCCCCAGAGGGTTTACAGAATACGTTCTAGTTTGTAGTCACTAGCCCGGTATTGACTGCGCGCAGCCCCCTAAAGAAGCGTAGATATTTTCTCCATGTACATTTAGGAATAGTGTCGGTCAAACGGGAGATACTCATGAGACGATTCATACGGTTAGCTCTGGTGTCTGTGCTGGTGGTTCTCCGATCCTTCGGATTCTGAGAGACGATGTCTGCTCCTGCCTCAGCTTCAGGTTGCCGCGGGCGTGGTGAAACGCCAATCCGGAAACTCCTCAATGACAGGGTCCAGATTGAACGCGACGCTGATCCGCGGCGCGTCGCCTGT
>Ga0066706_10000146_pt1 | contig 17283 bp, 17 predicted proteins | sample GraSoiAngelo_155_FD_67274 | JGI IMG/M metagenome (GOLD analysis project Ga0066706, IMG submission 67274) | Grasslands soil microbial communities from the Angelo Coastal Reserve, California, USA - 14_1009_13_30cm | ecosystem: Environmental > Terrestrial > Soil > Grasslands | place: USA...
CCCGCCGACTCCTCGTCGCTCGAGCGGAAGAGATGCTCCGCGCGACGGTTGAGGTGGAGGATGTCGTTCTGGGCGTCCGTCACGAGCACGGGGTCCGCGACGGAGTTCACCATCCACCACAGCCACTCCTTCTCGACGGCGTGGGATTCGCTCGCGCGACGGAGCACCTGCACGTCCTGCTCGCGCGTGAGCGCGGCGCTCGCCTGCCGCGCGAACGGGACGAGCCGCTCCAGGTCGACGTCGCCAACACCGCCCTTCCGCGAGAGCAGCACGACCGCTCGCGGTCCGTCGCTGCGTCCGCTGGCCGAGCGGAGCGGCGCGGCGACGAAGCCGCCGATGCCCATGTCGGCCAGCGTGGCGCCGGTGTTCGCGTCGAGCGTCACCCCGTCGCCCGGCTCGACGCGCTGCGGTGCGCCGGTGCGCAGCGCGACCACGAGCGGGTTGTCGGAGCCCGCGACGCCGACCGCGAGCCGGCGCGCCTGATCGTCCGTGACGTTCCAGCCGAACAGCCCGCGCAGCGACGCGGACGGCTCGTCGTACACGAGGACGACCGCTTTGTCGTAGCCCAGACCGCGCACGAGATCGTCGAGCATCGGCTCGAGCGTCTCGCGCGGGTCACGACCGCCGGCGTTTTCCCGCTGCGGCTCGACGAGGTCTCGCATCGTCGGTCTGCGGCTTACCGCTCCTGCGTCGTACGTGCTCGGCTCGTCGCGGCGTCCACGGAGCCCGCGCCGGCACCCAGCGTTCCGGTCGCCTGGCGCGGCGAAAGCCCAAGCGCATCGGCGTACCGCAGGTACGTGTCGATCGAAGCCACGACGACGCGCGCTTCGACGGTGATGAGGTCGATGCCGACGAGCGACACGCGGACCCAGGCATCGATGATGATGCCCTTATCCAGGATGCGGTCGAGGACATCGATGAGGCTCGAGCCGCCTGGACTGCGTTCAACGACCGCCATCTGCTAACCCCCTTTTGTCTTGAGCTGTCGCTCGAGCTGCGCGATGCGCGCCTCGAGGCGCGCGACATCCCCTGCGCCGACCCCGTCAGTCTGGCGCTTGCCACCGAGCGTCGGGTCGTTCCGCCACCAGTTGAGTCCGATCTGCTCGGCCTTGTCGATCGAGCACACCAGGAGTCGGATGCGGATCGTGAGCAGCTCGACGTTCGCGAGCGACACGCTCACGTCACCCGCGACCACGAGGCCCTTGTCCAGGACGCGGTCGAGGAGATCGACGAGCGTGGCGGATTGCTGCGCCCCGGGCGACATCCGGCTCATGCTCATGACGCGGCCGCGATCCGGAGCTGGATGTCATCGTGGTCGAGCCCGAACTGCTCGGCGATCTCACCGATCTTCTGCTCGAGCCTCATGAGCGCGACGCCGACGCGCTCCACCTCTTCGTCCGTGAGCGTATCGCCCTCCATCCGGCGGATCGCCTGCCGTTCGAGCACCTGACGAAGGAATTCCACCAGCGTCAACACCAGACCGGCGAGCCCGCGCTCGATGTCCTCGGGGGCGAGGTCGATGCGTTCGGGCAGGAGCGAGCGCAGCCGCGCGATCTCCTCCCGCAGCTCGAGCTCGATCTTCGTCGCGTCGGATGTGGTCATTCGCTCACCGCGAACGTATACGGAGCCCAAGGTCCCTGCATGACGGTCGTTACGTCGCCGAGCTGCGCGCCGAGACGTTCCAGGCGCGAACGGAGTCCGTCGATCTCGTCACGCCTGACCAAGGCGGACATTGAAACGGCCACAGCCGGTCGAGGGCAAATCCGGTGTCGGATGCTGTCTGGCTCGATCGCCAGCTCGCTGAGCAGGCGGGCAACGATCGCCTCCGCGCGCCGTTCTCGCGCCCGTTCGCCGCGCATCTGCGTCAGGCCCCGCTCGAGGTACGCGCGGCCGCTCGGTGTGGGTACGCTCGTCGCGCGCGCGAGCACGTCCGGCTCGCGCCAGGCGCAGGTGATCGCGAGCTCGCAGCGATGGCCGAGCCGTATGAGCTGAGCGGCGAGGTCGGCCTCGCGTAGCGCGAGCCGCGCGTGCAGTGCCTCTTCGTCGGCGAAGACGCTGCCGAAGCGCGCGGGGAGGCAGGGCACCCGCTCGAAGACCGCTTGGACCACGCGGTGGTGATCGAGCAGCTCGGCTTCGCCCGCGGCTCGCCCGGCGTCCCACGCCGCCGCGAGGGCCGCGGTGCGCGTTCCCGACACGCTACGCAGACCGAGGTCCGCGGCGACGCCGGCGTCCTCCGCCGCGACGATGGCGCGAAGCAGCAGACTCATACGTCGGCTCCGTGCCGCCGGATCGTATCGACGCCCGAAAGCACCACGCTGAGTCCGAGGTAGATGAGATCGACGCCGGCGACGGAGATCGTCACCTCTCCGGTGAGCACCACGCCGCGATTCAGCAGACGGTCGACGAGCTCGACCAGCGGGACGTCCAGCGTCGTGGCCTGCTCGGTCACGACATCCCGCCGAAGCGGTACGCCGGCCACGGCCCGCTCGCGCGAACGCGATAGCCACTCTGGCCGAGGCGGTTTTCGAGCTCGCCGATCGCGCTGACGAGCGCGGGCTCTCGATCGCGCGCGACGAGCACGGATGCGCGCAGCGCGACCGTGTCGGCGCCGCCGGCAGCGACCGGCTCTCGGTAGGTGCGCTCGGCGACGCTCTCGAGCTCCGCGAGCGCCGCCGCGGCCGCCTCGTTGTCGCGCCGCTCGGTCGAGCGGGAGAGCGTCGTCCCGCGCTGCTTGTCCAGGAGGAACGCACGGCCCGGTGGGCTCGCGGCGATCTTCGCGTCGAGCGCACGCACCTCGGCGTCGTCGACGGGTGCGTCCCGATCGCGCGTCACGGTCACGACCCACTCGGCGCGGCCGGCGAGCGACGCGAGCAGCGCGCCCCGGTCCGCGGTGTCCTCGCGCAGCATCGCGCGCACGCGGTCGTCGTCGCGGTAGATCGCGCCGAACGAGAGCGGCAGCACCGTGCCGAGGAGCTCGAGGAGGCGCCCGTTCACGACCTGGTGCTGCGCGGCGCGCGCGGCAAGCCAGTCGAGATCGCGCACGTGCTCGTTGAGCGGTGCTTCGCCGTAGACCGCCTCGTCGACGTCGCTGGCGGCCGCGAGCAAAGGGCCCGCGACGACGCAGCCCACCGGACCTTCGTCGATGCCGGTCAGGCCGGCGGCCGCGACGCGCGCGGCGTCGCTCGCTCGCGCGATGCCGTAGACGTAGCGGAGCGGGCTCATCGGATCTCGTCGGGGAGCTCGATGACGACCTCGCGTGGACCTTCGTCGGGCAGCGAGGAAAGCTGCGCCTGAGCGGTCGCCTTCTTGTGCTCGCGGATCTCGCGCAGGCGTGCGAGCAGGTTCGCCTCCTGCTCTCGGAACTCGACCTCGGGCATCCGCCCCTCTTCGTAGGCCTCGTTGACCAGGATCAGCTGCTCGCGGACCGGATCCTCATCCCACATCTCGTGTTCGGCGACCTCGATGACCTTTTCGAGGCAGTAGCGGATGCCCGCCGCCGGCGCCGTCACGGGCAGCGCCAGTAGCTTGAAGAGGATCACGCCGTCGACCCGGTGCCCCGCTCCAGCTTCAAACGGATCGTCACGAAGTTGTACGGCGGCCAGGGCCCGGTGTACTTGAACGACAGCTTGCCCTCGAAGCGCTTCCCGACCTCCTGGACCTTCTTGTCGAACAGGTTGGCCGTGTCGCGCCCGACGAGGAAAGCCGCGTTCATGATCATGCGGTCTCCGATGACCTTGTTCGACCGTGAGGCGATCACAGAGTCCTGCAGCGACTCGTAGATCTCGCGGACATACGCCTCGGACTTCTCGGCCAGCGCCTGCTCGACGAGGCGGCCGAGCTGCATCCGCGCGAAGTACGTGGACGACTGCTGGTTCGTCTCGATCTCGGCCTTGAGGCGACGGATCTCTTCGTAGTCGCGCTCGACCTCGACCAGCACGGACTCGCGGTCCCAGTTGACCTTCAGGCCGAACTCGAGCTTGTCCTTCATCTTGCGCAGGACGTCGCGGAGCTCCTTATAGGTGTCCTTGAGGAACTCCTTGGTGTCGTCCTCGGTCTTGAAGAGCGTGCCGAAGCTCATCGGAACGGGCGTGAAGTTGTTGTCGATCATCACCACCTCGTTCACATGTTCGTGCGTGAGCGCGTTCTCGCGGGTGGGGTCGTACACCATGAGCAGGCTGCGGCTCACGACCGCGGCGAGATCTTCGTGATGGACGGTGTAGACCTCGTCGCCGCGGCCGCCGATGCCGATCTTGCCGAACGACCTCGGTTCGGCCGATTCGATGATGCAGTAGACGTAGATGCCCTCGTCCGACGCGGGCTTATCCGCTGGCGGCTCCAGCCTCACGGCTTCCATGGCCCGTCACTTTAGGGTGGCGTCGCTCTGCGCGCGAGCGACGGGCGGGATGACGCTCGTTCGGCCGCCCGCTCAGACTCCCTCCGAACGCCCGGCGACCTCAGTGACCGCCGCGACCACGCCGCGCACCGATCCGTCCGCTGCACGAAGCGGCTCCGCGTCGACGCGCACCGACGCGTCGCGCCCGAGTGCGGGCAGGAAGATCCGCAGCCGCAGGTCGCGGAGCGTTTCGCCGGCGAACGCGCGCGCGAGCGTGTCCTCGATCGAGCGGAACTCGCGACCGGTCGCTTCGTCGCGGACCCGGTAGCGCCGCGCCGATTCGGCCGTGACGTCGGCGAAGGGCCCGCTTCCAAGTAGAGCCTGCGCGGCACGGTTCACCTTCACCACCGCGCCACTCCGATCGAGCACGACGACGCCGCTCGGTACGAGATCGAACATCGCGAGCTGCTCGGCCGCGAGCTTGGCGAGCTCCTCGCGGGCGCGCACCGCATCGGTCACGTCGACGGCCAGGATGCTGATGCCCGCGACGCCCTGAGGCCCGGGCAGCGGCTGGAGCGAGACCTCGGCGTAGCGGTTGTCGGCTTCGGCTCCCCAGCGGCCACGAAAGTCGTGCAGCACCTGTGGTCGGCCGCTCGCGTACACCTCGTCGAGGACCGAAAGCGCTCCGTCGGGGAACACCTCGCGGAAGGGACGACCGATGATCTCGCGGTCGCCTGAGACGCCACGGTAGGCGTCGTTCGCGGCGACGAAGACGTGATCCGGTCCGCGCAGGATCGCTTTCATCACCGGCGAACGCTGGAAGACGTATTCGAGCCACTCGGGCTCGAGGTCCATCGTCCCGACGATGCGCAGCTGCGTCGCGATCTCGGCGAGCGACGCGCGATTGCGGACCGCCAGGCGCTGAAGGAGCGCGGAAACGTGCTCCTTGACCGCCTGCTCGGAGAGGCCGATGCGGTGCGCGATCTCCTTGTTTTCGAGACCCTCGGCCACGAGGTCGAGGACTACCGATTGCCGGTCGGTGAGCCGCCTGCCGCGGACGCCGCGGCGCTCGGCTTCAGGGGTTTCGGGCGATTGTTTCAACTATACGTAAGTATGGCTGTTCGATGGCCGAGTCGACGGCTTATAACTCTGTTTCCTCCGAAGGGGGCGTTGTCCGGCCTACCGAGCGAGACGGGCGGTGGTGGTGAGCGGTGCTTGACGAAACGAAGGTCATCCTGCTCGTCGAAGACAACCCCGACGACGAGGCTCTCACGCTGCGAGCCTTCGCGAAGAACAACATCGGCAACCGGATCGTCGTCGTGCGCGACGGCGCTGAGGCGCTCGACTGGTTGTTCAAGCGCGGCCGACACGCCGAGCGAGGCGAACCGGAGCCGCAGATCGTCCTTCTCGATCTGAAGCTACCGAAGGTCGACGGCCTCGAAGTGCTGCGACAGATGCGCGACGACCCACGGACAAAGCTCATGCCGGTGGTGATCCTGACCTCCTCGAAAGAGGAGTCCGACGTGCTTCGCGGCTACGAGCTACGGGCGAACAGCTACATCCGCAAACCGGTGGACTTCGCGCGCTTCGTCGAAGCCGTGCGCGAGATCGGAATGTACTGGCTCGTGCTCAACGAGCCGCCGCCGGTGCTGCCGCCAACGCGTTGAGCACTCCGCTCCGCGCGCTCATCGTCGAGGACTCGGCGGATGACGCGGAGCTGCTCGCTCGCGAGCTGCGCCGCTCGGGGTACGAGGTGCAGTACGAGCGCGTGTTCGACGGCGACTCTCTCGACCACGCGCTCACGCAGGGGACATGGGACATCGTGTTCTCGGATCACAGCATGCCGCAGTTCGGCTCGGGCGCGGCGCTCCAGATGGTGCGTGGCCGCGACCCGGACGTGCCCTTCGTGATCGTGTCCGGCACGATGGGCGAGGACGTCGCCGTCGACGCGATGCGCGCCGGAGCCAACGACTATCTGGTCAAGGGCCGCCTCGCTCGTCTTCCGGCGGTCGTCGATCGCGAACTGCGTCAGACCGCGGCTCGCGCGGCGCGCCGCTCGCTCGACCTCGCCTTTGCCGCGCTGCGTGACGTCGCGAGCGCGATCGGTGGCCTGCCCGAGCCCGGAGTGGTCGCCGAGCTCGCGGCGCGGCACGCGCGGGAGTTCGCGGCGGCTGACGGCAGCGCGGTCTACTCGTGGGACGCCGGGTCGCAGCTCCTGCGCGCTCTTTCGATCGAAGGGGTCCCCGAGGGTCAGCGTGCGCAGGTGCTCCAGAGCGGGGAAGGCGCCGCAGGCAGCGCGTTCGTCCGGCACGAGCTCATCGTTGTGGAGGACTACGCCCGTTGGCCGAACGCCGCGACGATCTCGCGCAGCTTCGTGAAGAGCGCGATGGCCGCGCCGCTCCTGGTCGGCGACCGCGCGATCGGCGCGGTCGTCGTGATCAGCGCCACGCCCCGCACGTTCTCGGAGGAGCAGCGGCAGCTGCTCTCGCTTCTCGCCTCGGAGGTCGCCCCGACGCTCGAGGTGGGACGTCTTTTCAACGAGTCGCAACGGCAACGCATCGAAGCGGAAGCGCTCACGGAGGCCGCGCGGATCGTGGCGGCCGGCGCGCTCGCGCACGATGGGCTGACCTCCATCCTCGCCGCGGCGGAGCGTGTCGTTCCCACATCGGCGGCCGGGCTATTCGTCCCGGGGGCCGGGGGTCGCATAGAGCTCGTCGCGGCCATCGGTCGTTTCCGTGGCGCACACGGCCGCTCGTTCCCGACCAGCTCGTCGATCGTCGGCCGCGCGCTTCAGTCGGGTGCGGTGCAGATCCGCGCCGAAGACGAGCCGCCGGAGGAGACGCAGATCGCGCTCGGGGGTCCGGTCGCCCTCGCGGTCCCGATCGTGAGGAACGACGTCACGATCGGCGTGATCGGGCTCGGAGTCGACGACCGGCGCTTCGCCGCGCGCGACGTGGATCTCCTGCGTCGCTTCGCGTCGCTCGTGGCGATGGCGCTCGAGAACATGCGTCTACAGGCGGAATCGGATGCCCGCGCGCGCGATCTCGAGCGACTGGCGCACTTCGACACGCTCACCGAGCTGCCCAACCGAGCGCTGTTCCGCGACCTCCTCACTGACGAGCTCGCGCGCGCACGCGCGGCCGGTAGCCGACTGGTCGTGCTGTATCTCGACATCGATCACTTCAAGGATCTCAACAACACCGTCGGCCCGCGCCTGGGGGACGCCGTGTTGCGAGCGATCGCGCCACGCCTGCGCGACGCCGTTGGCGACGCGCCGGTCATCGCGCGCGTCACCGGCGACGAGTTCGCGGTCCTCGCCGCGGTCACGGACGAGGCCGCCGCCGCTCGTCTCGGGCGCGCGGCGCACGAGGCCTTCGCGCAGCCCCTGCGCGTTGACGACCAGCTGCTCCAGACGCGCGTCAGCGTCGGGTTCGCGACCTACCCGCGTGATGGCGATGATGCCCACACGCTGCTGCGGCGGGCGGAGGTCGCGGTCCAGATCGCGAAAGGCAACGACGGTTGGGCCGCGTACGCCTCGGAACACGACGAGTACGCGCCCGATCGGCTCACGCTCATGTCGGAGCTGCGCCGCGCCATCGAACGCGACGAGCTCGTGCTGCACTTCCAACCGATCGTCGAGCTCGCGACCCGGCAGATGCGCGGCGTCGAAGCGCTGGTCCGGTGGCAACATCCGCAGCGAGGCATGGTCCCCCCGCTGGAGTTCATCCCGCTGGCGGAGCGCGCCGGGGTCACGAAACCGCTCACCGTCTGGGTCCTGCGCGAGGCGCTCCGGCAGCTACGGCTCTGGCGTGATGAGGGCCTGGAACTTTCCGTCGCCGTGAATCTGTCGATGCGGACGCTGCATGACCCGGAGCTGCCACAGCTGGCGCACGATCTCATCGAACGCGCCGGCGTTCCCCCGGCGCTCGTGGGATTCGAGATAACGGAGACCGACATCATGGCCGACGCGGAAGGCGCGATGCGCGGTCTGCAGGCGCTGCGCGAGCTCGGCGTGAAGATCGCGATCGATGACTTCGGCACCGGGTACTCGTCGCTCGCGTATCTGCATCGTCTCGCGGTGCACGCCGTGAAGATCGACCGGTCGTTCGTGTCGCGGATCACCACCGACGAGAACAGCGCCTCGATCGTTCGCGCGACTGCCGATCTCGGACACGCGCTCGGCCTCGAGGTCGTGGCCGAGGGCGTCGAGGACGAGCTCGCGTGGGGCCGTGTCCGTTCGCTGTCGTGCGACTTCGCGCAGGGCTACTACATCGGACGACCGATGAAGGGCGCCGACATGGCCGTGTGGGTCAAGGTCTGGCGCGGCGTGGCGTCACCATGACCGCGAACCAGCTCATCCAGCTCCTCACGAGCGCGACCTTCCTGCTGGTGTTCATCGCCGTGCTGGTGCGCGCGATCCGCCGTCCGAGCCGCGAGAGCATCGACATCGCGCTCTTCTTCTTCGCGCCGGCCTTCTCGATCGCGCAGGCCCCCGTCGCGCAGGCGCTCGGGGTCCAGAGTCCGACGCTGTCGCTCGTGTCGGGCGCCCTGATCCTGGCGATGCCGCTGCTGACGCTCCGCGCGATCCGCGGCTTCACCGAACTGCCGCGTCTCGTCCTGCCGGCGGCCGCGGTGGCATGGGCCACCGCGGCGATCGGTCTGCTCGTCGCGCCGACACCGATGCCGCCGCCGTTCCTCCTGCTGATCCTCGTGTACTTCACCGTCTTCGAGACCTACGCGGGCGTTGCCGTGTTGCGTGCGACGCGACGTGCGCACGGTGTGACGCGCCGCCGGCTCCAGCTCATCGCAGCGGGCACGCTGCTCCTGGCGCTGACGATCGGTGGCGCGGGCGTCGCGATCGTTCTGCCGCCGGTGGGTTCGTTCATCCTGCCCCTCGCCCTCGGCTCGGGGATCGCCTACCTCCTGGGCTTCGCGCCGCCGGGAGCGCTGCGGCGCGCCTGGCAGGCCCCCGAGGTGCTCGCGTTCGTACAGCGCACCGGCCGCCTCGTGGGCGAGGCCGCGCCGGAGCTCGTGTACGCGACGCTGGCGGTCGAGCTTGCCACGGCGAGCGGCGAGCCCGACGCGGGGCTCGGGATCTGGCAGCCGGAGCGTGAGGTCCTACGGTTCTATCGCAACCGCGGGGAGCCGATCGACCGCAGGCTCGACGAATCCCTGGCCGGCCCGGCGTTCGTCCACCAACGCGCGCTCGTCACGGTCGAAGACACCGGTGGGGCGAGGCAGCTTCCGCAGGAATTCCGCCGGGGCACGCCGCGCTTTGTGATGGCCGTGCCGGTCACGGTCGGGAGCCGCCGCCTCGGCGTCGTAGCCGTCCTGGCTCAGACGCGCTCGAGCTTCTTCGACGATGACCTCGCGCTTCTTTCGCTCCTCGCCAATCAGACCGCCGTCGTGCTCGAGAACCGCCGACTCTTCGAGGAGGTCCACGGCCTCAACCGTACGCTCGAACGGAACGTGTCCGAGCTGCGCGCGCTCAACGACGAGCTTGGGGCGTTCGCCTACTCGGTCTCCCACGACCTGCGCGCGCCGCTGCGCAGCATCGACGGCTTCAGTCAGATCCTGCTCGAGGACAAGGGCGCGGTCTTGGGTGACGACGGTCGAAACCACCTCGACCGTGTGCGCGCCGCGGCTGGACGGATGGGCAGCCTCATCGACGACATGCTGCTGCTGTCACGACTCACGCGCGACGAGATGACGCCGCGCAACGTGGACCTGACGGGACTGGCGCGTTCGGTCGTGGACGACCTGCGCGCGCGCGAGCCGCGCCGACAGGTGGAGTTCGAGAGCAACGGCGCGCTCGCCGCGAGGTGCGACGAGCGGCTCCTTCGCATCGCGCTCACCAACCTTCTCGCCAACAGTTGGAAATTCACGCGCCAGCGCGAGCCGGCGCACATCAGCTTCGGCGGCGACACGCGCGATGGCGAGGCGGTGTTCTTCGTCAAGGACGATGGTGTCGGATTCGACATCCGCTACGCGGACAAGCTCTTCGGCGCCTTTCAGCGGCTGCACAACGACTCAGAGTTCGAGGGAACCGGCATCGGTCTCGCCACGGTGCAGCGGATCGTCCACCGCCACGGCGGTCGGGTGTGGGCGGAGAGCGAGGTCGGCAAGGGCTCGACGTTCTACTTCACGTTGCCGCCCGCCGAGGCTTCGGAGGCAGGCACCTAGTCTCTGCCCGTGGCCGTGATCCGCGCCGAATCATTCGATCGCACCGCTCGCGCGTGGGACAGGGTGAGGGAGCGCGTCGGCGAGATCGAGCGCGAGGTCTTCGGCGATGACGCCTTCAGCCCGGACGAGCTGCGCGCGGCATTCACCGGGCCGAAAAGCCTCGCCGTCCTGCTGCGGGACGGCACCCTCCTCGTCGGCTACACGCAGGCGGGCCCCGCCCGCGCTCCAGACACCTATTACATCGCGAACACCGCGATCGCGAAGAGCCACCAGGGGCGGGGCCTGATACGCGTGCTGATGGAGCGGCTGTACGCCGACGTTCGCGGTGCCGGCGCGCACTTCATCGAGCGCGACGCGGCGATCGCGAATGGCTACGCCGACAAGATCGTGCGCTTCCACGCCGCGGACATCGTCAGGACGCGCGATCACGACAGTCCCTACGGGCGGCAGCGATTCATCCGGATGCGTTTGCCGGAGACCTAACATCACCACCTCGATTTCGTCGTGTTGCTCGGAATGGGGGAACGCATGAGAGGGTTCGCACAGTGGCTCAACTCCCCGGTCGGACAGGTGATCCGTGACATCGTCGAGGGAGGCATCGCCGGTGCGCTGGCCGCGGTGCTCGCGCTCCAGCTCGACGTGGCGACCCCCCAGGTGATCTGGGCGGCGGTGCTCACGGGCTTCATATCCGCGGCGATCGCCGTGGCGCGGCGCAAACTCGTCGAGGCCAAGCTCGGCCCGCCGACATCCGCACGACCTTGACCGAGGCCGAGGATGAGAAAATGCCTAGCAGAGAAAGGGCCCGTATCGCTCCGCTCACGGGCCCGTCGTCGCCAGCCGGAGTGAGCGAGCTCCTACCGCTGGCTCCCAGGGCCCGTAGCTCAACGGTAGAGCAGGGGACTTTTAATCCCTTGGTTCCGGGTTCGAATCCCGGCGGGCTCACCGTCCAGTAGCGTCGGCGTCGCATGCTGACGCGCGAGTTCCGCAAGCTCTGGCTCGGTCAGGCCATCTCGGCGGTCGGCTCGTCGGTCACGATCATCGCGCTTCCCCTCACCGCTGCACTCACGCTCGCCGCGACCCCTGAACAGATGGGCATCCTGGTGGCCGCCGGGTGGCTTCCGTACCTGCTCTTCGCGCTCCTCGCGGGCGCATGGTCCGATCGCCTGCCCCGTAAGCCGATCCTCATCGCGACGGATCTCGCGCGCGCCGCTGTCCTCGTGACGATCCCGTTTGCGGCGTTCGCAGGCGTTCTGCGCATCGAACACGTGCTCGCCGCCGCCTTCGTCGCGGGCTCGATGACCGTCGTCTTCCGCTCCGCGTACGCGCCGTTCATCCCCGTGCTTGTCGGGCGCGATGCGCTCGTCGAAGCCAACGCGAAGCTCGCGCTCACCGACTCCGTCGCGCGCGTCGTGGGGCCGAGCCTTGGTGGCCTGCTCGTCCAGCTCATCACCGCGCCGCTCGCCATCCTCGTCGACGCGTTGTCGTTCGTCGTCTCGGCGATCGCGGTCGCCTCGGTGCGCGTACGGGAGACACCACCACCGCGGGCCGAGCGCCGCAGCATCTGGATCGAGATCGCCGATGGGCTGCGTGTAATGCTCGCGAACTCGTTCACGCGGAGCGTCACCGTGATCGGGCTGCTCTTCAACGCCACCATCACGATCGGTGACGCGGTGTTCATCCTGTACCTGACTCGCGGTCTCGGCCTCGATGCGCTCCTGATCGGCGTCGTTTACATGGTCGGTGGCATCGCGTCGGTGGCCGGCGCGACGCTGGTGCAAGGCACGACCGCGCGCTTCGGCATCGGACCGTCGATGGTCGGCTCGATCCTGCTCTTGACGCTCGCCGGCCTGCTCCTCCTTGCCGCGAGCGGACCGCCCGTCGTCGCGGCGGCGTACCTCGCCGTCCGCGGCGCGATCGTGAGCTTCAGTGCGGCGGTGTACAACGTGACCTCGAACTCGATCTGGCAAGCAGCGATCCCCGATCGACTGCTCGGACGCGTGAGCGGCGCGAGCCAGGTGTTCGGGCTCGGACTCATCCCGATCAGCGCGCTCGCCGGCGGCTGGCTCGGCGCGCACGTTGGTCTCTGGAACACCATCGCGATCTCGGTCGGCGGTCAGTTTCTGGCGTTCCTCTACGTCGCCGCTTCGCCGCTCCGTCGCATCCGCACCACCGGCGATCTGCCGGCCCTGACCGGTGTCTAGCTCCGGCCTCGAGCGGCGCTCGTCCAGAGCAGCACGTTCGCCGTCGCGGCGACCGCGAGCATGACGAGAACGACGAGCAGCACGGCTTCGCGCTGGCCCTGGAACGCAAACCACGGCGGCGTCAGCACGGCGACCTGGAACGTCCAGTAGGCGAGGGCAAGCGTGTGCGCCCACAGCCACTCCGTCTTTGTGTGCCGGCGCGCGAAGGGGATCAGGAGCGCGATCCCGACCGCCGCCTCCACCAGATGTCCGAGCCCACTCACGAACTGCGTCTCCGTCTCGTCGGGGATCGTCCCGTGGAAACGGAGGAGGATCTCACTCGAGAGCGCGATGCTCCCGAGACCGAAGTAGCCGAGGATCAACACGAGCGTCGGTGCGCCGCGGCGCAGCATGTGCGTGCGCTGGGGCAGCACGCTCACGACCACCGCGCCGAGCAGCAGTCCGCTGGTCATGACCGTGGTCGAGCTGATGAACAGGTAGGGATTGCCGAACACGTACGCGATCAGCCCGCCGATGTCGCCGATCGTCGGCAGGGCCGAAGCGTGCACGAGTCCCCTTCCAATCGCGGCGAGGCTCGCGCCTCTGGCGGGTTAACTGCCGCCCGTTACGAACATCACGCGCTTCGCGTGTCCGACGAGGATCAGCGCAGCCGAGGGACGTCAGCGCGACGGATCGAAGAGGTCGGCGTCTGGATGTGTGGCACCGCGCACGAGCGTCGCGACGAGCTCGGCCGACGCGGGACCGAAGGCCATGCCGTGGCCGGTGAAGCCGCCGCACACGAACGTGCCCTCAGCGATGCGCCCGATATAGGGAAGCGCATCGTGGGAAAAGCCCATCGTGCCGGCCCAGCGGTGCGTGACCGGGGCGCTGACGCGGTGCTGGCGTAGGAATGCCTCGAGCTGTGTCTGGATCGCCTCGGTGGTGCGCTCCTCCTCTCCGACTTCCTCATCGACCGCCGTATCCCGCCAGCCGCCCACGAGCACGCGGCCGTCGCTTGTCTGCCGCCAGTAGCGGTAGCCGCGGTTCGCGTACGCCGGTCGTGCGAAGACGCGCGGGGCGGGCGCCGTCGCGAGCATCTGGCCGCGCACCGGCCGCACGCGGGAAGGCGCCAGGCGGGCGGTGTACGCGTTGGTGCACAGCACGATCGCGCCGGCACGCACGACGCCGGTCGCGGTCCGCGCCTCGCCCGGGCCGACCCCGATCACGCGCGTCGACTCGTGGATGCGCGCGCCCTTCTTCACGGCCGCGGCGGCCAGCCCGCGTACCCAGCGCACCGGGTGGAGCTCGCCGTCCTCGGCGTAGGTGGCCGAGCGCGTCGGGGCGTCGACGCTGACGCCGACGCCCTCGGAGGACAGGCGCCGTGCGCTGGCTTCGATCTCCCGCCACTCCCCGTCGTCGCCCGCGATCTGATCCGAGCCGTTCCAGCGCAGGGCACAGTCGATGTCGTGTTCCTCGACCAACGCGCGCACGAGCCACTGCGTGCGCCGCGTGAAGCGCCAGATGCGCAGCGCGCCTTGCTCTCCGTACCGATGCGCCGCGGCGACGAAGTTCTCCGCGACGCCCGCGAGCAGGAATCCGGCGTTGCGGCCGCTCGCCGCCTCGGCCACGCCGCGCGCCTCGAGCACGATGACGCTCGCGCCGGCCGCTGCGAGGAAATACGCGGTCGCGATACCCGCGATGCCCGCGCCCACGACCGCGACGTCGGCCGACTCGTCGCCAGCGAGCGGCGGATAGGAGCGCGAAGCCCCGTCGAGCCACAGACTCATCGTCGCGGAGTGTTCCACGTCTGCGTTACGCTGACGGTGCTTCCATTCGCGTGCTCGGGCGGGACATTGCTTGTTGAGGGGTGGGGTATGGGTCGCCGACTTCTGGTCGCTGCGCTCGCGTGCGCGATGCTCGGCGTGGGGTTCCCGCTTGGCGCGAGTCCGGCGGCGGCGGTGTCAGCCGACATCGTGATCAGCCAGGTCTACGGCGGCGGCGGCAATAGCGGCTCCACGCTCAAGAACGACTTCATCGAGCTCTTCAACCTTGGCAGCGTCGCGGTCAACGTCAACGGCTGGTCGGTCCAGTACGCCGCGACGACGGGAACGAACTGGCAGAAGACCGATCTAGCCGGCTGGATCAAGCCCGGTCGCTACTACCTGGTCCAGGAAGCGCAGGGATCCGGTGGGACCGTCTCGCTTCCGACGCCTCACGCGAGCGGCACGATCAACATGGCCCAAGGTGCGGGCAAGGTGGTGCTGCTCAACATCAACGCGCTGACAACAACGGGCACGGTGTGCCCGAGCGGCTCCTCGGTCGTCGATATCGTGGGCTACGGGACCGGAACGAACTGCTCCGAGACCTCGCCAACGGCGTCGCTCTCGAGCACGGCGGCGGCGATCCGCAAGAGCGGGGGCGCGCAGGACACCGACAACAACAACATGGACTTCGCCGTCGGCGCTCCGACGCCACGCGCGACTGCGGACTACCAGATCACCGTCCTCAGCACGACCCCGGTGGGCGCCAATGTTCCGCTCAACACCAACATCGGCATCACCTTCAGCGAGCCGGCCACGGTGAGCGGAGCATGGTTCACGATCAACTGCGCCACGAGTGGCGCGCACAGCGCGATCATGAGTGGTGGACCGACGAGCTTCACGCTCGACCCCGACACGGATTTCGCCGGCAACGAGACGTGCACCGTGACCGTGCTCGCGGGGCAGGTAACAGATCAAGACTCAGACGATCCGCCGGATCAGCTCGCTGCGAACTTCGTCTTCCCCTTCACGACGCTTTCGCCGCCGGTGAAGATCCGCGAGATCCAGGGCGCCGCGCACATCTCGCCCAAGAATGGCCAGACCGTCGCTGGCGTTAGCGGCATCGTCACAGGCAAGTCATCGACCGGCTTCTGGATGCAGGACGGGGCGCCCGACGCGAATGAAGCGACGTCGGAAGGCATCTTCGTCTTCACCCTCAGCGCGCCGACCGTCGCGGTCGGCGACGCCGTCACGGTCTCTGGCAAAGCGCAGGAGTTCCGACCCGGCGGGACGAGCAGCTCGAACCTCACGACAACCGAGATCACAACACCGACCATCGTGGTCGACTCGCACGGCAACACGCTCCCGGCCGCCATCGTCATCGGGACCGATCGCACGCCGCCGACGAACGTCATCGAGGACGACGCAGCGAGCGGCGATGTGGAGACGAGCGGTACGTTCGATCCGGCCAGTGACGGCCTCGACTTTTGGGAGAGTCTCGAGGGGATGCGCGTCGACCTCGGAAGTGTCGTCGTCGTCGGGCCCTCGAACTCCTTTGGTGAGATCTCGGTCCTCGCGAACGACGGCATCGGCGCGACCGGACGCTCCGCACGCGGCGGTGTGATCCTGAGCGCGACCGACAAGAACCCCGAGCGAGTGATCATCAAGGGCGTCGGTTTCTCGATGCCGTCGAACCTGAACGTCGGCGACCACTTCACGACGAGCGTCGTAGGCATCGTCGATTATGACTTCGGGAACTTCATGATCCAGGTGTTCACGCCGCTCACGCGCGTGGCCGGCGGCCTCCTGCGCGAAACGGCGGCAGCGCCTGCTCCGGGGCAGCTCACCGCAGCGACCTTCAATGTCCAGAACCTCGACCCGTCGGATGGATCGTTCGCGAACCTGGCGGGTCTCATCGTCAACAACCTGCGGTCGCCGGACCTCGTCGCACTCGAGGAAGTGCAAGACAACAACGGCGCGACGAGCGACGGCACTGTCGACGCGACGACCACGCTCGCGATGCTCCGCGACGCGATCGTCGCGGCCGGCGGACCTACGTACGCATGGCGCGAGATCGATCCGGTAAACAACCAGGACGGCGGAGAGCCGGGCGGGAACATTCGACAGGTGTTGTTCTTCCGGAACGACCGTGGCCTCGCGTTCATCGATCGGCCGGGCGCCACTTCGACGGCCGCGAACAGCGTCGTCGGCCCAGCGGGCGATCCTGCGCTCCAATACAGCCCGGGCCGCATCGATCCGACGAACAGCGCCTTCAACTCGAGCCGAAAGCCGCTCGCCGCGGAGCTTTCGTACAACGGCCACCATCTCTTCGTCATCGCGAACCACTTCAACTCGAAAGGCGGCGACGATGCCCTGTGGGGTCATCGCCAGCCGCCCGTCCTGAGCAGCGAGGTCCAACGGAATCAGCAGGCAACGATCGTCAAGGACTTCGTTCAGGCGATCCTCGCGAAGGACGCGAACGCCGAGATCCTGGTCGTGGGCGACCTCAATGACTTCGAGTTCTCGAACCCGGTCGGCATCCTCAAGTCCGCGCCGCTGCACGACCTGCTCGAGGATCTGCCCGCGAACGAGCGCTACACCTATGTCTTCGAGGGCAACTCGCAAACGCTCGATCACATCCTCGTGAGCGACTCGCTGTGGAACTCGGGAAGCGGCCGGTCCCGGACCGACGTCGTACACGTGAACAGCGAGTTCTGGGACCAGGCCAGTGATCACGAACCGCAGGTCGCCACGCTCGCTCTGCCGGCTGCCACGATGCTCGCGTCTCCCGCGCCGAGCGCGAACGCGAATGGGTGGAACAACACCG
>Ga0066706_10000148_pt1 | contig 17150 bp, 15 predicted proteins | sample GraSoiAngelo_155_FD_67274 | JGI IMG/M metagenome (GOLD analysis project Ga0066706, IMG submission 67274) | Grasslands soil microbial communities from the Angelo Coastal Reserve, California, USA - 14_1009_13_30cm | ecosystem: Environmental > Terrestrial > Soil > Grasslands | place: USA...
GCGCCGCCCGCAGCCGCCGCTCCCCGGCGATCAGCTCGTAGCGGCCCGCGATGCGGCGCACGACCAGCGGCTGGAGCAGCCCGTGGCGGCGGATCGAGTCGGCGAGCAGGCCGAGCGCCTCGTCGTCGAAGTGGCGCCGCGGCTGCTCGGGGTTGGGCACGATCTCGTGGACCGGCACCGCAAGCTCGCTCGGTGCCGCTGCGGCCGCCCGCCGTTCCTCCGGCGCCGGAAAGAGCGCCTCCAGACCCTTCCCCAGTGCCTTCCGCACCCCGCTCTCCATTCAGGTTTTCTTTCTATGGCCGGGGGGCATGGTCACGCCTCGGCGTCGTGTTGCACGGACTCGGGCAGCGCGGGCGCCGCGATCTCGCGCGCCAGCGCACGGTAGGCCGCAGCCCCGCGCGAACTGGGATCGTAGAGGAGCACCGGGACGCCGTGGCTCGGACTCTCCGAGACGCGCACGTTGCGAGGGATGACCGTACGGAACACCTGGTCCCCGAAATGGGCGCGGACCTCATCCTGCACCTGTCGAGCCAGGCTGTTGCGCCCGTCGAACATTGTGAGCAGCAGGCCCTCCAGCGCCAGAGCCGGGTTCAAGGCGTCGCGCACGCGGCCCACCGTATCGAGGAGTGCCGTGAGCCCTTCCAGGGCGTAATACTCGCACTGCAGTGGGACCAGGACGCTATCCGCCGCGCGTAGCGCGTTCACGGTGAGCAAGGTGAGCGACGGCGGGCAGTCTATCAAGATGAACTCGTAGCGCGTGCGCACGCTAATGAGGGCATCGTACAGGCGGTTCTCGCGGGCCAGCTGGCTGACCAGCTCGATCTCGGCACCCACCAGGTCGCGCGTCGCTGGCGCGACGTGGAGCTGCTCGATGCCGGTCGGACGCACGATCTCCGCCAGCGTCCGACCGCCGAGGAGCGCCTCGTAGACCGTGTCGGCGCCCTCGGCGGGACGAGCGCCGACACCCGTCGTAGCGCTACCTTGAGGATCGAGGTCGAGGAGAAGGGTGGCGTGGCCCTGGAGCGCCAAGGCCGCCGCCAGATTGATGGCCGTGGTGGTCTTCCCCACCCCGCCCTTCTGATTCGCCACCGCGATCACCCGGCCCATCACCCAGCTCCACCCGTCGACGGAGCGGAAGCGACCCCGCCCCCACGCCACGTTTGCCTCCCTAGCACATGAGCGGTCGCTATGGAACTGGTCGGCCTCGGTCGAAGAGCAGAAGGCTACGCGCAGCTCCTCCAGGAAGGGAATAGTCGTGCCTCGCCGCAAGACGAAGACCATGCGAGGCCGCCAGCACGGGAGCGAGGCGTGACGTGCGCGGCGTCTGCATGGCGATCGCCGTGCCGTGGGGTGTGAGGAGCGGCACCGCCAAGCCGAGGAATACGTCGAGCCGGAGCCCCCGCGCGATCGCCACCCTGGCCCGACCCGCCAGCTCGGAATCGATCGCCGCCTCCTCGGCTCGCATCTCCACCGCACGGACGGCAGTGAGCGGGATCACGCGAATCGCCTCGCGCAGGAAGCTCGCGCGTCGGCGACGGGACTCGATGAGGACGATCTCCAAGTCGGGGCGAAGGCACCCGAGCACGATTCCCGGGAAACCCGCGCCGCTCCCTACGTCGACGGTGAGCCCCGTCCTCGGGATATGCGGGGTGGGTGTGAGCGAATCGATCGTATGGTCCCGTATCAGACTCGCGCGGTCGCGGATGCCCGTCAGGTGAATGCGGCGGTTCCACACGCCGAGGATCTCGAGAAAGCGGCCAAGGCGCTCGAGCGCGTCACCGCCCACGCCGACGCCGAGCTTCCGCGCCGCAGTGGTCACGAAGCGGGCCTCCACAGGCGTCATGGCCGCCAACCCACGGGGCCGGGCCGCCGATGCGACCTCGGCTCAGCTCGCCCCTGGCTTCGGATGGAAGGGCCTCCGCATCCGCTCTGCGGGCAGGATGATCACCTTCCGGTAGTGCCCTTCGCCATGGCTCCGGGTCGAAATGGCCGGGTCGTTCTGCAGGGCAAGATGCACCACGCGTCGCTCCCTGGCGCTCATCGGGCTGAGCGTGATGGGCCGCCCCGTCTGCTTCGCTTTCTCGGCGATCCGCCGCGCCAGCTCGGTCAGATGCTCGGATCTCCGCCGCCGATAGTGTTCGACGTCAATCATCACCCGGCCCGAGAACCCATCCTGGCGGCCTACGATCAGATTCACGATGTACTCGAGAGCGTCGAGGGTCTGCCCCCGCCTGCCTATGAGCACGCCCTCGCTATCGCCACTCACCTCGAGCACGACAGTATCCGGGTCCGGGCCAGGTCCCATCTCGACGGTGCAGGAGATACCAAGGCGCGAGAGGATATTCTCGAGGGTGCTCTTGCACTTGCGTCGAAACGCTTCAGACGGCCCCGCCGGGTGAGACGCTCCCGTGGCCGGGACGTGGGTGGGTGTCCCTCCGAGTTGGAGCGCTGCCGGCTGAGCGTGCGCCGCGCCCGACGGGGTTTCCCGGGAACCCATCGCGAAAGGGGCGGCCTTCATACCCTCGAGCCGGGAGACCAGCGGCGGCCGCACCGTGGCCCTGACCCGGGCCTTCCTCCCGCCGAACCCGAGCAGACCGCGGGTCGCGTCACTCAGGATCTCGATCTGCACCTGCTCCCGCGTGACATCGAGCGCACGGAGCGTTCGCTCGATCGCCTGGTCGATGGTGTCCCCTTCGCTTTCGATGGATCGCATGTCGTATCCTCACTTCATGGACCGCATCATGAGGTACTGCTGTCCGATGGTGAGCACGTTGTTCACCAACCAGTAGAGAACGAGGCCAGCGGGGAACTTGAGGAACATAAAGGTGAACACCAGTGGCATGAACATCATCATCCGTTGCTGGGTGGGATCGCCCTGCGCCGGTGTGAGCCACTGCTGCAGGAACATGCTGGCCCCCATGAGGGCCGTCAGCACCGGGACGCCGACGCCAGCCACGACCAGCCGATCGGGTGCCGACAGGTCGTTGATCCAGAGCGCGAAGGGCGCGTGACGGAGCTCGATAGCCAACGACAGGGTGGTGTAGAGCCCAATGAAGATGGGGAGCTGGAGCACCATCGGCAGGCAGCCGGAAAACGGATTCACATGGTGCCGGCGATAGAGCTCCATGACCTCCTTCTGAAGCGCGACCTGATCATCCTTGAAGCGCTCTCGAAGCTTGGTCATCTGAGGTTGAATCTTCTGCATTTCCCGCATGTTACGGAATGTCACCCGGGTGAGGGGAGCGGTCGCCGCCTTCACCAGGGCGGTGAGCACGATGATCGCGACGCCATAGTTCCCCGTCACCCGGTGAAGTGCGCGCAGGGCGTGCAGCAGGGGGATCGCGACGAACCAGAACTTCCCGAAGTTGAGGGCGCGCCCCAGGTCATGGCCGACACGCGCAAGCACCTCGGGATCCTTCGGCCCGGCGTACATCGCGAACTTCGCCCTTCGACCGACGACCTCCGCGTCCATCCTGACGATCGGGAGGGTCCCTGCCCCTGCGAGTACGGCGGGCATCGCGCCCGACAGCGGCATGGCAACGGTCAGGAAGTACTGCGTGGCAAATCCCGCCCAAGCGCTTGCTTCGAATGGCGTTTCGCCGGCCGGTGGAGTCTTGCTGAGCGCCTTCTCGACCAGCCTCTCCCCGACCAGGGCGATGGCGCTCGCCGCGGCAGTCGGGCTGTCGGCGGGTAACGGCGTCACGATGAGCCCGAGCGAGGGCGGCGGGTGCGGGCTGCCCGATACTGTCGCGGCAAACTTGAAGAGGTAGCGGTTCCCGCTGAAGCGGTACCGCTTCTCTATCTGCATGCCCGCGGGCGATTCGGCCGTAAGCGCCACCTCGGCGACGTCGCCCCCACGGACCACCACGTCGGTCAGCGACGGGCGGTATGCCAGGCGTGCGTCGCTCGTACCGGCGCCGAGCTGAAGCGTGAGGGGCAGTACGGGGTCCGGCTCCACGAGATCCAGGGGGCTATCATCCGACACGGAGCGCCGATATCCCTTGAGCTGGAGGTGAACGAGGCGCGCACCGATCGTAGTGATGGCGGCCCGGAGGACATCGGTCTCGACGTTCACAAAACGGCCCGTCGTCGGGTCGGCTGCCAGGTCGCCGGCCAGCTGGGGGGTCGGCTTGGGTGACGGCACCGCCTTCGATGCAACAGGTCCCGGGGCGGCAGCTTGCCGCCTCTGGTACCGGCTCAACACGAGCTCCTGATAGGCGAAGAGCAGGAGCAGCGAGATCGCCGTCGCGATCAGGAGTCGCCGCTGGTCCACGACTCACGTTCTCCGCGCAGGGACGGGGTCGTAGCCGCCCTCATGCCATGGCTGGCAGCGCACGACCCGCCGCGCAGCGAGCCATACGCCCCGGAGCGCCCCGTACTCCTCGATAGCTCCGATGGCGAACGCCGAGCAACTCGGAGCGAACCGACACGTGGCCAGCAACGAGGGAGCGAGCACGAGACGATACGCCTTGAGCAGCGTGATCAGCGCCCGCGCGAACAGCGACGGGGGAGGTCTGTCACTCGTCGGCGGCGAGCTCGAGGGCTCGCGCGAACTCGGTGGCCGCTTGGGCATACGTGAGGGTGTCCGCACCAGGCTTCGCAATGACCACCACGTCGGCCGGCGGCCTGATGTCGCCACGGCGCGCGCGAAAAACCTCGCGCAGGATCCGCTTGACGCGGCTACGGACCACGGCGTTCCCGACCCGCTTGCTCACCGTGACGCCGAGGCGGGAGCACGGCCCGGGAGTCGTCCAGCGGATGACCACCAGGTTCTCGCCGTGCCGGCGGCGCCCCTCGCGCTGCACGACAAGGAACTCAGCGCGCCGGCGCAGGCGGGCCGCCTTCGGGTAGCTGTGCGAGGCGGGCAAGGCTCACCCGGGCTGCTTTGGGGGAATCGTGACCGTCAGGCGCCGCCGCCCCTTGCTGCGACGGCGCTTCAAGACGCCGCGCCCTCCGGGTGTCGCCATTCGGGCCCGGAAGCCGTGCGTTCGCTTGCGCCGACGGTTGCTCGGCTGGAAGGTCCTCTTCATCGCTCACTGCGTCCGACGGGAAAACGTACACGAACACACCGCTCGAGGAATGTCAATTTCGAAGGGGTGCTGGCTGCATTGAGCCAGCACCGAGGTAGGCACCATGACTTGGAGGACAGCGCCATCGCGACGACGGACCCCGCCGTCAGGCGGAGGCGATAGGGCACGCAGATCGCCCGCCCGCATTCACCAAAGGGGGGGCGAGCGGCGCGGGCTTCAACCCGACGCCTGCCCCTCGGCAGCCCGCCGGGGACTTTTGCCCGGGTAGTCACGCGCGAAGTGCTCCTCGCACCGCCCGCGTGCGACGATCCGCTTGCGACAGCTCTCCACGCGGCACGTCTTGTAGCGACCCTTGGGCAGCGCACCGCGTCTCCACCCGGCGTAATGGCGGCCGCAGTAGCCCTTCCCACCGTCGGCGGGCCGGGTGCATCCCTCGTGCTTGCAGGAGGTGGAGCGTTTGGGCATGCGCCTTCCTTCCTCAGCCTGTCTCTCGCTTCAGGCCGTGGGGCATCAGGTCGACGTCGGCCTGACGTGGCGGCCTGTCCCCGTTCTCCCCCGCCGCTGCCCAGCTGGGCGGCGAACTACGGTTCCGTGCCCAGAGTTCGATCTCGTGCCCGAGGCGAGCGAGACGCGTGGCCACGGCCGCGCCCTCGCTGCCGGCTCCGAGGATGGTGATCCTCACCATTGCTGGGCCTGGGAGGCTGCACGAACGCCCGCCGCCGTGCAAGCGGTGGTGGTTCGACGCCGAACCCTGCGCGGCTACGAGCCGGCAGCCGGATCGGAGTCGGGCGCCACGGGCTCTTCCCTCGCCTCGCCCTCGTCCTCGCGCTCGGCGAGGCGGGCAACGGACGCGACGCGCTCCCCTTCCTCGAGGCCGATCAGGCGCACACCCTGCGTGTTGCGGCCGATCACGCGGATCTCGTTCACGCGGAGGCGGATGACCTTCCCGCCGCTCGTGATCAGCATGATCTGATCGTCATCCGTCACCATGCGCACGCCGATCACGCGGCCAGTCTTGTCGGTGGTCTTCATGGTGATGATGCCCTTGCCGCCGCGCCGCGTGAGACGGTACTCGTCCATCTCGGTGCGCTTCCCGTAGCCGTTCTCGGACACGGCCAGAAGCGTCGCACCCGGCTCGACCAGATCGACGGCGACGAGCTCGTCGCCCTGGTCGAGCTTCATGCCCCGCACGCCGTACGTGTCGCGGCCCATCGCACGAGCCTCGACCTCTTTGAAGCGGATCGCTTGGCCGAGGCGCGTGGAGAGGATCACCTCGCGCGAGCCGTCGGTCATGCGGACGCCGATGACCTCGTCACCCTCCTCGAGCGCGATGGCGATGATGCCCGAGGGTCGCGGGCTCGCGTACTGCATGAGGTCCGTCTTCTTGACCAGGCCGCGGCGGGTTGCAAAGACCACGTACCGTCCTTCCTGGAACTCGCGCACGGGCAGGAAGGCCGAGAGCTTCTCCTCGGGCTTCAAGCTGAGCATGTTCGTGATGCTCCGCCCGCGCGCCGCCCGCCCGGCCTGGGGGATCTCGTGGACCTTCAGCCAGTACACGTTCCCGGAGGTTGTGAAGAAGAGGAGGTAGGAGTGCGTCGAGGCGACGAAGAGGTGCTCCACGAAGTCCTCGTCGCGCGTGGTGGCCCCGATCTTCCCTCGCCCGCCGCGGCGCTGGGCGCGATAGAGGGCCACGGCGTTCCGCTTGATGTAGCCCTCATGCGAGATGGTGACCACCATGTCCTCTTCGACGATCAGGTCCTCGACCGAGATGGCGGCCGCCTCGTCCACGATCCGCGTGCGCCGCTCGTCAGCGTACTTCGCTCGCAGCGCGCGCAGCTCGTCGGCGATGATCTTCGCGATCTCCCGCTCGTGGCCCAGTATCTCGCGGTAGCGCGCGATCGCCTTCTCGGTCTCGGCGTGCTCCTCCACGACCTTGTCGCGCTCGAGGCTGGTCAAGCGTTGGAGACGCATGTCGAGGATGGCCTGGGCCTGGAGCTGCGAGAGCGCGAAGGCCGCCATCAGGCGCTCGCGCGCTGTGGTGGGATCGGGCGCCCCGCGGATGATGCCGATCGCCTCGTCCAGGTGCTCGATGGCGATCCTGAGCCCGGCCAGGATGTGGAGGCGCTCCTCGGCCTTGCGCAGATCGTAGCTCGTGCGGCGGACGACGACCTCGCGGCGGTGTTTCAGGAACACCTGCAGGGCGTCCTTCAGGCTGAGCAGCCTCGGGCGCCCCTCGACGATCGCCAGCATGTTCACGCCGAACGACTCCTGAAGCGGCGTGTGCTTGTAGAGCTGGTTCAGCAGCACCTCGGCCACCGCATCGCGCTTCAAGTCGATCACGATGCGCATGCCATCGCGGTCGGACTCGTCGCGCAGGTCGGCGATGCCGTCGAGCCTCCGCTCGTTCACGAGCTCCGCGATGCGGTCGAGCAACCGCGTCTTTCCGACCTGGTATGGGATCTCGGTGACCACGATCGCGGAGCGCCCGCTCTTCTCGTCGGTCTCGACCGTGGCCCGGGCGCGCACCGTCAGGATGCCGCGGCCCTCCCGGTACGCCTCCCGGATCGCGTTCTGGCCGCAGATGAAGCCGGCGGTCGGGAAGTCCGGCCCCGGGATGTACCGCATCAGCTCGTCGACCGTGAGCTCCGGATGGTCGACGAGGGCGACGAGCGCGTCGCACACCTCGCCCAGGTTGTGGGGCGGGATGTTCGTCGCCATCCCGACCGCGATGCCGGCCGACCCGTCGATGAGCAGGTTCGGCACCTTGCTCGGGAGGACGACCGGCTCCTGGGTCGAATCGTCGAAGTTCGGGACGAACTCGACCGTTTCCTTGTCGATGTCGGCGAGGAGCTCCTCCGCGAGCTCCGTGAGCCGGCACTCCGTGTACCGGTAGGCGGCGGGCGGGTCGGGGTCGACCGACCCGAAGTTCCCGTGTCCGTCGACCAACGGGTAGCGGAGGTTCCACTCCTGCGCGAGGCGAACGAGGGCATCGTACACCGCGCTGTCGCCGTGCGGGTGGTAGCGCTTGAGCACCTCGCCCACCACGCCCGCGCACTTCGAGTAACGGCGGTTGTGGAGGAGTCCCTCGCTGAACATGGCGTAGAGGATCCGCCGGTGGACGGGCTTGAGTCCGTCGCGGGCATCGGGCAGCGCGCGCCCGATGATGACCGACATCGCGTAGTCCATGTAGGACTCGCGCATCTGGTCCTCGATGTTGACCGGAACCCGCTGACTCTTCTCGTCCATGCGGCTCAGATGTCGAGGTTGCGCACGTTCAACGCGTTCGCCTCGATGAACTTCCGCCGCGGCTCGACCTCGTCACCCATGAGCGTCGAGAAGATCTCGTCCGCCTCATAGGCGTCCTCGATCTTCACCTGCAGCAGGGTCCGGGTCCCGGGATCCATCGTCGTGTCCCACAGCTGCGACGCATCCATCTCGCCGAGTCCCTTGTAACGCTGTATCTCGAGCCCCTTGCGTGCCTGCGCCATGACGCGCGCCACCGCCTGCTGCAGGTTCGGGAGCTGCTCGGTTCCGTCTGCCTCTCCGAGCGCGTACGGCGGATCGCCGGCCGCGGCCAGCTCGCGGGCGAGCCGGCGCACCTCCTCGAACTCGGGGGTGAGAACCAGCTCTCGATCGATGACGTTGCGATGTGCGCTGCCGTTCGCGCGCGTGGAGGCGATCAGAGCGAGGCAGGCGTGCTCGCGGTCCTCCTCGAAGGAGAAGCTCACCGGCATGAGCTCGGGCGCGGCGACCCGGACGTACGCCTCGGCGGCAGCGACGATCTCGTGCAGGCGAGCCTCGTCCGCGAGCGCGCTCGCGTCCATGGCGGTCTGGCGCGCGAGCGCCGTGACGAGGTGCCGGTTCCGCCCCTTGCGCTCGAGGATCTCCAGGACCTTGTCCAAGCGGATCGCCTTCTTCACGAGTTGCTTCAGCGGCGTGCCGGAGACGACCGGCGCCCCCTGACCGTGGATCGTCATGTCCTCGGCGCCGAGCTCGATCAGATAGTCCTCGAGCCCCGCCTCGTCCTTCAGGTACTGCTGCTTGCGCCCCCGCTTCACGCCGTACAGCGGCGGCTGCGCGATGAAGAGATGACCCTGCTCGATGATCTCCTGATAGTGCCGGTAGAAGAACGTGAGCAGCAGGGTGCGGATGTGAGCGCCGTCGACGTCGGCGTCGCACATGAGGATGATCGTGTGGTAGCGCAGCTTCGAGAGATCCTTGTCCTCCTTGCCCACGCCCGCGCCGAGGGCGGTGATGAGCAGCCGGATCTCCTGCGACGAGAGCATCTTGTCGAAGCGGGCTTTCTCGACGTTGAGGATCTTGCCGCGCAGGGGGAGGATCGCCTGGTTGCGGCGATCGCGGCCCTGCTTGGCGGAGCCACCGGCCGAGTCGCCCTCGACGACGAAGAGCTCGGAGAGCGCCGGGTCGCGCTCCTGACAGTCGGCGAGCTTGCCCGGAAGCCCGCTCCCGTCGAGCGCACCCTTGCGCCGGGCCAGCTCTTTCGCCTTGCGGGTCGCCTCCCGGACGCGCGCGGCCTCCAGGCCCTTCAGCACGATCCGCCGTGCTTCTACTGGATGCTCTTCGAGGTAGACCGCCAGCCGATCGTTGACCAGCGCCTCGACCGTCCGCTTCACCTCGCTGTTGCCGAGCTTGGTCTTGGTCTGGCCCTCGAACTGCGGCTCGGGGACCTTGACGCTGACGATGGCGGTCAGCCCCTCGCGCACGTCGTCGCCCTGGAGCGCCTCGTCGTCCTTCTTGACGAGCCCGTTGCCGACCGCGTAGGCGTTGATCGTCCGCGTGAGCGCGGACTTGAAGCCGATCACGTGCGTCCCACCCTCGATCGTGTTGATGTTGTTCGCGAAGGCATAGACGTTCTCCGCGTAGCCCTCGTTCCACTGCAGCGCGATCTCCATCTCGATGCCGTCGCGCGCCCCCTGCAGGTAGATGACGTCGGGATGGATGGGCGTCTTTGCCTTGTTCAGGTGCTGCACGAACGAGACGATGCCGCCCTCGTAGAGGAACTCATGCGACTTCTGGTCGCGCTCGTCCTCGATCATGATGTGGATGCCGCGATTCAGGAAGGCCAGCTCGCGCAGCCGCTGCGAGAGGATGTCGAAGCTGAACGACGTGGTCTCGAAGATCAATGGATCCGGCTTGAAAGTTACCTTTGTACCACGCTGATCGGTGACGCCTGTCTCCTCGATCGGCGCCTCCGGCTCACCGCGATGGTAGCGCTGAAAATACACCTTGCCGGCCCGCCGCACCTCCATCTCGAGCGTCTCCGAGAGTGCGTTCACCACCGACACGCCGACGCCGTGGAGCCCGCCGGACACCTTGTAGGCCGCCTTGTCGAACTTGCCGCCGGCGTGGAGCTTGGTCATCACGACCTGCGCGGCCGAGACGCCTTCGGCCTCGTGCATCTCGACCGGGATGCCGCGCCCGTTGTCATCGACGGTGATGCTCGAGTCGATGTGGATGGTGACTGCGATGCGCGTGCAGTGGCCGGCCAGCGCCTCGTCGACCGAGTTGTCGACGACCTCGAAGACGAGATGATGGAGACCGCGCTCGCCCGTGTCGCCGATGTACATCCCGGGACGCTTGCGAACGGCCTCGAGCCCCTCGAGAACCTTGATGTTCGCTGCCCCGTAGGTGGAGTCGGTCTCGGGCGTGTTCAATGGACCTCCGAAAAGCAGTTTTGTTGCACCCTACATTGTACTCGCTAAAGAGGTCCGACGCCATAGCACGGCGACTAAAATTACGTCGTCATTCTCAGATGTTACCGCCGTTCGAGGAGGTCAAATAGAACGGCGGCCCAGGGCTCGATACCGGGGGGTTGAAGGCTGCGGATCAAAGCCGCATCGGCATCACGACATAGGTGTACTCGGGGTCCTGCGAACCCCGCACGACCCCCGGCCCGACCTCGTCCGTGAACCCGAGCTCGATGGCATCCCCTTCCGCGTGCACGGCCAGCACGTCCATCAGGTAGCGCGCGTTGAAGCCGATCGTGAGCGGCTCCCCCGTGTACTGCACGTCGACCTCCTCCGAGGCCTCGCCCTGATCCGGGTTGCTGGCCGACAGCTCGAGCTTGCCACGCTCGAGGTGCAGCTTGACGCCATGCGAGCGCTCGCTCGCCAGCAACGAGATGCGCCGCAGCGCAGCGAGGAAGTCGTCGCGGTTGGCGCGCGCCTGCACGCTCGCCGCCCCGGGGATGACCTGCCGGTAGTCCGGAAACTCCCCTTCCACGAGCCGCATGAAGAAGGACACCGAGCGCAGGACCAAGCGGACGTCCTTGGGCGACACGACCATCGTCACCTCGGCGTCCTCCGCCTCGTCGAGGAGCTTCCGTGCCTCGATCAATCCCTTCCGGGGCATGACGACACCCCGCTCCATCCTGGCGCTCGGCAGGCGGCGGTCGATCAGCGCGAGCCGGTGCCCGTCGGTGGCCACCATGCGTAGCAACCCATCATCCTCGTTGCTGAGGAAGACACCTGACAGATTGAACCGCGTCTCGTCCGAGGACACGGCGAACAGCGTCCGGTCGATCATCTCGCGGAGGGTGCCCGCCGCGATCGTGATGGTCGTCCCTTGCGGCGCGTCAGCCCCAAGCGGAAGCTCCGGAAAGTCCTTTGCGTCGAGGCTCACGATCTTGAACTTCGAGCGGCCCGCAAGTATCTCCACCCAGCCCGCCTGTACGACCCTGAGGACGACCTCGTCCGCCGTGACCTCGCGCACGATCTCGTACAGCTTGCGTGCGCTCAGCGTCACGGCACCCTTCCTTCTGACCTGGGCTGCGATCAGACTACGCAGACCGACCTCCATGTCCGTGGCCGTGAGCGCAATCCCCTCACCGGTAGGCTCTACGAGGACGTTCGAGAGGATCGGCAAGGTGTTGCGTCGCTCAACGACCCCTTGGGCCAGATGGAGACCCCGAACGAGATCCTCGCGCCGAACCGTAACCTCCATGCGCTACCTCACGCTTCCTGACTTGTCCCGGTTACCCAGAGGCTCTCCGAGTACTCCGTGTTCTCTTTACTTCCTAGAGTCGTTGTCATCGTAGGAGTTGTGGACCCCGTGGACAAGGCTGCAACAGCCCAATGCCATGTAGAAGAGTACGTCACGGTTGTCCACTGCGGGCTCTCGAGTTGTTCTCTCGAGCTAGTGCTCTCGTAAGCTGCGCTCGAGCCGTTCGAGGGTGGCCTGGAAGGCGGCGTCCTCCTTGATACGTCGCGCGGTCACCGCCGTGGCGTGGATCACGGTCGAGTGATCACGCCCGAAGAGCTCACCGATGTGCGGGAAGGACGCACTCATGAGGCGGCGGCAGAGGTACATGGCGAGCTGGCGGGGGACCACGACGTTCCGGCTACGACGCTTGGAGCGCAGGTCGATCGGGCGGAGCGAGAAATGCGTGCAGACCGCGTCGACGATGGCGTCGAAGGACACGCTGGGCACCCGGGGCTTCAGCACGGTCTGCAGGACCTCACGCGCGAACTCGACGGTGATCGGGCGGCGAGCAAGCGATGCGTGGGCCCCGAGCCGGGTGAGCGACCCCTCGAGTTCGCGCACGTTGGATGCGAGCTCGCTCCCGAGGAAGAGTGCCACCTCGTTCGGAAGGGGGATGCCCTCCATCTCGGCCTTCTTCTCGATGATCGCGATACGGGTCTCCACGTCCGGCGGCTGGATGTCGGCGATCAGCCCCCACTCGAACCGGTTTCGCAACCGCTCCTCGAGGCCGTGGATGTCCTTCGGGACCTTGTCGGAGGTGAGCACGATCAGCCGGCGCTGATCGTACAGCGCGTTGAAGGTGTGGAAGAACTCCTCTTGGGTGCGCTCGCGACCGGCCAGAAACTGGACGTCGTCGAGGATGAGGACGTCGACCCTGCGGAAGCGTTCCTTGAACTCCCCCATGCGGTCCCGTCGCAGCGACGAGATGAGGTCGTTCATGAAGACCTCGGTGGACAAGTAGGCGACGCGCGCGAGTTCGTTGCGCTCGAGGATCTGGTGGCCGATGGCGCTCACCAGGTGCGTCTTCCCGAGGCCGACCCCGCCGTAGATGAAGAGTGGGTTGTAGTGGCCTCCGGGCTGAGAGGCGACGGCCTTGCTCGCCGCGTGGGCGAACTGGTTCGAGGCGCCGACGACGAAGTTCGCGAACGTGTACTTGGGATTCAGGGTGCCGTGGAGGGGACGAGCCCGGCGCTCGGCGCGTCGGCGGCCGGTATCCGGGAAGAGCTCTCCCTGGCTGCGGAGCGGAAGCTGGATGACGACCTGCCGTGGCCCGAGAACGGCGGCAACGCTCGCATGGATGGCGGGCAGGTACCTGTCGTTGATGCAATGGAGGACCAGGCGATTCGGCGCCTCGAGCTGGAACTGGGCCGACGTGACCGCCGTCGGCCTGAGTGGACGGATCAACTGGTGGAGATCCTCCATGCTCACGCGTTCCGCCACGCGCTCGAGGACGCGGTCCCAGGTACGCTCGAGATCGGAGGCGGCCGAGTTACGCACACGCATGTCCACAGCTGTTCAGAAGCTGCCAACCGTCGGCAATCGCAGACCGTTCGCTGTCCGTCGGCGGGCCGCAACTGGCCCGGGTGAGCGCGAAGCAGACCCGACCCGAGCGACCTGCGAGGGGGGGTGGACCTGCTGCACGGTGTCTGCGCCGGCGAGACTTGCTCGAAGCGCTTCCGTATAGGCGATGTGTCCATCGTGCTGCAAGCGAAAATCGTGGTACGTGCGGCGGGGCCGCGCGCTTGACGCTCCGCCGGCCGGGTGCAACGGTCGCCGAGGCGGTGTCGCGCACCTCTGAAGAGCTCTACGCCGAGGCGTGTCGCCTGATTCCAGGCGGCGTGAACAGCCCGGTGCGCTCCTGGGCCGCCGTGGGCGGCAGGCCACTCTTCGTTCAGCGCGCGCGCGGCGCGGAGGTGGTCGATGCGGACGGCCGCTCGTACCTCGACTTCGTCGGCTCCTGGGGACCGCTCCTGCTCGGCCACGCGCATCCGGCGGTCGTCGCCGCGATCGCGGCGCGCGCGCGCTACGGGACGAGCTTCGGTGCGCCGACGGCCGGCGAGGTGCAGCTCGCGGGGCTCCTCGTCGCGGCGCTGCCCTCGCTCGAGCAGGTGCGTCTGGTGAGCTCGGGCACCGAGGCGACCATGAGTGCGCTTCGCCTCGCGCGTGCGGCCACCGAACGGGACCTGATCGTCAAGTTCGCGGGCTGCTATCACGGGCACGTCGATGCGCTGCTCGTGCGCGGAGGGTCCGGCGCGCTGACGTTGGGCGTGCCGGACAGCCCAGGTGTCCCGGCGGCGCTCGCGGCGCTCACACTGACCGCGGAGTTCAACGACACCGGGGGAGTCCGGGAGCTCATGCGCCATCGTGGCCCGGAAATCGCCGCCGTGATCGTCGAGCCGGTGGCGGGCAACATGGGTGTGGTTCCCCCCGCGCCTGGGTTCCTCGAGGCATTGCGCGAGGAGACCTCTCGGGCGGGCGCCCTCCTCGTGTTCGACGAGGTCATCACCGGCTTCAGGGTCGCGTGGAGCGGGGCGGAAGGTAGGTACGGGGTCGCCCCGGATCTCAGCTGCCTCGGCAAGATAATCGGCGGCGGGCTACCGCTCGCCGCCTTCGGGGGCCGGCAGGACCTGATGGGGCGTCTCGCGCCGACCGGCCCTGTGTATCAGGCGGGCACCCTGTCGGGAAACCCGCTCAGCGTCGCGGCCGGACTCGAGATGCTCACCAAGGTACGCGAGATGGGCTCGGCCTACGAGCGCCTCGAGGAGCTCGGAGCCCTGGCCGAGCGGGGGCTCGTGGAGGCGGCGCGCGCCGCCGGCGTCGCCGCGTGCGTCAATCGAGTCGGCTCGATGCTGACCCTGTTCCTCGGGGTCGAGCGGGTGTCCGATTACGACGGCGCACGTCGCGCGGACACTGCCCGCTTCGCCCGCTTCTTCCACGGCATGCTGGACGAGGGCATCTACCTGCCGCCGTCGCAATTCGAGGCGATGTTCGTCTCGCTGGCACACACCGAGAGCGACATCGATCGGCTCGTCCGCGCGGCAAGGAAAGTCCTTGGGGGCCTGCTAGGAGCGTCGGGGTAAGCACGGTGGCTGCGGCGAACGATCCGGGGCTGCGAGCGGCGCGCTCGCTCCTCCCGCCTGCGGCGGCCCACTCCCGGCGGGCGTCCAGCGCGCCGCACGTCGTCGATCGTCGCTGCGCCAGCCGCTCCCGCTCCCCGGCTCGTTCGCGTCGCTCACCCTGCTTACCCCGACAGGCTCCTGACTGAGTGGCGCAGCCCAATCCATTCGTACGAGCCGGGTGGTACACGGCCCTCGGCATCAACTTCTCGGGCACGATCGCCGGAGGCGCGCTGTTGGGCTGGGCGATCGATCGCTGGTTCGACTCTGCGCCGTGGGCGCTTCTCACGTGTACCATGCTCGGCCTGATCGGCGGACTCATCTGGCTCATCCAGGCGCTCAGACAGCTCGAGCGGAGGGACCACGAGCCCGAGCCTTAGCCGGCTGCAGGTGCGTCACTGGACGCTCGTCGCTCTGGCGGCGAGCGCCTCCGGCGCGGCCGGTCGCCCCGGCGTGGGCGGTGTGGTCGTGGGTGGCGGCATCATGGGGCTCTCCGTCCTCCTCTACTCCGTCGGGCTCCGTGCCCTCTTGCAGAGGGCCGGCCCGCGCCTTGCTATTGCTCTTCTCTTTGCTAAACTCCTGGCCTTCCTGGGGTTTGGCTGGTGGGTCTTCGCCTCGGGGCGAGAGCACTGTCCGGACCCGATCGGTTTCGCAGTTGGTCTAACCTGCTTTCCCGCGGCGGCGGTGTGGGAGGCGATGCGGGTGCGGGGAAGTTGATGGAACACGAGCCGTTCACCTGGATCGGGGCCCTCGGGCTTCCCGAGAAGATCGCGACGGGCGGGCTCGTCGCCGCACTCCTCGTCGTGTTCGCCGTACAGGTGAGCCGCAAGCTCGGCGCGACGGAAGCCGCTCTCGATCCCGAGGACGGCATCACGGCACGCAATCTGGCGGAGGCGGTCGTCGAGGCCATCTCGGGGCTTGCCGAGAGCGTCATCGGCCATGGCGCCGAGCGCTACGTGTCGCTGCTCGCCAGCTTCTTCGTCTTCATCCTGGCCTGCAACCTGATCGGGCTCGTCCCGGGGTTCTCCCCTCCCACGTCCGACTTCAACATCACGTTTGGCCTGGGCATCGTTTCGTTCATCGCGTACCACTTTGCAGGTGCGCGCGAGCACGGGCTCCGCTACGTGAAGCAGTTCCTCGGCCCCGTCGTTCTCCTGTACCCCCTCATGCTGGTCGTCGAGCTGTTCAGCCACGTGTTCAGACCCGTGTCGCTCGGCATCCGCCTGTTCGCCAACATGGTGGCGGACCACGAGGTGGTGGAGATCTTCACCGGCCTCACGAAGATCGGGATCCCCGTCGCATTCTACTTCCTCGGGGCATTCGTCGCCGTGGTGCAGGCCTTCGTCTTCACCATGCTGAGCGCGATCTACATCGCGGTGGCCGTGAGTGAGCACTGAGTTCAGGTTGGGCCGCCATCCCGGCGGGAGCGGAAGAGGATAAGAGGAGAGGAAGGGAGAGCAGGCGGTTCAGAAGAGGGAAGCTGAATGAAGCGAATCGGTGGAACACTGGTTGCCGTCGGGATCTTCCTGGCGGCGAACCCCGCTCTGGCGGAGGTGACAGGGGAAGGGGGCGGAGCGTCATGGTGGAGGGGCCTTGTCGCACTCGCGGGCGGGCTCGGACTCGGCATCGCGGCCTTCGGGGCCGGGCTGGGCCAGGGCCGGGCGACCGCGGCAGCCATGGAGTCGATCGGGCGGAACCCGAACTCCGCAGATCGCATCTTCACGCCGCTGATCGTCGGGCTTGCCCTCATGGAGGCTCTCGCGTTGTACGCGTTCGTGATCGCGATCCTCTTGTACGGGAAGGTTCCCTCGCTCTGATCGCCCGGCGCGCCGGCCGGAGGGTCCACGGCCTCCGGCCGGTCGAGCCCCGTTCCCGTCCGACGCTCTTCGCGCTCCGTGATGGGTGCTCCGGAGGCGCGCCTGCGGGTCTACTTTCCGTTAGTCGAGATGGTGGTGGGAGGAGGGCGGAGGTGCGTCATGTGGTGGACCATGCCTGAGGCCGG
>Ga0066706_10000157_pt1 | contig 16866 bp, 14 predicted proteins | sample GraSoiAngelo_155_FD_67274 | JGI IMG/M metagenome (GOLD analysis project Ga0066706, IMG submission 67274) | Grasslands soil microbial communities from the Angelo Coastal Reserve, California, USA - 14_1009_13_30cm | ecosystem: Environmental > Terrestrial > Soil > Grasslands | place: USA...
CGTGCACCTCACCGGGAATCCCATCGTCGACGCGGTGCAGTGGATCCGAGCTCGCGGAGCGCACGCGGGAGACGGCAAAGGTCGAATGATCCTCGTGACTGCCCATCGGCGTGAGAACCTGGGCGCGCCGCTGGCAAGGATCTGCGCCGCCCTGCGGATGCTCGTCGCGGAGCACCCCGATGTCAGCATCGTCTACCCGGTCCACCCCAATCCGCTCGTGACGGAGCCCGTGCGGGCCGCGCTGGGGGCGACACCGCGGATTCGTCTGCTCCCGCCGGTCAGTTACGACGAGCTGCTCACCTACATGGAAGAGGCCTACCTCGTGCTTACCGATTCGGGCGGGCTGCAAGAAGAAGCCACCGTTCTCGGTAGACCGGTGCTGATCATGCGCGAAACGACCGAACGGCAGGAGGCCATCGAGGCCGGAGCGGCCGAGCTGGTCGGCACCGATCCGATCAGGATCGTCGATCGAGTCACAAGGCTCCTTCGCGATCCGGCGGCATACGCGAGGATGGCGACCCCGCGCAATCTCTTCGGCGATGGACACGCCGCGGAGCGCATCGTGGACATCATCCGAGAGTTCCTGCTAGCGACCGAGGCCGCAGCGCCGTCCGCTCGGGAACACGCCGCGCCTGGTCCGCTCGAGAAAAAGACGGTCAGACCCGCGCAGGGACACACCAGCCTGCGAACAGGTACAGGGGCCCTGGGCTAGCGCGCCCGAGCGGCGCGGGGTTTCCATCGGCATTCGCGTCCGCGAATTGAGGTCCATTAGGGATGAGGCATGACGGCGACGCCGGATGCGCGGCCGGCGGCGCTTGCTCGCGAACGGCGTCACTAGAGGTCGAGCGGCTGCCGGCCTTCATCGACCCTCAACGCGGTCTCAACCAGTCTCCGCCGGAATCATCCTTACGCAGGCGGCACAAAGCGAACTCCTCGCCCAGCAGGTGAGCGCTCCGACGGCCCGCGACGGATCGAAAGATCCCGCCGCGGCCCAAGGCGCGCCGCTCACCACCCCATGGCTATCGATCCGCCGGCAAGCACGGCCCATCGCGGTCGCGGCGGCGACCTGTCTCGCCGTTCTACTCACGATCGAGATCGCGTTCTTCCGGTCGGGATTCTTTGCGACCCACGTGGCGATTTCGAATCCGCAGACACCGCTTGCGAAGCTTGCGCTGGCCGAGCGCCAGCGCGACACCCGCGTGCTCTACGTCGGGGACTCGACGATGATGACAAGCGTTCTGCCGACGGTCGTGTCGGCGACGTGCGAGTGCGGTCCCGGCTTCAACGGCGGTTTCTCGGCGGCCAACCCGTGGCTCACGCGGGCCATGACCGAGCGTCTCCTCGGCGTCATGCATCCGCGCCTCGTCGTCATCAGCGTCTCGCCGTGGACCGTCGATGCGCACGCACGGTTCCAGGACAGCGACCTCGACCTCGCCCGCCAGCTGATGTCGCCCGCGGAGATGGCGGCGCTCGGCGCTTCGGTCGACATCGAAGACCGCGTCGACGCAGCGCTCGGAAGCCTCTGGTCGGGGTACGGACAGCGCCTTCTGCTCAAAGAGTGGTTCAGTGCGCTCGCGCCCGGTCAGCGCTACGACGAGTCCCTCCTCGGATACTGGGTCGCCCCAGGTAGCGCGAACTCTTACAGCCGGGTTGTCGCCGCCACAAGCCGGCTCTTCGCCGACGTCGGCGAGGCCGATCCATCTGCGGCCGGCGCCACCGTGGTGACCTCGCTCGTCGAAGACTTGCGCGCGCGCGGCATCAGAACCGTGTTCATGCTCCCGCCGCTTCATCCGGCGGCTTACGAGCTCGCGGGCCCGTACCTTCAGGCCGCCGACGTGGCGATTCGCGACCTCGCGACGCGGGAGGCGGTCCCGATCGTCGATTGCCGCTCGGTCGTTGATGCCACCGACTTCCGCGACGCCACTCACATCCTGCCCGAAGCGGTCGATCGTTATTCGCGCTGCGTCGGCGAGGAGCTGCGCGCTCTCGCGTCTGACTGATGCTCTTCAACAGCCTCGAGTACCTCGTCTTCCTCCCACTCAGCTGGATCGCCTTCTGGGCCGCGCCCTCGCACTGGCGCGTTCACGTGATGCTGGTCGCGAGCTACGTCTTCTACGCGAGCTGGAGCGTGCCATACGCGGCGATGATCTTCGGACTCGTCGTGATGAACTACGTCTTCGGGCTCATCCTCGGCCGCGCAACCCAAAGACGTAAGGCGGTCCTCGCCGCTTTTATCGGCGTGGACCTCGCCGTGCTGGCCATCTTCAAATACTTCGATTTCGGGCTGTCGTCTCTCGCCGGCGGGACGAACTGGCTTCTCGGGTCGAGCTGGAACCCGCCGCTCTTACGGCTGGTACTGCCGCTCGGGATCTCATTCTTCACATTCGAGTTCATTCATTACCTCGTCGACATCTCGCGCGGCGCCGTTGCAGTGCACAGCTTCTCGAAGTTCCACGTCTTCGCGGCGTTCTTCCCGACGCAGATCGCCGGCCCGATCAAGCGGTTCCAGGACTTCGTTCCCTCGCTGTCATCGCTCGGGCGATTCGACCCGGAGCTCGCCGGAGCGGGTCTGTGGCTCATCGGCAGAGGTCTCATGAAGAAGGTGTTCCTCGGCGACCGCATGATGGTCTGGGTCAACGACGGGTTCCGCGCCGCGGGCGATGGCGCAATCGGCACGACCGACGCTTGGGTCACGACGTTGGCATTCGCGCTTCAGATTTACTTCGACTTCTCCGGGTACACCGATATCGCGCGGGGTTCCGCTGCGCTGTTCGGATTCCGGATCCCGATCAACTTCAACATGCCGTATCTCGCGACATCACTGGCGGACTTCTGGCGGCGGTGGCATATCAGCCTGTCGAGCTGGCTGCGCGATTACGTGTACATCCCGCTTGGCGGGTCGCGGCGCCCGACGCTGATCGTCATGCGGAACATATTCATCACCTTCGTGCTTTGCGGGCTGTGGCACGGCGCGGCGTGGACGTTTGTGGTGTTCGGCGTCATGTGGGGGGCCGGCCTTGCGCTGCACACGCTGCTCAAACGCTGGATCGCTATACCGTCGCACCCTCTCGTGAGTGTCGGGGGCTGGCTCTTCACGATGGTCTTCTACCTAGTCAGCCTCGCGATCTTCCGCGCGCCATCGCTCGCAGCCGCCGGTGTGATGCTCCAAGCGATGGCCGGTCAGGGCATCGGCTCTGGGACGCAGACCGTCCGGGGCGCGCTCTCTGTCGTGGGCATCGCGGTCGTCCTCATCGCGATCTGGCTGGTGAGCCGTCACGAACGGTGGCCGGCGCTGCGCGTGCCCGGCCGGACGCTGCGCCCGATCGCATTCGGTGCGGCGGCGTCGATCGCGATCCTCGTCGCCTCCGTTGCGGCGCCCACCTCAACTGAGGCGTTCTTCTACTTCCAGTTTTGAGCTGATTAGGGCGCGACCGGCTGTTGGTTGACGCGCGAAGCCTCGGTCCCTCCGCCGTCGCTTCCCTGTGCTTCGCGGGGCTTCGGCGGGCGCAGGTACTCGCCTTCTTCGAGATCAAGCGGACAGACGATCTCCGAGATCGACTTCAGCACGTGCGCGGGATTGCCCCCCACCACAACCTCGGCGGGAACGCCGCGCGTGACCACGCTGCCCGGCTCCACGACGGAACGCTCGCCGATGGCGATGAAGGGAAGAACGGTGGCGTTCATGCCGATCTGCGCGCCGCGCTCGATCGTCGGTCCGCGTAAGCACGCGTGCGCCGCGCTTCCCGGATGCGGGTCGCTCGCTAGGCACACGCCCGGCGCGATCGTCACGTCGTCGCCGATCGTCGTGAACTGAGCGATGTAGCAGTTCGCTCCGATCCGCACGCGATCGCCCAGCACGCAGCCGCCCTCGATGACGGTGTTGTTCCAGACGCGACAGTCTTCGCCGATGACCGTGTCCTCGCCGATGAAGACGTTTCGCCCGGTCTCGAGCCGATCCCCGATGTGAGCACCCTCGTCGATCGCCGAACCGCCACGGATCCTGCCGTCCTGTCCGATCCCGATCGGCCGTGCCTGCGCGCGGCCAGGTTCGGTCCCTATCCGGACGTCCTCATCGATCAGCGTCCCCTGACCGATATGCACGTTGTGGAGCGGATGCTGACCGGTCTTCGGCAGGGCAGCCGCCTCCGCGAGCACCGAGGACACGTCATTGACTCCATCGTTTCGTCGCACTGAACTGTCCGCGCTCAGTAAACATTCGCCGCCCTTAAGAGGGAATCGGGGAGAACGTTGAGACCGGGCTGGGGCGACAGTGCGGCGGAGGTTGTCGGGCCTCCGCCGCACGAGGCCGCGCTCATTGCGCCGCCTTGGGGCGGATGGCGATGGTGACCGCCACCCACGCCTGCGACGCGTCGTTCGTGAAGGGGCCGGGGTCTTCGGACGCAACAGCGTTCTCACGGCGCGCCGACGCGGTGGACGCCCGCCCGATGACGCCGCCCGAGGTGTCGTATCGACCGCCTGTGTAGCTCGCCGGATAGCCAGAGGTCACGCCGAGGTTCTCCGCGCCGTACGCGGCGATCCACAGTGTGTTCGCGATGCCCCAGCTCGCGGCGAGCGCCGGCGGGTCAGGGCTCTGGCCGTTACCGATGACCGCCGAATCCCCGATGGTGTCCGCCAGGACGCCATCGTCGAACCAGCCGCTCAGCCGGTACACGTGCGCCACGGCCGGCTCCATGACCGAGGTCTCGAAGTCCACCGTGGTGCCGCCCTCGGTGCCGTCTGCCCTCTTCGCGTAGCGACTCGTGCGGACCACCGTCGTGTTCAGGGTCGTGTCGATGCTCGTCCAGCCAGCTGGGGTCGTGACGGTCGCGAACGCGTGGTTGGTGAAGATGCAGAGAAGGAGGTCGCCCGCGTTGACCTGGGCGGGCATGGCAACGGCGTGACTATTGGCGTGAATCGGGAACGAGGTTGCGGTGAGCGACTCAACGATGGGGAACCCCGTCGGAGGTGGCAGCGCGGCCGGCCCTCCTCCAAAGGCGCACGCGGTGCCGGGCTGCTCGAAGGCGCGGATGTGGCCGTCCCACGCATCCCGGATCCAGAAGACAGGCACGGCGTAGCTCACGTTGTCGCATGCCACCTCCTGGGGGCTCCCGCCGGCGTTCGTGTTGTACGCGTACGTGGCGACCTTCGTCCCGGTCTTCGTGTATTCGAATAGGTAGTTGCAGCCGGCGATGGTGACGAAGAGGTCCGCGCCACCGACGCCAACGCCGCTGCTCTGGCTGTACCCGCATTGGGCGGTCATGTCGTTCGGCGCGAGACCGACGTCGATGTAGGGCGTCGCGGCGACCAGCTGCGCTGTCCCGACCGCGTCGGCCGTCGTGGTGTAGTGGTAGATCCGCGTCGTGGCATCGGGGCTGTACCAGATCGTGTCGTCGGCGCGGTCGTACGCGATCTTGACCTCGGTCGCGTATGGGCCGGTCTGGAAGTTGGGTCGATCATTGATCGGATCGACCGTGAACTGGAGCGTGGCCGCGCCGGACTTCGTCAGCAGATAAATCGACAGCCCGTCGCCGCCGACTGCCCAGAAGGCGTCGCGACCTGCGTCGTAGGCCAGCGTCATCACGCTCGGCGCCCCGGTTATCGGAGTCTGGACGTGACCCGTCGCAGGGTTGGACCCGCCAGCCGGCGGCACGTCGATCCGGTGGAGGACCGGACTGCCATACCCCAGGTAGTAGAGATAGTGCCCGTCGAAAGCGACGCTCGGCGCGACTTGAGCCGGATACTGATCGGGCACCATGACGTCCGCGGCCAGATCGCCGGCCGCGGCAGCGGCCGGCCCCGCAACGAACGCGAACTGCAGAAGGAGCGCCGCAACGATCGGCGCAACAGCTCGCTTCAATGACCTGTTCATGTCAAGCCTCCTGACTCCAAGCGTGCTCATCGCGCCGGCTAGCGCTATGTGGCTGGTTACGCGGCCGTTCCCATACGGGGGCGACGCGCGTCGGCCGTCTTAGTGACTCCGTCGACGATCCCGGCCGGCCCCGCGTAGCGGAAGCCCGCCGCCTCCGCCGAAGCAGACGAGACGATGCTGCGGCCATCGAAGAGCAAGTCCCCGCGCGTGACGCGCCGAAGCGCCCGGAGGTCCATCGCAGCGAACTCGGGCCACTCTGTCGCTATGACGACGGCATCTACGGCCTCGCAGGCCTCGCCGATCGCCGAGCGCACGCGGATCCCAGGGTCCTCCGGAAGCTCTCGTACGGCTGGGTCGTACGCGCTGACCGCCAGACCCGCGCCGAGGAGCAATCGAGCCAGTGCGAGGGCCGGCGATTCGCGCATATCGGCGGTCCCTGCCTTGAACGTCAGGCCGAGAAGGCCGACGGTCGAGCCCTGCGGCAGCGCGCGCTCGATCGCGGTTGCAAGACTGCGAAGCTGGCGCTCGTTCTGGTCGATGGCTGCCTTGAGCAAGAGGAAGTCGTATCCGATCCCGTCGGCTATCGCTTGCAACGCCCGAGTGTCCTTCGGTAAGCACGATCCGCCCCATCCGAGCCCCGGACGAAGAAACTGTGATCCGATCCGAGGATCGAGCCCCATCGATTCCAGGACCGCGGAAGCGTCAGCGCCGACGGCTTCCGCGAGGTTCGCGATCTCGTTGGCGAAACTGATCTTCGTCGCGAGGAATCCGTTGGCCGCGTACTTCGCGAGCTCCGCGCTCGCAGCGGTCGTCCAGCGAAATGGAACGGGCAGCGCCGAAGGCGTATCACCGTTGAGAGCGCTCGGCAGACCGCGGCGGTCGATAACGCGCCGATACAGGTGCTCGACGACGGCGCGAGCGTCCGGCGGCCCACCCGCGACGATCCGGTCGGGGAAGAAGGCATCGTGCAGGGCGTGACCTTCGCGGAGAAACTCGGGATTCGAGACAACACGCTGCGCGCGCAGAGGCCCGTGCTGGAGGCGATCGCACGTGCCCACCGGCACGGTCGAGCGCATCAGTACGACGGCGCCCTCTCTCCCGAGAGCGCCGATCTGCGCCACAGCCGCGTCGACTTGCTCGAGGTCAGGATGCCCGTCGTCCCTCATCGGCGTTCCGACCGCGACGACGATGACGTCGGCGGAGGCAAGGTCGCTTTCGGCCGCGAAGCAAACGTCGACTCTGCGAAGGAGGTCGCCGAGACCCGGCTCGCCGAGTGGATCTGTTCGGCGACGCCACGCGTCGAGCCGAGCAGGATTGCGCTCGACGCACGTCACCCGGTTTCCAAGGTACGCAAGGACGGCCGCGGAGATCGCACCGACATAACCTGCGCCGATGACGCTTACACGCATCGCTGTCGGCCCACGTCGCTCGCCTGATTGCCCAAGGTAGGCACGGTCACCTGACATCCACGATGGCGATGGGATGCTCGACGGATTGAGGAGGGGTGCGGAGACCGCATGACCTCTGCGCGACGCTGCGTTCCGCTTGCCGCGGCCGCGCTGAGGGTTCAATCCCGCTTCTCAATGAGGGCTCAATCCTTCTCGGTGCCTCTCGTGGAGACCGTCGCGAGAAGCACTGGAAGGAATACCGGCAGCAGGACGATGCGCCGCTGTTCGAGGACGTGGAGCCCGCCTTCCGACCACATAGCGACGCGCTCCTCCGCCGTAAGGTACGGGCGGTCCTTCAGGTATCGGGCGAGCCAATCCGGCCCGATGTTGTCCACGAGGACGAAGCCGCCCCCCGGACGCAGGACGCGGGCGACCTCGCGCAGGCCGCGGGCCGGGTCGGCCCAGTGGTGGAAAGCGATCGTGCTGAACGCGAGGTCGATCGATTGGTCGGGGAGGGGGATAGCTTCGGCGCCGGCGATGTGGAACTCAGCCGGCGTTAGATCCTTGCCCGCCTCGATCATTCCCTCGGACGGATCCACGCCGACGAGGCGGGCGTTCGGCCAGCGACGGTGCGCGGACCGAAGAAGCCGGCCGGTGCCGCAGCCGACATCGAGCACTGCGCTCGGCTCGCCGAACATCGCGGCCAGCTGGAAGGCTCTTCGATGCACCCGGTCGAAGTGCAGCGATTGCCATTTCGAGCGGTCGTAGCGCTTTGACCAGCGGTCGAACTGGGCGACGTCATCGTCGTCCGCCGGCCGAGGCCCGACGGTCTGCTCCCAAGCCACGGTAGCTATATGACCGTCGACGGATTGAGGAGCGTTAGGGAGGACCAATGACGCTTTCCGCGCAACTTCTCATCGCGGGCCTGCGACCGCCAGCGGGAGTCAATCCCGCGTCAACGCCGGGCCAGCCGGCCCGACGCCCGTCAGCTCTCGCCGGCTGTGCACGGCGAGGCGCGTGCCGAGGACGTGAAAGATCGGGCGATCGAGAGTTGGAGCGAGCTCGTTGAGATATGCGTAGATGCCTGGGTAGTGGGTGTAGTCGTCCCAGACGATCGTTCCCGATGCGGAGAGCATGCTGAGAGCCGCTTCGGTGTCTGATTTGACGTAGCTATAGCTGTGGCTCGCGTCGACATACACGAGGTCCATCGCCCCGGCATAGGGTGAGAAGTCGAACGTGGCCGAGTCCCCAAACAGCTGCGTGATCCGGCTCGCCTCCGGCGTGCCGCGGAAGCGCGCCCCGCGATCCCAAACGCGGAAGTACTCATCCGCATCAGTAAGCTCGAGCTCCGCGCTTTCGACCGCCTCGGGCCCGCTGAGGTCGAGCGTGTAGAGGCGGGCCTTAGGAAGGTTGTGCGCGAGGAGCCAAGCTGTATCCCCGCGATTCGTGCCGAACTCGAAAATCGTCCTGCAATCGAGCAGCGCGCAAAGCGCGCCGAGCACGAGCGGAGAGTGGCGCAGGACCGGTCCGTCGACGCGGATCTCGTCGATCCCGACGATGTCCGAGACCTGGATGTTGCGGACGTTCGGCGCGCCGAAGCGTTTGAGCTCGATCCAGATGCTCTTCAGCAGAGCCGATCTGAGGCGCTGGGGGGCGGCGAGACCGCGGCGCGTCGCGCCCACGATGACGCCCGAAAGGATGTTGCTGTTCTGAACGCGTCGGATCGAACGAGTGGTGGCGGCATCGCTCCGCGGGACGCGCTCCACCGGGCGGGCTAGTTCTGTCACGCCCTGTCCGCGATGACCGCGACGGCGGGTTCCTCGATGTGGCGCCAGAGCGCGTCCCCGCCCCCGATCAACTCGGCCACGCCGGACCAGTAATTGATGTTGACGAGCGCGCTGCAGAGGAGGAGCTGCAGCCGGCGGGCGCCCGGGCGCGGGGACGCGATGGCACGCTTGAGCGCACCGACGACGAGCCTCGTTCGCGCTGTGTGACCGAGGCACCAGCGCGTGAGCATCCGATTCAGCGGGTGCCGGCCCCGCCAGTCCTCGGCGAAGGAGAACTCTGATGCCACGCGCACGTCGCGGTGGAGGAGCTGATCGTGACCGCGTTCGTGCAGCTGGTGAAGCCAGAAGTCGAGTGTCTTGTCGGGAATGTGGTGTATGACCGCGTCCGGCAGGAAGTAGAAGCGCAGCCCGAGGGTCGAGAGGCGATATCCGAAGTCGACGTCCTCTTCGCGCTTGAACCCTTTGTCGAAGCCACCCACGGCGAGAGCGTGCTCCCGACGGACAGACGCGTTCGACGTCCAGAATTCCCTCCAGCTCGGTGCAACGAGACCGGCCTCGATCCGCGAGTAATGCCGCTCGATGACCGCGGCTTCCCAGGCGAGCCATACCGGCAGGGCGTGATCGGGTGGCGGTGCCATCCTGCCCGCGACCGCAGCGAGCGGATCCCGGCTGTGCACGCGGAGGTGCCCCTCGAGAAGCCCGTCCTGCGGCAGAACGTCGTCGTCGACGAAGAGCAGGACGTCTCCGGTCGCCGCCGCGATCGCGGCGTTGCGCGCGGCGCCGGCGCCGCCGTGCGCCTTCGAGACGACCCGAAGCGGGTACGAGGTATGGAGGCGGGCGAGCATCTCGTCGGTGCCGTCTGTCGACCCGTCGACCGCAACGACGACCTCGAACCGCGTACCCCTGGTGTGCTGGCGCTCGAGTCCGGATAGAAGCCGGGCAAGCAGCTCGCGCCGGTTGTGAGTCGGCACGATGAGGCTGAGCGAGGGAGTCTCCAAGGCCGGGCGGTCCGAGCTGACGCTCACACGTGCATCGAGCCCGAGGGGCGTTGAGGAGACTGATCGTCCCTGGTTGAGGGAGGCGTCGCGCTCTCGCGCAATGCCCCCGGAGATCTGCACGCGACGGCTCTCGGGGGCGGAGAAGTCAACGGGAGAGCCCAGACGACTTCAATGGCCCTCGCCTAGCTTGACCCCGGTGCAGCCGTATCTCGCCACGGCGCGTGCGTTCCGTTGGGTCCTGGCAACAATCCTCATCATCATCTGGGGAGCTGGCCTTGTCGCCGCGGTCGTGGAGTACGCGATCACGTACCAGTCCGAGGCGACCATCTGGGCGGTCCGCGCGGCCCCCGCGCTGAGCGTGACGGATCCGAACGACCCGAATATCGCGACCATTCAGACCGCCGCGGCACAGCAGGCCGAGGTCCTCAAACAGCTCCTTCAGACGCGGAGCTTTCTGGCCGACGTGGTCGCACGAACTTCGCTCAAGGAAGCTTTCGACCGCGCGACCAACCAGGACCGGTACCTCGACGACATCCGCAAGCGCTTCCACGTCGAGACCCTGGGGACGAGCCTCATACGCGTGTCCTTCGCGGCGCACGATCCCAAGACGCCATCCGAGCTGGTCAACGCGGCGCTCGCGGTTCGCGCCGAGCGGCTCCAGCAGTCGCGCGAGCAGTCTTCGGCTGCGCTGGGCCTCCTGTACCAGCGCCAGATCGAGTTCGCCCAGCAGCAGGCTGTGGACGCGCAGAAGGCTGTCGATGATTTCAACAAGAGCCATCCCGCGCCGCTCGCCGAAGCTGACCAGCACGTGCTCGCGCAGCTTCGGCTGGATCTAGATTTCGCGCTGGTCCGCCTCAGCGATCTGAAAGCTAACGCCGAGCGAGCATCGCTCGCTCCCGCTCTGCTCGAGGTCAGTGGAGTCGAGTTCCAGATCGTCGACCAGCCTCGCGTCGAGACAAACCCCAGTGGTGGGGAGCGCTCGGCTATCACGATAGGGACGGTCGCGCTCGCCGCCGGCGCGGCGCTCGGAACGTTGCTGGTGCTGGTCGCGACGCTGCTGGGTGTTCGCGGCTCCCGTGCCGCCTCGGCCGAAGCCGAGCCCCTGACAGATCACGTGCACCCGGGGCCGCGAAGAGTGGAGATCACCTCCTCGATCGGCCGCTGATGCTCGTCCCGCCGTCCGGCCTCGCCGGTCCGAGGACGCTTGAGCCGCGCACGTCCCTCGTTCTCACCGCGCTTACGCTGGCGCTTGCCGCAGCGTACGCGGTCGCCATCGTCAGCAGCGGCGGCGACGGACTGCTTGTCGTCCCGCTCGTCGGCGCCATCGTCGTGCTCGGGGCCTTCGCACATCCCGCGATCGGTCTCTACGTCCTTTTCGGTTCGGCCATCCTCCTCGAGCAGTTCACGATCGAGGGCGGCATTGTTCCGATCACACAGACACAGTTCTTCGTGAACCTCAACGCCTATACGCCGATCCCTATCCGGCTCAGCGTCGCCGATCTCCTGATGCTCCTGACCGCCGCTGCCCTCGTGGTCCAGCGGCTTCGCGCGAAGGGCGGGCATCTACGTGGGGGCGCGTTCGGGTGGGCCGTTCTCGGATACGTCGGTGTCTTCATCCTTGGTACCGTCATCGGCGCAGCGCGAGGCGGCTACTGGAACGCCGATGTCGCCCTCGCGGAGCTCCGCGCTCCGTTCCATCTGGGCTTGACGTACTTCCTCGCCACGAATCTCGTGCGAGACCTTCGTCAGATCTCGGTCTTCATGTGGCTGTTCGTGCTGGGGGCGAGTGCGAAGGCCGTACAGACGATTCTGAATTACCAGCAGGCGTCGAACCTGCCGTACACGCTCCGGACTTTCATCACTCATGAGGATGTCGTCTTCATCGGAGTCGCGATCGCGCTCGCGCTCGTCGCGCTGCTGCTCGGTCTCCGGACACGGCTCGCGCGCGTGCTGATCGCACTGCAGCCACTCTTCCTCATCGCGTTGCTGGTCGCGAACCGTCGCGTCGGACTCATCGCCGTGGGCGTCACCCTCATCGCGATCATGCTCTTGTTGCTCTTCATTCATCCGCGGCGCGTGGCGGTGCTGGTCCTCTGTGCCTCGCTCGGGCTCGCCGGCTACGCGGTCTTCTTTTGGGACGCCGACGGTCCGCTCGGGGAGCCCCTTCGAGCGCTGCGCTCGGTGTTCGACATATCTGCAACCAGCTTGGTGGACCAGAAGTCGAGCGCGTGGCGTGAGATCGAGCACCAGAACATCGCCTACACCATGCGCCAGGTGCCGCTCACCGGAGTCGGCGTCGGTCAGCAATACTTCTTCGAACGCGAGCCCGACGCGGTCACGGACTTCCCGTACTGGCGATTCATCACTCACGACGCGCTCCTTTGGCTATGGCTGAAGGCAGGCCCTCTCGGCGTATTCGCGCTCTGGTTCCTTGTCGCGCGAGCGGTGCTCGTGGGAGCGGCGCTCTTCCGCCGAGTGGGAGAGCCCTCGCTCCGCTGGGTCATCGCGCTGCCGATCGCGCTGATCGTCAGTCAGATCGTCTTCTCGTCCGTCGACCTCGGCCTCACCTACAGCCGCACGATGATCGTCCTGGGCGGGTCCCTCGGAGTCGCCGCATTCCTGGCGGAACGGCACCCGCCATCACGAGCGGCGGCATCCGCCTGACACCATGAATCTGTTCCGGAGCGTCGCGCGGAGCATGTCGATCCTCGCCGGTTCGCAGGCGCTCATGTGGGTCGCGGCGATCCTGTTCACCATCGCCCAGGCGACCTATCTCGGCCCGGCGCGCTTCGGCGAGCTCTCCGTCGCGCTGTCGTATGCGGCGCTGCTGGCCGTTTTGATCGAATTCGGTCTCGGTACACAGCTGACCCGGCTCGTGTCCCAACGCGCCAGCGGCCACGAAGAGGCGCTCGCCGCAACGATCCTGATCAAGGGAGCGTTCTGGCTCCTTGCGATGCCGCTCGTGGCGCTCGCGACACTGTGGTTCGGATATTCGCGCGAGCTACGCGAGACGATCCTCCTGCTCGCGGTCTCGGTGCTGTTCGTAGGGATCGCCCAGAGTGCCGCATCCTATCTTCAAGGTCGCGAGCAGTTCTTCCTGCCGGCGGTTGCCTCGGTCGCGCAGCGTCTCAGCGCGGCCGTCCTCGGAACGTTCATGCTGCTCGTGCACCCCGAGCTCACCGCCGTCGCCGGCGCATTCGTCGTGTCAGGCGTGGTCAACGTCGTCGTTCTCCTGGTTGGCATGCGGGTCGGCCCGTTGCGGCCGCCCATCCGCGTCGATCTCCGGAACGCCACGGATCTCTTCCGCCGGACCGTTCCACTCGGCCTGCTTGGCGTGGCCACCGCGATTTACTGGGGCGTCGACATGATCATGCTGGAGCGCCTCGCGCCGCCCGCGAACGTCGGTTGGTACGCCGCTGCCTATCGCCTATTCAGCGTCGCGACGATCCTTCCGTCGGTCGCTGCGGGGATCGCGCTCGCTCCGGTGCTGTCCCGTCTGTCGATCGACTCGCGGCCCGAGCTGCGCGCCGTGATCGAGAAAGCGCTCACCTTCCTCACCCTCGCGGGCGTGACGGCTTCGCTCGTGCTCGCGCTCTTCGCGGATCGCATCATCGCGCTCGTCTATCCCGCGCACGCCTACGCCGCCTCCGCGACCGCGCTGCGCCTGCTCGCGCCGGGTCTTCTGTTCATTTACGTGAACTGGGTGCTGTCGCAGTCGCTCCTCAGCCTCCATCAGGAACGGCGTCTCCTGGTCATGGCGGGAGCCGCAGCGGTGCTAAATCCGGCTATGAATCTCGTCGCGATCCCGCTCTGGCGCGAGAACGGCGCGGCGCTGACGACATCGCTGACCGAGCTGTTCGTGCTCGTGTGGCTCGTCCGGCTGATGCCCCGCGACCTACTGAGCTCCGAGAACCTGCGGGTCGCCACGAGAGCGCTCGTCGCCGCGGGCGCGACGGCCATCCTCATGCGTCCTTTGAGCGATCTCGAGCTTGCGCTGGCGGCGCCGCTCGCGCTGCTCGTGTTCGGGAGTCTTCTGGTGCTGCTCCGAGCTGTGTCGACGAACGATCTCCACGCCCTGCGCGGACTCGTCCGACCGGTGCCGGCGGAGACCCGCGTTGTGCGCTGACCTCTCAACGCACGTCCCAATGCGCGCTCAACACGTAATGGAAAGAGTCACCTGAGTGCGGGTGCTGCATCTCTCAGCGGACTTCCTCTGGCCCGCCGGAGACGGCGGTCGCCTTCGCTCGATAGCGCAGCTTCGCGTGCTGAGCTCGCTTCCCGAGGTCGAGCGGATCGACATGTTCTGCCTCTCCGAGGAGGAGATCACCGCCGAGCGCCGTGCCGAGCTGACGCGGGAGATCCCGAAGCTCGCGATCTTCGACCCCGTCTTCCACCCAGTCCATCTCTTTCGCCATCGCCGCTACGTGCCACGAGTCGTGCTTCTGCGCGTGCTCCGGGGCATTCCGTACATGGCGGCGAAGTGGGATTCGCCGGCGGTCAGGGACGCCCTGCGGCGGGCGCTCGCGGGCCGCGCGTTCGATGTCGTCTGGATCAACGGGCTCGGCATGGCCTACTACCTTCCGCTGATCCGCGAGCTCCTGCCCGGCGCGCGTGTCGTGCTCGACCAGCACAACGTCGAGAGCGACCGGTTCGCCGAGTTCGCCCAGCGGCAGCGGGGTCTCCGCCGGGTCGTCGCCGATGCGGAATGGCGCCTCGCGCGGCGATACGAGCGCGATCTCCTGCAGGAAGTCGACGCCGTCGGGGCGATCTCCGAGAGTGATGCGCGCGGCCTGCGCGAGCTTGCCGGCGTCGAGCCGCACATCGTGCGCCAGATCGTGTCGATCGCGCCACGCGTCGGGAGCGATGTCGACGCGCCGCGGATCTGCTACGCGGGCAAGCTCAGCTGGGAAGCGAACGCGCGCGGGGTGGACTGGTTCTGCCGCGAGGTCTGGCCCCTCGTCCGCCGCCGACTGCCGGCGGCGACGCTCGAGCTCGCCGGCGCCGGCCTGCCGACCGATGCACGCGGCGAGCAGATCGCGCCGCCGGCCTGGCGCGCGCCCGGGATCACCATGCTCGGCTTCGTCAGGGACATGCCGTCGCTGTACGGGCGGTCGGCCGCGATGATCGCTCCGCTGTTCGGAGCCTTCGGCATCAGCATCAAGCTGCTCGAGGCGTTCCGCCACGGGATCCCCGTCGTCACCACCCCCGATGGCGCGTGGGGCCTGGAGATCGAAACCGGCCGCGAGGCGTACATCGAGTCCGAGCCGGCGACCTTCGCCGCGCGGGTCGTCGAGCTGGCCACCTCGCCAGAGACGCGGGCACGGCTGCGGGCGGCCGCGTACACCTTCCTGGATCAGCACCACGGCCTTCCGGCGGCGCAACTGGCCGTCCGGCAGCTCGTGGGCGAGGGTGAACGGACGCGCTCGAAAACGGCTCGCGTCGCACCCATCAATGCGAAGAGCGACATCGTCTCAACGCGGGCGACCTAGCGTCCACTGCCGATGTACACGGCTCTGGCGGTCGCCTTTCTGCTCGCGGCGGTGCTCATCGGCTCCTCGAGCACGGCCGCGCGGCGACCGTGGCTCGCGGCGGCCCTCGCCGCGGCGATGGTGGCGGCGCAGTTCGCGCTCCTGATGTGGTCATGAGCGCGGGCAGCGAGGTCGCCTGATGGCGAGGGTCTGCATCATCAGCCACTCGCACTACCCGTACGACGCGCGGGTCTCCCGGCAGGCACGCGCGCTCGTCCTGGCAGGCCATGAAGTCGACGTGATCTGTCTCAAATACGAGGATCAACCGCTCATCCAGGTCGGGGACGGCGTCTGCGTCTATCACCTCCCGATCGGCCGGCTCCGCGGGGGAGCCCTTCGTTACCTCTTCGAGTTCGTCGTTTTCCAGCTGGCCGCCACGACCCTCGCGGCCGCGCTGCATCTGCGTCACCGCTACAGCGTCGTTGAGACGACATCGGTGCCGGACTGGCTCGTGTTCGCGGCCATCGTGCCGAAGCTTCTCGGCGCCCGCGTGCTTCTCGACCTGCATGAGTGCATGCCCGAGTACGGCGCCACGAAGTACGGCGTCCCGATGGCACACCGCATGGTCCGCGTCCTGACCTTCCTCGAGCGGGTGAGCATCGGCTTCGCCGACTTCGTCACGACCTGCACCGAACAGATGCGCGAGCGATTCATCGAGCGCGGTGCGCCGGCGGAGAAGATCGCAGTGGTCCTGAACTCCTTTGATGAGGAGCGGTTCGCGCCGGAGCGATACCTGCGCGAGGTGCCGGCAAACGAGAATTTCACGCTCATCTGTCATGGGACGATCGAGCCCAACTACGGGCTCGACATCGTGGTGCGCGCCGTGGCCCTGCTCAAGGAAAAGATCCCTGGACTGCGTCTGGAGATCTGGGGCGACGGGACGCATCGTCCCGCGGTCGAGGCGCTGACGCGCGAGCTCGGGCTCGAGGACCGGGTGCGCTTCCAGGGGTGGGTGACGATGGAGGAGCTCATGCCACATCTCGCCGCGGTGGACGCGGGCGTCGTCGCCGTTCGGCGCGATGCGTTTCGCGATGTGACCCTCTGCACCAAGATGTTCGACCTCGTCTCTCTCCACAAGCCCGTCGTCATCTCGCGCACGCGCGCGGTCGAGGCGTATTTCGGGGACGAGTGCTTCCAGATGTTCGAGTCGGACGACGAGCGGGGCCTTGCGGAGGCGATTCACGCCCTGTACGCGGACCCGAGCCTGCGAGCGCGTCTGGTCCAGGCTGCGACCGCGCGCGCGGAGCCGTATCGCTGGGTGCATCAGGCCAAGCGTTACGTCGAGATCGTCGAACG
>Ga0066706_10000159_pt1 | contig 16847 bp, 17 predicted proteins | sample GraSoiAngelo_155_FD_67274 | JGI IMG/M metagenome (GOLD analysis project Ga0066706, IMG submission 67274) | Grasslands soil microbial communities from the Angelo Coastal Reserve, California, USA - 14_1009_13_30cm | ecosystem: Environmental > Terrestrial > Soil > Grasslands | place: USA...
TAAGGCGACTCAGTCAGGTTGGCTCCCCGGGCAGGACTCGAACCTGCGACCATTCGGTTAACAGCCGAACGCTCTACCAACTGAGCTACCGGGGAATATCGGGGAAAAGAGCGTTTTTATAACATAGGACGGAATGAAGCGCAAATAGCGTCTGCTAGAAATCCGCGATCCGACCCTCGTCCTCGTCGATGTCCTCTGTAGAGGCCTCGTCGCCTCCTATACCGGCATAATGTCGCGCCCAGGACATGTAGATATGGCCGCTATCTTTCAACGTATCGGCATTCTTTGCAACGGTCTTGATCTCGGATGCATCCTTTCCCATTGTCGTCAATTCTTCAACGTAGTCGTGAAAAGCTTGGTTGACATGCGTCATGGCTTCCGCAACTTCATGCACTGACCGTCTGATCTCGTCGTTCATAATGCGCCTCCGGGCCCTTCCAACAAAAAGCCCCATGGCGATAAGCGCCCTGGGGCTTTTGCTTCTGCCCTTAAGAAAGTAAACTATCCCGCGTAGGCTTGCCCCAGTGCCGCCGCCTCGCCTTTTTTGTGCAACAGCTTGCCGTCCGCGCCCATGGCCAGCATCTCTACCGCTTGATGCTTGGCGGCATCGCAAACAACCTTGCAGAGCTCGCAACCCTTGCAGACGTCCGTCACCACCCTCGCCACCATATTCTTGGCGTCCAAGAGAATACAGTCCGCCTCAGGACAGTACATGATGCAGAGACGGCATCCTTTTTTCGCCACACATTTCTCGTCGGTCACCACCGCTACGTTATACATGCGCCGTCCTTTCTAAACCCGTGCGACCGTCAATTCCACTTGATTCTTCTCCGCCCATTCCGCTCCGACTTCATACGCCTTTTTGACGACGGCCAAATTCTTCGCCAGCAGCAACTCTTTTTTCGCGAACTTCTTCGTGATCGCCTGGTCCAGAGTCGCTGTACCGCCGGAGGCCACATACTTTTTGCCGAAGCGGTCCTGCAACGCTAGGTCGAGCGCTTCCATGGAGACGCATTTCGTAATTCCGGCCACGGAACCGATCATCCCCATGTTCGTAGATAACTCTGTACCGGCGATCTCAAGCGCCATTTCGGTGGCATTCACGTAATACACCGCCACTTCCAGATCAATCAGACGCTGTTTGTCTTCTTCCGTTAACAATTCCATGTTGGAATTGATGATGACCAACCCGCCCCGCTTGATGCCGGAATAGAACGGCATCGTATAGCTTTTGCCTTGCGTAATCACCTGAGGGTGGAACACCTCGATGACTTCCGGGTAGACGAGTTCGCCGCGGTCGTAGATGCGTTCGACGCCGATCCGCACGTAGGCTTCCGCGGGTGCCATACGCTTTTCGGCACCAAAGAACGGATTGGAGATCGCCTGTCGGTTGTCTTTTGACGCCGCCATGGCCATGACATGCGCCGACGTCACGACACCTTGGCCGCCGAGGCCGGACATCCGGATATTGATTCGTCGCTTGATCATCGCCGTCTCCTCTATAGAGATGAACTTAGGCCTGAGCCAGCGCTTCCTTTGCCGAGGCCTTCTTGGCCTTGTCTTTTTCGGCCAGATCCGCCAGGAATGCCTTGGCTTCATCCGACATAAACTCTTTGTAGGCGAACCGCTCGCCGGGCTTCTCGGAGTCGCGCATTTCCTGAAGTCCTTCCATGCTGTTCTTGCCGATTTCCAGGATGCACGGCGTGTACAGTTGGAGGTACGTCGGGCCGATCTCCCGCGCGATCAGCACGGCATTGCGAACGACCTTTTCCACCAGCGAAGGTTTGCTGACGGTGCAGTTCACGATATAGTGACAGCCTGACTCTTTCGCGATTTCCGGTAGGCGTACCTTATCGAACTTCTTGCCCACCGGGGCCATCTTCGCGACGAACCCCTTCTGCATGAGGCCGCTCTCCTGCCCCCCGGTGTTGGCATAGAGCTCATTGTCGAAACAGATCGTCGTAAATTTCTCCTGACGGAACCACGACTGCAAGGTGTAGTCCAAGCCGATATCCACCGTCGCCCCGTCGCCGGCGAGCACGACGACATCCTTCACGCGGTCAGGAAAGCGAACCATCAGCGCACGCTTCAATCCGGACGCGATGGCATTCTGATTCCCGAAGAGTGAATGGATGTTATGCACACCGACATGAGGGAAGACCAGACTGGTGCATCCGGTGGATCCGACCATGACCGTGTCCTCAGGTGCAGGAAGCGAAGCTAGAATGTAGCGGAACGCCATGGATTCAGGGCAACCGGCGCACAAGGAGTGTTGTTCGATCAGCTCCTTGTTGACCCCGACGTCCTTCCATCCCCGGCCTTCTTTTCCCCAAGTGGCGTTGGTCACCAGATCTTGGTATTCCGGCGGCATAATATCGAAGAACTCCGGGCAAATTTGGATCCGCTCTTTACTCATGGTTGCTCCTCTCGTCTATCGTCGTCATTTGAAAATTCAAATCCTCCGTCAGCTCCCGCGGCCGGCCAAGGTCGCCACCGACTTGCCGAGAGACCGCTGGATATGCTCCACGATCACTTCCGGAGGCATCGTCATGCCGCCCGCCACGTGCGGTCCGGCAATTACGCGGTCGCTGTCCGGGATCGTCGCCTTGATTTCACGCGCCATCCAGCCGGCGACATTGAACTCCGGCACGAAGATGTGCTTGGCGTGTTTGGTGGCTTCCCGGATTTCATGATAGGGCCACGGCCGCAAGCTCTTCACTTTCACAAGACCGACCCGCAGCCCCTCGTCCTCAAGCAACCGGATCGCTTCCCGGCCCTGAGAAACGGCCGTTCCAGACGACACGATGAGAATCTCTGCGTCCGTGTTTTCGGATTCGATCAGCCCGCCAATCATCGGAATCGTATGTTTGCGGGACCGCTCAATGGCCGCGCGAATTTCCTGCTGCCACGACGCGTGTGTGGCATAGCTGATGTAGTTGCTCTTCATGACAAAGGGATCGCGCATCATCCGGACCGGTGGACACTCCATGTCCATGCAGGGAACTGGTGACCGGTACGGATCATACGGAGGCAGACACATGTCCACCGGCGTCAAATTTACGACGTCCTTCGTGTGCGTGACAAAGAAGCCATCGCAACAGATGGCGATCGGCAGATGGACATCCGGCTGCTCGGCCACGATGAAGCCCATCAAAATCCAATCATAGAAGTCCTGGGCCGTTTCGGCATGCCACACGAGCATGCCGGTCTCCAGGAGGAAGTAGATTTCCAACGTGTCGGGCTGAATGCTCAACGGCGAATTGATCCCGCGGCAGGTCACGATCATTTCGATCGGAAGCCGCGCACCGGACCACATCGGGAAATTTTCCATCGCCCGCATCGTCCCGGGACCAGCCGTCGTGGTGAACACGCGGGCGCCGCCGAATGACCCGCCGGCGCACTCGGACATGACCCCGAACTCGTTCTCACCCCGCATGTAATCGGTGACATAGCCCTCGGCATAGAGTTCGCCGATTAAGGCCGCCGCTTCGCTCTGTGGCGTAATGGGATAGGCGACCATGAGATCGACGCTGGCGCGTCTGATCGCTTCCTTGATGACTTCGCTTCCGGTGAAGAAGGACGGAATGCGAGGCGCATCAAAAAAGAGATGGTGGGGGTCCGTGAAGACCTGCCCCTTCTTATTTTTTGTGCCGATGATTGAATGGCTGTCCATCGGATCGCCTCCTTATTATTTTCGCGCCGTCCCCAAGAGACTGACTCACGAGCGCTTTGATTACGTCCTGGCCCCGTTCGTGTATTGAGCGATGCTGTTAAACTCGACCGACCCTTTGAGCTTTTTTACCCATTCTGCGAAATGCATGATCTTCTCGACCGTCAAATCACGGAACGAAAGGCACGCATCTTCGTGCCCGGCCTGCGCACACATCGCCATCGTGTAGCAATTCGTGCCACCCCGGATGATCTTGAGCGACAGGTTCGCTTGATGGCAATGGACCCCGACAAAGATGCACGCGTCGATTTTGTTGTGCCAAATCGTCAGATTCGGGTGATTTGGATTAATCTCGACTTCCGGATTGATCTTGGGGTATTTCGGCCGGTAGTCAGGCATGGGAATCAGCATCGGCGTGGCCCCCTTCGGGGCACACTCTTTCATGGTGTCGTAGAGATGCTTGATGGCCGTTGCCTTTCGCTTCGCCTTTTCGTTCCATGCCCACAAGACGAGCGGACCGGGAAAAATGGTCGGCACTTTAGCCGACAGAAAGACTCGGGCACCGTGGGCAAACGCCTCCTCTTCGGGGACGATCCTGCCGTTGATGTGAGCCTGGCCGGGGTCCGGCAGCACGTTTCCCATAGAAGCCGCCGCCGGCGGCAAAAATGCTTCCGGGCCAGGTCGGACGCTGTACTGACTCATGCTTTCCCTCGGCCTTATAACAGTAAGATAGACTTCAGATTATCATCTTTTGGGCGCTCTGAATGCAATCTAAAAGAAGACCTAGCGCTCTACGCAAAAGAGTCATCAGCCCTCATGAACCTAGGCCTTTAGCCCTTTGACACAAGTATACGGCATTTTTAAAAAATGTTGAAAATCAATCTATTATAGGACTTCACACATGGAATTTGCCAAAATGCGTAGAGACAGAGTTGGAGTAGGGTTCTACCTTAGTCCAAAGTCGGTCTGATCATCTAGGACATTGCCCCCTTTTTATTTCTGCACCAGTCCTGTAGGCTTCGCTGAAATTCATTAAGGACTCCATATGTCTGAGAGCCTAGAACCGGAGCAACAAAAACGGCGTAGAAAATTGGGTAGCATGTTGGCCGACGCCCGACTGGTGACACAAGATCAATTGGAGCAGGGGTTACAGGAGAGTCTGCTCTCGAGTAAGCGGCTCGGTGAAACTCTTGTCCAGGCTGGTGTCGTCACTGAGGAAGCTCTCGCTCGATGCCTGTCAAGCCAGTTGGGTTTCCCCTTCGTTGACCTCGCGCACCAACAACCTGATAGCCGTCTCACCACCATCATTCCCGAAACCCTTGCGAAACGTTACCAGGCTGTCCCGATACGGCTGGAAGGCAAAACGCTCATCGTCGCCATGGCCGATCCGCTGGACTTTCGCGCCATCCAGGATTTGTCGTTTCGAAGCGGCTGTGCGGTCAAGCCGGTGATCGGCACACTCTCTGCGATCCAGAATTTCTTGGAGATGACCTACCCTGAACCGACTCTACATTCCGCAAGCGACGGAATCCCGAAGGGCAACGCCGAAGAATACAATGCCGCCCTGCTTGAAATTCCTCCGGAGACGACAGCAGTGGCAACCATGGAGGCCGAGTCGATCGAAGAGACATTGCGGTCTGCCCCGGTTGTCCGCCTGGGCAGCCTGATCATGTCCGAAGCCGTGGCCTCACGGGCCAGCGACATTCATATGGAACCGACGCCGACCGATACCGTGGTTCGCTATCGCATTGACGGCATGTTGCGTCAAGCGATCCGGCTTCCGAAGGCGGTGCATGCGTCCCTCGTGTCGCGATTCAAGGTCCTCTCGAAGATCGATATCGCGGAACGCCGCCTGCCGCAGGACGGCTCACTCCGGGTCCATATCGAGTCCCGCGACGTGGACTTCCGCGTGTCGACCATGCCCACACAATACGGTGAAAAAATGGTTCTTCGAATCATGGACGAATCGAAGGCCATGATTCGGCTCGACACGCTTGGGATGTCTGAAAGCTCTTATGCCCATGTCGCCTCCTTTACCCAGCGCCGGAAGGGCATCCTTTTGGTGACAGGGCCGACAGGGAGCGGTAAGACGACGACCTTGTACGCCTTGATTCACGCCCTGAAATCCTCCTCGCTCAATCTCATCACGATTGAGGATCCGATCGAGTCCAGCATCCAGGGCATCAACCAAACCCAGATCAATCCAGCTGCCGGTCTGACATTCGCCAGCGCGCTGCGGGCGATCCTGAGGCAAGACCCTGACGTGATCCTGGTCGGCGAAATCAGGGATCTCGAGACGGCGGAAATCGCGGTGCGAGCCGCGATGACGGGGCACTTGGTTCTCTCCACGCTGCATACCAACGACGCGCCGTCCGCTGTGACCAGATTGATCGACCTCGGCATTCCGCGTTATCTGGTGGCCTCACTGATCGAAGGCATCATCGCGCAACGATTGGTCCGCAAGATTTGCCAAGATTGCAAGAAGGAAAGGACACCCTCGCCGGCCGCGCTGAAGCTGCTGAAGATCCAACCTGAAGCATTGGCGAGCGTGACATTCTATGCGGGAGAGGGATGCGATCGGTGCGCCGGGACGGGATACTGGGGGCGAGCCACCATTATGGAAATACTGGACCCGACCGCCCGTATGCGGGAGATGATCAGTGCCGAAGCATCGGAACAGGACCTGCGGCTCGCAGCTTTGGCGGCGAAGATGACCTCACTCGGCGAAGACGGCTTGAACAAGACAAAGGCCGGCGTGACGACCATTGAGGAGCTGCTCCGAGTCATCGAGGTATCGAACAAAACCGAATCTATCTGCCCTGGATGCGCGCACATAGTGCAATATGATTTCCACGCCTGTCCCTTTTGCGAACGGCTGCTCAACCGAACCTGCCAAGCGTGCAGGAGACCGTTGCAGCTTGAATGGAAACTGTGTCCGTACTGCGGCACTCATGCCACGCGAGTATGACGTGTCCTTAGAGGAAAGCCATCGCGATTTCATCGGCAAACCTCAATCCAACCGAGGTGGGCCGTAAGATGTCGGGCTCCTGGATTACCAGACCGGCACGCACCAACCTGCCAATCGGCGCTCGAAATTCTTCCAGCAGGGCGACCATGTAGCGCCGCTCCAACGGTCCGATCCTCACTCCGGCGACCGTGCGAAGCCCGAAGGCGAGCGCTTCCCGCAGGCGAAGGTTCGGAATAGGCGGCTCCCGATCAGCTACGGGGACGGTCTGTTGAGACACGAGCCGGTGATAGGCCTCCAACGACTCGATGTTGGAGGAGCGGACGCCTCCGATGTACGAATGCGCGCCGGGACCGACACCGAGCCATTCCTGATCGGTCCAATATCCGACGTTATGACGGCAGGCCGCTCCAGACCGCGCAAAGTTCGAGACCTCATATTGGCGATAACCGGCGGAGCCAAGCATGGCCCGGCCGATTTCATACATGTCAGCGAACGTCTCCTCCACATCCAATGCCAGGCGGCCTCTGTCGGCGTCCCGCCAAAACTTGCTGCCCTCTTCAATCGACAGCCCGTAAAATGACAGGTGGTCCGGAGCCAGATTGACCGCGGCTTCAAGATTCAGCGACCACCGTCTGACCGACTGCCCGGGCAAGCCGTAAATCAAATCAAGGTTCACATTGGAAAACCCGGCATCCCGCGCTTGCTCCATAGCCAGCCGGATTTGCGCCACCGTATGCGGCGACCCCGCTGCTCTGAGCTCGGCATCATCAAATGATTGCGCACCGAAACTGATCCGGTTGATTCCACCGAGCCGAAGTGTCGCCAAGCTATCGCTGTCCACGGTCGCCGGATTGGCTTCAAGGCTGATCTCCGAGTCTGGAACCACCTTCCACGTCTTCCGGCAGCCATCCAGAATGCCCAGCAACTGCTCCGCTGACAATGTGGTCGGTGTGCCTCCCCCAAAGTAAATCGTCTCCACCGGCCGCGCCTGTGCAGATGTGTGGCCGAGAAGTCGGATCTCCTCGAAAAGGTCCGAGACGAACGCCGCCGCACGATCTTCCCGATGGCCTTGGGTGACGAATGCGCAGAAGTGGCAGACCCGGGCGCAAAACGGTATGTGGATGTAGAGACCGATGCCGTCTTCGCGCATCATCGGCAGAGGAGCTCCATATTGTCGATCAACCGTGTCTTTCCGATCCAGACCGCGAGCAGCAACACGAGGCGTCCACGCGCTGACCGGACTTCCTCCAGCGTCTCTGCGTCCGCGACGGCGGCGTAATCGAGCCGTGCGAGCGGCTCTTCCCAAATCGTCCGAATCATGGCCGCGCGAATTTTTTTGGCCGATCGTTCCCCATCTCGAATCACATCGCGTGCAGCCGCGAGCGCTTGATACAGGACGGTCGCAGCCTTGCGCTCCTCGAGGGTCAAGAACGTATTGCGGGAACTTAGCGCCAGGCCATCCGGCTCACGGACGGTCGGACGCACGATGATTTCGGTACAGATATTCAGGTCAGCGACCAATCGAGACACCACCGCGGCCTGCTGATAATCCTTCTGCCCGAAAAATGCCTTGCCGGGATGCACGATGTTCAAGAGCTTTGTGACGACAGTGGCCACGCCGCCGAAATGTCCCGGACGGGAAATCCCTTCGAAACGCCGGGTCAACCGCTGGACCGAGACGGCGGTCTCGAAAGCGGAGGGATATAGCTCATCGACCGCAGGCAGAAACACCACATCCACCTTTTCGCGCCGGCAGAGACGCATGTCCTCTTCAAGCGGGCGCGGATAGCGTTCGAGATCTTCCATCGGACCGAACTGCAACGGGTTGACAAAAATGCTGACGACCACCGCATCACACGCGGCCCGTGCTGACTTGATCAAGGACTTATGTCCTTCATGGAGCGCGCCCATCGTTGGCACGAAGCCGATGCTGCGGCCGTCTCGTTCCGCCGACCGAGACCATGCCACCATACCTTTGATGGTTCGAATCGTGTGCATTCACATGCCGGCAAGTCCGCAGCGTCCTGCCGGCCGGATCCACGGCACGACGGGATCGTCCACGCGGCGGACTTCATGGGGGTCCTGAAGCGACGATAATAACTCAGCCATCGTGTGATGCAACGTCGGATGCCGACGCGTCGGCGCCAATTCAGCCAAGGGGGTCAAGACAAAGCGGCGAAGATGTAGGCGTGGGTGAGGCACGACAAGGACGCCTTCTTCGTTGATGACTCGGTCACCGTACAACAGAAGATCGAGGTCCAGCGTGCGCGGCCCGGCCCGGCGCTCGGCATCGCGTCCCAGCCCCTGTTCGGTTTCCTGGAGAATCGCCAGCAAGCGTCGCGGCTCGAGTCCTGTCTGAACCTCCGCCACCAGATTCAAGAAGGGCCCGCCGACATCCCCGACCGGCTGTGTTTCATATGTGGAAGAATAGGCGGTTAACGCGCTCTCTGGAAGGAGGCCTAACAATCCAAGCGCGCGGGAGCAGAAATCCCGCCGGTCTCCGACATTCGATCCGATCCCAATATAAGCCGCCACGCGACCCATCGTTCTGGACATCCGTTCACAACCGTTAAGGCGTCAGTCCCGCCTTCTCCAACCGCGCCACAGTTTCCGCCAGCCGCTCCTTTTTGGTGCAGACCGTCATGCGGATGTAGCCTTCACCGGCCTGCCCAAATCCGTTTCCCGGGGTTGTCACAATGCCGGCCTTCTCGAGGATATGGGCCGTGAAGGAAGCTGAAGTAAAAGGCTTCGGTACGGTGATCCACACATAAAACGCGGCTCGCAGTGGCTCAACCTCAAGCCCGATCCGCTTCAGCCCGGGGAGTAATACATCACGCCGTTCCTGGTACATCGAACGGATGTCGGCAGCCAATACATCCTTGCTTTCAAGTGCCGCAATGCCGGCTCCCTGGACGGCTTGAAACACCCCCGAATCAAGATTGCTCTTGACCTTCCCCAAGCCCGCCAGCACCTGTCTATTTCCAACGGCGAACCCGATACGCCAGCCGGTCATGTTGAAGGTCTTCGACAGCGAGTGGAATTCGACGCCGACTTCTTTCGCGCCTTCGATTTCTAAAAAGCTTGGCGGTTTGCGGCCATCGTAATAAATTTCCGAATAGGCGGCATCATGGCAGACGATGATCCGATGTTCCTGGGCAAAGTCGACGACGCGCTTGAAAAAGTCCTTGCCCGCCGTCGCCGAGGTGGGGTTATTCGGGTAGTTGAGGAACATCAGTTTGGCTTTTCGCGCGACATCCTTCGGAACGGCGGCCAAGTCCGGCAGGTAATCATTCGCCTTGGTGATGGGCATAAAATAGGAGGTGCCGCCGGCGAAACTTGTCCCCACGGGATACACCGGGTAGCCCGGACTCGGGACGAGGACGACATCGCCTGGATCGACGAACGCGAGCGGCACGTGGCCAATGCCTTCCTTGGAACCGATCAGCGTCAGGACCTCCGCGTCGGGATCGAGCACGACGCCGAACCGCCACTTGTACCAGTCTGCCACCGCCCGGCGAAACGCAAGCATGCCCTCATAGGACGGGTACTGATGATGTCTGGCATTCCCCACCTCCTCGCGCATCCGCTCCACGATGGGTGCGGGTGTCGGTAAGTCGGGATCTCCAATGCCCAGATTGATGATATCCACTCCTTTGGCAATCGCCTTTTGCTTCATCTCATCTATCGCGGCAAATAGATAGGGCGGCAGTGTTTTGATCCGGCTTGCGGGCTCGATCGGAAATCCGGCCATTCGTCTTCGCTCCTTGTTAAAATATGAAGGCGGGGGAACCGTATCAGGTTACTTCAGCAGTGGTCGAAAAGAAAAGGGATTTCGATGCAGGTTGGACGGGTCTTCCATGCAGGTCTTCTGGCGCTGCTACTCAGCTTGGCGAGCATGACGTTAGCAACAGATGCTCTGAACCCGCCAACCTTGTCGGATTTAGTGACAAAATATCTGGCCAGCCGAAATGCAGACACAGCGGATGACCTGTTGACTGAGATTCTGACTCGCCCTGACGCCACCGTTTCAGCCGTCCAGGCACTGCTTTCCTCGCGGCCGGCCTACGGAAAGGAACCCGTTGGTACGCAACCCAGCCTGGAACTCCGATCACAGAAAGTCGGCCACTATGGACTCTATGTTCCGACCAACTACTCGCCGGATACCGCCTACGGTCTCGTCATCTGCCTCCATGGGGCGGGATTCACGGGGGACAACTATCTCGAGCGTTGGCAAAGCCGCTTGGGAGACAAATACATCCTCGCCTGCCCGACGGATCGTGACGGCGCCTGGTGGACAAGGCACGCTGAAGACCTGGTGATGGCGACTCTACAGGATGTTCAATCGCGATACCACGTTGATCCCAATCGAGTATTTCTCACCGGCATGTCGAACGGCGGTATCGGCGCCTACCTGATCGGGGCTCATCATGCGACACGTTTTGCGGCGGTTGTCCCGATGGCGGCCGGTCTCGACAACGTCCTGATGCCGTTTCTAGAGAACTTCCGCCAGACCCCGCTGTATATCATCCATGGAACGGAGGACCATGTCATGCCGGTGGATCTCAGTCGCGCCAGCGTGGGGGAATTGGAACGTCTCGGATATCCATATGTGTATCGCGAGCATCATCATGTGCATCCACAGGCCGGCGGCCATTTCTTTCCACGCGAGGAACTTCCGGCACTCATTGCGTGGCTCGATCATCAGCGCCGTGAGCCGAACCCCAAGCAATTAACCGTGGTGCGCGACGCGTCCCACCTCGACCCTTTTGGGTGGATCAGGATAGACGGCACCGAACGCATTGCCCGCTTCACGGAGGCACTCATCGATCACAAGGATAAATTCATCACCAACCGCATCTATGCCAAGTTGGAGGCTGAGATTGTGGATGGAAACCGAATAGAAGTCCGCACTCATCATATCCGCCGCTATATGGTGTATTTAAATGACAAGCTGGTCAATTTCTCCCGTCCGATTACTATCACCACAAACGGCGTCCTTAGCTATGAAGGCATGGTGACGTCAAGTCCACGCATCATGCTCAAGGAAGCACGATTACGACATGATCCTGAGACGGTCTATACCGCAAGCGTAGCGATCGACGTCGTCAGTTTTGAGAAGTAAGTTTGAAATCTTGCGTGTAGGTGAAACCCTACAGCATATAGGGCTTTTTACTATGAGACCCTGCAGTTGACTCGGATTGCTTTTTTAAGTCGTCGTGCGTGAGAGGCCTGGTGGCTGTCGCTTCCGCGAGGCCACATTCGTCGGTCATGGAGAAGAAGAGACGATTTTGTTCTCTGTGAGTTCCGCGTGCGCACCGTCCTGCACGGCAATGCCTCCCCCATTATTGATGAGTCTGTTCCTCATCACCTCGCCCATCGAGCCTTTTTGGATGACGATCCCTTCATACTGACTGTTCGCGATCACATTGTCGGCAATGCGGACATTGGATCGGCCGGCGACCGTCACGCCGTAATCGTTATCCCGAACGTCGCTGCCGGTCAGCTCGCCCTGGGAGTCGACGAACGACACCCCGGTCGTTTCACTCCTGCCAAGCTGGCTCTGCTCGATCCGGACATCTTTCGCTTGTTGAACGTACACGAGCCCTTGCACGCGAATGTTCGATAAGAGGATATGCGCGCCGTTAAAAATGCCCACGGCCAGCCCCCCGTTCTCCGAGATGGTGAGGTCGCGAATCTCAATGCGGTTCGCGCCATAGGGCCATTTGCCGACCCTGAAGGCCCCGACCCGTTTCAACCCGAGAATTGAGACCGTATCCCGCGATTCACCAATCAGCTTGAGGCTGTCCTTGCTGTGCACCACGACATCTTCGCGATAGCTTCCAGCCTTGATGAGGATCGTATCTCCAGGCTTGGCGTCGTCAATGGCAGGCTGAATTTCAGTATACACGCCGGTTCCGTCCGGGTTGACGACGAGGGTTCGGCCATGCGGTTCGGCCGCGAGAATCGCGCCGGCAAGGAGGAGACCGGCCGGAAACACGGCCGCGGTAAGCAACCATCTCATCGAAAAGCCGGCGTCCCGACCAAACCCGCCGTTTCAATCATCGCCTTGAAGGCTTTCCGGCACGTCAGCGACTGCAGATTGCTCCAGAGAAAGCCTCCCTCGGGAGGACTCCCCGCGACTTTCTTGAATTCGTAGATGAGTTTGTCGGGATACCGGGCTTCAACGGCGTGGGCTTGCATCCATCCAGTCAAAAGATACGCCATGGCGTCTCCGAAGACGGACGCCGGCATATCATGCAGTCCGAGTCGCTTGCCGGCCTGATACGCCAGAACCGAATAGACTTCGCTATGGTCCGCATCCTGGAGTTGTATCTCGCCGGACTGCGCCTTCGCCAACATCCGTAACGTCGAGTCTTTCGTCTCCTCTCCCAATCGGATCGATTGTCCGCGAAGACCGGATTTCTCCATCTTCACCAAAGATTGCACGGCTAGGACAGAAACGGCCGGCGGCAGGCCTTTTCGGTCTCGCTCTGAAACAATTCGCCATTCATCCAGGTTCAGGGTGGCGATATCTCCCGCTTGAGAGAGCGCCTTTCGGAACCGTTCCCACTCCAGCGCGAGTTGGGTTTTCATTGTATCGTCTAGTAGGTCTACGCTCATCGCGCCGGATTCTAGCGGGCTTTGTCGTGCTGATGCAATGTGTTAAAGTTTCGCCATGTTGCGTGTTGGTCTGACAGGCGGAATCGCGACCGGCAAAAGCACCGTCTCCCAACTTTTCGTCGAGTGTGGCGCCTCTCTGATTGACGCCGATGTCCTCGCCCGCCATGCGGTCAGTTCCGGGCAGCCAGCGTTAGTCGGGATCGCCGAGACGTTCGGGCATCAGATGTTGCACCCCGATGGGACGTTGGACCGGCGTCGGCTGGGCTCGCTTGTCTTCGATCATCCCGATCAGCTCAAGCGGCTGAATACCATCGTCCACCCTTATGTGGCGATCGCACAAGAGCGGGCGACACAAGAGATCTCGGAAAAAGACCCGCATGCGGTCATTATGTATGATGCCGCGCTGTTGATCGAAGCAGGGGCTCATCGACGAATGGATCGCATCATCGTGGTGACAGCCGATGAAGGCACGCAGGTTCGCCGCCTGATGCAGCGCAATACTCTCTCGGAACATGACGCTCTCAAGCGTATTCGCGCGCAAATGCCACTTGCGGAAAAGATCAAATTGGCGGATTACGTGATTGATGGAACGGCAACACGGGAACGCGTGCGCCAGGACGTCAAGCGAATCTATGAGGAACTCAAGCGGTCGGCATGACGGGGCCGTCCAGAACCTCTCGCACCTTCCGCGCCAGGGCTTCCGGCGTAAATGGTTTTTGTAAAAATGCTTTCCCTGCTTCCAACACGCCGTGATGCACGATGGCGTCGTCGGTATACCCGGACATGTAGAGCAGTTTCAATTGGGGCCGCAAGGTCGCCAGATGGCCTGCCAGTTCGGCGCCTCCCATCTGCGGCATGACGACATCGGTGATCATCAACTGGATCGCGTCGCCCTGCTCACGAAAGATCCTCAATGCCTCCGCACCATTTTGCGCCTTCAGAACAGCATAGCCTCTCGACTCGAGGATTCCCGCGATCAAGGTGCGCACATTCTCCTCATCCTCGACCAGGAGGATGGTTTCGGATCCATGGGACGCCGGGGGCGTAATGGGAGCGGATTCAACGGTTTGGTCAACATGCTGCACTTGCGGCAAATACACCTTAAATGTCGTGCCCTTTCCAGGTTCGCTGTACACCCAGATATTTCCGCCGCTCTGCTTCACGATGCCATAGACCGTCGCCAGGCCCAATCCTGTGCCCTTCCCCTGCTCCTTGGTCGTAAAAAATGGCTCGAACAGACGCGCTTTCGTCGCGGCGTCCATGCCGCAGCCGTTGTCGCTCACGGCCAGCATGACGTACGGACCCGGCCTCACATCGACATGCCCCCGGCTATACGCTTCATCCAGTTCGACGTTGGCGGTTTCAATGATCAGTCGCCCGCCTTTCGGCATGGCGTCTCTGGCATTCACGACGAGGTTCAAAATGACCTGCTCGATTTGCCCCGCATCGGCCTTCACCTGCCCGAGACTAGATCCGGGGAGCGTCACAATATTGATGTCTTCACCGATCAAGCGATGAAGCATTTTGTGCATATCGGTGATGACGCCGTTGAGATCCAACTCCTTCGGCACCAGCATCTGTCTGCGGCTGAAGGCCAACAATTGGCGGGTTAAAGACGCCGCGCGATTCGCCGCCTTTTTGATCTGTTCGATCTCGTTTTGAAGCTGAGGGGCCTCGAGGCGGCTAAGGGCCAGATCGCTATATCCCGTAATCACGAGGAGAAGATTGTTGAAGTCATGAGCCACCCCCCCGGCGAGACGGCCGATGGCTTCCATCTTCTGTGACTGGCGGAGTTGCTCTTCACTGGACCGAAGCGCTTCCTCCGCACGCTTGCGCTCGCTGGCGTCCCGAATGATGCCGCCATAGAATGTCACGTCGCCGGTCTTCCATGTGGACAGCGACAATTCCATCGGAAATTCCGCACCATCTTTTCTCAGGCCATGCAGCTCCACCGTCTTGCCAATCACGCGGGGAGCGCCCCCCGCTCTCATCCGTTCCAATCCTCGTGCATGAGCCTCCCGGTATCGTTCCGGCATGAGCAGGGTAAGGCGCTTGCCGAGGACCTCTGCTTCCGCATAGCCGAAGACGACCTCCGCCCCCTTGTTCCAGGAAAGAATGCTTCCCTCGTGGTCGGCTGAAATGATCGCATCCACGGCAGATTGCGCGAAGGATCGGAACCGTTCCTCGCTCGCCTTCAACGCTTCTTCGGCCCGCTTGCGCTTCGTGATGTCCGTGAGTGTGAGCACGATACCGGACAGCTCCGTCCGGTCTTTTAGGGGACTGGTGCCATATTCAACAATCAGCTGTCTTCCATCCTGTCGGCGGAATATGGCTTCTCCTTCATATGTTTCGTCGGGAGCTGCCAGCGATCTTCGTATGTTGGATGAGCTCTGGGGGAAACCTGATGTGCCAGGCTCCACGAGCTCTACCAAGAGGTCGTCAATCGGTCGTTCGATCAATGCGGAAACAGAATGGCCAGTCAGGACTTCAATCGCAGGATTGGCAAAGATAATCCGTCCCTGGAGATCCACCCCCAGGAACCCTTCGGATGACGAGTTCAGGAGATTTTCGATGCGAGCCCGGTTGGATTCGTTGGCGCGCCAGGCAATGATCACTCCGATGCAGGCCGACGAAAGGAACCCGGCATGGATGAATGCCCACTTCCAGGGATTGGACCACGCATCAGGATGATTGTAAACCATGTGTGGGAAGAAATACCCGCCGAGCCCATGCTGGAGGACCACATACCCGACAGCCAACAGGAACGGGGTCCAGTCCTGGTAGAGTGCGAGGAACGTCACGATGACGAAATAATGGAAATGCATCTCGATGTACCCGCCCGACAGATGGACGAGCAGGGCTGAGGAAGTGACGAGGCCTAGACTGACCCATGATGCCCGAACCTTCCGGGACCAATAGGGGATGGCTCCCAACAATGCAAAGAGGGCAATCCAACTGCCGACGCCCAAGCTGAATAGCGTCGTGTGTCCCGTGACGAGGCTGATGATTGTCAGGCTGACCGCATGGCAAAGGAGAAATACTAAGAACCCCCGGTGCCGGCGACGCCAGACCGCTTCCGGCAAGGCGTATCCTTCGGGCAGGGCGTGCCTGAGTCGCTCCATCGTATGGAGAACAATGTTCGCTTGCACCATAGTCTTGGTCCCTATGTCGGCAGCGCAGTGTATCAAAAGATTTCCATGGAAGCGAATGCTATCAGGCGGCAGTCGTGCATTGTTGAGAAGGGCTATGCTAAATTCTTGACATGCGAAATGTGGTCATCATCGGCTCCGGACCCGCTGGATTGACGGCGGCGATCTATGCCTCGCGGGCCAACCTTTGGCCCCTCGTCATTGAAGGCATCCAAGCCGGCGGGCAATTGACGACGACCACTGAGGTTGAAAATTATCCCGGCTTTCGGCATGCGATCATGGGGCCGGAACTCATGAGTGAAATGCGGGCACAGGCGGAACGATTCGGAACTGAATTCCTGGCGGGCAATGTATCGGCGGTGGATTTAAAGACGACGCCTTTCAAATTGGTTGTCGAAGGCGTGGAAATCGTTGAGACCAAGACGCTCATCATCGCCTC
>Ga0066706_10000161_pt1 | contig 16813 bp, 16 predicted proteins | sample GraSoiAngelo_155_FD_67274 | JGI IMG/M metagenome (GOLD analysis project Ga0066706, IMG submission 67274) | Grasslands soil microbial communities from the Angelo Coastal Reserve, California, USA - 14_1009_13_30cm | ecosystem: Environmental > Terrestrial > Soil > Grasslands | place: USA...
TTCAACGTCAACGCGGCCGACGCCGAGAAGCGCGCCGAGGTCGCGGCGGAGATGCAGCACACGCTGGAGGCGCGGGATGAGCTCGGCGCGCTGCGCGTGCTCCTCCACTCGCTCGCCTTCGGGACGCTCAAGCCCTACATCGCGGATCCGATGAAGGAGGCGGTCACGCAGGCGCAGCTGGACATGACGCTCGACGTGATGGCGCACAGCCTCGTCTACTGGACGCAGGAGGTGGTCGGACGCGGCCTGATGGCGCGCGGCGGGCGCATCTTCGCGATGACCTCGTCGGGCGGCGCCCGGGTGCTGCCCCAGTACGGGCCCGTCTCCGCCGCCAAGGCGGCCCTCGAGTCCCACATCCGACAGCTCGCCTCGGAGCTCGCGCCGCGCGGGATCACGGCGAATTCGATCCGGGCGGGCGTCACCGACACCCCGGCCCTCCAGAAGATCCCAGGCCACGAGACGATCAAGGAGGTGGCGCGCCGCCGCAATCCGAGCGGGCGCCTCACGACCCCCGAGGACGTGGCGCGGGCGATCGTCGTGCTCTCTCACCCCGACACCTATTGGATCACGGGCAACGTCATCGGCGTCGACGGCGGGGAGGAGATCGTCGGATGACGTACACGCAGGGCATCGTGCTCGGCGTGGTCCAGGGCGTGACCGAGTTCCTCCCCGTCTCCTCCTCCGGCCATCTGATCCTGGTGCCGTACCTTCTCGGCTGGCCTGATCAGGGTCTCGCGTTTGACGCCGTGTTGCACCTGGGTACCCTGGCCGCGCTCGTCGCCTACTTCCGCGGCGAGCTCCGGGCGATCGCGACGAGCGTGCTCGGCGGACCGGACCCGGGGGGGATGCGCCGGCTCGGCCTCCTCCTGGTCGCGGCCACGGTCCCCGGCGGCCTCGTCGGCGTGCTCTTCGACCACCTGATCGAGGCGCACCTCCGGCTCCCCATCGTCGTCGCCCTCTCGACCCTCGCGTGGGCTCTCGTCATGCTCGCCGCCGACCGGCTCGCCCGGGCCCGCCCCGCTCGCGAGCGCGGCGAGCGGGACGTCGGCTGGGGGCAGGCCCTGCTGGTCGGGTGCGCGCAGGCCCTCGCGCTGATCCCGGGGACCTCGCGCTCGGGTATCACGATCACCGCGGGGCTCTTCGGCGGCCTCGACCGGTCGACGGCCGCTCGGTTCGCGTTCCTGCTCGGTATCCCGATCACCGCGGGGGCGGGCGGGCTCAAGGCGCTCCACGTGCTGCGGCACGGCCTGTCCACCGGCGACGGGGGTCCGCTCGCGGCCGCGCTGCTCGCGACCTTCCTCGCCGGCTGGGCCACGGTCTGGTTCTTGGTGGGCTACCTCCGGCGGAACTCGCTCGTGCCCTTCGTGATCTATCGAGTCGCCCTCGGCCTCGTCCTCCTCGCGCTGGTCCTCAGGTAAACCGGATGAGTCGAGTCGTGGTGGTGGGGGGCGGCAATGCCGCGCTCTGCGCGGCGATCGCCGCCCGGGGGGCGGGCGCGCGCGTGCTCCTCCTCGAGAAGGCGCCCGCGGCCGAGCGCGGGGGCAACTCGTTCTTCACCGCCGGCGCCTTTCGCTTCGCCCACCACGGCCTCGACGACCTCCGCCGGGACGTGCTCCCCGATCTCAGCGAGGCCGAGGCGCGCGCCATCGACATCGACGCGTACCCCGAAGCCCGCTTCTTCGACGACCTCGCCCGCCTGACCGAGAACCTGACCGACCCCGACCTCGCCGACACGCTGGTTCGCCGCTCGCGGCCGACGATCGTCTGGATGCGCGCGCAGGGCCTCCGCTTCATCCCGATGTTCGGGCGCCAGGCATACCGGCTGGGCGACCGGCACCGCTTCTGGGGCGGGCTCGCGGTGGAGGCGGTCGGCGGCGGTCCCGGCCTCGTCGAGGCGCTCTACCAGCGGGCGGAGCAGCTCGGCGTCGAGGTCCGCTACGGCGTGAAGGCGGCGGGGCTCCGGCTCGACCGGCGCGGCGCGATCCGCGCCCTCGCCACGCGGGACGCGGACGGCTTCCACGAGGTCGCGTGCCGGGGAGTCGTCCTCGCCTGCGGCGGCTTCGAGGCGAACCCGGAGTGGCGCGCCCGCTACCTCGGCCCCGACTGGGAACTCGCGCGCGTTCGCGGCACACGCCACAACACGGGCGACGGGATCCGCATGGCGCTCGAGATCAACGCGCAGCCCTACGGTCACTGGTCGGCCTGCCACGCCGTCGCCTGGGACCTCAATGCGCCGCCCTTCGGCGACCGGCGCGTGGGCGACCTCTTCCAGAAGCACTCCTACCCGCTCGGGCTGATCGTCAACAACCGCGGCGAGCGCTTCGTCGACGAGGGGGCGGACCTGCGCAACTACACCTACGCCCGGTACGGCCGCGAGATCCTCCGCCAGCCCGAGCGCGCGGCCTTCCAGCTCTTCGACCAGAAGGTCGTGGGCCTGCTGCGCGAGGAGTATCGGATCCGCGAGGTCACGAAGGCGGAGGCCAGCACCCTCGGCGAGCTGGCGCGCAAGCTCGAGATCGATCCCGCGGGGCTCGAGCGGACGGTCGCCGCGTTCAACCAGGCCGTGCAGCCCGGCGACTTCAACCCGGCGATCCTCGACGGCAAGGCGACCCGCGGTCTCACGCCGCCCAAGTCCAACTGGGCGCTCCCGCTCGACGCGCCGCCCTATCTGGGCTACGCCGTCACCTGCGGGATCACCTTCACCTTCGGCGGGCTCCGCGTGGACACGCGCGCCCGCGTCCTGGACACCGAGGACCGCGTGATCCCCGGTCTCTACGGCGCGGGCGAGCTCCTGGGCGGGCTCTTCTACCACAACTACCCGGGCGGCGCGGGCCTCATGGCCGGCGCGGTCTTCGGCCGGCTGGCCGGGGAGAGTGCCGCCGCCGACCTGGAGTGAGCGCCGCCGCCGTTGCGCGTGGCGCCTACGTCATCACCCACCCCCCGTCGACGCAGAGGACCTGGCCCGTGACGTAGTTCGAGGCCGACGAGGCGAGGAAGACGACCGCCTCGGCGACATCCTCCGGCGTCCCCAGGCGCGCGATGGGCAGCCGGTTGACCGGGTACGCGAACCCGCGGGTCATCGCCGTCTCGACCGGACCCGGCGCGACGGCATTGACGTAGACGCCGTCCGCGCCCGCGTCCTTTGCCACCCACCGGGTCAGCGCGATGACGCCGCCCTTGGCCGCCGCGTACGCGGGGCCGGTCCGACCGCGCGCCGCCCGAGACCGACGGGAGACGGCGCCGCCGATGATGCCGGAGATGGATGCCACGTTCACGATCTTGCCGTAGCCGCGCGCCCGCATCCCGGGCAGCGCCGCCTGGCAGCAGAGGAAGGCGCCCTTCAGGATGACGGCGACGACCCGGTCCCAGGTGCGCTCGCTCGTGTCCTCGAGCCGGTCGCGATGGGTGACGCCCGCGTTGTTGACCAGGATATCGAGCCGGCCGAGCCGCGTCTCCACCGCGGCGACCGTGCGGCCGACGCTCGTCTTCCGGGCCACGTCGACGCGCAGCGCGAGGCCGCGCCGCCCGAGCGCGCGCACGGCCGCCGACGTCGCCCCGGCCGGCTCGAGGTCGGCGGCCGCCACGTCCGCGCCCTCGCGGGCCAGGGCGAGCGCGATCGCCCGTCCGATGCCCCGCGCCGCCCCGGTGACGAGCGCGACCTGGCCGGTCAGGTCAGTCGGTCGTGAGAACGATCTTCCCGAAGTGATCGCCCTGCTCGAGCTTGCGGTGCGCCTCCGTCGCCGCCGTCAGCGGAAGCACCGCGTCGATCACGGGCTTGAACAGCCCGGTGGCGAACGCGCGGAGCAGCGCGCCGAACTCCCCGGCGGTGCCGATGAAGGCGCCGTACAGCGTCTGGTTCTGGCCGTAGAACTGGAGGAGCGGCAGCACGACGTCGTTGCCCGTCGTGTTGCCGCAGACCACGAAGCGGCCGCCCCGGGCGAGCGCCCGGAGGCTCTCGGCCCAGGTCGCGGCGCCGACGTGGTCGACGACGACGTCCGCGCCCCGGCCGCCGGTGAGCCGTCGCACCTCGTCCGCGATGCTCTCCTTATGGTGGTCGATCGCGTGCTCGGCGCCGAGGGCGCGGGCCCGCTCGCGCTTGGCGACGCTGCCGGCGGTCGCGAACACCCGGGCGCCGTGGACGCGCGCGACCTGGATAGCCGCGCTTCCCACCCCGCTCGCGCCGGCGACGACGAGTACCGTCTCGCCGGGCCGCAGGGTGGCGCGGGTCACCAGCATGTGCCAGGCGGTGAGGAACACGACGGGGACGGCGGCGGCCTCGACGAAGGAGAGCGGGGCCGGGATCGGGAACACGTTCACGCGCGGCACGCTGATCAGCTCGGCGTAGCCGCCGTCGACCGCGCCTCCGAGGAGGCGGATCGCGACGCACGCGTTGTCGCGGCCGGCCGCGCAGAACTCGCAGCGGTCGCAGGTCAGCGTCGGCTTGAGCACCACCCGCGTGCCGACCGCCAGGTCACTCCGCGCGCCCGGGCTCGACGCGACCTCGCCCGCGACGTCCGTGCCGAGGATGTGGGGCAGCCGCTGCTCGCGCAGGCCGCGGCGAACCCAGATGTCCCGACGGTTGAGCGCACAGGCCCGCACGCGGACGAGGATCTCGCCGGGCGCCGGCCTGGGATCCGGCCACTCGCGGAGCTCGATGACCTCGGGGCCCCCGTGCCGCTCGATCACGGCGGCCCTCATCGCGGTCCCCCTACCGCCTCCACCACACCTCCCCGTCCCTGATCGTCATCGCCGGCCGCAGGCGCCGGGTCCCCGTGAGGTGTTGCCGGTCGGCGTCCTCGAAGTCGAAGCGACCCTCCTCGAGTTCGAAGACGGCGACGTCGGCGGCGGCGCCCGGCCTGAGCGTGCCGAGCTCGCCGGCGCGGCCGATCGCCGCCGCCGGCGTGGCGGTCGCCGCGCGGATCACGGCCTCGAGCGGCATGCCGAGATTCAGGAACTTCGACAGCGTAGTCGGCAGGTCCTTCACGCACCCCGCCCGACCGCCGCTCGTCAGGTCCGACGAGATCGTGTCCGGGGGGAAGCCGCCCCCGAGCGCGGCCCGGGCCACGGTGAAGTTCACGTGATTCCGCCCGTGCCCGACGTCGAAGAGCACGCCGCGCTCGCGCGCGGCCCGGATCGCGCCCTTGACCTGCCCACCCGGGTCCAGGATGCCGTCGCCGCGACCGTTCAGGAAGTGCGTCACGATGTCGCCGGGCCGGAGCAGCGCGACGACGTCCTCGAGCGCGACCGGTGGGTTGGTGACGTGGACCATCACGCGCCCGCCCGTCGCGTCCGCGGCCGTCACCGCGCGACGGACCGGCTCGAGGCCCGCCGCGCCGACCACTTCCGCCTGGCTGCGTACCTTGATGCCGACGACGATGTCGCGGTGCTCGCGGGCGACCGCCGCCGCCCGGTCGGGGTCGGCGTACGGCAGATGGTTGAGCTCTCCGACGTCGAGGTACGCCAGCCCGATCGCCGAGATGTTGACGAAGGCGAGGATGCGCGTGCGCGCGCGGCTGGCGACGAATTCCCGGAGCCCCTCGAAGAGGCCGGCGCCCGCGCTCCCGCCGTCCACGAGGGTGGTCACGCCGGTACTCGCGCACACGGCGTCCGTGCGGGCGCCCAGGTCCGAGGCGCCGATGAAGCAGTGGGCGTGCAGGTCGATCAGCCCCGGCACCACGTACCGACCCCGGACGTCGATCGTCCGCTCGCCGTCGACGGGCAGCCCGGGACCGACCGCGGTCACCCGGCCGGCGCGGAGGCGGACGTCCATCACCCCGCTGAGCCCTGCTCCCGGGTCGAGGACGGTTCCGCCCGTGAGCACGAGGCCGGGGGGCGAGGCCATGCGCGCGATTATAGCCCAGCCCTCGGCCGGGCCCGCCCGGCCCCGACGATCGGCTCCGTGTGGCCGACGCCGCGCACGGCGAGGACGCCGCGGCGGGCCCCAGGGCGAGCGACCATGCTTCGTCGGCGGAGGCGAGCAGGCTCGCCTCTGCTCGACCGGCGGGGGGAGAGCGGGGCGCGAGCGCGCAGGGCGGCGGGCCCGGCCCCTGGTGGGCCGCGCGGGACCGGCCGAGAGGGCGGAGGCGGGCCCGCCGTCCGTCGAGACCTAGCGCCGGGCGCGGCAAGGCCGAGCGGCGGCGGCGACGCGGAACACGTGCGCGACCGACCCGGCGACGCTGATCGGCCGAGCGCCGCGCGTCACTTCGTCGCGCGCTCCATCCAGCCGAGGGCCTGCGCGAACGTCGCCTCACCGCCGTCCGCGACGATCCACATGTGGCCGTGGCCGGCGGCTTCGAGGTAATCCGCCCCATACTTCCGCGCGATCCTGCGCTGCACCGCGGCCGGCGTGATCCGATCGTCCGACGCGCCCACGACGAGCGTCGGGCAGCGGACGCGCGCGGCGTCGACGGCGGGCGGCGCCAGGGCGAGCTCGCGGGCGACGCGGCCCGACTCCAGGGTGAGCCCTTGCCGCTCGAGCAGCGCCGCCCGACGGTCGGGACTCAGCCGATTCAGCATCAGCTCGACGGTGTCCGCGTCGTCGAGCCGGAAGGCTCGGCTCCGGAGCAGGGCGCCCGCGTACCGCCCCAGGCGCCGGATGACCGGCCAGCGCAGCGCGACGATCCCCCGCGGCGCCGCGCTCACCATGAACACCGCCGCGCGGACCTCCGGGCGCGCCGCGACGATCTGCGCCAGCAGCCCGCCCATCGAGTACCCGATCACGATGGCCGGCCTGACCTTCTGGAGCGCGTCCGTGACGTCCTGCACGTAGTCGGCCAGCCGCACGCGCCCGAGGTCGGCGACCGGCCGGCTCCCGTGGTGGCCGCGCAGGTTGATCGCCCACGCCTCCCAGCCGGCCTCGGCGGCGAGGGCGAGCGGGCGCTCGAACAGCCAGCTCCCGCCCCACATGCCGTGGATGAAGAGCAGCGCCGCCGAGCGCGTTCGCGCGGCCGGGACCGCGCGGTCCAGCAGGAGGTCACCGATCCGTTCCACGGTCTCTTCGTCCTCGCGGGTTCCCGGGCGGTCTCCCCGCGGCGCCGGGACGGCCCCCGCGCTCGCCGACGCGCCCGCCGGCGGCCGAACGCGCGGACCCCGCCGCGGTCACACCCAGACGAGGTCGAAGAGCTGGCAGGCGTTGCTCGAGAGCCGGAACATGACCTCGTCCACCGGCACCTGCTTGATCTTCGCGACCTCTTCGGCCACCCGTGACGCGAACCAGGGGCCGCTCTCGATGCCCTCGAACTCTCGGCCGTACCGCCACGGCCCGTCGCTCTCCACGAGCAGCGAGCCGAGCGGCAGCCGCTCGACCATCTCCCGGTCGCGCTCCTGGTACACGAGGTCGGGCGTCACCGAGACGAAGTAGCCGGCCTCGACGATCTGCCGCGTCACCTCGGCGGGGGCCTTGTGCCAGTGGAACACCGCGCGCTCGATCCGGCGGCGCCGCAGCGCGTCGAGGGCCATGACCGCGGCGCCATGGGGGGCGTGCAGCACCACCGGCAGATCGTACCGAGAGGCGAGCGCGAGCAGGCGCTCGAGCCGCGCCCTGCCGTCCGCCATCCGGCTCGCGGCGTCGGGAGCGTCCTGGAGCGAGTACCACGGCAGGCCCACCTCACCCAGCGCCACCAGCCGCGAGTGCCGCGCACGGATCTGGGCCTCGACCTGCTCCAGGTCGAAGCCGCCGAGCTGGGTCCACTCCGGGTGGAGGCCCGCGCACGCCCAGATCGCCTTGGGCGCGGAGAGGGCGGCGGCGAGCGTCCTCTCATTGGTCGCCGCGTCGCACCCCACCCCGATCACCCCCCACACGTCGTGGGCGAGCGAGCGCGAGAGCGTTTCCCGGATGTCGGCGAACGCGGGGTCGTGCAGGTGGCAGTGCGTGTCGATGATCATGGACGCCGCTCCTCGCTCCCGCTCAGTGCCCCGCCACCACCATCCGAGCGACTTTCACCGTCGGGGCCGACGTGACGTCGCGCAGGACCAGATCGTCGCCGACCCCGTCGACCGCGCCGAGCATCTCGAGCAGGTTGCCGGCGATCGTCACCCCTTCCACCGGGTATGCGAGCTCGCCGTTCTCGATCCACGAGCCGACGGCGCCCCGCGAGTAGTCTCCGGTCACGAAGCTCACCCCGAAGCCGATCAGCTCGGTGACGTAGAAGCCGCTCCGGACCGAGCGGATCAGATCGGCCGGTGAGGCGTCCCCGGCCCGAAGCGCGAGGTTGGTCGTGGCCACCCCCACGCCACTGCCGGTGCGCGCCGCGTGGTGCGTCGAGGCGAGGCCGAGCTTGCGGGCGCTGTAGGTGTCGAGCAGGTACGAGTCGAGGGTGCCCGCGCCCACGACCGTGCGGCGCTCCACCGACAGCCCCTCGCCGTCGAACGGCTTCGAGCCGAGGCCGGCCGGACGCGTTCCGTCGTCGACGATCGTCACCATCGGGGACGCGACCCGCTGGCCGAGGCGGTTCAGCAGAAACGAGCTTCCCCGGTAGAGGGCCGGCCCGGACGCCGCACTCGCGACCGCGCCGACGAGACTCGCCGCCGTCTCGGGATCGAAGACGACCGGCACCTCGGCGGTCTTTACCTGTCGGGCGCCGAGCCGTCGGAGCGCCCGGCGCGCCGCGGTGCGACCCACCTCGTCCGGCGAGTCGAGCCGCGCGCGCTTCCGGGCCGTCGAATACCAGGTGTCACGCTGCATCTCGCCGTTCGCGGAGGCGACCGGCGTCACGGTGAGGGCGAACGTGGACGCCTCGTACGAGGCCGAGAACCCGTGGGACGTCGCGTACGTGTAGGTCGACCGGCGGTCGACGAATTCCGCCCCCTCCGAGTTCGTGATCCGCGGGTCGAAGGCGAGCGCGGCCTCCTCGGCGCGACGGGCGATGGCGATCTTCTCCTCCGGCGTCTGGTCGTGGCCACGCCGGTCGACCAGATCGAGGTCGGGCACGGCGCCGACCAGCGTGGCGGGGTCGGGCAGGCCGGCCAGCGGGTCCTCCGCGGTGACCCGCGCGAGCGACGTGGCGTCGTCGATCAGCCGCTCGAGCGACTCTCGCGAGAGGTCCGACGTCGACGCCGCCGCCGTCGCGCGGCCCACGAAGACGCGGAGGGACAGCCGCTGATCCTGCGAGTGGGTCACCGTCTCGACCTGGCCGAGCCGCACCACCGCCGAGAAGCTGCGCTCCTCGACGAGATAACCGTCCGCCTCCCGGGCGCCCTTCGCCAGCGCGCGCTTCAAGACGTCCAGCAGCAGGTCGGCGGCCATTCCTACAGCCTCCCCGCCCGGGATCTCGAGACGGGACCCCCCGTGCGGCCAGCGACGCGCCGCCGTGGCGGCGCCGCCGGGCGGGCCGGCTCGCCTCCGGCGCGCCGCGCCGTCAAAGCTGCGTGCCTCCGACCGTGACGCCGTCGACACGGATGGTGGGGAGTCCGACTCCGACGGGGACCGACTGGCCGTCCTTGCCGCAGGTCCCGATGCCTTCGTCCAGCTTCAGGTCGTGCCCCACCCGGCTCACGCGCGTGAGCACGTCCGGCCCGCTCCCGATCAGCGTCGCGCCCTTGACGGGGGCGCCGATCCGGCCGTCCTCGACCAGGTAGGCCTCGCTCGCCGAGAAGACGAACTTGCCGCTCGTGATGTCGACCTGGCCGCCCCCGAAGGCGACGGCGTAGAGGCCGCGCTTCACCGAGCGAATGATGTCCTCCGGCGCGTCCTGGCCGGCCATCATGAAGGTGTTGGTCATGCGCGGCATCGGCGGGTACGCGAACGACTCGCGGCGCCCGTTGCCGGTGGCGGGCATTCCCATCAGCCGCGCGTTCAGCCGGTCCTGCATGTAGCCGCAGAGGACGCCCTGCTCGATGAGCACGTTGCGACCGGTCGGCGTGCCCTCGTCGTCGACGTTGAGGGAGCCGCGCCGGTTCGGGAGGGTGCCGTCGTCGACCACGCTGACCAGCTCCGACGCGACCTTCTGCCCGAGCCGCCCGCTGAACGCGGACACGCCCTTGCGGTTGAAGTCGCCCTCGAGCCCGTGCCCCACCGCTTCGTGGAGGAGGATGCCCGGCCAGCCCGGACCGAGCACGACCGTCATCGTCCCCGCCGGCGCGCCGACGGCCCGGAGCTTCAGCACCGCCTGCCGCACGGCCTCGCCCGTGAAGCGCCGCCACCGGTCCGCGTCCAGGAAGTAGTCGAAGGGCACGCGCCCGCCCCCGCCGTAGGTGCCCAGCTCGCGGGTGCCGCCCTCCTCCGCGATCACCGTCACGTTGAGTCGGGTGAGCGGGCGCACGTCGCCCGCCGTCCAGCCCGCCGCGGTCGCGATATACAGGATGACCTCTTCGCTCGCGAGCGTGGCGATCACCTGCGAGACCCGCGGGTCCGCCGCGCGCGCCTCGGCATCGACGCGCCGCAGCAGGTCGAGCTTGGCCGTCAGATCGGCCGCGATCGGGGGCACGTCGAGCGCATAGAGGTCGCGCGACGGCCGGCCCGGCGCGACGGCGACGACGCCCGAGGCCGCCGACCGGTCGGCGATCGCCCGCGCCGAGCGGGCGGCCTCCTCGAGGTTCGGGAGCGAGATCTCGTCGGTGTGGGCGTACCCGGTGCGCGTCTGGCTCTGGGCGCGCACCCCGGCCCCCTGGCTCACGTGTCGCGAGGCCTTCTTGACCGCGCCCTCCTCGAGCAGCAGCTCCTCGTTGACCCGGTACTCGAGATAGATGTCGGCGTCGTCGACGCGCCCGCGCAGCGCGGTCCCGAGGACTCGGTCGAGCAGCGAAGGCGAAAGCGCGAAGCGGTCCGAAAAGAAGCGCTCAGGAAGCATCGGTCTCCTTCACGAGGGCTCCAATCCTAACATCGCGGTCTGGAGGGCTCCTCCTTTTTTCTGGCCGCGGTCTCGCGGAAACAGATCCCCTTTCCCCACGGATACTTGGCCCCGCTCGCTCACACCCTACGTGAGGCACTCCTGGATGATCTCGTGCACCTGCCGGAGCCCGGCCAGCACCGACGGGCCCGGCGAGAGGATCGTCCCTCCGTCGACCTCGTAAATCCGGTCGGCGCGAACCGCGGAGATCGCCTCCCACCCCGGGCGGGCGCGGATCGCGCCGAGGTCCGCCTTCTTGCCGCACCACGAGACGAGGATGATCTCGGGATCGCGGCGAATCACCTCGCCGGCCTCGACGACACGGCCGGACGCCAGCGCGTGTTCGCGCAGCTCCGCGAACACGTCCTGACCGCCGGCGGCCTCGATGATCTCGGACACCCACCGGATCCCGGCGATCAGGGGGTCGTACCACTCCTCGAAGTACACCCGGGGTCGGCTCGGCCACACGCCCGAGAACTCACGGATCTGCCGGAGCTCGTCCCGCATGTCCTGGACGGTGGCGCGCGCCTCACTCTCCCGCCCGAGGGTGCCGCCGATCAGGAGGATCGACCGGAAGATGTCGTCGAGCGAGCGCTGGTTCGTGCAGAGGACGGTCACGCCGGCGCGGACCAAGTCCCGCACGACATCGGCCTGGAGGTCGGAAAACGCGAGGACCAAATCTGGCTGGAGCGCGAGAATCTTGTCGAGCCTGAACGACGTGAATCCGCCGACCTTCGGCTTCTCGCGCGCGTCCGGCGGCCAGCGCGCCGTACCCGGGACGCCGACCACCCGCTCGCCGGCGCCGACGAGATACGCGATCTCGACCGTCTCCGCGGTCAGGCAGACCACGCGTTCGGGAAACTCGGTGGAGCCCTTGCCGTACATCCGACCCGATTCTACGCCCGCGGCGGCGGCGCGGACGGCGGGAAGTGGCGGGAGCGGTCCTCGCCGCGGACGAGCACGGCCTTCCAGAACGATCCCAGCGAGTTCGGAGTGACCTGCCGGACCTCGGGGGGGACGTAGCGAATACTGAGGCCACATCGCCGCCGGGACGACCGGTTGGGATTGCTGCCGTGGACGAGCAGGCCGTGGTGGAGCGACATCTGGCCGGCCCGGAGACAGACGTCGACGGCCTCGCCCTCGGCGACCAGCTCGGGGGGAATCGCCTGATTGACACTCAGGAGGTTGCCCGCCCGCGCCGCCCGCCCGTGCGCGAGGAGCCCGTTCCGGTGCGAGCCCCGGATGACCCGCAGGCAGCCGTTCTCGACGTCCGAGTCGTCGATGGCGATCCAGCCGCTCACCGCGAGCGGCGGCTCGAGCCCCCAGTAGGTCACATCCTGATGCCATGCGACGAAGCGCTCCCCCCGTCCCTCGGCGCCGGCTGCCGGATACTTGCAGAAGAAGTGGGACGCCAGCAGCAGGATGTTCGGGCCGATCGCCGCCTCGACGGCGTCGAGCACCCGGGGATGGCGGGCGAGACGCCAGACGAATTCGAGGTCGAAGTGCCGGTCGATCAGCTGGATCTCGGCACGATCCCGCCCCTCGCGGGCCTCGAGCCGGTCGAACTCTTCCCGGTAGTCCCGCACCTCGCCCTCGGAGAGGACGGCGAGGGGAGCGACGAATCCCTGGGTCTCCCACTGCCGGGTGAGCGCGGACGCCGCGATGGTCATCGGCGTCGTCTATACCACGGTGGCAGGGCGGCGGCGCCGACCAGCGGCCCGGCGGTCCGTCCTATCACGTCAGCGTTCCGCCCTCTCGCGCCCACAAGACGCTCCGTCCCAGCTGCTAGCCCCCGTCCCGCCCGGCGTCCTTGACGGGCGGCTGGGTCGCCTCGGGCTTGGGTTCGGGGGCGGCGGCGTCCGGCGTCCCGCTGGAGACCCCCTTCTTGAACTCGCTGAGCGCCTGGCCGAGCGAGCGCGAGAGCTCCGGCAGCCGCTTGGCCCCGAAGAAGAACACGCCGATCGCGAGCAACACGAACAGATCCTGAGATCCAAACATGATGAGGACTCCTTTCCGCTGGTCCCTGACGGGCAGTATAGACTCAGCCGCGGCCCGCCGCGACATACCGGTCGGGGAGGAAGTCGGTCACCGCGATCGACGGCACGCCCTCGAGGATCCACTGGGCCATCAGCCGGGCGGTGATCGGGGCCAGCATGATGCCGCTCCTGAAGTGTGCGGTCGCGACGAAGAGCCCCGACACCCCCGGCCAGGGCCCGAGGATCGGCAGGCCGTCGGGAGCCCACGGCCGGAAGCCGTACCAGGTGCGGGCGATCGCGCGGTCGCCGAGCGCCGGCACGATGTCGACCGCGGCGGCGATCAGCTCGCCCACGCCGCGCGCGGTGACTTCCCGCCTGAAGCCGACGTGCTCGACCGTCGCCCCCACCAGCAGCTCGCCCGACGGACGCGGCACCAGGTACACGTCGTCGGCGTGGACGCAGTGCATGAGAACGGGGGGCACGTGGGAGAGGGCCACCATCTGACCGCGGGCCGGCCCCACCGGGAGCGCCGCGCCAAACGACGCGACGAGCTCGCCCGACCAGGCGCCGGCCGCGATCAGGACCGCGTCGCCGGTCACTTCCTCCCCTTCGGCGACGACGCCGCGGGCGCGCCCGTCGGCGACGAGGATCCGCGCCACGCTCCGCCCCGTCCGCATCTCCACCCCCGCCAGGGCCGCCGCCTGCGCATACGCGGTGACGAGCCGCTGGCTATTGACCCAGTGGTCGCCGGCCACGAAGAGCGCGCCCCGCACCTTCGGCGACAGCGCGGGCTCCTGCCGCCGCACCTGCTCTTCGTCGAGGATCTGCGCGCCGAACTCGGTCGCGAGCGGCTCCGGTACCGTCATCTCGGCGATCTCGCCGGCGTCGAGGAGCGGATAGAGGGTGCCGCGCCGGACGAGCTCGACGTCGATGCCGGTCCGCTCCCGGAGGTCGGCCGCGACGGTGGGGTAGAGCCGCCAGCTCGCGATCGCCAGGTCCTGGAACTGGGTGCGCGGCCCGCCCCCGAACGCGGTGAGCAGGCCGGCGGCGGCGCCGGACGCCTCGCCGCCCGGCGCCCCGCGCTCGTAGAGGATCACCTCGGCGCTCGCTCGCGCCAGTGCCTCGGCGGTGGCGCAGCCGATGATCCCGCCGCCGACGATCAGCACCCTCACCCGAGCGCCTCCAGGAAGCGCCGTGTGGCGAGGGCCGGCGAGTCGGCCGAGAGGATCGCCGAGATCACCGCGACGCCGGCCGTGCCCGCGGCCCGCACCTCGGGCACGCGCGCGGTCGTGACGCCGCCGATGGCGAAGACGGGGATGCTCACCGCCCGCACTGCCTCGGCGAGCCGCTCGACCCCCTGGGGCGGGCCGAACGCGCGCTTCGCGGGCGTGTCGTAGACGGGACCAAACACCACGAACTCAGCGCCGTCCTTCTGGGCGTCGATCGCCTCCTCCGGCCTGTGCACGGACACCGCGACGCTCAGGCCGGGCGCGTCCTCCGGCACGATCACGAGCGCGTGCGGGCAGTGGATACCGTCGGCGCCGACCTCGAGGGCCACCTCGACGTTGCTGTTGACGAAGAGGCGCGCGCCGGCGCGCCGCGTGAGCTCCCGGATCGGCCGGCAGAGCGCCAGCAGCGCGGCGGGCGACAGATCCTTCTCCCGCACCTGGACAAGGCGGAGGCCGGCCTCGACGCACTCGCCGACCACCGCGACCAGGTCGCGACCGCGGGTCGCATGGCGGTCGGTGACGAGGCAGAGGCTCAGGGCGCCCAATCGGGCACACCCTCGAGGGGCGAGGACGCCGTGGCGTAGAGCTTCTTCGGGATCCGGCCGGCCTTGAACGCGAGCCGCCCCGCCTCCACGGCGAGCCGCATCGCCGTGGCCATCGGCACCGGGTCCTTGGCGCCGGCGATAGCCGTGTTCATGAGCACGCCGTCACAACCGAGCTCCATCGCCACGGCGGCGTCGGAGGCGGTGCCCACGCCGGCGTCGACGATGACGGGGACGGTGACGCCCTCGAGGATGATCTTGATGTTGTACGGGTTCCGGATGCCGAGCCCCGAGCCGATTGGCGCGCCGAGGGGCATCACGGCCGCCGCGCCCGCATCCTGGAGCCGGCGCGCGAGCACGGGGTCGTCGTTCGTATAGGGCAGCACGGTGAAGCCCTCGCGCGCCAGCGTCTTCGTCGCCTCGAGCAGCCCCTGGACGTCGGGGAACAGCGTGCGCGCGTCGCCGATGACCTCGAGCTTCACGAGGTCGCCGAGGCCGGCCTCCCGCGCGAGGTACGCCGTGCGGACCGCCTCGTCGGCGGTGTAGCAGCCCGCCGTGTTCGGCAGCAGGGTGTAGCGCTTGGGGTCGACGAAGTCGAGGATCGACTGGCCCGACCCGGGGAGGCTCACGCGCCGGACCGCGACCGTGACGATCTCGGCGCCCGACGCCTCGATGGCGTCCCGCATGATCTCGTTGGACGCATACTTGCCGGTCCCGACGATCAACCGCGACCTGAACTCCCGCCCCCCGAGCACCAGTGGATTGTCCATGGCTAGCCTCCGCCCATCGGGTGCACGATCTCGAGCCGGTCGCCGTCGCGAAGCCGCGTCCGCGGGTAGGCGGACTTGGGCGCGATCTCGCGGTTCACCGCGACCGCCGTGAACTCGCGTCGGACGCCCAGCCGCGCGAGCAGAGCCTCGAGGCTCAGGCCGTCCTCGACCTCCATCGCCTGACCGTTCACCGTGATCTGCATCGCGTCACCCGCGCAAAACAAAAAAGACCGCGGGTGCGGTCTTCGTCGCGTCGCGTTCCCTTCGCTGGAATTGCCCAGATCAGGTTCGAGGGGTCCCGGGCCGCACCCGGTTCTCAGGTTTCCTCCCCCAGCGACACTAGGACGGATTATACCCCTTCCGAGAGCTGCCGCGCGAGTTCCTCCGGGCTCGTGGTGGGCGCGTCGCAGGCAAATTTCCGGCACACGTAGGCCGTCGCGGCGCCCCCGACCGTCCCCCGGTTCTCGAGGAGCGGGATCCCCGCCGCCGCGGCGGCGTCGCCGGCCCGGGACCCCGCCACCGCCCGGTTGGGCAGGTAGCGCTTGAAGACCTCGGCGGCGAGCGGCCCCAGGCCGTCACCCGTCCCGGGCGCGATCAGCGCGACCTCGACGACGGGGCCGAGGTGGAAGTCCAGCGCGGCGAGGAAGCGCCCGAAGCCCGCGGGATGGCGGGACAGCAAGTCCGCCATCGCGCGGAGCACCCGCGCCGCCAGCGTCTCGTAGCGCGCCTCGCCCGTGAAGACCGCGAGCCGGAGGAGCGCCTCGACCGCCGCCGAGCTGCCGGACGGCACGGCGTTGTCGAAGAGGTTTCGCGGCCGCACCACGAGCGGCTCGTGGCCCGGGCTCGCGTCGTAGAAGCCGTCGGCCGCGTCGTCCCAGAAGAGCCGGAGGATCTCGCCGACGAGCCGACGGGACTCGTCGAGCCAGCGCCGGTCGAACGTGGCCTCGTAGACGTCGAGGAGGGCGAGGGCCACCAGCGCATAGTCCTCGAGGTAGCCCTTGAGCTTCGCCCGTCCCCCGGCCCAGCAGCGGAGGAGCCAGCCGTCGCGCTGCATCGCGCCCAGGACAAACTCGGCGTTCCGGACGGCGGCCGCGAGGTAGTCGGGCCGGCCGAGCACCCGCCCGGCCTCCGCGAAGGCGCGGCACGCGAGCGCGTTCCAGCCCGCGAGCACCTTGTCGTCACGCCCCGGCGGGACGCGCCGCGCGCGCGCCGCCAGCAAGGTCGCGCGCGCGCCCGCGATCCGGCCGGGATCCGGCTCGGCCGCGACGTACAGGATGTTCCGGCCCTCGAAGTTGGGTCCTCCGTCGACGCCCCAGTAGTCGATGGCGGGGGTGCCGGACCCGAGGAGCGTGCGGAGCTCGTCGGGGGTCCAGAGGAAGAACTTCCCCTCCTCGCCCTCCGAGTCCGCGTCTTGCGCGGCGTAGAAGCCGCCGCGTGGATCTGTCATCTCGCGCAGCAGGTAATCGAGTG